>Ga0136611_10000717_pt1 | contig 22311 bp, 19 predicted proteins | sample AntDrymUQ2232306_2_FD_106645 | JGI IMG/M metagenome (GOLD analysis project Ga0136611, IMG submission 106645) | Polar desert sand microbial communities from Dry Valleys, Antarctica - metaG UQ223 (23.06) | ecosystem: Environmental > Terrestrial > Soil > Desert | place: Antarctica: Dry Valley...
CGTCACCCCCGCGGGGATGCAGATCATCACCTCGGGACCGCCGAGCGAGAACCGTCCCGCCGCTTTCCCGATGAAGTACTTGAGCATCTGCTCCGTGATCACGTAATCGGCGATTACGCCGTTACGCATGGGGCGAATGACCTCAATCGTTTCCGGCACGCGCCCGAGCATATCTCGCGCCTCCGCGCCAACGGCCTTGATTGAGCCATCCCTCGTGCTGATCGCGACTACCGACGGCTCATTGATGACGATGCCCTTGCCTTTTACAAAGACAAGCACGTTCGCCGTACCCAGATCTATGCCTATCCTCTTGGAAAAGATCAACAAGTTCTCCGATGCGTCGCTATCGTGCGTGACTTACGGGGCAGGGCGGTCGCCACGGACGTTGCGTCTGCGGCGCGAAACACGGAGGCGTACCTGCGCGTGCCTCAGGGAGGCTTCGAGCGCGGCCGCCGACTCTACCTGGCCACGGTTCGCGAACAGTTGCTCGGCGCGGCGCGCTGCCTCCTCGGCACGCGCCTCGTCGATCTCGTCCGCGCGCTCCGCGCTATCGGCCAAAACGGTCACGCGGTCGTCCAGCACCTCCAGGAATCCGCCACCGATGGCCAGTCCCGTCTCCTGACCGCCCTGCGTAATACGAAGCTCCCCTATACCGAGAACACTCATCAGCGGCGCGTGCCGGGGCAGAATGCCGAGCGCGCCCTCTAGTCCCGGAGCAACGACCATGTCCACATCTTCTGCATACACCACCCGTTCCGCAGTGACGATTTCCAGGTGCAGCGGCATTATTTACCCTCCCGTTCCTTGACAGAAGCAAACCGACGCGCTCTGACGCCTCCAGGCCACGACCGTTTATTCTATCATCAAGAGTTCGCCATCGGCGCGCGGCCTCGAGGCGTGAGACCCGCCGTTGTACTCTCGCTCATGGGCGACGGGGGTAGACTCGCCGTCCACCCCCATATGCCGTCAAAAATGGACGAGTAGCCGCTGCCTACGGGTTCGTGGCGTCCCCGTTGTCGTCACTTTCGGCGGTGCCCTCGTTGGGCGCCGTGGAAGCCTGCTCGGGCGCTGCCTTCTCCGCCGGTTCGTCCTCCTCACCGGACATCTCGCGGGCTTTCGCGAGCACCTGATCGATATCGCCGACCATGTAGAACGCCTGCTCTGGCAGGCTGTCGTGCTTGCCATCGAGGATTTCCTGGAATCCACGCACCGTATCCGCAACCGGAACGTACTGCCCCGGCTGTCCGGTGAACTGCTCGGCAACGTTCATCGGCTGCGAAAGGAACCGCTCAATCTTGCGGGCGCGGGATACAGTGAGCTTATCGTCCTCCGAGAGCTCTTCTACGCCGAGGATCGCAATGATGTCCTGGAGGTCCTTGTAACGTTGCAGTACTCGCTGCACCCCGCGAGCGGTGTCGTAGTGCTCCTCGCCCACGATGCGCGGGTCGAGGATCCGGCTCGTCGAGGCGAGCGGGTCCACCGCCGGGTAGATACCCTTCTCAGAGATCGAGCGCTCCAGCGAGATCGTCGCGTCGAGGTGCGCGAACGTGGTTGCTGGCGCGGGGTCGGTGTAGTCGTCCGCCGGCACGTACACGGCTTGCACGCTTGTAATGGAGCCGTTGCGCGTGGAGGTGATCCGCTCCTGCAACTGTCCCATCTCGCTGGCGAGGGTCGGCTGGTAGCCCACCGCAGACGGCATCCGGCCCAGCAGCGCCGAAACCTCCGAGCCCGCCTGCACAAAGCGGAAGATGTTGTCCATAAAGAGGAGCACGTCGCGGTTCTCCTCGTCGCGGAAGTACTCAGCCATTGTGAGTCCCGTCAGGCCCACGCGCAGTCGGGCGCCGGGAGGCTCGTTCATCTGCCCGAACACGAGCGCGGTGGAGCCAAGCACGCCGGAATCCTGCATCTCGTGAATCAGGTCGTTCCCTTCGCGGCTGCGCTCGCCCACGCCCGAGAACACAGACACACCACTATGCTCCTTCGCAACGTTGTTGATAAGCTCCTGGATCACGACCGTCTTACCGACACCCGCGCCGCCGAATACGCCCGTCTTGCCACCGCGGGTGAACGGCGCGATGAGGTCGATGACCTTCATGCCCGTCTCGAACACCTGGGCCTCGGTTGACTGGTCCGCGAAGCTCGGGGCGGGGCGGTGGATCGGCCAGCGCTGGTCCACCTTTACTTCGCCCTGGTTGTCCACGGGCTCGCCAAGCACGTTAAAGACGCGCCCGAGGGTACCAGGGCCAACTGGCACCGCGATGGGTTGGCCGGTGTTCGTGACCTGCGCTCCACGGGCCAGTCCCTCCGTCGCCGTCATCGAGACGGTGCGGACCGTGTCGTTCCCGAGGTGGGACTGCACCTCCACGGTGACGGGATTACCGCCCTCCATCTCCACGAGGAGCGCCGTGTAAATCTCGGGCAGGTTGCCATCCGAAAACTCGACATCCACCACGGGACCGAGCACTTGGAGCACCCTGCCAGTCGCTGCTTGAGTCTGTACTGCCACTAATTTCCTCCCAGATTTGGCGGACCGTCTGGCCGCCCCAATGATCGACGCCTAACCCTCCAGGGCGGCGGCCCCACCCGCAATCTCGATGATCTCCCGCGTGATCGCCGCCTGGCGCGCCTTGTTGTACGTCAGGCTCAGGTCGTCCACAATGTCATTCGCGGCGTCGGTGGCATTGCGCATTGCTACCATCCGCGAGGAATGTTCGCTCGCCTTGCTTTCAAGCAGCGCCTGATAAAGCCGGATCTCGACGTAGCGCGGGAGCAGCGCCTGGAGCAACAGTACCGGACTCGGTTCGTAAATGTAATCCGGCCCGCGCTGCGCCTCACGCTCCTCTTCCTCGGTCGGCGGCTCAATCGGCAGAAGCTGCTCGATGCGCGGCGTCTGATTGAGGGTACTGATGTACTTGGTGTAGACCATGTATACCGCGTCGGTCTCGCCCGCCGTAAACCGTTCAGTGACCGTCCGCGCGACCGGGGTGACGGCGTCGAGACCCGGTGCATCGCCAAGTTCGCTGAAGTCGGCGATCACGTTGCGGCCATATCGGACCATGTAATCGCGCCCCTTGCGACCTAGCGTGAGCAAATTCACGGGAGCGCCGGCGTCTTTGAGCACGAAGTTTGAGGCCAGGCGCAACGCGTTCGCGTTAAAGCCACCCGCGAGACCGCGATCCGAGGTGATCAGTATGAGGTCTATGTTCTGGACCTCCCGGCGTTCGAGCAGCGGATGCAGCGGTCCCTCACCTGTCGGCGCGGCATCACCGACCCCAGCGAGAACCTGCCGGATCTTCTCCGAGAACGGGCGTGAGGACTCTACCGACTCCTGCGCGCGCCGCATCCGGGAAGCCGCCACCATCTGCATCGCGCGGGTGATCTGCGAGATGTTCTTCACGCTTCGGATGCGCGTGCGGATGTCGCGTAAGCTAGGCACAGGTTCCCTCCCTTAGCAGCGTCCCTAGACGGACGCCGCCTGCTCTGGCTGGTAGCCCTGCTTGAACTCCGTCACGGCGCTTTTGAGCTGCTCGGTCAACTCATCGTCGAGCCGCTTCTTCTCGCGGATGGCATCGCTTACGTCGGAATGGACCGAGCCCATGTAGTCATACAGCTTCGTCTCGAAGTCGCGGATGCTCTCCACGGGGATATCATCGAGATGCCCGTTCGTCAGAGCGTACATTATGATCACCTGATTCTCGACGGAGACCGGCTGATACTGCGGCTGCTTGAGCACCTCGACGGTGCGCTGACCACGCTCCAACTGCTGCCGGGTCGCGCGATCCAGATCCGAGCCGAACTGCGCGAACGCGGCGAGCTCCCGGTATTGCGCGAGCTCGAGCTTTACCCGGCCCGCCACAGACCGCAGTGCGCGGATCTGCGCGGCGCCACCCACGCGGGACACCGAGAGACCGACGTTCATCGCGGGGCGCACGCCCTGGTAGAACAGGTCCGTCTCCAGGTAAATCTGGCCGTCTGTGATCGAAATCACGTTCGTGGGAATGTACGCGGACACGTCATTCGCCTGGGTCTCGATGAGCGGCAGGGCCGTCAGACTGCCACCGCCGTTCTCGTCGTTCAGGCGCGCCGCGCGCTCCAGGAGGCGCGAGTGCAGGTAGAACACGTCGCCAGGATACGCCTCGCGCCCCGGCGGACGGCGCAGCAACAGGCTGATCTCGCGATACGAGGCGGCGTGCTTGGACAGGTCGTCGTACACGATGAGGGCGTCGCGGCCCTGCTCCATGAACTCCTCCCCCATCGCGCAGCCGGAATAGGCGGAGATATACTGGAGTGGCGCGGGGTCGTCGGCAGAAGCAGACACGATGATGGTGTGCTCCATCGCGCCGTTTTCCTCCAGCGTCGCTACAAGCTGCGCGACCTTCGAGCTTTTCTGTCCGATCGCGACGTAGATGCAGACGACGTCCTGGCCCTTCTGGTTGATGATTGTGTCGACCGCGATCGCGGACTTTCCGACCTGCCGGTCGCCGATGATCAGCTCGCGCTGACCTCGCCCGATGGCGGTGAGAGCATCGACGGCCTTGATGCCCGTCTGCAGAGGGGTGTCCACGCTCTTGCGCGTGATCACGCCCGGGGCAACACGCTCGATCTCGCGCCGCTTCTCCGTGCGAATCGGACCCTTACCATCGATGGGCTCCCCGATCGCGTTCACCACACGGCCAATAAGCGCGTCACCGACCGGGACGTCCACGATTCGGCCGGTGGAGCGAACTTCCTGACCTTCCTCGATCCCAGTGTACTCACCGAGGATAACGACGCCGACGCTCTCCTCCTCGAGGTTGAGTGCGATGCCAAGCACCCCATTCTCGAACTCCACGAGCTCCGAGCTGCGGACCCCGGCGAGGCCGAAGACGCGCGCGATGCCGTCACCGACCTGGGTGACGGTGCCGACGTCCACCGTCGTGGTGGGCTGATCGTACTCCGCGATCTCTCTTTTGAGGAGCGCGGTAATCTCTTGCGCTGCTATGGACATAGATGCCTCCTGCGTGCGTGAATCTCGATATCTCTACCGGCCGTTGTCGCGCTGTTTCATACTCCCAGTTTTATTGCTCATTAGCCGAGGCGATGATGCGCTGCAATGGGCAAAGGCAGCGATGTTTACCATCACCGGCGCGTTCTCCGCCGCGCCAGCGCAACGCCTACGGAAGCCGATGCCGCAACTGCTGCAACGACGTGGCGACGCTACCATCTATGAGATGGTCACCAACGCGAGCGACGAAGCCACCAATGATGTCGGGATTGACGTGCGTGCGAACGTCTATCTGCTTGCCGCCCGTCATCCGGGCCAGGTGCTCGGCGATGCGCACCGTCTCGGCGTCGTCTACCTCGATCGCCGTCGTGACATCCGCCACGATGATGCCTCTGGCCTGCCGAACAAGCGCCTGATACCCCTCGTAGATCAGAGGGATAATGGTCGTTCGATGCCGCTCCGCCAGCATGCGGAGGACGTTGAGCGATTGTGGTCCCACCTTCCCCTCGAAGATGCGAACGACCGCTTGCTTCTTCTCCTCCGCTCGCTGCTTCGGATCACGGAAGTAGCGGGCTACATCGTGGTCCGAGAAGACGTCGCTCATGAGCGCCAGATCCTGCGCCCACTTGTCGATACTGCCGGACTCTTCGGCAAGTTCAAAAATCGCCTGCGCGTACCGGCGCGCACTGACTCTCGCGCTAGGCAACGGGCCGCCCTCCGTTGGGACTATCGGCGCCGGGTACTCGCCCGCTCTCCGCGAGCACGTCGTTTATGAGCTGCACATGCGTGTTGGGGTCCAACTCGCGGCGGACAACCCGGCTCGCGGCAGCAATCGCGAGGTCCGCCACCTGATGGCGGAGATCCTCCATCGCCTCGTTTTTCGCGCGGTCGATGCCCACCTGCGAGCGGGCCACGATCTCATTCGCCTGAATCTTTGCCTGATCTTGCGCTGTGGTCTGTATGCGATCCGCAGCCTGCTGGGCCTGCTGCACGATCTGCTGCCCCTGGCGGCGCGAATCCTCCAGCAACTTACGCGAGCGCTGCTCCATCTCCTGCATCTCGCGCTGCACCCGTTCCGCAGTCTCGATACTGCTTCGAATACGGCTGGCACGCTCATCGAGGATTCGCGTGACGGGGCCAAACGCGTACTTGCGGAGCACGAAGAGCAGCACCAGGAATGCGGCAAGTTGCCAGGCAAGGGCGTACCACTCGATACCCAGCGCGCCTGTTAGTTCTCCCATTTACCGTCTTCCTTCGTGTTGAGGGGGTGACTCTGGGCCACCCCCGCGCGATGACTCTAGGTGAAGAGGATGAGGATGGCGACGAGGAGGGCGTAGATCGCGACCGCCTCGGCAAGTGCCGCACCGATGATCAGCGTGGTGCGGATACCGCCCTCCGCCTCCGGGTTGCGGCCGATAGCCTCCATCGCGCCACGAACGGCGAGACCGATACCCAGGCCAGGGCCGATCGCCCCGATGCCGATGGCGATACCAGCAGCGAGCTTATCGAATCGCTGGGCCTCTGCGTTACCGCCCTCCTGCAAGATGGGGGCGTGCTGTGCCGCTGCGACGAGGTCTCCCGCGATGCCTGCTATAGAGTTAAGATCCACTTGCTTTCATCCCTCCTGAATCGATTGTGTGGTGGTTTCCTCAAGCGCGGAGATCGCTATGACCTCGCTGCACCCTCCTGAGTTAGTGCGGCGGCCCGGTCGTCGTCGTGCTCGGCGTCGTGTCCCTCGCTGTGGCCACCGACAGCGAGGCTTATGTAGATTAGGGAAAGGAGCGCAAACACCAGCGCCTGGATCGCCCCGAAAAAGACTTCCAGCGCGAGGAAGATGGCGGGCACGACGACAGGTATGACCGCAAAAACCGCCACGAAAGAAAGTGCGAGCATCACCCCCACCAGCACCTCGCCGGCGAAGACATTTGCGAAAAGACGAACAGAGAGCGACAGGAGTCGAGCGAACTCATCGATGATGTTCAGTGGGTTGACCAGATAGATACGACCAACCTTCGGAAAGTATTCCTTCAAGTGTCCAAAGCCATGCGCCGCGAAGCCGGCTACCTGGACGATCACCATTGTCAGAAATGCCATCGCAAGCGTCATGTTGTAATCGGAGTTCGGCGCACGCAGTAGTGGCACGTCGTGCTCGCCGTGGTAAATGATCGTGCCGATGCCGGGTAACAGCGCGAACCAGTTTGCCACAAGGATGTAAACAAAGAGCGTGCCGATCAGCGGCAGGATGATCCGCCCGACGCGGCGCCCAGCCGCACCTTCCACGAGGCCCAGGAGACCCTCGACCACCACCTCCAGAAAGTTCTGTTTACCACCGGGAATGAGCTGCATCCGACGCGTCAGCCAGATCGCAAGCAGGGAGACGACGAGGACTACGAGGAGGGTGGTCACCATCGAGTTGGTGACGTGGACTGGCCCGATGCTGAACAACTCCTCGGGAGCGAGACCGGGACGATGGAACGGCGTGCCGAGGAACGTGCTTTCCTCTTCTTCTTCCTGCAGTACCACGCTTAGTGCGATGTTCCAGATGTGCAAGCTCAGAATCTCCCTTTCTGCTTACCCGCTCGTCTCGATGCTTTCAGCGCTGTGTACTGCGAAACAACGTCAAGCGGTACATCGTGTACCCCGCAAGCCCCAGGCCCAGGAGTAACCCCACGATCAGAAACAATGGAGTGGTCCCGAGACGCTCGTCCAGATACAGGCCGAGCACCACACCGCCGCCTATGAACAGCGCGATCGAGAAGCCAATGCCGCTGACCAGGCCAAGCGCACGTACCGTCGAGTTATCCAGCATCACACGGCCTCTCCCAACGGCAGCGATTATATCAGAGCGTCCCAGGCCCCAACAACCGCCTGCTCAAGTATACCAAGTATGTGAATAATTTCACGAAGTCCGGAGTGGTCTGTTGAAAGGTTCTTCGTTGTCGGCGAACGCCAGCTCCGCGCTGTCAAAGCCACCCGCTCACCCGCTCACACGGCCCGGTGCGCCGCAGATGAGCCACGAGGCTGGTACCCGGACGAGACAGTGGTTGGCCTCCAGGGCCGCGTTGCAGCGTCACGCCCCGCACTCGCGTTACAATGGGGAAAGCCCGCCACGCGATCATACTAATTCTGAATGGGAAACGTCCTGTGCTTGCTTACGTATTCCGGCGCCTTCTTTGGGCAATACCGACGCTGTGGCTCGCGATTACCATCACCTTCTTCGGCCTGGGTGCCGCGTTCGACCGTGCGGAGGGAAACGCCTTCGGCGAGGCGCTAAACGGACCGTCGCGCGGGCCAAGTTTCGGTGCTGCCGAGGAGCCGTTCGTATTCGAGGGTCCGCCGCATGAACAATATCTGCGGTTCCTCGCCGGGGCGGTGCGGCTGGAGTGGGGGGCGTCCGTGTCCAATGACAACAGGCCCGCCACCGACGTGTTGCGCGAGACGTTCCGAGTGACGGCGGGGATCGGGCTGTTGGCCTTCTTACTGGCCGCCGCGCTGGGGATACCTCTCGGCGCGCTGGCAGCCGCTCGCCGCGGCTGGACCGACCGTGCCATCACCTCGGGCGCGACGCTCGCGTACAGCTTCCCGAGTCTCGTGCTGGCGATACTGTTGCTCGCGCTTTCTGTTCGGACGGTCGCCGTCTTCCCGATTACGTGGAACGGGACGTGGAGTAGTTATCCCCTGCCGATCCTGGTGCTTGCCCTGAGCACGGGTGGGTACCTGGCGCGCGTCACGCGAGTTGCGGTCCTGGACGTGCTCGGGCAGGACTACGTGCGCACGGCGCGGTCGAAGGGGCTGGGCGAGGGCGTGGTCCGCCGCAGACACGTGCTCGCAAACGCCTTGCCGACGATCCTCGGCGCACTGGGGCCGACTCTCGGGCTCCTGCTCGCGGGTTCGTTGCTCGTCGAGTACGCCTTCGGGGCGCCGGGTACCGGGAAGCTGCTTCTCGACGGCTTTGCGGAGCGTGACTACCCGCTCATCCTGGCAGGGGTTTCCTTATATACGACGCTCGTACTCGTGGCGAACCTCGCGGCGGACGTTGCAGCCGGCCTGGCCGACCCGCGCATCCGGGGCGGGATACGGTGAGGCAAGTACGCGGGTCGGGACAGAGCATGCTGACAGAGGAGACCGGGTCCACCAGGAAGCGACGGCGGTGGTACACCTCCCTCGCGCGGGACCCACTCGCTGTCCTCGGCTGCGTCACACTGCTGGTTCTGGCAGTGGTCGGCCTGCTAGCGCCCCGCCTCGCGCCGTTCCATCCACCCGAGGCGAACGACACGGTCTTCTTTCTCAATCAGTTCGCGATACCGCATACACCGCCGTTCTTTCTGGGCAACGACACCGAGCCGACACTGTCGGACCCGAGCCTGCCCTACGACTCGAAATACAAGCTAGGCACGGACTGGGAATCGCGCGACATGCTGAGCCTGCTGCTGTACGGGCTGCGGTTCAGTGTGCTGGTCGGGCTGCTCGCGGTGGTTCTGGTGGCCCTCGCCGGCACGGCGTTAGGACTGGCAGCCGGGTGGCTGGGCGGCACAGGGGAGCAACTCGTGCTTCGGGCGGCGGATCTGGCTGAGGCCGTGCCGGCGATCCTGGCGTATGCGCTGTTCGCGGCTGTGGTGTCGGAGCCGGTGACCGATATTCTCGCCCCACTCGGTTTGCAGTTGAACGCGGTCCCCGTGACGGCGCTCGCGCTGTCGTGTGTCGGCTGGGCGCCCGTCGCCCGCCTGGTCCGGGCGCAGGTACTCTCCCTTAAGGAGGCTGAATGGGTGGAAGCCGCGCGGGCCACGGGCGTCCCCACCCGTCGACTGGTGCTGCGCCACATCCTGCCACACACCACCGCAGCCGCGCTCGTAGCGGCTTCGTCGCAGCTCCCGGTAATGCTGCTCGCGGACGGCCTGCTCGGGGGGATCGGCATCGGACCCCGGCCGTCCGTGGACAGCCTGGGCGAGTTGTTGTTTCACGAGTTCGTGTACACGGTGCGGGCGCCGGTGTTCGTGCTGATGCCGACCGTGTTGATTATCGCGATGGCCGTCTCCCTCACCGCGCTTAGTGACGGCCTCCAGCGGGCGCTCGACCCGGAGACGCTGCGATAAGGCGGGCCTGGCGAGCAGGCAGAGGAGCGAACTCTTGTGGATACGCCAACTCATACGAACCTCGGCTGAATAGCAGCGCCTTTGGCATTCCGAGCCTGTACAGCGGTCGGCGCCACCCTTGAGCCGGGTAGGGGCAGGTCTTCGTGCCTGCTCGCGGGACTGCAGCCCGCCCTCTAGCCAATGTGGAGGCTCAACCTACTTGCTCACCGCTGTAGCGGTACTTTGTTGGTTCGGGTTTGGAGTCGTGTTGGGGAGTAGATCGTGCCGAAGTTTCCGCCGTACTTGCTGGGATCCCATTCGTCCATAGCGCCCGCCAGGAGTCGTTCTCCCTGAGGCAACAAACTACCGGTAGGGAATCCGTGGTACGGACTACGGATCCCTCACTGCGTTCGTGATGACACGCATCATCGTTCAAGCGGATTGCGCATCAGGCGGACGGCGGTCGGCGCAGAGGACCGTGGCCACGACTGGACCGTCCCGCTCTGCACCGCGAGAGCGAGATCGCCCGTCTCTCGCCTATACGGGGCGGGCAAAGTATAGCGCCGTCTCCCCTGGCAGGGTGACCGCGGAGTCGTACAGCGACGTGTCTAGACCGCACAGCTCGAAGCCCAGGCGCCGGTAGAACTGGATCGCCGGGTAGGCCAGGGTCGATGTCTCAAGCCAGACGCAACGCATCCCCGCCGACCGGGCGTGCTCGATAACCCCCTCGAAGAGCGCGCTGCCGACTCCCTGTTTGCGATGGGTTGCGGCGACGTACAGGTGCCACAGTGTCGTCCGACGGTTCCAGCGCTCATGGGCGAAGGTTGCGAAGCCAACGACGGCGCCACTATCCTCAGCAATCAGGCCGTGCTCGCCTTCACGGCCCTCCCCGAGGTCGGCCTCAAAAGGGTAATGCTTGCACAACGGAGGATGTACCGGGACCTCCTCGAGAGCGAAGGACTGCGGCGTGCACACGACGCGGTATATGCGGTCCGTCGTGAACGACCGATCGACAGCGTCAATATCGGCGAGGTCATCGGGCAGATTGACGGACCGAACCATTACCATTCTATCCCCCTGGCGCCGCTCCGAACTCCGAGGCACGCCCGCGCTGGCGCCGTCGGTGTCATCATGGGCGTATACCGTACTCGGCCCCGTCGTCCGAACCACGGTTGCGGCCACAGGAAGCCAGTTAATCCGACCGCCTTCAGGATCGGCCCGATGCAGCAATGCACGGGCGCGCCCGTGGGAACCGTGGCGCTATATCGCGCCGGAGGTTTGCAGCTCCTCGGAACGGGCATACTCATCGGGCCGGACGAGCGGGAGCTCGTGCTGCTCACCCTCCAGGACGACCTCTTTGGCTGCGCCGATGAAGCCGACGAACAGGGGGTGCGGACGTGTGGGCCGACTCTTGAACTCCGGGTGGAACTGCGAGCCGACGAACCACGGGTGGTCACGTAGTTCCATAATTTCCACGAGCCGGCCATCGGGCGAGATGCCGCTGATCTCGAGGCCACGCTCGCCGAAGATCTCACGGTACTCGTTGTTGAACTCGAATCGGTGCCGGTGCCGCTCGTTGATTCGCGCCACTCCGTACGAGTCAGCTGTGCGGGTGCCGGGGACGATATCGCACGGATAGGCGCCGAGACGCATCGTGCCGCCCATGTCCGCAAGCTCCCGCTGGCTCGCCATCAGGTCGATCACCGGATGAGGCGTCTTGGCGTCGATCTCCGTTGTATTCGCCCCATCCAGCCCACACACGTGGCGCGCGAACTCGATCGTCATCATGTGCATCCCGTAGCACAGCCCCAGGTACGGCACCTGTTGCTCTCGCGCGTACCGTGCCGCGGCGATCTTCCCCTCGACGCCGCGCGCGCCGAAGCCACCAGGTACGACCACACCAGAGACGTGCCGCAACCGCGCCCCTACGTCGGTGTTCTCCAAGGTTTCCGCATCAATCCAGTCAATCTCGACCGCGAGGCCATGATCGAGCCCTGCGTGACGCAAGCTCTCCGCCACACTGAGATAGGCGTCCCGCAACTCAGTGTACTTCCCAACCAGCGCGACTGTAACGCCTGGCTTCGGTGCCTTGATGCGCTCGACAAGGGTATCCCACTCTGTCTGGCGCGGCTGAGTACCGCGCAACCCCAGCTTCTCCGTGATGTAGGCGCCGAGACCCACTACTTCTAGCAGACGCGGCACCTCATAAATGGTCTCCGCAGTCTCCAGCGGGATCACCGCCTCGACGTCAATGTCGCCGAAGAGCGCGATCTTCTGGCGAATCTCCTCAGTGACCGGATGATCGGAGCGGCAGAGCAGTACGTCGGCGTTGATGCCGATGCGGCGCAACTCATTCACGCTGTGCTGCGTGGGCTTCGTCTTCAACTCCCCAGTCGCGCCGATATGCGGCAGAAGCGTCAGATGCACGTAGAACACGTTCTCCCTGCCCGCCTCGCGGCGCATCTGCCGGATCGCCTCCAGGAATGGCAGTCCCTCGATGTCGCCCACCGTGCCGCCGACCTCAACGATCACGACATCCGCGTTGCTCTGCTCCGCGACGCTCCAGATGCGGCTCTTGATCTCGTTGGTGATGTGAGGGATCACCTGGATCGTCCCACCGAGGAAATCGCCACGGCGCTCTGCGGCGAGCACATCGCGATAGATCTGGCCCGTGGTGACGTTGCTGGCACGCGAAAGGCTGACGTCAATAAAGCGCTCGTAATGGCCCAGGTCGAGGTCGGTCTCCGCGCCGTCATCTGTGACGAACACCTCGCCGTGTTGGAACGGCGACATCGTGCCCGCATCAACGTTGATATATGGGTCGAGCTTCTGCGCCGATACCGAGAGGCCTCGACTCTTGAGGATGTGCCCCAGCGCAGCAACGGCGATGCCCTTGCCCACCGAACTCGCAACCCCGCCTGTCACAAAGATGAACTTGGCCACTGCGTTCCCCTTTACCTTGCCTCGCTACAACCGTGATCAAATGTCTCCTGCAGTGCAGAACATCACAACGATCAAATCGTGACCTGTTACGATGCTGGCCGTGGCGCGAGCACCTTCACCTGCGCCGTCTCGCCCACATCCGACTTGCGGACCGTTAGCCGATCCGTCGTCTCGTAGGTAGAGAGGCCGACCTCCTTGCAAAAGTGGTCCACCCCTTCGAGTCTGGCCTGACCCGGCGCGGTCTGATAATGCATGGGGATGACGATCGAAGGCTCCAGGTTAGCGACGATCTCCGCCGCCCGCTGCGGTCCCAGGGAGTTCCCGCCGCCCACCGGCACGAGCAGGATGTCCACGCTGCTCATCAATTCAACCTGCTCCGGGGAGAGCGCGTGACCGAGGTCGCCGAGGTGGGCAAGTACCAGCCCCTCACTCTCCAGTATGTACACCGTGTTCCGGCCAAGCTTCGCGCCCAGGTCGTCATCGTGATACGTGCGCACACCGGTGATGAACATGCCGCTGATCTCATACTCACCGGGGCCGTTCACGAGCTCCGGAGTGGGCTCGCCCTTCACCGCCGCAGCGTTGTTGTGGCCGGGATGGTCGTGGCTGATAGTGACGATATCGGCCTTCGGCCTGCCGAGATCAAGTCCCTGTATCTTGTTATAGGGATCCATCACCACGAGCGCATCCCTGGTTCGCACGCGAAAGCACGAGTGCCCCATCCAGCTTATGTCCAAAACCCCTCCATTTCCGCCCGTACTTCGCCACCAGCGATACAAGGTACGTTAGCAAAGATTGGTCCCTTTATCATCAGTCACGTTTCAGCGTCATGTCATTCTTGTCATGCGGATACTCCGCAGCAGCAGGTGTGCGCGCCCTTGGCCCTACCCTGCAGACGTTCCTGGGCAGAGGAGACCGATTACCTTGCGCGGCCCTACGCATCGCCGTCCTGTTCGGCCCAGAGCAGGCGCATCACGGGGCCTGACGTGTCGAAGCCGAAACCCTGCCGGGCAAGATAACCGCCCATGCGCCGGTGAAACGTCGCGTAATCCGTCCCAGCGTATGTGCACATTTTGGACCTCGCCGCCCGGAGCGCGGTCTCATACTCGTCGTCGGGCAACTGCTCCTCCATGACCTCGTCGGCGGTCTCGCGGGATACCCCTTTTTGCAGCAGCTCGTACCGGATGCGCCGCGCGCCCATCGGCTTGAAGCGCTCGCGGTTCGAGACCCAGAAGCGCGCGAAGTCCGCATCGTCCACGTAGCCGAGGTTGCGTAGTCGATCCATCGCCTCGTGCCCGATCTCCGGCTCGAACCCCTTTTGTGCGAGCCGCCGCAGCAACTCCACCTCGGTCCGGGGACGGAAGCCAAGGAGGCGCACGCACGCCTCCACCGCCTTGCCTACCTCGTCGCGGCGGAACACGTCCTTGAGGGTCGCGGGATCGAGCACGCTGCCGCGTCCGAGGTGCAGCTCCAGCGCGAGGAGCGCATTTAGCGAGAAGGCATACACGCCATCGACGTGAACGTTTACGCGGTCGGGGTTGCGGGCTTGCACCTCGACCGCCGACACGAGCAACTCGCTTTGGCCATCCCAGCTAAAAGAGGGGCGGGACCCCGGCCGAGAGCGTTTCTCGGTATCCTCGGGGCCCCGCTCGTGGGTGCGGTGCGTCTTAGAGTTCGCCGTTTTCGATCGCACCAATCTCTACCTTGCTTGGGTTCGCCACCGACTTGATGCGGTTTTCGATCTCCTGTGCAACGTCGGGATTTCCTCGCAAGTACTCTTTCGCGTTCTCCCGGCCCTGACCGAGACGCTCGTCTTCCAGGTAGATAAACGCACCGCTCTTGCGGAGGATACCCATCGTGAGGCCCACGTCCACGAGGTTGCCTTCTTTGGAGATGCCCTCGTTGAACATGATGTCGAACTCAGCGATCTTGAACGGAGACGCCACCTTGTTCTTCACAACCTTAACTTTCACGCGGTTCCCCAGACTGTCGGTGCCCTGTTTGATCGTCTCGATCCGGCGAATCTCCAGGCGCACCGATGCGGCGAACTTGAGCGCCATACCCCCGCTCGTCGTCTCCGGGCTGCCGAACATTACGCCGATCTTCATGCGTATCTGGTTGATAAAGATGAGCGAGGTGTTGCTCTTCGCTACCGCGCCGGTGAGCTTACGCATCGCCTGACTCATCAGGCGCGCCTGGAGGCCAACGTGACTGTCGCCCATCTCACCCTCAATCTCCGCGCGTGGGACGAGCGCCGCAACGGAGTCGATCACGACCACGTCAAGGCCGCCGCTGCGGACGAGGGTCTCCGCGATCTCGAGCGCCTGCTCGCCGGTGTCGGGCTGGCTGACCAGCAGATCGTCGAGGATGACGCCGCACCGCTCCGCGTACTGAAGGTCCAGCGCGTGCTCCGCGTCGATATACGCCGCGGTGCCGCCCAATTTTTGCGCCTCGGCAATGATATGCTGCGCCAGCGTCGTCTTACCCGAGGACTCAGGTCCGTAGATCTCAATCACCCGACCGCGCGGGATACCGCCGACGCCAAGCGCCAGGTCAAGCGCGATGGCGCCAGTGGGGATGCTTTCAATTCCCGCCTTTGGGTTTGCGTCACCGTAGCGCATAATCGAGCCAGAGCCAAAGGACCGCTCGATTTGGGCAATGGCGCTCTCCAGAGCCTTGTTTCGGTCGCTGCTAACAGCCATACTCAGCACCTCATCCAGTCACAAAACAATAGAACAAATGTTCAGAAGCGATGCCTAATTATATCCCTATTCGGGGTTCGGCGTCAATCGAAACCGGCCCTGCGGACGTGCTCGCGGCGCTTCCTTCCAAGCATCTAATGTTCCCACAACGGAGCGCCCTATGCAAGCGCTTCGGGCGACGACTGTACGCCCGCCAGCCGGTCGTATAGTATTGTCGACAGGAGGTGATCGTGGAGGATTTTGCCGCGGTGCTCGGCCTTCTGTTGATGATTCTCGGCTTTGTCGGAGTGTACGTGCCGCTGCTGCCCGGCGTGCCGATCATGCTCATCGGTGCGTGGACTTACTCCGCGCTCACGGGCTGGGACGTGCTTACCTGGCCGTGGCTGCTGTTTATGACCGTGCTCACGGTTGGGTCCTTTGCGTTCGACTTTCTTGCCGCCGCGTGGGTGACGCGCACACTCGGTGCTTCTCGCCGAGCCGGCTGTACCACGGTTCTGGGTACGCTGCTGGGGGTGCTCTTCCTCGGGGCGTGGGGGGCGTTAGTGGGCGGGATGGGCGGTGCGGTACTCGGAGAGTACTCTGTCACGCACAAACTCAGGCCCGCGCTCAAGTCCGGTTCCGGCGCGTTTCTGGGATTTCTGCTCGTCATACTCGTCGACACCGCCGCAGCTATCGTGATGCTCGCGATCTACCTGGCAGTCGTGGCGTAGCGGCCACTGAGACCAAGCTTCCATTTGGCCCGGCGCGGGGTCATACTTGGGGGCAGGAAGAGGGAGGTTTGCGCCCCGCACTGCGCACTCACCACAGCCCATCTCCGTGCCCGTGGAGGTTCGCGATGCGAAACCTGATGGCCTTGCTTATGACGTGTCCGCCGCACGACCTCGCGCGCATCGCGGGGCGGTGGGACGTAGACCTTCCGCGTACGAGCAAGGCGGAACAGGCTGCGGTACTCGGACGCGAGATGCTTCGTGACGCCTCCGCGCATCGCCTCTGGGAGAACCTGCCCGACGCCGCGCGCGCCACCTTTTTTCAGTTTGAAGCACGGCCAGAACAGCGGCTCTCGGAGACGGCGCGCGCGCGCGACGACGCGGCACTGCGTGCGTGCCTGGATGCAGGAGTGCTCTGGGCGTTCGAGGAGAGCGAGCGCGCGGGCGGGCTCCCCTCGCAGACGCTGCCGCCCGTGCCCGATCCCGTGCTCGTCCTGCCGCCGGAACTGCGCAGGCTCGCCGGCCGCCTCCGCGCGGATCTCGATCGCGGCGACACGAGCGCGCTGCCGCTCGATGAGTCGCTGAGCCGACTTGGTACCGGGGAACTGGAGAACCTCGCCGCGTACTGGGGGCTGGCCGCAGAGCCCGGCAGTTACACGCGCGACGAACTGGTCGATTCGCTGCTCAGTCACATCAGCGGCGCTTCGACGGAACGAGTCGCACGGGAAGCGCCGGAAACCGCCCGCAAGCTGTACGAGGCGCTGCTCGCCGCAGGCGGGCGGGCGGCGACGGGAGCGCTCGGTGAGCAGCTCGGCGTCGAGGGATCGGAGCTGCGCGACGCGGTGGCGGACCTGGAGGAGCGCCTGCTCGCCCTGGAAACCTACGCCGATGGCTGGATACTGTACGTCCCTCTCGGGCCGGCGCACGCCGTACCGGGTCGCGTTGAGGGCGCGGTGCCTGTGCCTGCGGATCCGCCTCCACGCCATTTCCCGCCACCGGCGTGGGCGCCAGCATGGGACCTCGTCAACGTGCTGCGCGCACTGGAACTGTACGACGTGCCCGCCGAATCGGATGGAGGCCTGCCCGCGGCGTTCCTGGCCCGGTTCGACGCCGCGCTTGTCACCCGCCCCACTGACCCCGCCGCGAACCTGCGATTCCTCCACGCTGCCGCGACGGCGCTGGGGCTAACGGAAACGCGGGAGGGCACGGCAAAGCCTGCGCAGAAGGCGCGCCCATGGACCGAGACGGGCATCGAGACCCAGACTCGCCGCCTGCTGGAGCACTGGGTGAACAACGGCGCACCCGGAGAGACGGACAACTTCGTGGGAGCACCGGGCTTTCGACCGGACCAGGAAACTCTGCGCAGCGGGCGGCTGGGCGCGCTGGAACACCTGTCCCAGTGCGAGCCAGACGTGTGGTACGACGCCGGAGAGTTCCTGCGACTGATTCAGGAGCAGAACCCCTTCATCCTCCGCCCGCAGAACCGGCTTGTCCGCGACCTCGGGTCCGCTGGCGCTCGTAAGGCAATCGAGGGCTGGAAGAACGTTGAGGGGAGTTGGCTCCGGGATCTGCTCGCGGGCGTCCTTCCCTGGCTCCATATCACGGAGCGTTCCGCCGAGCCGGAGGAGATGTTTCGCCTCACCCCGGACGGCGCGTGGCTCGTCGGCAGGACGCCTCGTCCACCCCATGCCTCGACGCCACCGCGGATCACGGTCAGTGCGGAGGGCCGGCTGCGCGTGACCGCGCCGGACGGCAAGCTGTTGTGGGCACTCGCTGGCTTTGCGCGGCCCGCCCGTGCCGGGGGCCGGCCGGTGTATCTCGTGGACCGCCGCAGCGTCGCGCGGGCGCGGAGCAGCAGCATCACTGCCGAAACAATGATCGCGCTACTCCGCAAGCACGCGGAGAACAGCGTGCCACCACGACTCGTGGAGCAGATACGGGAGTGGGGCCAGGAACCGCATCGGATCACGATGCACCCGGCCCTGCTCGTCGAGTGCGAGACGGAGGCAGGCGCGGTTGAGGTAATGGTCTCACCAATCGTGCGCGCACATCACCCGCGCCGCCTGGACCACAGGTCGGTCCTGCTCACCGTCCCCCACGAGAACATGGATGAGGAGCTGAAGACCTTGCTCCGCCGCCTGACCAAATCCGGCCTGTTCTCGTAGCGCCCCACATCTGCGGCTTGGACGAAGCTTCGGGCCCGTGATACCAACTGCGGCTGAATGGTAGAGCATCTGTCATTCTGAGCCTGCGACGAATCCGTGGTCGTGTTTACGGATTCAGCACGAAGTTCGGGATGACATGCAGTACTGTTCAAGCACATTGCGTATTACACGCGATCCGGACATTCTCCGTCGCTGTCCATTGCCTGAAGAGGTGGAGATCAGCGTCGCGCAGTATGCACCCCGTCGACGCTGAACCGTCAACGTGTAACGTGTACGGTGGAACCCATTAGCCGGATTAAGGCGGCGCGGGATTGCGACAGTGCAAAGTCATTCATCGTCCAAATACAGTGTATCTGCCGCGCGATTTTGATTTTGCCGCGATATTTTGTATTCTTAATCATTGTCGCCTTCAAAGCGACCGGCCCGTCGCATTATGATGTCGGGCCAGGAAGGGCGAGTTCGGTACAACAATACGGCTCGGCTTTTCGCACAATCCATAATTGTGGAGATGATAACACGACACATCACAAGGAGAATGAACGTGCCAACACCTGTCAGGCGACTCTTCGGCTACGCACTCATATTGATGATGCTGCTCTCCCTCGCGATCACGCCGAGGTCGGCGAGCGCAGCGACAACGGCGGACGGCCGTGGGTTGTCGAAGCACGACCACGAGCTGCTCGCGGAAGCGCGGGCGAAGAATGAGGCGACCGTTACCCTGCTGATCGCGGCCCGCCCCGGCGCAAACCGAACGGTCGCGACCGGTATCGCGAAGCTTGGTGGAACCGTCGCACACCGCGACGATGACATCTCGTACATCCGCGCCAACGTACCGACGGGCCAGGCGGAGGCTGCGGCTCGACTGGAGGGCGTCCAGGCCGCGAACCTCGACGAGATTATCCCACTCGACGACCCCAAGCCCGATGGCGCGCAGGCGGTAACGCCTCAGATCCCGCCCAGTGCGGGCACGCCAAACAACAACGCGTACATGCCCACGGGCGACACCGGCGCGTCACAGTTCGTCGCCGCGAACCCAACCTTCGATGGCCGGGGCACCACCGTCGGCATCGTCGACTCCGGCATTGACCTTGATCACCCCTCACTGCGAACGACCACCACGGGCGAGCGCAAGGTCGTGGACTGGGTGACCGCCACCCACCCGACGGACGACAACGACGCCACGTGGATCAGCATGGCCGATCAGGTGAGTGGCGCAGCGTTTACGTACAAGAACGTCGCCTACACCGCGCCTGCGGCGGCGTCGTACCGCATCGGCCTGTTCAACGAGCGCGACTCACGCCTCGGCGGCGAGGTCGGCAGCGACGTGAACCGCGACGGCAACCCCAAGGATTCGAGCGGTATCTTCGCGGTGCTGTGGAACACGGACACGAACAACGTCTACGTGGACGCCAACCAGAACAACTCCTTCGCGGACGAGTCGGCGATGACCGACTACCGCGTCCGCAACGACATCGGCACGTTCGGCACGGACAAGCCCAACACAGCGGTGCGCGAGGCGATGCCGTTTGTTGTGCAGACAGATGGAAAGAACAAGGTCGTGAATATCGGGATCGTCTCCGGCGCGCACGGCTCGCACGTTGCGGGCATCGTCGCGGCAAACGACATGTTCGGCGGCGAGATGACCGGCGCCGCGCCTGGCGCGAAGCTCGTAAGCGTTCGCGTCTGCCTGTTCATTGCTGGCTGCACGGCACACGCCCTCATCGAGGGCATGACGTGGGTGGCGAAGCAGGGCAACGTGGACGTGATCAACATGTCCATCGGCGGCCTTCCGTCGCTCAACGACGGCAACAACGCCCGTGCGATCCTGTACAGCCGACTCATCGAGCAGTACAACGTGCAGATGTTCATCTCCGCAGGCAACAGCGGCCCCGGCGTAAACACCATCGGCGACCCGTCGGTCGCGACCAAGGTGATGAGCGTCGGCTCGTACATCACGAACGAGACCTGGCAGAAGAACTACGGCAGCGACTCGGAGTTCACGGACAACCTGCACCCGTTCAGTTCGCGCGGACCGAGTGAGGATGGCGGCTTCAAGCCGCAGATCGTCGCGCCGGGTTCCGCGATCTCGACCGTGCCGACGTGGCAGCCGGGTGGTCCGGTCGGTGGCACCTACGAGCTGCCTCCCGGCTACGCGATGTTCAATGGCACCTCGATGGCCTCGCCACAGGCGGCGGGCGCGGCGGCGCTGCTCGTGAGCGCGGCGAAGCAGCACGGCGTGCAGTCACAGCCCGCGCAGCTCCGGCAGGCGATCAACTCCTCTGCGCGATACCTCGATCGCTACGAGGCATTCGACCAGGGCAACGGCCTCATGGACGTGGCTGGCGCGTGGAAGCTGTTGCAGACGAACACGAAGCCGGTGGAGATCACCTCCTCGGTGGCGGTGCGCACCGCGCTGAGTGGCTTCCTGTCACCCGCTGGAGTCGGCAAGGGGATCCACGATCGCGAGGGCGTCAAGGCCGGTGACTCGTACAAGCGCACCTACACCTTCACCCGGACGAGCGGGGGCTCGAAGGCCGTCACGTACAACCTCTCGTGGGTCGGCAACAACGGCACGTTCAGTAGCGCTGGCTCGGTCAGCCTGCCGCTGAACCGGGCGGTCAGCCTGCCGGTCAGTATCAACCCGACGGCCCCAGGCTCGCACGCGGCGATCCTGAACCTGAACGACCCGAACACCGCAGGCGTTGAGTACCAGACCATGAACGTCGTGATCGCGGCGGATCAGTTCAACGCAGCGAACAACTACAGCGTCACGAAGAGCGGCGAGATTGGCCGCAACCAGGCGCTGCACTACTTCTTCAACGTGCCGGCTGGCACTCCTGCCTTCAAGGTGGACCTGGCAGGGCCGTCCGCCGCCGCAGGCACCGGGCAAGTGCGCTTCCTGCGTTTCCACCCGTACGGCGTCGGGTTCGACTCGAACTCCAGTTTGGCTTGCTACGTGCCCGCAGTACCAGGGGGGCCGACATGTAACGGCACGACCCGCACGGCCCAGAACCCGCAGGCCGGCGTTTGGGAAGTGACGGTGGAGGCACGGCGCACCTCGGATGTTGAGAACTCAGCGTTCACCCTCACGGCCTCAATCCTGGGCGCCACGGTCTCGCCGAACCCCGACGTGATCGAGAGCGCCACGGCGAACATAGGCGTCAACCGCACGTACGAGTTCAAGAACCTGTACGGCGCGTTCACCGGCAGGGCCACTAACTCGAACCTGAGCAGCGCGCTGGTGGACCGCAAGTCCATCGGGAACCTCGAGCAGAAGCCGTATGAGGTCGTTGTGGACGCAGGCTCCACGTCGCTCACCGCGCGCATCGGCAAACCGTCGGACTTGGCGGCAGACCTCGACCTGTTCATCTTCAAGGACGGCGTGTTGAAAGGCCAGTCTGCGGACGGCGACTCCGAGGAAGCGGTGACCATCGCCAACCCGGCAGCCGGTACGTATACCATCCGGATCGACGGATACGCAGTGCCTGCAGGCACGACAACGTACGACTACCTGGACGTGTTCGCCAACGCCAAGTTCGGCGAGGTCGCCGTGACGGACGCCGACGCTCTGCGCCCGGCTGGAAGCACCTGGACCGCTCCGGGTGTCGTTACGGCGAAGATCGCTCCGGCCACGGGCCGCATCCTGCTCGGTAACGTGTTCGTGCGGACGGACGGGAACGTGACGATCGGGACGGGCGAGGTCCGAGTGAACGAGGTGAAGTAGGCGGTACCACAATC
>Ga0136611_10000718_pt1 | contig 22310 bp, 19 predicted proteins | sample AntDrymUQ2232306_2_FD_106645 | JGI IMG/M metagenome (GOLD analysis project Ga0136611, IMG submission 106645) | Polar desert sand microbial communities from Dry Valleys, Antarctica - metaG UQ223 (23.06) | ecosystem: Environmental > Terrestrial > Soil > Desert | place: Antarctica: Dry Valley...
CCCCCAGGTGGTATGCCGTGTGGACGAGAGCAGCCATCGAGCCGCCGACCGCATCCGGATGCTGCCAGGTAACGTCGTTGTCGAAGATCGCCAGCAGATCGGTGTAGGCGGTGCGCAGGCGCGTCTTCAGGGCCTCCCACTCTTCCGGCGTCGCGCTCTCGCGTGACCAGGCGGCGTTCCAGTCGACTTTCACATTCTCGGCGCCCTGAGCGTACTCTGCCGCCATGTCCAGATAGACGCAGACGTGCTCGATCTGCGCGGCCAGACAGGCGCAGCGCGCCGAGATGCGCCGCGACGCTTCCTCGGCGGAGACGTCGCTCAGGGTCGTAAAGAGCGAGTCCCCCTTGTCGAGGTACATGCCGTGGACTTCGTCGAACGTCTCGTCGAAGAGCTGACGCAGCGACTCGGTGTAGGCCGTCAGGGAAATCTGGGTCGTGACTGACATGGTTCGCGTCCACTTCCGTTTCGTACCAGCGCGGCCATCAACGCCGCCAAACGCCGGGCACATCCCAAGTGATGTGTCTACCCGACTATAGCACGAATACAGGTTAGAACGAGTCCCAATTCTCCGTCACCCACCGCTACAGCCGCTCCCCGATCGACTTCGCCTCAACGAACGCCAGCAGATAGTCGGGCCCGCCGCCCTTCGTGTTCGTGCCGGAGAGCTTCATGCCGCCGAACGGGTGCACGCCCATCATCGCGCCGGTGCACTTGCGGTTGAAGTACAGATTGCCGACCTCGAACTCGGCGCGGGCGCGTTCCAGCGTCTTGCGATCGCGCGCGTAGACTGAGCCGGTCAGGCCGTACTCGGAGTCGTTGGCGATCCGTAGCGCGTCGTCGAAATCCTGTGCCTTAACCAGCGCGAGCACCGGACCGAAGATCTCTTCGCGGGCGATCCGTGCGTCGGGCGCGACATCGGCGAAGATTGTTGGCTCGATGTAGTAGCCGGTACCGCCGACCGCCTCACCGCCGTGCAGCAGCCGTCCCTCCTGCTTGCCGATTTCGATGTAGTTCAGAATGGATTTGTACTGCTTCTCGTCCACGACCGCGCCGACCGTGTGCTCGCCACTCAGTCCGGAGCCGACGGTGACCAGTTCCTGTGTCCGAGCCACGACGCGCTCGACAATCTCGTCGTAAACATCCTGATGAATGATCGCCCGCGAACAAGCCGAGCATTTCTGTCCCTGGAACCCGAAGGCAGAGGTCACGATGCCCTCGGCAGCGGCGGCGAGATCGGCGTCGGAGTCAACGAGGATCGCGTCCTTGCCGCCCATTTCGGCGGTGACACGCTTGAGCCAGCGCTGGCCTGGCTGGAGCTTCGCGGCGCGCTCGTAGATGCGCACGCCGATCTCCTTCGAGCCGGTGAAAGTGACGAAGCGCACGCGCGGGTGATCGACCAGCACATCACCAACCGTCGCGCCATCGCCTGGCAGGAAGTTGACGACGCCAGCCGGGACACCGGCCTCCTCCATGATCTCGACCATCTTGTAGCCGATGACCGGCGTGTTGCTGGCTGGCTTGAGGACGACCGTGTTGCCGCAGACAATCGGAGCCATCGTCATACCGGTCAGGATCGCGCAGGGGAAGTTCCACGGCGGGATGACGACGCCGACACCAAGCGGCACGTAGATCATCTCGTTCGCCTCGTCGGCCAGATGCGCCAGCTCGACCGGCTGGTCGAGGTCGAGCGCGCGGCGGGCATACCACTCCAGGAAGTCAATTGCCTCACAGACCTCGCCCTCTGCCTCGTCCCACGCCTTATCGAGCTCGTAGACCATCCAGGCAGCCAGCTCCAGCTTGCGTCGCCGGACGATGCCCGCCATCTTCAGCAGCACGCTCGCCCTGCCCGTCGCCGTCATGTGCCGCCAGGTAGCGTAGGCCGCCTCCGCCGCAGCCACAGCGTCTGCCGCGTCCGTCGCGCCAGCCTTGGCGACCTCGCCGACCAACTGTGAGGGATCGCCCGGATTCGTCGACCGAATCCACGCGCCGGTCTCGCGCCGCTCGCCACCAATGATCAGCGGATAACGCTGTCCAAGCTGTTGCCCGACCTCCTCCAGCGCCGCCCGCATTGCCTCCCGATTCGCCTCGATTGAAAAGTCCAATGAAATCTGATTCTTAAATGGATCACGCATATCAGCGCATTCCTTTCTGTTGCTTGTTGCCACAGTTGGATCAAGTTGGCACGCTGTTGACATGCTACGGAAACAGCCCGTAAATCATACCGAAGGCGCGTCATCGTGCTGAATGCAACGATTCAAACGATTTAGCCGGTCCAGGCTTCAAATGCTGCACGGATCCAGGGGGCGAACACCCATAACCTCCGGAACATTGGGCATCATGCGCGCATGATGTCGATTGCGACGACTATATCCCGTCATCGGGACGATTTTGTGATACGAAACGCTTACTTTCGCATGGAAATGTGATTACTGCTACATATACTTATGGCATGTTCTCCTCGCGGCTGACCACGCGCTGGCCTGAGGTTGGACTGCAATAATGACAACGGTGCCATATGACACACGTCCCGCTGACGATTGACCCGCAACACGACCTGCACGACGACAGCACTCAGGGTGCTATCAGCGCCAAGCGGCGCGATACCAGTGACCCAATCGCTCGTCGCGATCTCTTCCTGTATCTGCTTCAGGGCAGTGCCGTCATTGCCAACGAAGCCACCTCAGTTGAAACAGCGATCTCGAGTGCGCTCGGCTACCTCTGCCACCAGCTGGACTGGCAGGTGGGCCATGCCTACCTTCCGAACGCGAACGATCGCTTCGTTTCCTCAGGACTGTGGTATCAGGACGAGCCAGATCGATATGGGGAATTTCAACGTGCTGCCGAATCACAGCACCTGCGCCTGTGAGTCGGCCTGGCCGGCAGCGTGCTGGCGACGGGCCGAGCGCAATGGGTTCCAGACATCACCCAAAACGAATCACTGCACTACCTTGATGCGGGCGTCGAAGTACCGCTGCGGACAGCCGCTGGCTTCCCGATCCTCATCGACGGCGAAGTGACCGCGATCCTCGAGCTGTTCAGCGACGAGGTGCAGCCGGTTGACGTTGAGCTGCTCGACGTGCTGGAGCACGTCGGTGTCCAGTTGGGGTTGCTTGTCGAACGGTTCCGGGCGCGGGAAGCGCTGGAGACCATTAATATCGAGCTGGCCCGCAGCAATCGTGAACTCGAAGAGTTCGCCGCGATCGCCTCGCACGATCTGCAGGAATCACTGCGCAAGATTCAGTCGTTCGGCAATCTCCTCGATGTCAGACACGGCCATCTCCTGCCAGATGAGGGACAGACCTACGTCCGCCGTATGCGCGATGACGCGGCACGCATGCAAGCGTTGATCAACGACCTCCTCGCATACTCGCGCCTGGCTACCAGGGGACAACCCTTCAGGCCAGTTGATCTCAACGCACTCATGCGGCTCGTCATCGATGACCTTGATGACCAGATTGCACGGACCCACGGACAGGTTGATGTCTCTGGGCTGCCAACTATTGAAGGTGCTCCATCTCAGCTACGTCAGCTTCTGCTCAATCTCGTCAGCAATGCCCTCAAATTCAGTCGACCTGGCATTAACCCGGTCGTGCGAGTCGCAGCGAGTTCGAGTCGCGGCGTGCTGCCAACTGGCCTGTCGACCAGACTCGAAACGTTCTGGAGTATCACCGTCGCTGACAATGGCATCGGTTTCAAGCCGCAGCACGCGGACAGGATATTCCAGATGTTCGAACGGCTGCACGGCCGGGGCATCTATGAGGGAACGGGGATCGGGCTGGCAGTCTGCCGCAAGATCGTCGAGCGGCATGGCGGCACGATTGTCGCAGCGGGGATTCCTGGTGAGGGGTCCGTCTTTACTATCACGCTGCCAGTACAGTAGCGCGGAAAGCGACATCACTATGACTTCTGCAACCCATCGCCACCCCGTCACGATCGTCATGGCCGACGACGACATGGACGACCGCATGTTCGCGCAGGAAGCGCTCGCAGAAAACCGGCTCGCGAATGATCTGCACTTCGTCGCTGATGGCGAAGAGCTCATGGAGTATCTGCGCCACGAAGGTGCCTACACGGAGCCGGAGTCAGCGCCACGTCCTGGTCTCATCCTGCTCGACCTGAACATGCCCAAAATGGACGGACGTGAGGCATTGCAGGCGATCAAGGCAGATCCGAACCTGCGCCAGATTCCAGTTGTCGTCCTGACCACCTCCCGCGCTGACGAGGACATCTTCGTCAGCTATGACTCCGGTGCCAACTCTTTCATCACCAAGCCGGTCACCTTCGAGGGGTTGGTCGAGGCCATGAAGCATCTGAAGCAATACTGGATCGAGATCGTCAAGCTGCCCTAGATCGGATCGGATGGGCTATAGCCTGCGTTACCCGCATCAACCTACGCTTCGTTCACACGTTGTGGTGTCTGCGACACCATACTTGGCATCCAGCAGCAGGCACGTCCGTTACACACGGTTCGATTGCCAGCGTTATTCAAGCTAGAAAATGTGAAAATCAGGATGAGTCTTCCAGTAAAACTCGCGACAACCGCTCCACTCCGAGCCTTGATCGTTGATGACGACGAGGATGACTACTACCTCATGAGTGATCTGCTGTCGCAGGTGGATATGCCATCGATCAAGATCCAGTGGGAACTCTCCTACGACGCCGCTCTCGCGCGTTTGCTGCACGAACAGTTCGATATTCTGCTCATCGACTACCGGCTGGGCGAACAGACCGGACTCGAACTGCTACGCGCCGCGCACGAGCTGGGCATCACCGCTCCCGCCATTCTGCTCACGGGTGCAGCAACACCAGCGATCGACCGTGAAGCCGAGGCCAGTGGGGCAGCATCGTTCATCCTCAAGCAGGAACTGACCGTCAGTCTGCTCGATCGGTCGATTCGCTACGCCATGACGCAGGCCCACGCCACTGAGGAGGTCCGCAGCACCGGTGCGTTTGGGTACACCGTTCTCGATTCACTGGCAGCGCATATTGCAGTCGTCGATTCTGATGGCCAGATTGTCGCTGTGAACCAGGCCTGGCGTGACTTCGGAGCCAGAAATGGACTCGCGCCAACGAACGATGGCCTCCCGCCGAACTACTTGTCGGTGTGCGAACGGGCTGCAAACGATGGCGACCAGGATGCGCTCGCTGTCATCGGCGGGCTACAGGGTGTTCTGGCCGGCAGACTGAAGGATTTCTCCTACGAGTATCCCTGCCACAGTCCACAAGAAGATCGATGGTTTTCCGTCTGCATCACGCAGTTGGCAGAGACGCAGCCGATTCAGGCGACGATTGCCCACGAGAACATTTCTGAACGCGTCCGGGCGGAACACGCGGTTCGCGACGCTGAGCAGCGTTACCGTACACTGGTCGAGCAGATGCCAGCCCTGACCTACCTGTGTGCGGTCGACAAGACCGGCCCGCCATCATATGTCGGCCCTCAGGTTGCCTCGATCTACGGCTACACGCCTGATGAATGGCTGGCTGACGCAACCCTCTGGGAAGACTCGATCCATCCGGCAGACCGGAATCGGGTGCTTGACGAGCATCTGTCCACGAACGAGACTGGTGAACCGTTCCGGGTCGAATACCGCATCGTTCGGCGGGACGGACAGACGCGCTGGGTCGCCGACAATGCCGTCCTGGTTCGCGATGATTCTGACCAGCCGTCGTACTGGCAGGGCATCGTGACCGATATTACTGAGCGCAAGCAGGACGAAGAGCGTCGAGAGTTGCTCTCAAACGTCAGTTCGGTTCTTGCTCAATCACTCGATCTACCGACCACGCTGCAGCGCGTGGCGCAGCTTGCTGTGCCTGGGACCGCCGACTGGTGTTCAGTCTGCCTCTTCGACGACGAAGGAACGCTGCGTCGACTCGCCGTCGTTCATGGAAACCCCGAAAAGGCCGTTGTAGCGGCCGAGTTCCAGAAGCTGCCGATTGATGCCAACGCTGCGTTCGGCCTGCCGCTCGCAATTCGAACGCGGCAGCCGGTGCTGCACACTGAACTGCCCTGCGAGGCGCAGCCGACACCGTCGGCGTCCGAATACGTGGCGACGCAACACGCGCTCGGCATGGAATCAGTCCTCAATGTGCCAATCGTCATCCGTGACCGGGTCCTCGGAGGCATCGCCTTCGTCTACGGCGATTCGGGGCGCAGATACACCGAACGAGACATCGGACTCGCGGAAGAGATTGCCCAGCGCGCCGCTGTCGCCATCGATAACGCGCAGCTCTATCGATCGGCGCGAAAGGCAGAGTCTGAATTCCGCACGCTCGTCGAGCACGTCCCAACGGTTGTCTATCGCCAATCGCTGGGAGGCTCGTCGGTCGAGACGTATCTCAGTCCACAGATCGAGCAGTTGCTGGGATACACGATTGAAGAGTGGCAGTCTTCCACATAGTTTCGCCGCGATGTCATTCATCCGGACGACCGCGACCACTATCATGCTGAGGTTGATCGAACTGAAGCGACTCATGACATCTTCGACATCGAATACCGCTATCTGCCAAAGACTGGCGACCCCGTCTGGGTGCGGAATAGCGCGCGCATCGTCCACGATGAGGCAGGCACTCCCCTCTTCTGGCAGGGATTCATCACCGATATCTCGCAGCAGAAGCAGGCACAGGCGGCACTCCAGCAGCGTGAAGCCCGCTTCCGTTCGCTCGTCCAGCACGCAACCGACATGGTCTGCATCATGGACGCGGATGGCAACCTTGTGTACCAGAGCCCGTCCATAGAGCGACAGATGGGCTACACACCAGCGGAAATCGTCGGGATGCCCGCAACGTTCTGGCTGCACCCGGACGAGCTACCAGCGATTCAGGCGTTTCTCTCCGACATAGTCGCCGAGCCGGGAAGCGTTCGTCCGTTTGTCTATCGCTGTCTGCACAAGGATGGGTCATGGCGCTGGATCGACGCCAGCGTAACCAATCTGCTCGACGATCCAGCTATCCGGGGGATTGTTATCAACTCCCGCGACATCACCGAGCGCAAGGCGTCCGACGAGCAGATTCGCTTCCAGGCGGGCCTGCTGGACACCGTCGAGCAGGCAGTTATCGCGACTGATATGACCGGCACGGCCATCTACTGGAACCGCTCCGCTGAGGAGCTCTACGGCTGGACTCGTGACGAGGTGCTTGGACGCAAGGTGAATGAACTCGTTGTGCCGCAGATGTCGCGCCTGCAGGCGTCCGAGATCATTACGCAGCTGCACGCCGGGACCAGCTGGTCGGGTGAGTTCCTCGTGCAGCGGCGTGACGAAACCACATTCTGGGTGCACGTCACGGGCTCGCCAATTCACGATTCCGCTGGATCGCTGATCGGTATTGTTGGCGTGTCAACAGATATCAGCGCCGATCGGCTCCAGCGCGAACAGCTTACTGAAGTATCGGCAACGCTACAAACCATGATTGACGCTGCCCCACTTGCAGTCATCACCCTCGACAACGACCATGTCGTCACCTCGTGGAACCCAGCCGCAGAACGACTGTTTGGCTGGACCGCAGACGAAGCCATCGGCCAGCATACCCCGATTGTCCCGCCAGATCAGACCGCTTCGTTCCTGGCTGCGCGCTCAGTGACGATGGCGGCCGAGAGCGCGGTGATCGATCGAGATGCACAGCGACAGACGAAGGATGGTCGCATGGTCGATGTCAGCGTCTCGTCGGCACCACTCCGACGGCCCGACGGCGACACGTATGCATCGATCGCGATGATCACCGACATCACGCACCGCAAGGATCTGGAGTCCGCTCTCATCCGGCAAGCGTTCCATGACAACCTGACCGGCTTGCCTAACCGTGCCCTCATGCGCGATCGAATCGCGCATGCGCTCCTACTGGCCCGCCGGAATGGAGCCGCCGTCGCCGTGCTCTTTCTCGATCTGGACAACTTCAAGGTCGTCAACGACACACTCGGACACATGATTGGCGATCAACTGCTGATTGATGTCGCGCGGCGTCTCTCCGCTCATATCCGTGAGTCGGACACGATTGCCCGCTTCGGTGGTGACGAGTTTGTCATCCTGCTCTCGTCCGTCGACCGCATAGACGCAGCAGTTGAGATCGGCGCACGCATTCGCGCGATGTTCGCTGATCCATTCGTTATCGATGGCCGGGAAATGCTGGTCGAGACGAGCCTGGGCATCGCCATCGAAACGGACGGTACGGCGACACCAGACGATCTGCTGCGGCAGGCAGATGAAGCGATGTACCAGGCAAAGGCACTGGGGAAGAACCAGTATGCACTGTACGACCGTTCGACACACACTGCCATGCTCAATCGACTTGCCCTGGAGTCGGATCTGCGCGGAGCGCCCGTACGCAATGAGCTGGTCGTCCACTACCAGCCGAAAGTGTCACTGGTGACCGGGCGACCGATCGGCATGGAAGCCCTCGTGCGCTGGCAGCATCCAGAACGGGGACTCGTCGCACCCGGCGCGTTCATCCCGATCGCGGAGGCAACCGGCCTGATCGTCCCGCTCGGCACCTGGGTACTACGCGAAGCCTGTCGGCAGACTGCCGAATGGAACCGTCGCAACGATGCGGACGCGGCGGTTGGTATCAGCGTCAACCTGTCCGCCCGCCAGTTCGCGCAATCCAGCCTCGAAGAGCAGGTGCGCTCAATCCTCGACGAAACCCGACTCGACCCAACCTGCCTGACGCTGGAGCTTACCGAGAGTGTCATCATGGACGATGCGGAAGAGGCGGTCACGCGGCTGCATGCGCTGAAGGCACTCGGCATCCGGATCGCGATCGATGACTTCGGCACCGGCTACTCGTCTCTCGCCTACCTCAAGCGTTTCCCGATCGATGTCATCAAGATCGACCGCTCGTTTGTATCGGGGATGGAAGAATCATCCGAAGATACTGCCATCGTCTCGTCCATCATCGGACTTGCATACATGCTGGGCAAAACCGTCGTCGCAAAAGGCGTCGAGACGGCACGCCAGCTAGTGCTGCTTCGAAACATGGGCTGCGACCGGGGCCAGGGGTATTTCTTTGGTCGGCCCGGCCCGCCGACTCTGACGGCGTTCGTGCCAGATTCAGACCCGGATGCAGGCGACGCATCCTGACTCAAGGGTGCGCTGCCAAACCCTTGTCATTCTGAGCGGAACGGAGCGGAGTTGAAGGACCTGAAGGGTTCGCAGCCAACCAACGCAGCTTACGCAGTGCGCTGAGGCCCTTCGACTCCGCTCAGCTCAGTAGTCGACCACAGTGAACGTTCCACCTTGCTGTAGGGGCGGGTTTCTTCCTCGAACGTCGGAGACACTACCAATCTGCAACCCGCCCGCGTCGCCACCAGGCCGGTTCGGTTTCTGGAATTGCGTTGCCGCGGTGTGATGGTACATCGGCGCGTCCGGTCGCCGACCGGGCGGGTTGCAGGCTGGTCGCGTTCCCAACGTTTGGGGAAGAAACCCGCCTCTACAGCGGGGTAGCACGTTCACTGTGGTGCAATATTCAGGATGACAACAGCTTGGCAGCGCACCCATGATTACTCAGTAGTGCATCACAAGCCTACGACGCAGTCGCTGCCACATCATCCGCCTCTGCACTGGAACTAAGCGGCTGACGAACGTAGCGCTCCTCAAGTTCCCCGAACTCGGGCAGGCCAACGGCGCTCTGGCGATCCTGCCAGGACATCATGCGGTCGAGCATATTGGCAGTCGTGCCAGCCTGGCGCAGTTCACCGAGCATCGAGCGCACAGCGAACATGCTGACCCGCAGGTCAGCGTTCGGGAAGATCGCGATACGGTAGCCCATCGCCTGAAGCTCGGGAGCCGATAGCAGCGGTGTCACCCCGCCCTCCGTCATGTTGACCAGCAGGGGAGCATCAATGTCTTTCGGAATACGCTGAAGCTCTTCGACCGAGCGCGGCGCTTCGACAAACACAATGTCGACTCCGGCCTCGGCAAATGCCCGCCCCCGCGCGATGGCGTCGTCGAACCCGCTCGTCGCTATAGCGTCTGTGCGCGCGATGATCACTGTCTCAGGATTCTGGCGGGCATCGCAAGCCGCGTGGATCTTACGGATCATCTCCTCGGCGGGAATCACGTCCTTGCCGGAAAAGTGGCCACAGCGCTTGGGGGAGACCTGATCTTCGAGCTGTATGCCTGCGATTCCAGCCCGTTCGAACTCCCTGACCGTCCGGTACACATTCACTGGATTGCCGTAGCCAGTATCGGCGTCGGCGATCAACGGAATGTTGATCGCCGCGGTCATCCTGCGGACCTGCTCGACGATTTCCGTCATCGTTGCCAGTCCGAGATCGGGCAGCCCGAGCAGGGTGTTCGAGATGCCCGCCCCTGTTGCGTAGACCGCCTCAAAGCCAGCCTGCTCGATCAGCCGTGCCGTCACAGCGTCCGCCGCGCCCGGCACCACCAGAATGTCGTCCTGTTGGAGTCGGCGGCGAAGCACGCTTGCAGCATGTGTCATCGCGGGTCGTCTCCACTCGTTGTCAACGGAACGCGAGTCATGATGCTGACACGCTATCGACTTCCGGACGTACCGTTGTTGACGTAGCCGTTCGTGAGGGTACCGTCCTCACTCGTGATGTCTTCCGCTTCGTGGACCAGCTCGTCCGGAACACGCCAGTCGTTGAAGACCTTCAGCACGCGCGGCACGACCATGACCTCGAAGTCCCGAATACCGTCGATCGGAGCGACCCGCTCGGCCAGGAAGTTCATCAGCTCATCCAGCGATTTCGTGACGACGAAAGCGGTCACGTTAAACCGACCCGATGCGACGGTGACACCCGTCGTTTCTGGCAACGAACTCAACTGTTCGGCGATCGCGACCATGCGGTCGAGATCGACCTTCAGCCCCAGCCAGGCGCGGGTGCGATACCCCAGCCGATACATGTTCGCGATCATGGCCGGCTGAATGACGCGATTCGCGATCAGGTCGTCCACACGCCGCTTCACGGTCGTCTCGCTCACTCCGGTGAGCCTGGCGATGGTCGAATACGGCGCTCGAGGATTGTCCTGGAGGCAGCGGATGAGTCGAAGGTCGAGAGCATCAAGCGATTCCAAAATGACATCCTTCTGATGAATATTCAGGAGCGTCTCGTTGATTCAACAAATGACGCAGCCGATGAACGAGTTAGCCCACTATGCGGCGGAGAATGACGTACCAGCATACACAAAACGACTGTCGGAACGCGTAGTGCCTACTGCGGACATCGGCCAGGGAGTCGTCTGTCTGCCTGATGCAGCGGAAAGACTCGCCTGGAGGGTGTCCTACGGCGTCGAACGGTCTGGCACACTCGTCGCTTTTCTCATCGGACTCCCGCAGCGACGTTCCAGACGCTAGCATCCAGCATAACGCAGCCTCATATTTGTCACAATCGGCTGCGAAATAGGCTGAACGTGTTGGATTCCGTCGCCATCGGCTTGACAGGTGGACGATCACCGCCTATGATCGCTGCATACGAAGCAGTTTCCCAGCCTCCCGATGCTTAATCCAATACGTCCGTCGTACTCGAGCATCCGCATCTCTGGAGGTGACGTACATCAGCGTACGTGGGGACCCGGAACCGTGGGGGTTGTTGTCACAGCGGATGTCGCTGTACTTCAGATGGAGGACACGAGTGGCTGACGATCTATTCGAGCAACTGCGCAGTATTCGCCCAATGACCCGCCGCGACATGTTAAGGCGGGCAGCGGTGCTCGGCCTGAGCGCTCCCGTGCTCGCTGGTCTGCTGGCCGCCTGCGGTGGCGACGACGACGACGACGCGACTGTGGAGCCAGCCGACGCAACCGAGGACATTGGAACGGCGTCAACACCAGCCGCAGCCGACGAGACTGAAGTGCCGGATGCTGGGGCCGATGCGACCGAAGCACCGAGCGGTGACGCTGGCGATCCCCAAAGTGGCGGTGTCTTCAACAGCTACGAGGCAGGCAACCCTTCCAGCCTTGACCCATATGTCTCGGGCAGCCAGGGGGACTCGTTCTGGGCATCCTACGCCTTCAGCCGGCTGTTCATGTCGGCGGCAGGGCCAGATGTACCGCGCGGCTCCCTCGAAGTGGTGCCAGATGCGGCAGCGTCTGCTGAAGTCTCAGATGACGGCCTGACGTACATGATCGTGCTCAAAGACAATGTCATATGGTATCCACCGATCGACCGCGCGATGACCGCTGATGATGTCATCCATTCGTGGCAACGCTTCACTGGGTCGCTCGAGGGCGGCACTCCCAGCGAGCGCTTCGAGGACATCGACTTCGTCACTGCGGTCGAAAAGGTCGATGATCTGACTGTCGAGTTCACACTTGAGAATCCGTATCCGTTCTTCCTCGGCAAGCTCGGCGACCCGAAAATCTTCTTCCTCCTGCCGCAGGAGGTCGATACCGACTACAACCCTGCCGAAGAGATGATCGGATCGGGACCGTGGGTGCTCGAAGAGTTCACCGCCGACAACCGCGCAGTGTTCAATCGGCATGAGAAGTGGCACCACGGCCCAGAGATCCCCTACTTCGATCAGACAATCGTCAACATCGTTCCTGAATACGCGACGCAGCTATCCCAGTTCCTCGGTGGCAATCTCGACTGGGTCGTCGTCCAGGGCGGAGATATCCAGCGAGTGCTTGACGAAGTCGAAGGCGTCAAGATCTACGAGCGACCGGCCTACCCCGTCAGTCTGCTCAACTTCTCGCCAAAAGAAGAGCGCTGGGAGGATGCTCGCCTGCGCCGGGCCGTGTCGATGGCGTTCGACCGCGATGCCATGCTCGACGCTGCCTATGGACTCCCGGAGATCGAAGAAGCCGGTATCGAGGTTATCCGCTACTGGCACAACAGCGTGCCGGCCGCGTTCTTTGAGTACTGGCTCGACCCGAAGGGCGATGAGATCGACCCGGAGGATGCGGCCAACTTCATGTACGACCCAGACGCTGCGGCCGCGTTGGTCGAGGAAGCCGGAGGTGGGTTCGAGACCGAACTACATTACGCGGCATCCAACTCCCGCGACGGGGAGCCATACCGGATCATGTCAGAGCTGATGGTTCAGTATCTTGGACAGATCGGGATTACCACGACCGCGATCGAGGAGGATTACAACACCCGCTTCCTCGGTGAGACTGGCACGAACACTGGGAACTTCGACGGGATGATGTGGATTCCGCAGACTCGCGTTGACCCATTCGCGTACATCACGACGCAGTATCTGTCACCCAATCACGGCATCTACGGACGCTGGCAGGATGCAGAAGTCATCGCAGCGGCGGAAGCGATTCAACCGCTCACCGATCGCGATGAACTGATTCAGGCCATCAAGGACTTCCAGAACCTCATCAACAAGCAGATGTACGTCGTCCCGATGGTGTATGGCGCGGCACCGACATTCGTTGCCTACCAGCCGTGGATGGAGAACGTCCTCGACTTCCAGACCTTCGCCCAGGGAGGCCCGACGGAAATCGTTCCACACTGGTGGTCGAGCAAATAGACCGCAGAGCAGGTAGCGGTGACGTGAGGGGACGTATGGAGCGTCCCCTCATTCGAGGAGAGCTACGTTGCAACAGTATCTGCTGAAACGCTTAGCACTGGTGATTCCGACATTGCTCGGCATCACACTGGTGGTATCCCTCGCCGTCCGGTTCCTGCCGGGCACCATCGTCGACCAGCTGCTCGGGGAGGAAGTCGCGTTTGTCGATGAGGAGACGCGCGCGGCGCTCGAAGAACGCTTCGGGCTGAACCAGACACCGGTCGAGCAATACGTCGTCTGGGTGACAGATCTCGCGCAGGGCGACCTCGGGCGTTCGCTCATCAGCGGTCGCGCGATCACCAACGACCTGAAGTCACGCGTGCCGGTGACGTTCCAGCTCGGACTGATGGGACTGGCGATCGCGGTGGCATTGGCGATACCCATCGGCGTCATTTCCGCAATCCGTCAGGATACAGCGATTGACTACGTCGCGCGGAGTATGGCGATCGTGCTGTTATCGCCGCCCAGCTTCTGGGTCGGGCTGATCGCGATCGTGTATGGGTTTATCCTGTTCGGGTGGACCCCTCCATTATCGTACAGCGCACCGTAGGATAACCTGGGTGGCAACTTGCGTTCACTCTGGGTTCCAGCGCTGATTCTCGGCACGCACGCGACCGGGACGATCATGCGCATCACTCGCGCGACGATGCTGGAAACGCTCCGGCAGGATTACGTACGCACCGCCTGGTCGAAGGGACTGCGGGAACGCGTGGTGGTGGTGCGCCACGCACTGAAGAATGCCGTGCTGCCGGTCATCACCGTCATCGGTTTGCAGGTTCCCTCACTGGTTGGAGGTACCGTCATTCTCGAACGAATCTTTTCGATCCCAGGCATGGGGAACTATCTGCTGACAGCGATCCAGGCTCGCGACTATCCGGTCGTGCAGGCGGTGGTGCTGGTCACGTCATTTGTGGTCGTGTTCAGCAATCTCTTCGTCGACCTCGCCTATGCGATCCTCGACCCAAGAATCAGGTTGTCCTGATGGCAAACGTCGCGGATCAGGCCACGCTGAAAGACGTATCGGGACGGCTCGGAAACCAACGAACCGGCGTGGGTCGCCGTTGGAAGAGCCTGCGTCGCTTTGTGCGCACTAAGCCCCTCGGGGCGGCGGGTGGGTTTGTCGTCCTGCTGTTGCTGTTCGTCGGATTGTTTGCTGGTGTGCTTGCCCCGTATGCCTTTGACGACTTCGATGTGCGCGCCCGCCTGCAAGGCCCGTCCGCTGACCATCTGTTTGGCACCGACGAGCAGGGGCGTGATGTGTTCAGCCGCGTGCTCTTCGGAGCCCGCACATCAGTGCTGATCGGCTTCGGGGCGATCGCTGTATCGACAGTCGTGGCAACGATTATCGGCGTCACCTCAGGATACTTCGGTGGCTGGTTCGACATCATCCTGCAACGCATCATCGACATCTGGCTGTCGTTCCCCAACCTGATCTTCATCATCTTCGTGATCGCGATCTTCTCCCGATCGACCTTTAATCTGGTCATCGTGCTCGGATTACTGGTATCGGCTGGGTCGTCGCGCATCATCAGAAGCGTCGCGATCAGCATCAAGGAGATGCAATACGTCGAGGCAGCGAGAGCGGGTGGCGCAAGCCATTACCGAGTCATCTCCCGTCACGTCCTGCCGAACGTCGTGCCGATTGTCATCATCACCGCTTCCGTGCAGATCGGCGCGGTCATCCTGACCGAATCGTCGCTGTCGTTCCTCGGCTACGGCCCGCCGCCACCGTTCCCGTCGTGGGGTCGGATGCTCCAGGAATCGCAGACGCAGATGACTCAGCATCCAAACCTTGCACTCTTCCCCGGCATCGCGAGCACGATCGTTGTCTATTCGTTCAACATGTTCGGCGACGCCCTGCGCGACATCCTCGATCCACGGCTACGTGGCAGTCGCTGATCGGATTCTGAAGAGAGGAAGTGCGAATCAGCAATCCTGGCTGAGTGTGAAGTTCCGATTCGAGCGGCCCGATGCAGTGAATGCGTGAGTGAGTGAGAGGAGACCGTTCGTGGACGAGACACGTGCGCTAGCCCAGTTCGTCTCAAAAACTGGCTACGAGGACTTACCGGCGAACGTTATCGAGCGGATGAAGGTTTATACGCTCGACACCCTGGCAGCGGGCATGGTTGGCTCGAAGCTGCTCTGGGCGAACATGGTCGCGGACATGGCCCGCGAGCAGGGCGGCGTTGAGGAAGCATCCGTATTCGCGACGCAGCAGAAGATGACGGTGTCGCAGGCGGCGCTCGTCAACGGCGTGATGGTCGGCGGATTCGAGTCCGAACATGTCGGTCATCATTCGCATCCTGCCGGCACGGTTACTCCGGCGGCGCTGGCGATCGCCGAGCGCGACCACGTCAGCGGCAAGGACTTCCTGCTCGCCACGGCGCTCGGCTATGAGGTCGTCACCCGCATCGGGGACGCGCAGACTGGCCTGGTCGAAACCGAGCGAGGATTTCACAATCCCGCCGCCAATGGACCGTTTTCGGCCGCAGCCGCCGTCGGCAAGCTGCTGGGCTTTGACGCAGCAACGCAGGCTAGCGCGTTTGGCGTCGCTGGATCGCACTGTGGCGGACTCACCGAGTACGCCTGGGACGGCTCGATGACCAAGCGGCTGCACCTCGGACGCGCGTCGCAGCTGGGACTGGAGAGTGCGCTGCTGGCCCAGAAGGGTTTTACCGGCCCGCATACGATTCTCGAAGGTCGCTACGGCTACTTCAATGCCTTCTCGCCCGCACCGAAGATTGAGAAGCTCCTGGCTGAACTCGGCGAACGGTGGCTACTTGAGACATTGATTATCAAGCGCTATCCCTGCCACGTTTCGAGCCAGGCCGTCGTCGCGGCGGTGCAGGAATTCAAGCGCGAACAGGGATTCGATCCCGACCAGGTCGAGAGCATCGCCATTCGTGCCTCGAAGCGGGTGCTGCAGCAGCGCTTCCTCGACCCGAATCCGACCAACGAGATGGGCGCACAGTATTCCTTGCTCTTCACCACCGCAGTGGCGTGCTTCCACGACCTCGACGACCCGTTGCAGTATGACGAATCAGTGCTGAGCGACGAGAAGATCAAGCTCCTCGCGAACGCGATCACCTGGGAAGAAGCGTCGGGAGACAACCACGAAACGCTGGCCGCGACACTCGAAGTCACGATTGACGGAAGGCAGCACACGATCCAGGCGGAGACATTCCCCGGTTCACTTCAGACGCCAGCGACTCTGAGCGATGTCGAAGGCAAGTTCAAACGCTTCAGCAAGCACATCCTGAACGGGTCACAGCAACATGAGATCCTGGAGATGGTTTCCAATCTCGATCAGCTTGATGATGTCAGCAAGCTGGCGAACGCAATTCGCGGCTAGACAGACGCCAATTGTGAGCGCGACGGCGGGCGGACCGCCGTCATACACCTTTCCGTAACCGGGAGTAAGGGGAGTGCTATGGCAGGCGACGACGGAATCTACACGCGGGCGGTTGGAGAATACATCGCTAACAGCCATCAAGAGGCTTTACCCGACGACCTCGTCGCGTGGATGAAGCTGCTCACGCTCGATACGATCGGCTGCGGCCTGCTTGCCTCGCCGTTTCCCTGGACGCAGCGCATCGTCGATACGTTGGTTGCGACCGAAGCTCCGGGGCCGTCACTGGTCTGGGGTACTGACAAGCGCTTCTCCCCGGCCAACGCAGTCATGGCCAGCGGCACTGCGGTACATGGCTTCGAGCTCGACGATGTTGGCGCTGGCAGCCACTATGGCTCGGTCACGACGACCGTTGCCCTGGCGCTGGCAGAGGCGGGCAGCGAGCTGTCCGGCAAGGACCTCATCCGCGCAACGGTGACCGGCATCGAGGTTGCATCGCGTGTGCAGGAATGTACCGGACGTATTCCACACGTCACCTGCGGCTTCCACGGGCCGGGGCTGTTTGGTGCGTTCGCCGCCATGGCGACCGGTGCATATGTGCTGAACCTGGACACCGCGAAGTCCGTCCACGCGATCGGCAACGTGGCCCAGTTCACCGGTGGGCTGATGGGCACACATCACGGCGGCATGGGCAAACGCCTGCTGGCCGGCAAGGCCGCGCACTCCGGCACGATGGCCGCCCAGCTCGCGGCGCACGGGTTCACGAACGTCGACAACATCTTCGAGTGCGGCTATGGCAGCTTCCCCTCAGCCTTCTCCGGCGCGCGTGACACGTTCGACTTGTCGAAGTTGACGGCTGGACTCGGCTCCGAATACCGTGCCTTTGGCGTGAACTTCAAGGTCTGGGCATGCCGTGTCCCGATCCACCCGTCAATGGAAGCCGTCAAGCAGATCCGCTCGGAGCGAGAACTGCGCGCCGAGGATGTCGAGCGGGTCGATGTAGCCCTGCCGGAAGGCTCGTACAAGGCGGTCGGGTTCGCCTACTCGCCGACAACGATCACGTCGGCGTAGCTCAATCTCCAGTACTGCATGGCGATCATGCTGCTGGAGAACGATGTCTTCATCGAGCAGTTCACCGAGGAGAAGATCGCCTCCCCACGCGTTCTCGAACTGGTCTCGAAGATCAACATCCGCCACGACGAATCGCTGGACAACGCACCGAGTGGGACCATTGCGCGGGAGTCAATCGTTGAGATCACGCTCAAGAATGGTGAGCGCATCACCCAGCGTGGCTCGGTGCGCGGCTACGAGGGTAACCCGGTCACCGAGAATGAGGTGATCGAGAAGTTCCGCAAGACATCGCAGGATCGCATTACTGCCGACCAGCAGGACGAGTTGATCGACCTCTGCATGCGGCTCGACGAACTGCCCGATGCGCGCGCGCTCGTGAAGCTGCTCGAGGTACGTTCTCAGGCATGATCGCTGCGATGAAGAACACCATGGGGAGCCAGCGACGCGCTGACCTCTTGGTGGCTGGTCGAGAAGACGGGAGGTTTACCTGTGGCTGACGGAAATGGTGTTTCTGTTCGAGATAAGACCGCGATCGTGGGTGTCGGCAACACGCAGTTCGGCGCGCTGTATCGGGACGTCGATCCCGAACGCACGTCGTACGAACTGGCGCTCGACGCCCTCAAGGCGGCCATCGAAGATTCCGGGATCGAAAAGTCAGACATCGACGGCCTGCTCTGCGTGCGAACGCCGCAGTACCAGCGGATGGCCGACGTGGCCGGGCTGCACAACCTGCGGCTCGTGAACGCGCTCGAAGGCTCCGGGCGCATGGCCGGGGTCGCGCTACAGTACGCGGTCATGGCGATCGTCACCGGCCAGGCGGAGACCGTCGCGATCGTCTACGGCAACAATGGTCGTTCTGTTGGTGAACGCTACGGCGGAGGCTTCGCTGGCGATTCGCCGGCAGCCTGGGACGCCATGTACGGGATGACATCGCCCGGCGCGGCCGTCGGACATATGTGGCGGCGCTACATGCACGAGTTCGGCGCGACCGAAGATGCATTGGCAATCGCGGCGATGAACAACCGCCGGAACGGCGCGAAGAACCCGAACGCCGTCTTCCAGAAGCCGATCACGAAGGAAGAGTACATGGCGGCGCGCTACATCGCCGAGCCGCTGCGCCTGTTCGACTACTGCATCATCAACGACGGTGGCGTTGCGATGATCGTCACGACCGCCGAGAAGGCGAAGACGCTCAAGCAGCCTCCGGTCTACGTCGGCGCGACCTACTCAGCCACGGCCCTGACGAACTACTACACCACCAAAGACTTCTTCTACAGTGTGATCCGCGACATCGCCGACCGACTCTACGCAGCGGCCGATGTCACGCCCAGCGAAGTCGATTTCGCGCAACTGTACGACAACTTCACTCCGACGCAGTTCTTCGCCCTCGAAGGACTCGGCTTCTGCGAGCGTGGCACCGCGCACGAATGGGCGCAGGACGGACGCATCGCGCTGGACGGCGCGCTGCCGGTCAACACCAGCGGTGGTCATACCGCCGAAAGCTACATGCAGGGCCACGCGCTGACCGTCGAAGCCGTGCGCCAGTTGCGCGGCCAGGCGGGCGAGCGTCAGGTCGCCAACGCGAAGGTGGGACTCTACTGCTGTCCGGCACCTATCTGTAACGCGCACATCCTGCACGTCTAGCGTTTCCAGCCGGGAAGGAGTCCGACACATGGCAACCGATGTTGAAACAAGCGTCACGGAATATGCGAAGCCGCTGCCGCCGATCACGAAGCTCAACGCGCCCTTCTGGGAAGGGACAAAGCAGGGCGAGCTGCGCCTGCAGACCTGCAACGAGTGCGGCCAGCGCTGGTATCCGTCGTCAACCCACTGTCCGAACTGCCTGTCGCGCAACTGGGAGTGGAAGGCCGTGTCGGGACGCGGCAAGGTCTGGTCGTGGGTCGTCTTTCACCAACGTTACTTCAAGGCGTTCGAGGAAGACCTGCCCTACAACGTCTCGTTCATCGAGCTAGAAGAGGGCGTGATGATGATGTCGACCGTGCGCGGCATCGACGATAGCGAGATGACCTGCGATCTGCCCGTCACTGTCGCCTTTGAAGCGGCCACCGACGAACAGTCGTTGCCGTACTTCGTCCGAGCGTAGGTGAGGCAGATGGATATTGATTCCGACTCGGCCCTCCCCCTCCCGCTCGACGACCTGCTCGTCGTTGAGCTTGGCGACATGATCGCCCCGGCCTACGCAGGCAAGCTGTTCGCGGAGCTTGGCGCACGGGTTATTCGGGTTGACGACATTTCCGGAGGGGCGCTCTGTCGGACCGAGCCGCTGGTCGGCACCGACCAGACTGGCCAGAAGGTAAGCGCTGCATGGCTGCACCTGAATCGTGGCAAGCAGAGCGTCACCTGCCAGATGAGTACACCCGGCGGCTGCGAACTGCTCGACCGGCTGTTCGCCAAAGCAGATGTCGTGATCGACGGGCTTGGTGTGGACGAATTGGCCGAACTCGGCTTTCCCTACGCGAATCTCCAGGAGCGTTTCCCGCGCCTGGTCATCGCCGCGATCACCCCGTTCGGTCTGACCGGTCCCTACCGGGATCTCGCTGCTTCCGATCTCGTCGTCACTGCATTGGGCGGCCTGCTCAACATGGTCGGCTTTCCGGAGCGTGAGCCGTTGGAGTTAGGTGGATCGCAGACGCAGTACGCCGCTGGGATGAGCGCCTTCACCGGTGCCATGGCTGCGGTTACCTACCGTGACCGAACCGGGCGGGGCCAGCTCGTCGATGTCTCGATGCACGAGACGGTCGCCTTCGTTGAATGGAAGAGCGGCGCGTACTACGAGGCCGATGGCCGAGTACGCTATCGCGTCGGCAACCAGTCGCACTGGCTCGTTCTGGAGGCCAACGACGGCCATGTCGCTCTCGTCTATCAGGACGAGAACTTCGTCGGGCTACAGCGCATGACCGGCATCGAAGCGCTGAAGGACGAGCGCTTCACCACGCGTGTCGGTCGCGGCAGGCACGCCGACGAGATCCGCGAATTGCTCGCGCCGTGGTTCCGCGAACGGGCCAAGCTGGAAATCTACCATCAGGGCCAGTCCGAGGGCGTCCCACTCGGCTTCGTCGCCACGATCGAGGATCTGCTGCACTCCCCGCAGTATGCTGCGCGGGGCTTCTGGCAGGAACTCGATCATCCGGCAACTGGCCCAGCGCAGTATCCCGGTCTGCCTTATCACCTGACGGGTATCGAGCTGTCGGTGGGACGCGCGCCCATACCTGGTGAACACACCGACATCGTCCAGCGCGAGGTTCTCGCCAGCGATAAAGAGCCGGATAAAAACACATAAACCCTGTACGGCAATGGATCATCGGCGAAGCATGGAAACGGAGCGACGACATGGCGGCGGACGGAATGGGATACGGCGAACTGGTACTCCTGGAGAAGAAAGAGCCGGGCTACGGCATCATCACCCTCAATCGCCCGGACAAGCGCAACGCGATGAGTCGCGCAGCGCAGGCTGAGATGCGCGCCGCTCTCAACGCATCGCGCGACTGCAAGGCAGTGATCATCACCGGCAACGGCCCGGCCTTCTGCTCCGGCGTCGACCTCAAAGAGAACCGCGAGATGCGGAACGCCGAGACCGAGCGCCAGTACGCGTTCGGCTCCAACTCATGGGTCGACACAAACGAAGAGGTCCGCAAGCATCCGGCGGTCATGATCGCAGCGGTCAACGGTTTCGCCCTCGGCGGTGGATTGACGCTGGCACACAACTGCGAACTGGCGATCGCGTCCGAGCAGGCGCAGTTCGGCATGCCGGAGTTCGGCTTCGGTACCTTCCCGGGCCTCGCTGGCCCAACCACGATCCGCCGCATCCTGCCGAAGCACGCCGCCTATATGATCATGACGGCGCGGCGCATCGACGCGCACACCGCCGAGCGCTGGGGCATCGTCAACTCGGTCGTGCCGCACGATCAGCTCTTGCCGGAAGCCGAGTCCCTCGCCCAGCACATGTGCCAGTTCGATGCCGTCCTGATCGACTTCGGCAAGAAGGCGATCCGCGACCTCGACCTGATGCCCTGGGACGACGGCCTCGTCTACGGCGGCTACATGGGCAGCCTCGTGCGCCAGCAGTCGAACGCCTCCAAGGAAGGTCTCGACCGCTTCGCCGCTGGCGAGAAGAACCCCGGCCAGGGAGCCGACGTGCTCCCGGCTAGTACGCCAGCGGACTAGGGGAACCTCACCCCCCTGCCCCCTCTCCCGCGAGGAGAGGGGGTGTCGGTATTGACACTGGTTCGATCCTATAGCAGATCAATCGTATACAAGACACCCCCCTCTCCTCGCGGGAGGGTCGGCTTCAACATCTGACTGCCTGGGTCTGGGCGGCCTGACGGTCATGCAGGCGGTAGATAGCGCGGAGATTGATGGTGATATATGTCAGGGTGTTGAGCCGGACGACGGCGGCCC
>Ga0136611_10000719_pt1 | contig 22285 bp, 20 predicted proteins | sample AntDrymUQ2232306_2_FD_106645 | JGI IMG/M metagenome (GOLD analysis project Ga0136611, IMG submission 106645) | Polar desert sand microbial communities from Dry Valleys, Antarctica - metaG UQ223 (23.06) | ecosystem: Environmental > Terrestrial > Soil > Desert | place: Antarctica: Dry Valley...
GACCGATGGGCTCAAGATGGCCAAGTCAACCGGCAATGACTACACGCTCGACGAAGTAACCGCGCGTGGACATGAGCCACTCGCGCTCCGTTATCTGTTCACCACGGCGCACTACCGCAGCCGGCTTAACTTTACCTTTACCGCGCTCAACGCCGCCGAAACCGCGTTGCGGCGCCTCCGTCTGGCTGCCCAATCATTTGCCGCTGATGACCCATCAGCATACGATGCGGCCACGACGGCACCCTGGCAGGCCCGCTTCGATGCCGCGCTGGACGACGATCTTAACCTACCGCAAGCAATGGCAGTGGTCTGGAACATGGTCCGCGCGCCATACAAAGAACTTCCGGCGGCGGCGCGAACCGCGCTCTTGCACGCCTGGGATCAGGTGCTGGGACTCGATGTATTTGCGCCGGAGTCACCGGCATTGCCCATAGCCGAGCTTCCGCATGAGGTAGCGACGGCACTCACTGAACGCGCAACGGCGCGTGCGGCACATGACTACGACCTTGCCGATCGGCTACGCGCGAAGATACTGGCGGACGATTTTGAAGTCCGTGATACCCGCGAAGGCCCGCACGTGCTGCCGCGCCGGTTCGGGGCCTCCATTCAGCTTCTGACCAGTTCCCAGCAGGCTCCGAACCGTTTAGATGACCCGGACCGCTACGCGTGGTCGATCAATCTGATCGCCCGCAACAACCGCGAGGATCTTGAACGCTGCCTTAGCAGCATCGCGCGCTATGCAGGTGGGCATAGCATCGAGGTCGTGGTGATCGACAACGGCTCCACCGACGAAACATTGGGATTTCTCCAGGATTTGGCACAGCAGCCTCATCTGTCAACTCCAGATGGCCGTGCCCTACCCATCGAGGTCCTATTCGCTGACCATAATCTGGGCTTCGCGGCTGGTCGTAACGCGACGCTACGCGCCTCGACCGGGCGCTACGTCGTGTTGCTGGATACCTCGGTCGAGCTGGCGGACGACATTTGGACGCCGCTTGGGCAAGCCCTGGATGATCCAACGGTTGGCATAGCCGGGCCATACGGCCTGGTAACAACTGACTTACGTGAATTTGCCGAAGCGCCGGGACCGGAGGTAGACGCGATCGAAGGCTATCTGCTGGCGTTCCGGCGCGAGTTGCTGCCACAGGTTGGGCTGCTCGATGAAAAGTTCCGCTTTTACCGCCTGGCCGACATTTATTGGAGCTTTTTCTTCAAGTCGGCTGGCTTACGCGCCGTCGCCCTGCAACCGGTAGCGGATAGGCTCGTCAAGCACCCGCATCGGGAATGGCACAGCCTGGTGCCCGAGGAACAGCAGACCAGGAGCAAAAAGAACTTTGATTTGTTCCGTGACCGCTGGCATCACGGCGAAAGTCTGCTGGTTGCCAACACCGCCACAACCGAGCGTTGGCTCGGCCATGACGACCCACGGCACCTGATGGCGTCGCACACCCACACGCCTGAGGAGCTGCCGCCGCCAGGCCAGTCCCATCTTCACACCCACCGCCATCTCGCTGACCACGAACACACGCACTGGCATGAGCATGACGCTACAGCGATAACCACGGCAAATGCATTGGAGTTGCCGTCTTGAGCGGCGCGCTCGCCCTCGTCGGCTCGGGTGAATACACGATGGCGATGGCTGCGGTTGATCGGGCGCTGCTCGACACGCTTGGCGGCCCAGACCAGGCGCGCGTTGTGGTGCTGCCAACGGCGAGTGGGCTAGAGCCGGGTATGCCCGAGACGTGGAATGCGCGAGGTGTGGCCCACTTCGCTGCCTTAGGCGCAAGCGTAATGGCCGTGCCATTGCTCACCCGCGACGACGCCCATGCCCAGCCAATCTTGGACGCTTTGTCGCAGGCCAACTTCTTTTATTTGTCGGGCGGCAACCCCAAATACGCGGTCACGACCTGGCAAGGCACGCCGGCATGGCAGATCTTGTGCGACCGTTACCAGGCCGGCGCGGTTGTTGCCGGCTGTAGCGCCGGCGCGATGATGCTCGGGGGCCACACGATCAGTGTGCGCGCCATGGCGGCAGGCCAAGCTCCGGTGTGGGAAGCAGCGCTCGGCCTGATCCCAGGCGTTGTAACGCTGCCGCATTTCGACCGTATCCATCGCTTTGTGGATGACGATCAACTTCGGTCACTACTGGCTAGCGCGCCTGCCGCTGCTGCTGTGGCTGGCATAGACGAAGATACCGCGCTTGTGCGCTTCACTGATCGGTGGCAAGTCATGGGCCGGCAAACTGCGACCATTTTCGAGGCGGGCAAAGCGACACGTTATGTGACGGGCGTAACCGTCCCCTTGCCGTTACCCGACGACGGAGCGCATGAGCGCTGACGTTTCAGGCCAAACACATATATTAGGAGCTAGCTGATGCGTGGATGGCTAGGATTGGGCGGCGGCGATGAGTTTGGCGCGGCGTGTGAAGCGGGCGACCGTGCTCTGCTGGCTGCAATGGGTGGGACCATTCACATCGCAGTTGTGCCGACTGCACAGGCCGATGGCGGTTCGAACCCGGTCCGAGCAGGCGGCAACGGCGTGCGTTATTTCGAGCGGCTCGGCGCGTCGGCCGAGAATGTGCTGATCACGGATCGAGCGAGCGCTGCCGATCCCCAACTGGTGGCGCGCCTCAAGGAGGCTAACCTCATTTACATAATCGGCGGCAATCCGGGTTATCTGCTGGGTGCCCTGCGCGACACGCCGGCGATGCAAGCGGTCATTGATGCCTGGCACGGTGGAGTTGCGGTTGTTGGTAGCAGTGCGGGAGCGATGATCTTGTGTGCGGCGCAACGAGGCGGGCCGAGCGGCGCGCCGGAGCCATGGATCGCGGGAATCGGCTTGGTTCCGCGCGTGCTGGCGGCGGTCCACCACGAGCGCGCATCGGATGCGCACGGCATGTCCTTGCTTCAGGCGCTGCCGCCGGAATACGCTGTGCTGGGCATCGACGCGTGCAACCTCGCTGCCTGGCGTCCTGACGGCATGTGGCAAATGTTCGGCGACGGCTCGGTGCGCGTCTACACACCGGGCGCGGCTCATCCGCAACGGTACGCGCACAACCAAACCTGGTCGCTATCACCTGCTGCATGAGGGCCATAGCTTGACGCCCTTACGACCCATCCTTGCTCGATAATGGCGGGTCGGGCTGGAGTGCCACCAGCATCTGCTCCACGCCCACAATCTCGGCAAGCGCCGCCAATGGGCTGGGATCGTCCATCCATAGCCATGCAATCTTAAGCCAAAAATTGGGCAAAGTGGCGGAGTGGTAAATACCATCGGCGGGCACGGGGAGCGGCTGATAGCGGCCATGCTCATCCAGCACATAAAAGTCGACCCGCTCCTTGCCGGGGCGCGGGTCGGACATCCAGTATTCGCGCACGCCCGCTTCCTGGTACTCGTAGAATTTGTCGTCGCGATCCCGCCATGCTCTCGGTCGAAATAACTTCGACTACGAGATCGGCTGGAACATTCAGTTCCTCGTCCGTGAGACGGTCGAGGTATTCGGTTAGGATGAAGAGCACGTCCGGCTCTCGTGCATTGCCGTTGGGCATTGCGCGCATAGCAACTGGAGCCGCCAATACCCGACCAAGCCGATGCAGCCGAACGAAAGTCTGCAAGAGAGTGAGCAGAAAACCGACAAGTTGCTGATGCACAATAGTTGGCGGCATGTGCGTAATCACCGCTCCATTGACCCACTTAGTCAGACCGCTCTCGTTGCCCCAGGCCAGGTACTCGTCATCGTTCATCTTGATAGATGTGCTGGTAGCGGGTGCCGTGGCTGTTTCCCTCATTATGGTGTCAGAGGTGCTCATCTCGCTTCGCCTTTTGGTCGAAATTATACGAAGCTGTCGTTTCGCGTCTTTGCTTATTGGTCATTTCGATTGCTCTCTGAGTTCACGTAGTTGCGGTGGCAGCGTCGGGATATCGTCTTGGATGATGCTCCACAGCGTATCGTTGTCGATCCCCAGATAGCCGTGGATGAGGCGGTTGCGTGTGGCAATAATCTGCCGCCACGGTATATGCGGATGCGCTCCACGCACAATGTCCGGAATATGCGTCGCCGCCTCGCCAATCAGTTCCAGGTTGCGCACAGTGGCGTCGTAATGCAACTCGTTGGCAACGAAATCCGCTTGATCGAGCCCGTCACTATAAGCGATAACCTTCTCGGCGAAGCCAATCATATCGTCTACGTAAAACTGCCATGCGCGGCGAGCAGCCTCAGACATGTACCGCTTCCTGTTCAATAAACGGGCGCAGTTCCTCACGTAGTGCTTTCTCGGTCACTAGATCAACTGGACAGCCGAACAAGTCTTCGATGTAGAACAGGACGCCGAAGTAACGCTCTGATGTGGCCGGACCATCGAAGGCGACCAGGATATCGATGTCGCTATCAGGTCGCGTGGCGTCGCGCGCCACCGAGCCGAACAAGGCCAAGCGCGTCACGCCGTATCTCTCGACAAGCAATGGCTTGCTTTGCGTGAGTATTTCAAGGGCGCGTGTACGATTCATTGCTGCCTCCGTAGCAACAAACTTACCTCGTCTGTACTTGGACAATGTTAGATTAGACAGATGTTCTACAAACACATCGCTTTTTTGGCCGGTTTTGACCCTTTAGCATCCGGACGACCTGTCTTGGCAGGTGCGTATTGGCCTGTGACAAGCTTGATACACCCTGCTGCTGCTCCCGCGATGAACCTGGAACGCCGCGAGTTTTAGCACAGATGTCTAATGTAACATTGTCCAAGTACAGACTATTCCTATCAAGCTTTCTGTCAGTACACGTTCTTGAAGTTCATCGGGACAATCATTGCCTTGATCTTGCCGCTATGAAACACAAACGTGGTGATTTCGGTCCGATACTCTTTCATCACTCTCGCAGCCTTCACCACCTAAGTTGCCACGCACATAGCTTCGAGGACTCTATCGTTCCTATCCTGTATATCGCAGCCCCGTATTTGTAGGTCAAGGAACGGTCACTACACCTCCTCGAAGACCAGCTTGATCTCGTCGCGCGGGCCAGGGGCGAAATTTGGCATGGGGTACTTGCCGGTGAAGCACGCTCCACAGAATGAGTTGGGGTCGCGGCCGGTCGCGCGCAGCAGTCCCTCGTAGGAAAGATATTTGAGCGAATCGACCTGGATATGCGCGGCGATTTCGTCCTCGGTCATGCGGTGCGCGATCAGCTCGGGGTAGGTCGCCATGTCGACGCCCATAAAGCAGGGGTGGCGGATCGGAGGCGCCGAGACGCGCATATGCACTTCGGTCGCGCCGGCCTTGCGTAGCAGCTGCACGATCGGCCCGCTGGTATTGCCACGCACAATCGAGTCATCGACGACAATCACGCGCTTGCCTTTGAGGGTGTTGCTCAAGGGCGTGAACTTGAGGGCGATGCCCTGCTGGCGCAGGCGATCATCGGGCTGAATAAAGGTGCGACCAATATAGCGATTCTTGATCAGCCCTTCGGAATAGGGCAGCCCGGCCTCCTGGGCAAAGCCGATCGCCGCCGGTATGGCCGAGTCGGGAATACCCATCACCAGGTCCGCGTCGGCGGGAGCTTCGCGCGCCAGTTCGCGGCCGAGTTCCAGGCGCACCTGGTGGATCAGCTGATCCTGGAGCATCGAGTCCGGGCGCGCAAAGTAGATGTATTCAAATAGGCAGAGCGATTGCTTGGGCGCGGGCCGGTGCACAATCGTGCGGACACCTTCGCTATCGATCATGATCGCCTCGCCGGGCCGGACCTCGCGCACGTACTCGGCGCCGATCGTGTTCAGCGCGCACGACTCCGAGGCGACGACCCAGCCATGCTCACCCAGGCGCCCGAGGCACAGCGGTCGCAGACCGTGCGGATCACGAATGGCGAATAGCGCATCGCGTGTGAGGACCGTCAGGCAATAGGCGCCCTCGGCCTGATCCATGAAGTGCTCGATGCGCGACTGCCAATCGGGCCCCTCGCCGGCCAGCAACAACATCACGGCGACCTCGCTATCTGATGTCGAGGTCAGGCCGGCGCCGCGCTTGAGCAGATCAAGACGCAGCTCGGCGGCGTTCGTGAGGTTGCCGTTGTGGCCGAGGGCCAGCGGACCAAGGTACGATTCGAGCGTAAACGGCTGGGCGTTGCTGATCTTGGAGGAGCCCGTCGTCGAATAGCGCGTGTGACCGATCGCAAAGTCGCCTTTGAGGGGGGCGAGGCTCGATTCGTCAAAAACCTGAGCGACCAGGCCCATCTCCTTGTGCGCCCGTATGGTCTGCCCATCCGATACGGCAATGCCGGCGCTTTCCTGACCTCTGTGCTGGAGGGCATAGAGACCGAAAAAGCTCAACCGGGCGACATCTTCGCCGGGAGCGTATATCCCGAGAACGCCGCACTCCTCGTGAGGGTGATCACTCCACATCGCCTATTCCTCCCGATTGTCCCGGCATGCAAGGGATTATACCAGAGGCTACTCTTGACTGGCGGTTGACGCGCTTGCGGACCGTGCTATCATGCAGCACGTAGATGAGTGTGGGCGTGAGCGGCGACAGCACAGAAGGGCGCAAGTCCGATCATATCAGGATCGTCTTGGGCGAGGATGTGGCCGCGAAAGGCATCAGCGCCGGCTTTGCCCAACTCCGTTTCCGGCACCAGGCGCTTCCCGATCTCGATCTGCGCGAGATCGATACCCGTGTCACCCTTTTTGGCAAAGAGCTACGCGCGCCGTTGCTGATCTCCTCGATGACAGGAGGGGCCGGCCAGGCCGAACAAATCAATCAGCATCTGGCCGAAGCAGCTGAGGCACTCGGGGTCGCGATGGGCGTTGGTTCGCAGCGCGCCGCGCTGGCGAAAGGCACCCTCGCGCGCACCTACCAGGTTCGCAAGGTGGCGCCGCAGGCACTGTTGCTGGCAAACCTTGGGGCGGTCCAACTCAACTATGGTTTCGGAGTAGATGAGTGCCGGCGCGCCGTGGATATGATCGAGGCGGACGCCCTTATTCTGCACCTCAACGCATTGCAGGAAGCAGTCCAGCCCGAAGGCAACACCAACTTCCGCGGCCTGCTTGCCAAGATCGAGCTCGTCTGTCGGGGACTTGATGTGCCGGTCGTCGTCAAGGAAGTCGGCAATGGCATCGGCGCGGACCTTGCGCGCAGGCTGGTCGAGGTTGGCGTCAGTGCGATCGATGTCGCCGGCGCCGGTGGCACATCCTGGAGCGAGGTCGAGCGCTTTCGGCACACGGCCGACCACGGCAAGCGTGTCGCGTCGATCTTCGCGGGCTGGGGCATCCCAACTACCCAGGCGCTCGTCGAGGTCCGTGATGCGCTCCCGATGATCCCGCTGATCGGCTCGGGCGGCATCCGCTCTGGCCTGGACGTTGCCAAAGCGATCGCTCTGGGCGCTGATCTTGCCGGCTCGGCCGCGCCGCACCTCCTATCCGCCGTGGGTGATGATGGAACGGCGGGCGTCGTCGAAGGGTTGCAGGCATTTATCGAAGAGCTGCGGGTCACGATGTTTTGTGTTGGCGCGGGCGACCTCCGCGCCTTGCGCGCTGCGCCCCTTGAACGCGTCACATGACGCGCGCCCCCGCGCGCTCCTTCGGGGGGCAGTAGCCGATGTACCTTTCGCATCTCAGCCTGCGAAACTTTCGCAACTACCGCGAGCTTGAGCTTGCGCTTCAGCCCGGCACGACGCTGTTTTACGGCCCGAACGCGGCCGGCAAGACGACGCTGCTGGAAGCGGTGTATTACCTGGCGACCACGCGCTCACCCCGCACCTCCGCCCCGCGCGAGTTGATCAACTGGGACCAGCCGGTGGATCTGGGCCTGGCGCCGTTTACGCGCCTGGTAGCTTCGATCCAGCGCGCCCCCGAGCGCATCGTGATCGAGCTCGCCGTTCAACGCAAGCAGGACGCCGACGGCAACCCGCTGCCAACGACCAGCACTGCCATCCGTATCAACAAAACGACACGTCGCGCGCTCGACCTGGTCGGCCAGCTGCGCGTGGTCTTGTTCACGCCCCTGGATATTGAACTCGTGACCGGCGCTCCCAGTGTGCGACGACGCTGGCTTGACGTAATGTTGTCGCAGTTGGATGGGCGCTATGTTCGCGCGTTAGCGGAATATACCAAGGTTGTGCTTCAGCGCAACGCCCTGCTGCGCGCCTGGCGCGAGGGACGCCGGCCACGGCCAGATGAGGCTCGCCGGCAGCTGCAATTTTGGGACAAACAGCTGATCGCGACCGGCGCGTACATTCTTGCCGAGCGTCAACGCGCCGTGCGCGAGTTGAACGAGCAGGCGACGCCGATCCACCGCGAGATCTCCGGCGATCACGAGCCGCTGCGGCTCTCATACTTGTCGACGATTGGCGGCGATGCAGGCGACCGCAACGCGCTGACCCAGGCGTTCACGAATCAGCTGGAAACCGGAATGCGCGACGAGCTCGACCGTGGGCAAACCCTGTTCGGCCCACATCGAGATGACGTTCAGTGGCTGCTTGGCGCGATCGACCTCGGTATCTATGGCTCACGCGGCCAACAGCGCAGCCTGACCCTGGCAATTAAACTCGCGGAAGCCGAGCTTATGCGCACACGCACCTCCGACGCCCCGGTCTTGCTGCTGGATGATATTCTGTCGGAGCTTGACGCGGTCCGGAGGGCCCATCTTCTGCAATTCATCGACCGGCCCGACCAACAGACGCTGATCACCGCCGCCGATCTTGCCGACTTCGATCCTTCGTTTCTGGCGCGCATTGGGCGGGTGCGGGTCGAGCATGGCCAGGTGCTGACGGGGCATTAGATAATTGATAAGCGTTGCGCCAACTTTGCTTCTATCAAGACAGGATGAGCTACGGAATTGTGATTCCCCTATGCGCAACTATCAACTATCAACTGTATCGCGCTATGCTATAATGCCTCGGGATCTGAGGGCGCAAGCAATTGCGCCCTCTGTGGTACCCGATGGAGCAGGGAGAAAAGGAACCGATTTAGATGGCTCAACGCCCTCGTCCGACGCGCGCGCCACAACGTGTTCCCCCTCGCCGCCCACCTGTTCGCTCCCCGTACGCGCAACGTCGCGGGCCAACCTGCGGCAGCAAATTTGGGGTCGCGCTCCTTCTGACCGTTGTCCTGATTGGCGTCTTTGGCTACATCCTTTATGATCGAACATTCGGAGCGATAGCAAGCGAAGATGTGCGCGAACGGCCGGAAAGCTCGGGGCCGCCACCTCCTCTGTTACAGCAGCCTTTTAATGTGCTGCTGATCGGCGTTGACGCGCGCGATCTTGCCCCCGATGAAGGTGTGCGTTCGGATACATTGATCGTTGTGCATATCGACCCGATCGACAAATGGGCGTCGATGCTTTCGATCCCGCGCGATACCTTTGTCAAAATTCCATATCGCGACGATGTCGAGGGAACCAAGATTACCCTGGCCTATTCCTGGGGCTTTCAGAATCCGGAGATCTACGGCGAGGGCACGCGGCCGTCGGATGCCGGTCAGGCGCTCGCGGCCGACACAGTCGAAGAATTCCTGGGCCTGACGATCGATTACACGGTGCAGGTCGATCACCGGGGCTTTGAAAGTTTGGTCGATGCGATCGACGGCATCACGCTCGATGTTCCCCATGCCATGCTCGACGCCGAATACCCGACCGACGACTTCGGCTACGTGCGGCTGCTGATCACGCCGGGTCTCCAGCGTATGGATGGAGCGACCGCGCTACAGTATGCCCGAACGCGGCATATAGACTCGGACTACGGCCGCAACGAGCGGCAGCAACAAGTGCTTCAAGCGACCTTGTGCGAACTCAAAGGGCGCGACATCCTGGGGCGAATTGAAGCTGTTCCACAGCTGGTCAACGCGGTCACCGAAAACGTGGAGACCACCATGCCGATCGACGTCAGCACCTTGCGTGGGCTGGCGGCCTTAGCCCAGGACCTTGGCATCGACCGGCTCCACCGCTATGCCATCAATCCGGACACCGTAGCCCTCGACGAGCGCTTTGACAACGTATACGATCAGGTTTGGGACAGCGCCTCGGTCAAAGAACTCGTCGCAACATTTTCGCAGAATCCGAACCAAGCTGCAACTCCCGAAGGTCCGAGCAGCACGGTTCCCGAAGTGGCGACGATTCAGGTTCAAAACGGAAGGGGCATTCGCGGTCTGGCCGGTCAGGTCAGTCTCGATCTGGAGCTCGCGGGCTTTACAGTGGGGGATGCGGGGGACGCGCCGGCGGATCAGGAGCATCCTAATACGTTGATCCTCGACTACACCGGCAAGCGCCAGACGCGCGAGCGCCTGGCGCGGATCTTCAACGTTAGCCCTGAGTATGTGCGAGACGAATCGGCAAATGGCGCGGCCGCGCCCTTCGGCATCGATATCGTCGTGCGGCTCGGCGCGGATTACGAACCTGGTCAACTGGACCTGAGCGTGACGGCAGAGCCGGCGCCGAATAGTTCCGACACGGCATCGCAAGCGGCTGTCGCGGTGCCGATAGTTGCCGACACATCGCCCCAACCAGCCGCAGCGCCGGCGTCAAATGGAACCTGTAAGTAGTTGATAGTTGCGAGCCTCAACGTAGTTCGTATAATCCCGTAGCTGTTCCTATCTTGATAGAGGCGATATTCGCGCAACGTGTATCAACTATCAACTATATCCGCATCCGCTTCTGGGCTGACGACGCGTAACGCCGCCGCAAGCTCGGGATGCGTCGTCCACTGACCATCCATCAGCACCTCGCGGTCCCATGGGTTAAGGATGAGCCGATCACTGGTGAGGGCGACAAAATCGGGCCGGGGATCGGCCCAGGTATGGGCATACAGCACGGCAGTGCGCACCTGCGTGGCGCCCATTCGCCGCACCTCAGCCGCTGCCATCGCAATAGTGTGTCCCGAGTCGGCGATCTCGTCCACAACCAGGACGCGCCGCCCTTGAACTTTATCGGGCGGACCGACCAGCCACGTTGGACGCTCCTGGACGACAACGTCGTTGAGCCGGCGAGTCAACCTGATCGGATAAAATTCGTGGCGCAGCATAAACGAGAGCATGGTCGCGGGAAATAGCCCACCGCGCGCGATTCCAAGAATAAGCTGAGGCTCGAATGGCGCTGCCTGCTCGGCGAGCGCCCGCACCAGCTGCTCGAACCGCTCCCATGAGATCGGATCAACCCCAGAGCGCTTGCTGTATTCGTATGATCGCATTCACTCCCCCGTGTCGCATCACGCACTGGCTATCCCAGAGCCCCACACCAGAAGGAGGCCCCGTGATGGGCCTCCTTTGCCTGGCATCATGTCAGCTATGGCCGACGATCCAGACTACTTTTCCGGCTCGAATGTTCTGACTTCGAGCGGCTGTGATGGCCCTTCGATCACCTCAATGTTGTCTAGACCGCCATAAAACTCGTACCATGGCTTGGCGCCACGATTAAGCACCTCATTGAGCGCTTCGATATTCTGGACGCCGCGTCCTAACAGCCATGTTTCCAAGGCCGCTCCACCGCCCTGGGCATACTCTTTGATGCCCTCCTGCCACGTCGCGCGGCCGCAGAGCACACCGGCAAAGCCCGTATCGGCGAGTGCCGCCAGTTCCAATGTCGAGCGGAATATCTCGTCGGTGACGCCGGCCGACAGATAAATGAACGGCACCCGTGCTGATTGCGCCGCGCTCTTGAAATACTCGCGCGCCTCTGACTCGGAGTATGCAGCCTGGCCATCGAAAGCCGGCGTGCCTTCGACGTGCTTGACGTTAACCGGCACCTCGACCTTCAGAATATCAACGCCATATTGTGGCTTGGAGAATTCCTGCATGTAGTGCGTGACGAGACGCGGCTTCTCGCGCGCGAATTCGAGCCCTTTTTCGTCGCCGATCCGATCACTATAGCAGAGCGGTTCCAGAAAAAAAGGCACATCATTCGCGGCGCATTCCGCACCGATACGCTCGATGAACGCATGCTTGATCGTGTTGATCTCCGGCTGATCGTCCGGATCATAGTACAGCAAGATCTTGATCGCGTCGGCGCCGGCGGCCACCAGGCGCCGCACCGACCATTCCGGCAGCAGATCGGGCAAGCGGCCCGGCTTGTCGGCATCATAACCAGTTTTTTCGTAGGCCAGCAGAACGCCGGCGCCCGGCGCGCGCTCCTTAATGGCTTCGAGGCCAAACTCCGGGTCCATCAAGATCGCGCTGGCGTACCGCGTCAATACCCGCGTGACCAACCCTTTAAATTCGCCCATTTCAGCCGCGCCGACTTCGGAGCCTTTGGCCTTGGAGATGGCCTTCTGCAACGATCCACGCTGGTCCATCGCCGCAGCGGCAATAATGCCGTGCTCGTTCGCAATCGCCTGAATGCCCTCGAACTTTCCTCGAGTCATTCGAACTTTTCCTGCCATCTATTTCCTCCGTAGCATGAATGTATCGCGAACCGCACACGGCGCTGTGTAACCGGTCTCGGTGGGCCAGTATATCATAGTGGTCAGTGGTCAGTGGTCAGATACCCAAAGCTATCCATGTGAATCTTTCAAGTCCCACTGATCACTGACCACCGACCACTGACCACTCGCAGCAGGATGAGGCTTGCAAGGGCGCAGCGGTAAAGCGCAAAAGGGAGCATGCTATGGGAGCCTCTGGAAAGCAGATCCTGCAAGAGCCGGATTGCTAGTGCTCCCGACACGCCCGAAACCACAATGCCCGCGACAAACGGCCCATCGACATCCGCTGGTTTGATATCCTTTAGCTTGAACAGCATCGCGCCGACAGTGATCGGCATCGCCATCAGAAATGAAAGGCGAGCTGCCGCGTCGCGCCGAAAGCCAAGCGCCCGCGCCATCGTCATCGTCGATCCCAGGCGAGAAACGCCGGGGACCAACGCCAGCGCTTGAGCGAGACCAAGGGCGCACGCGTCATGCGCGGCGATGCCCTCGACGGTGCGCGTTTGCGGACAGAAACGGTCGGCAGCATACAGGATCGTGCCCATCGCCGCGAGCGTGCCGGCGATCAGCATGGGCGATCGGAAGGCTGACGCGGCAAGGTCATCCACCAGATACCCCGCGATCGCCCCTGGAGCCGATGCGATGACGATCATCCAGACGAGCCTGCCACTGGCGGAACACGGCTGTCCCGCCGTCGGCGCCAGGCGCAGCCAATCGCGCCAGGAGAACGAGAGCAGCGCGAGCGTTGTGCCCAGATGCAGCGCGACATCGTAGGTCAAGGTGTCGAACTGCGGGTCAACTTCCCAGTCAAACAGCCATGGCACGACGATCAGGTGCGCCGAAGAAGATACCGGCAGAAACTCACCCAAACCTTGAACCAGGCCTAAGACACTTGCTTGACGGTATGCCACCGACATCATATTCGTTCCCTTAAAGCAAGCACACCCCTGGCCACAAAGCCAAGGGTATGCCAAAGTCTGGATGACGCAGCCCATGAAGGGGGAACAGATGATGGTGCCTCTTGTTCCCCCTTCAGGGGGCTAGGGGGTTCGTTCCCGACGCACCACGTGCGGCTCCACATTGGCCGGATTTGCGCGTTGGATCGGCTCGCCGGCAATTCCGGTGACCTGCTCCACCTCCGCCTCGTCGACCGGCGGCAGGATGCGCACGCCCTCGGTCAGATCGTCTGCTTCACGCTTGGAGCGATAGACTGCGTAGGCAACCACACCAATCAGGGCAATCATGCCGACTGCCAACACCGGATTGAGCGCCTGATCCTTACGAACGGTCACCACAATCGGCGCGATCAGCAGCGAGATCAGGTTGATCACCTTGAGCAGCGGGTTAAGCGCGGGGCCGGAGGTATCCTTCAGCGGATCGCCGACCGTATCGCCGACAACACTGGCCTTGTGGCTTTCACTGCCTTTGCCGCCGTAGTTGCCTTCCTCGATCAACTTCTTGGCGTTGTCCCATGCGCCACCGGCGTTCGACATAAAAACCGCCAGCAACTGGCCGGTCAGGATTGTTCCTGCCAGGAACGCGCCTAATGCCTCGACATCCAGCAGGAAGCCCACGATAATCGGCACCACCACCGCGATAATCCCGAGCGTGATCAATTCTCGTTGCGCCGCTGTGGTGCAGATCGCGACCGCCCGAGCGTAGTCCGGGGTCGCCGTGCCTTCCATGATGCCAGGCAGACGCAACTGTCGCCGCACCTCGTTGACAATCAACGACGCCGCGCGGCTGACGGCGCGGATCGTCAGCGACGAGAATAGGAACGGCAGCGCGCCGCCGATCAACAGACCAATAAATATCTGCGGGTTGGCGATATTAATGGTCTGGATGATCGGCAGATTGAGCTCGCTCTGGACGACACGCACATCCGTGAAGAAAGCTCCAAACAGCGACACAGCGGCGATCACCGCCGAGCCGATGGCGACGCCCTTGGTGATCGCCTTGGTTGTATTCCCGGTCGCGTCGAGATCATCCATGATTTCGCGCGCCTCAGGCTCAAGTCCCGCCAGTTCACCAATACCGTTGGCATTGTCGGCGATGGGACCAAAAGCATCCATCGAGATGGTGTTGCCGGTCAGTGTCAGCATGCCGATGCCGGTCAGCGACACACCGTAAAGCACGGCCACGAACGTGTCGGCGGCGTAGCGGTCACCGCCGAAGAAGAAGACCGAGGCCAGGATCGAGACGGCAATCACTAGGACAGCATAGACCGACGACTCATAGCCGGATGCCAGGCCACTCAGAATATTGGTCGCCGCCCCAGTCTGCGATGCGCGCGCGGTCTCGCGGACAGGCGCGAAATGGGTCGAGGTAAAATACTCGGTCACCTTGTCCAGCACGATCGCGAGGATGATGCCGGCGAAGGTCGCCAGGAACGGGGCCCACTCGATGTTGCCCTGCGCGTCGCGCATATACACGATCGTGACCAGCAGAAAGCCGACCGTCGCGACCGCAGCCGAGGTGTAGAAGCCCCGGTTCATCGCGCCCATGGCATCCCGCCGCGTCTCGGTGGTGCGCACGAAGACATTGCCGACCAACGACGCAATCACGCCGATGCCGCGCACGATCAGCGGGAAGATAATGTAGCGATAATCGAAGGCGCCGCCGGCGGCAACGCTGATACCACCCAGCACGATACCCAGGATCAGCGCGCTAACGATCGTTACTTCAAAGCTTTCGAAGACGTCGGCGGCCATGCCGGCACAGTCGCCGACATTATCGCCGACCAAATCGGCGATAACCGCCGCGTTGCGTGGATCGTCTTCGGGCAATCCGGCCTCAACCTTGCCAACCAGGTCGGCGCCGACATCGGCGGCTTTGGTGTAGATCCCGCCGCCAACGCGCATAAAGAGCGCGATCAGCGATCCGCCAAAGCCAAAGCCAAGCAGCGCGTCCGGTGCCGAAACGCCGTAAAAGAGGAAGATAACCGTGCCGCCCAGCAGACCGAGGCCGACGCAGAGCATGCCGGTCACCGTGCCGGAGCGATAGGCCGTCCGCATCGCCCCATTGTAACTCGAGCGCGCGGCGTGGGCCACACGGATATTGGCCTGCACCGCCACATTCATGCCGATCGCGCCGACCAGATACGAAAATGACGCGCCGATCAAAAAGGCGATCGAGCGGCCCCAGGCGACTGCCCACACAGCGCTTTCGCCCCATACTTCGCGGGATTGAGGGGTCGGCGGAATGATCAGCACACTCAGGAAGAGCAGAACCGCAAGGACGCCAATCGAAATCGCGATCGTTCGGAACTGCTGGCCAAGATAGGCCTGAGCGCCGGCGCGGATAAAGTTCCAGTACTTGCGCATCTCATCGGTGCCCGTATCCTGGGCTAGGATCTGGCGTCGCAGTACCTCGGCATAGACCAGGCCGAGCACAGCGATCGCCAACACTGTCCATACCGCTGCTTGCTCGAAGGTAGAAAGAGGTTCCAATCCGCGAAACCGAAACATACGGACTCCTTCGTTCCCATAAATAACGATCAGGCAGAGCAACAGCGCTCTACCTGCAATCTTGGCTCATTAGGAGCAGACATAAAGATATACAACGGCCCCATCGCCGCCAAAACGCGCCTTGCTCCGCCTGCCCAAAGTGGGCCCGATTCTAGCATAGCCCCCCCTGATTGTAAAGTATGGCACAAAGTGTGGTGAACGTCTTTCACAATTGACAGCGTTCGCCATACTGTCTATGATCAAGCTTAAAGATATGAACTTTACTGCGAATACGCGCCCACCGGCACCCAAACGTGAACGCGGCGGCAACCTGTCGTGGATCTTCTTTTTGCTGATCCTGGCCCGCCCGCTGTGGGGCATTGTACGCTCGCTGGTCGGGCCACAGATATCCAACCAGCAGATCTGGCTGATGATCGGCGGCGTGCTTGTGGTTAGTGCCGTCGTGGCGCTGATCGCGCGAAACGCCGGCGGACGCGCGGAGCAGTCGCGCTTACCCACTCCTTCTGCGACTGGCGGCTCATCCCTGCCATTTCCCCCAGCCACGAATCGCCCGGCGATGCCTGGGGAATGGAGGCCAGGTTCCAGCTCAGGCTACCCAAGCAGACCGCCGCAGTTCGAGCCCATGCTTACGGGCAAGGTCCTGCTCGCCGGTCTCGTCCTCGCGCTGTTGATTGGCGGCGCCCTTGCGCTCGTGATCCTGGGCTAGGCAGCAGTCTGTGGTCGAATGGGATCGATTTGCGCGCCTCTACGACGACGACTACGGCGACTTCACTGCCGATCTCGATCTGTATCTGCCCTTGGCCGAGCGCATGGATGGGCCGGTGCTGGAAGCGATGTGCGGAACTGGCCGAGTGCTGCTACCACTCGCGCGGGCCGGCCATAGCGTTACCGGGGTTGACATCTCCGAGGCGATGATCGGCCTCGCGCGGGCGAAACTCGTGGACGCGAAACTTCTGACACGCGGGCGCGCGGAAGTTGGCGATGTGCGTAAACTAGCGCTCGGAGAACAGTATGCGCTGGCAATCGTCGCGATGAACTCGTTTATGCACCTGGCGACCGGCACCGATCAGCTCGCCGCGCTGCGCTCGATCCGCAAGCATTTACAGCCTGGTGGTATGCTGATCCTGGATCTTTTTAACCCCGATCCACACGAACTCGTCGCCGATCAGGGACTGTTAGTCCACGCCAAAAGCTTTAGGTCAAGCACGGACACCGACGTCCAGAAATGGGTGCTACGCCGGACCGACTTCGCCAATCAGACGCATTATGTAGAATTCATGTATGATGAGATCGGCCCAGATCGCCTGGTACGACGCGATGTACTGCCGTTCACGATGCGTTGGCTGTATCAGTTCGAGTTGCAGGGTCTATTGCGACAAGCCGGATATGAGGTCGAGGGGTTGCTTGGTTCGTATGACCTTGACGAGTACACCAGTGATAGCGAGCGCTTGATCGCCATCGCACGGAATAAACGTAGCCGGTCCCGATGAGATCTATTGCTCGGCACTGGTGCCTACCTCGCCGCCGGTCAAGGATGCCTTATGTATCAAACAACTACAGATCTTCGTGAGGAGCGCCGTCGACGACTGCTCTACCTGGTCTTCGCGTTCGGTATGGGTGCCGCCGCGCTCATTTGCCTTGTGTTGGCCTACGTCGTGTTCGCGCCGTCGAACCAGCTTGTTCGGCTGGGCAGCGAAAGCCGGTTCGCCGGCGCCGCAGATGAGCCCATCGATGTGCCGGTCAGGCAATTAGAAACCTCCAAGCTGATCCCGACTCGGCCGACCCTCAGCGACGATGTGATCTTTGTCGTGCGCGACCAAAATGGATTCCGGGCCTTTCTTGGCACCGACCCGGCCAGTGGCTGCTTCCTGAGTTGGCAGGTCGCGCAACAGCATTTCGTCGATAATTGCGAGCAGCATACCTATGGCTTTACCGGCCGCAACACCAACCAGCTGGCGACAGGCACAAGCCGGCCTACAAATATGGTAGAACTCCCGGTGCAGGTCCAGGATGGCGTGCTGTTCGTAGAGGACCGCATCTTGCGACGAGATATTCGATAATAGCCATGGTCAGGCGTAAGATTTGGAACGCCTGAGGCAACACTGGTACAATTAAAGCAGGAAGCTCACACGGCTGCCCCTAGAGAGATGGAGTTTTTTTGGCGACCGCTCCTCGCTTCCCTCCACCACCCGGCAACGAAGGAGTCAATCATGGTGTTTGATACCACCGCCTCCGTCAAAGACGCGCTTGCCGAACGGCAATATATCGCGTCCGATGATATTTCAACCGTGCTGTTCCTGGCCGAGAAACTGGGCAAGCCGCTGCTGGCCGAGGGTCCGGCCGGAGTTGGCAAGACCGAACTGGCAAAGTCATGGGCGGCCGCCTCCGGCCGGACCTTGATCCGGCTCCAATGCTACGAAGGGCTCGACGAAACCAAGGCGCTCTACGAGTGGGAATACGCCAAGCAAATGCTCTATACCCAGTTGCTGCGCGACCAGCTGCGCGAGACCTTAGCGGGTGCCGCGACCTTGACCGAGGCCGCCGATCGGCTTGCCGCCGAGGAGGACGTGTTTTTCTCGCAGCGGTTTCTGCTGCAACGCCCGCTGCTACGCGCGATCTTGTCGGAAGATCCGGTCGTGCTGCTGATCGACGAGATTGACCGGGCCGACTCAGAGTTCGAGGCGTTCTTGCTCGAAGTGTTGAGCGACTTCCAGGTATCTGTGCCCGAACTCGGGACTCTAACCGCCAAGCAGCAGCCAACCGTGGTTCTTACATCAAACAACACGCGTGAACTCAGCGAAGCGCTCAAGCGGCGCTGTCTGTACCTTTTCATAGATTATCCGAGCGAGGAAGAGGAATTACGCATCGTCAAGCTGAAAGTGCCTGACCTATCGCCGCAATTAGCCAAGCAAGCCGTCGAGCTTGTGCACCGCCTGCGCAATCTCGACCTCAAAAAGTCGCCCAGCGTTTCCGAGACCCTCGACTGGGCCCGCGCGCTGCTGACCCTCAATGCGCGCTCGCTGGACCGCGAGACGCTGGACAATACCCTGACGGTGCTGCTGAAGCACGAAAGCGATGTGCAGCGTGCGCGGCGCGCGATCAGCAGCGCCGGTAACCGTAGAGACGAAAGGCGCTAATATCCGTTATTGAACCGCCAAGACGCCAAGAACGCCAAGTTTTGATTGGTTCCGAGCTTCCAAGACGGCTCGAGCCGGCGTCGCGAAGTGCTTAGTTGAAGGTAGTGATACCTCCTTAAGAATCTTGGCGTCTTGGCGGTTCGTCCGTTTAGAACGGGAGGTCATATGGACGACCGAATCGTCGAGTTTATTCAAGCCCTGCGGGCAGCTGGAGTGCGTGTGTCACTGGCCGAGAGCGAGGACTCGATGCGCGCGATTGAGCAGCTTGGCATCACGGACCGCGATCTGTTTAAGGCGGCTCTACGGACGACGCTGGTCAAAGAACACGCGGATTTTGCGACCTTTGACCAACTTTTTCCAGCCTTCTTTAATGTTGGACCGCCGCCGATGCAGCAGCCGCAAGACAGCGGCATGAGCGAAGAAGAGCAGCAGCAACTCGATGAGGCGATGCAGCAGTTGATGGAGCAGCTCGGGCAAAAGCTGCGCGACCTGCTCCAGCGCTTGATGAACGGCGAGGGCCTCACGCGCGAGGAACTGGAGGTAATGGCGCGGCAGGCAAGGATGCAGCGCGCGAGCTCCGCGTCGCCGCAGATGCAGCGATACCTCCAATCGCAGATGGAGCGCCAGCTCGGCCTCCATCAGCTTCAGCAACTGCTGCAACAGCTTGAGGCCGCGCTCCAGCAGCAAGGCATGGCGCAGTCCGGACGCGAGCAAGCCCAGGAGATGGCCGAAGGCAATGCCGAAGCGCTCCAGCAACAGATCGATCAATATCTGGGCCAGAACCTGGCCAAGCAGGTCGCCGACCAGATGAAGCACGATCCGGTGCGCGATCTGACCAACCGGCCGATCGACCAACTCACCCCACGCGAGATCGACCAACTGCGGGATGAGGTCCGGCGCATGGCGGCGCGACTTCGCACGCGCGCTGCCCTGCGCAACCGGCGCTGGCGGGCGGGCTCGCTGGACGCGAAGGGCACGATGCGGCGCGCGCAGCGCTACGGCGGCGTGCCATTGGAGCTAAAGTTTCGACGTAAGCGCCTTAAGCCAAAGCTGGCGGTGATCTGCGACATCTCGACGTCGATGCGGCCCCACGCCGCTTTTATGCTGACACTGATGTACGAATTGCAGGACATTATCGCGCGCACGCACTCGTATGCTTTTATCGACGATATGCATGACATCACGCCCGACTTCGTGGCGCAACCGCCGCAGGGCGCTATCGCCGAGGTGCTACAGCGTATTCCACCGGGCTATTACTCTACCGATCTGGGCGCGAGCCTGGCAACCTTCTGCCGCGACCATCTTGGCTCGGTTGATCGCCGCACCACCGTGATCGTGCTCGGCGATGGGCGCAACAACTACAATGATCCACGTCTTGATTGCGTCACGACTATCAAGCGCCACGTCCGGCGGGTGCTCTGGTTCACGCCCGAACACCAGGGGCAGTGGGGCACAGGAGATAGCGATATGCATCGCTACGCGCCGCTGATGGACACTATCCACTATGTCTCGACCCTCAAACAACTGGGCGAGGCGATCGACCGGCTGTTGGGTCACTGAGCACGAGCGGCTCCCCGCTTTGGGAGAGGGGCTGGGGGTGAGAGCGAAGTTGACATGCACCGCAGAGGGTATACAATACAGGACCTAACCGATACGGGGCTCCGGCCCCGTTTCTTTAGCACTACCAATAGTGTACATTCGACACTATCAGTGGGAAGGTAAAGGGAATGGCACAGGCAACGGCGATAACCGAAGGTGCCGCGCCGATCGCCACGATTGACGAGGCGATCGAGCAGATCGGGGTTGGGCGTTTCCAGTGGCGGTTGCTCGGAGTGAATGGGCTGACCTGGGCCGCCGACGCGATGGAAGTGCTGATGATCGGCTTTTTAATCGGGCCGCTCAGCTTGCCGGTCGCAGAAGGTGGATTCGGCGTCACGCGGCCACAGGCGGCGCTGGTCGGCTCGGCAACCTTCGCGGGCATGTTTTTCGGTGCCTGGCTGTGGGGCATGTTGGCGGATCGGATCGGTCGCCGGTCCGTGTTTATGTGGACCGTGCTCCAAACCGCACTGTTCGGCACACTCGCCGCGTTTTCGCCGAACCTGACGGTATTGCTGATCCTGCGCTTTCTGACCGGCACGGCGATGGGCGGCACGCTGCCAGTAGACTATTCGATCATGGCCGAATATCTGCCGACCAAAGATCGTGGACGTTTTCTGATCTACCTGGAAAGCTTCTGGGCGCTTGGAACCATCATTGCCGCCGCTTTGGCCTGGGCCTTTATTCCTAACTTCGATTTCGGCTGGCGTCTGCTGATCGGTGCCTCGGCGATCCTTGGGCTGCTCGGCCTTTGGATTCGCCGCACAGTGCCGGAGTCGCCGCGCTTCCTGCTGCTGAAAGGCCGGGCCGAAGAAGCGCGCGCCGTGCTCCAGACCGTAGCGCGCACGAATCGAAGTCCGGTCATGATCGGGGCCTTGCGCGCACAAGCGCAGCCACCCCAACCGGGTTTAGGAGCGATCTGGCGACCCGCGTTAGTCCGCAAGACGCTGACGTTGTCCGTTATATGGTTCAGCCTCTCACTCGGGTATTACGGCATTTTCACCTGGCTACCACCGATCTTTGCGGCGAGTGGCTTTACCTTTATTCGCGATAATGTGTATCCGCTCCAACTCTTGCTGGCTTTCGCGCAGATACCAGGCTATGCCCTGGCGGCCTATCTGGTCGAGAGTTGGGGGCGCAAGCAAACGCTCGCTATGTACCTGCTGGGTGGGGCCATCTTCTCATTCCTGTTCGCCATCGCCGACACGCCTGCCTTCTTCATTGGGGCGTCGATGCTGCTCTCATTCACCTTGCTGGGCGCCTGGGGCGCGTTGTACGCTATTACGCCGGAACTTTTCCCAACGGAAGTTCGGGCGACCGGTGTGGGCTGGGCATCGGCGATGGCTCGGGTTGCCGGTATCATTGCGCCTTTTATCGGCGCGCGTTTTGTCCGTGAGGACCTTCCGACCGCCCTCGCGGTCTATGCGGCCTTTTTCGTCGTGGCGCTGGTGGCGACCCTGTTCGTCGGCCAGGACACGCGCAACATGCGTCTAGCGGACCGCGCCACCGAATATGCGGGAGGGTAAGCCGGCGGGAAACGCGCTCCAGAAGATTCAGCGCGCGCTTCTCCATTGGTACGTGAAGCATAGCCGCGACCTACCGTGGCGCCACACGCGCGATCCGTATCACGTGCTCGTGTCGGAGATCATGCTCCAACAAACGCAGGTTGATCGGGTGATGCCGAAATACGCCGC
>Ga0136611_10000720_pt1 | contig 22280 bp, 19 predicted proteins | sample AntDrymUQ2232306_2_FD_106645 | JGI IMG/M metagenome (GOLD analysis project Ga0136611, IMG submission 106645) | Polar desert sand microbial communities from Dry Valleys, Antarctica - metaG UQ223 (23.06) | ecosystem: Environmental > Terrestrial > Soil > Desert | place: Antarctica: Dry Valley...
TCGGCGTGCAGAAACCAGAGAATTTCGCCCGTCGCTTCTTTCGCGCCCGCGCGCATCTGCGTTCCGCGTCCGCGAGACGATTTCAAAACGCGCATTTTGTAACTTTTGGCAATCGAAACGGTTTCGTCCGCGCTTGCGCCGTCAACAATGATTATTTCTACATTTTCGCCAAAAGATTTGATCGCTTCGAGCGTCGGTTTTATCGAAGCGGCTTCGTTGAGCGTCGGAATTATTATTGAGACGACGATTTTCATTTTAAGTTAATGCTTCCCCGACAAAGCGTTCGGAAAAGCGTCGAACTTTGTTTCGGCAGCCAATTGAAAACTCGGTCTTTGTCGTCCCAAAGGCATCGGTAAAATTTTTGTCAAAACGACTTCGTTCGAATCTCGATACGCCGGAATGCCGATGACAATTTTATCCTGCGGCACATCCGTTTTGAGCGTGCCGTGCAGCCAATCCCAGACGGTCAAACCGCTCGACCAGTTCGAATCGGTTTCGCTCCGCTCGACTGAATGATGAATGCCGTGAAGTCGCGGCGTAACGATGAAACGACTGAGTTTTCTTTCCCAATCAACCGGCAGACGGACGTTTGAATGATGAAACAAAATTGAGGGAAACAGAAACGCCTGCCACGCGGCGAACGAAACGGGAGAAACACCGATAATTACGATCTGCGCCGACCGCCACGCGACGGAAATTATCATTTCGCCGAAATGAAAGCGCAGCGCAGTCGAAGCGTCGAGGTCTAAATCAATGTGATGAACCGCGTGAAACCGCCACAAAAAAGGAATGCGGTGCGCGAGAACGTGCCAGACGTATAAAGTGTAATCCAGCAGCGCGACAGCCAGAATCGTTTCCAAAAAGCGCGGCAGGCGAACGAGTTTGAGCAATCCGACATTTTTTCGTTCGACCAATTTCGTCAGGGGCGCGACGACGGGCTGTTCAGCCAATTGCAGAGCGATTGCCGCAAGCCCGGCGACCGACAGGTTGCGGCTGTTGCGCGTCAATTTCGATTCGACGGCGCGGCGCAGCGGACGGCGGTTTTCCAGGTAAAGCAGAACGCCGAACATGCCGAAAGTGAACGCGCCGCCGATTAAATTCAATAGTTTCTTTTTATCCATCGCGATTCCTCAAAATAATTCGCTCGTAATCTTCGGCATATTTCCGGTGAGTTTTAGTTTACAATTATCGTGAAACTTTACTAAGTTTGGAAGACAAGATCAAACAAGAATCTGTCACGAAAAAGCTGGATTTCAGGCTTCATCTAAATCGAATGGAACACGCTCAACCGACGCTTTTTTTATTTGCAACGCCGACAGCGGCGTGTTCAATCTTGCCGTCGACATCGCGCGCAAAAATTTTTCGCCGCAAACTTATTCGTGTAATCTTTACTTCAGAGCCGTTGCCAATTGCCCAAAAGTAAATTTCCAATCAACCGGAACCTTCGTACGCGCATCAAACACTCGATTTTACTTTGCGAATTGGCTGTATGAGACATTTCTTTTTATTTTGAGTAAAATCAACTTCGTTTTGTTGCCTAAATCTAACTGAGTAAGGAATCCGAATAATTTTATGCGTTTGAAACTAAATGTTTTTTTAACTTATTTTTTGATGTGCGCCGTTTTATTGTCATCCGCGCCTGCGGCACGCGCCGTTCCCGACGAGGGAATGTTCACGCCCGACCAAATCGTAAAACTCCCGCTGGCTGCTAAAGGTTTGAAAATCAAACCTTCGGAACTTTATAACCCGAACGGCGTTGATCTCGGCGACGCGATTATGCGCGTTAATATCACCGGCGGCGGTTTCGGAACAGGCGAATTCGTTTCTCCCAACGGTTTGATTTTGACGAACCATCACGTCGCCTACGACGCGCTGGTGAACGCTTCGACACCGACGAACGATTACGCGACGAACGGTTACAAAGCCGATTCGACGGCAAATGAGTTGCCCGCGACCGGCTACACGCTCCTGATGACTTCACGCGTCGAAAACGTAACTGACCGAATCATGAAAGGCGCGGAAAATTTAACCGGCGCGGCGCGGAAACAGGCGGTTGAGAAAAACATTAGTAATTTGCAAACTCAGGAACAAGCGAAAGCGGCGAAGGGGGCAACCATCCGCATTCAGGAACTCAACAGCGGGTATTTTTATTATTTATATGAAACGACGCAAATAAAAGATGTGCGCGTGGTTTATGCGCCGCCGTCAAATATTGGAATTTTCGGCGGCGACCCGGACAATTTCGAATGGACGCGCCATACCGGAGATTTTACTTTTCTCCGCGCTTATGTCGCGCCCGACGGAACTTTCGCTGAATACTCGACCATGAACGTTCCCTTCAAACCGAAGAAGTTTTTAACCGTTTCTCTGAACGGCGTAAAAGAAAACGAGTTTACGATGGTAATGGGCTATCCGGGCGGCACGACGCGGTATCGTGAAAGCCAATCGGTTCAGTATTCGCAAGATACGAACTTCCCTTTTCTCGCCGAGTATTTTCGAGCTTATGCCGCCGCACTCGTTAAAGCGGGCGAAGACGACGAAGCGAAAGCCATCAAATTCAAAGGCGACATTCAATCTTTCAACAATACGGGAAAAGTTTTTGAGGGCAACGGCGTCGCGCTCGGTCGTTCCGATTTTCTGACGGAAAAACGTAATGAAGAATCAAAGTTCGCCTCATGGATCGCGGCGAATACGGCTCGGCAGGCGAAATACGGCTCGGTTTTAAACGACTTGAAACGTATCTCTGAAGAATTTTATCGCGCCGGACAGCGCGACGTGATTTTGCGAAGGTTGCCGAACGCGCAGGCAACGCCGGTTTTCAAAGAAATTTACGACGCGATTACGACTGTTCAGCAAGGCAAAAAGATTCCGCAGACCAAAGTCGCCGAAATCGAAGCGGTTTACAAAAACCGCGAGCCGGTTGTCGAGCGCGAAATTTTGAAGTTTCTCTTCCAGGCGTTGGCGGAACTTCACGCCGATTTGAAATTTCAACCGGCTGAAACGCTTTTCAATCGTTTTCAAGGCAAAGAACGTCGTCTCGCAGAGGAAACCTTTGCGGAATCAATCGCCGAAAAAGAGTTCGACACGCCGCAGAAGGTCGTCGCGCTTTATTCGATGTCGCTTACCGATTTGCAGAAAAAATATCCGAACATCGTAGCTTTTGTGACGGCATTGGCGCAGGAACGCGCCGTTATCACTGAAAAGACGAACAAATTTAACGGAGAGATTGATGGTTTGCGATTGCTTTACCAGCAAGGAATGGTTGAGGTGAACAAATCCAATCCCTACCCGGACGCGAACGCTTCATTTCGTTTTACATACGGATATGTGCGGGGTTACAACCCGCGCGAAGCCGTCACTTACTCGCCGTTCACGACGCTTAAAGGGATGATCGAGAAAGACACGGGCGAAGCACCTTTTGAAGTGCCGCAGAAAATCAAAGATTTGCAGCGAACGAAAGATTTTGGCAGATACGGTGTGGGCGACAGCGTTCCCGTTAATTTTCTGGCGACCACTGACATCATCGGCGGTAATTCGGGCAGCCCGATCTTGAACGGTTTCGGCGAACAGGTCGGCATCGTTTTCGACGGCAACTTTGAAGGTTTGGCGAACGATCTTTTTTACAGCATTGAAAGAGGGCGGACGATTGCCGTTGATATTCGCTACGTTTTGTTCGTCACGGAAAAAATCGGCGGCGCGGGCTGGATTTTGAACGAAATGACGATCAAAGGCAAAACTCCCGTCAAAGCCAAACGCGCGGTTGCTGAGTAGGAATTAATACAAATTTAATTGGAGAACGCGGTGAGAAGGGAAAATCACCGCGTTCTCTTTTGTAAATGAATTGAAAAAATTAAAAAGCCCCGATGATTGCTCATCGAAGGCTTTTCTTTTGCGGGATTGTTGGTCCGCTTTGGGGTGGACAATTTATTAATTAGTCGGAGATCAACAAGCCGCTTCTGTCGGAAATCAGCAGTCCGTCTTTTTCCGTGCATTCCGGTGCGCCGAGGATGATGATACCGTTCAAGGACGGAGCGCCAAGGATGATAATGCCTGCCAATTCTTGAAGAAAACCGCCTTTGATTGTGCATTGACCTTTGCTGGTGTTTGTCGCTCTGTCGCTGATTAGTAATCCTGCATTAGCCGAAACTGCTCCGAAAACCATAACCGCCATTAAGCTCGCTGCTGATAACATATTTTTTAAGTTTTTCATTTTTTTCTCCTCAAGTTTTTTAGTTTTTTATTTTTGAAATCTTTTACTTCTCTTGCCCCTACTATTACAACCCATGTGCCAAAAGGAAGTCCAACCTTTTTCAATTCTATAAACTACTGAAAAGATTAAGTTTGTGTTTATTGTGAGTAGGCTTGCCAGAAAAATTTAGGTTTATATAAAAATGGATACTTGGTGCACATCTTGACGATTTATTTAGTTAACTTGTTTAGATACAATAACTTGTTAACTTGTGCATCTGATACACATAAACATACTGTTAAGAAGATATCCACTTTTTAGGTTTTGCATAATAATTATGGAAAACAAGTTAACAAATGTGCAGATTTAATTATTGTGCAAAACCCTGTTCTTATCTGAGCAATAATTACTGGATTTTTTACTATTAAACTGTTATGTTGTTTTCAACAGGTTTGTCACTAATTATTATTAGTCCTGTCTTTAGCTTGAACATTCCCCTAACTTCCGCTTAATTTCCCGGTTCAAAGCTCCTATATGAGTCCATCGAAATTATCAACTGTTTATAAATTAACCGTGATTTTTGCGGGTAGCCTTTCGTTAATTCTGGCAATCACCAGCATGCCGAAACAAATTATTGATTGGAAGTTTATTTTTCTTCTCGCCTTTACTTTGCTTATCACGCCCCGAATGAGCATCCAACTTCCGCGCACATGGTTTATTCTCAGTTTCTCCGACTCAATAATTTTCTTGGCTTTTATTCTTTATGGTGGTAACGCGGCGATTCTGTTAGCTGCCCTCGAAACTACTGCCAATTGTCTTTATCTCAAGAATAATGGCAAAAAATTTGGCAGTTTGATGATTCCTCTTAACATCAGTTCCGCTACGGTTGCGACTGCTGTTACATATATCGTTTGGATGGGTTTTCTGAATTTTTCGGGGATCGACTTTAAATCCGGCGCCGTTAAGGATTTAGTTCCGGCACTGGGGTTTTTAGCGATTATTCAATTTTTTACAAGCTCCATTTTAGTAGCGTTTACTTCTTCGATACTCACCAGCGAATCATCCTGGCAAATCTGGAAAAGAGATTGTTTCGCCAGTTCGATGACGCAAGTCGCAGGCGCGGTTTTGGCGGGTGTTGTTTACGGACTCATTATTTACGCGGATTTTTTGATGACTCTTATTACGCTTTTTGTGTTTGCCATCGTTTACATCAATTACCGGCAAACGATTAAAAACATTAACCAGTCCATCGAGCAGGTTCAGGAAGCCGAGCGTGAGAAGACAAAAATCGAACAACTAAAAGTTCAGGAAGCCAACAATCACGCCACTGAATTGAAACAGCTTTTGGTAAAAGAGGAAAAAAGCACCGAGGCGTTGAGACAAAGCCGCCGCGCTCTGGAACACGCCGCCTTTCACGATTTTTTAACCGACTTGCCGAACCGTACTTACTTGGTCGAGCGGCTCAATCTGCTGGTTGAAATCGGTATCGAATTTTCCCACAAATATTACGTTTTGTTTCTTGATTTGAAACGCTTTAAAAATATCAATGATCGGCTCGGTCATACGGTTGGCGACCGCGTGTTAAAACTCGTCGGCAAGCGGCTCAAGCGACTTCTGCGAAATGAAGATACGATAGCTCGGCTCGGCGGCGATGAATTCGCCATCATTCTCAATGATTTATCTTCGATTGAGGAAGCTAAACAATACGCCGATCAGATTTATAAAAAACTGTCGGCACCATATTTGATCAATGGAAACAAAATTTACTCGGACCTCAACGTCGGCATAGCGCCGTTCGATATCGAGCATAAAAACCCGGAAGACATTTTGCGCGATGCCGACATTGCGATGCACCATGCGCAGCAAACCAGTTGCGGTGTTGCGGTTTTCGACAAAGAGCTTCGCGCTGATTATCTCGAACGAATAAATCTCGAAGCCGATTTGCGGTTTGCCGTCGAACGGGGCGAACTGGAGATGCATTATCAACCGCTCGTTGCCTTAAAAGATGGCGAACTCGTTGGGTTCGAGGCGCTTTTGCGGTGGCATCATCCCCAAAAAGGTTTCATTCTGCCCGTTAAATTTATTCCTATTGCTGAAGATGCAGGTTTGATTATTCCCATCACCAAATGGATTTTGCTTGAAACGTGCCGGCAAATCGCGGCATGGCAGAAACTTTCGCCGATATATCAAAAACTGCTCGTCAGCGTGAATATTTCCGGCAGACATCTGACGGATGAAGATTTAATCCGCGACGTTCAAACGGCTCTGAAACTTTCCGGCATCACGCCCGCCTCGTTAAAACTTGAGATCACCGAAAGCACGGCGATGGAAAACGCCGAACAATCAATCAATATTCTAAACGGGTTGAAAAGGTTAGGCGTGCAGCTTTCGATTGACGACTTCGGCACCGGTTATTCGAGTTTGAGTTATCTGCATCGTCTGCCATTCGATTCGCTCAAGATTGATCGTTCGTTCGTCATCGAAGTCGGCGAACACGGCGAAAACTCCGAAGTTCTGCAAACCATTGTCTCGCTCGCCAAAAATTTAAAGATGCGAACGTTTGCCGAAGGCATCGAAACGGCAAGCCAGCTCGCCGTGCTGCAAAATCTCGGCTGCGATTACGGGCAAGGTTATCTGATGTCGAAGCCTCTGCCGAAAGACGAAGTGGAAAAATCGCTTTACCTGAAGCGAAATTGGCTGCCCTTCGGCGAAAAGCACCGAGATTGGCTGCCGTTCGGTGAAAAGTATTCGGAGGTTCCGAGCGAAAATAACATTAAAGAAGAAAACCTGCACGTTTTTTAATAACGCCGGTTTTAGTAGAAATGCGTGTTTCCAGGACAATGAGCGTGTAGCCGAAAAAAGTTTCGATTAAATTCAAGATTGAATTTAATCGAAACTTTTTTCGCTTGCTGAAACAATTTTGGAGCAGGATCCGCCCGCGCTCCTACTCTAAAACCCATTCGTATTGCCGATGCAACGAATGTCTCTGGTCTTAACATCAAACCCGAACTATAATCTAAAAATCCCTAAAAAATTTTACGAGGAGATTCTAAAATAAATGATGTTTAAGACAGCTATCGCTCTGTTAATTTTTATGAGTTTGAATGCCGGCGTTTACGCGCAGACGAAAATCGAATATCCGCAAACGCGCAAGGTCGAGCAGTCGGACGATTACCACGGAACGAAAGTTTCTGATCCGTATCGCTGGCTCGAAGACGACAATTCAGCCGAAACAAAGGCTTGGGTCGAAGCGCAAAACAAAGTTACCTTCGCCTATCTGAATGAAATTCCCGCGCGCGCGAAAATCAAAGCGCGTTTGACCGAGCTTTGGAATTATGAAAAATACTCCGCGCCGAACGAACAGGGCGGCAAATATTTTTACTCGAAAAATGACGGCTTGCAAAACCAGAGCGTTTTTTACGTTTCCGATTCGGTAAAAGATGCCGGACGAGTCTTGCTCGACCCGAACAAACTTTCGACCGACGGCACGGTCGCGCTTTCCGGCTTGAGAATTTCCGACGACGGCAAAATGATGGCTTATGGTTTGGCGGTTGCCGGTTCGGACTGGCAGGAATGGCGTTTCCGCGAAGTCGAGACCGGACGAGATTTGCCCGATGTTTTAAAAGACATCAAATTCTCCGGCGCGTCATTTTCAAAAGACGGCAAAGGCATTTTCTATTCGCGCTTTCCCGCGACCGATGAGAAGGCGAGATTGACCAGCCTGAATTACAATCAAAAAATTTATTACCACAAACTCGGCACGCCGCAATCGGAAGACGTTTTGGTTTACGAGCGTCCCGACGATAAAGAAATGAGCGTCGGCGGCGGCGTGAACGAAGACGGCAAGTATTTGGTCATCTACGTTTCAAAAGGAACTTCGCCGAAGAATATGATTTACTACAAAGATTTGAGTAAACCCGATTCAGCCGTAATGCCGGTGGTTGATAAATTGGAATCGAGTTATAGCTTTATCGGCAACGACGGTTCGACGTTTTATTTCGAAACCGACAAAGACGCATCGCGCGGTCGCGTCGTTGCGGTGGACGTTTCCAAAGAAACGAAAGAATGGAAGGAAATCATTCCCGAAGGCAAGGAAACTCTGGGCGGAATCAGTTTTATCAACGATCAATTCGTCGCCAATTATCTGAAAGATGCCTACACGCAGATTCGAATCTACGATATAAAAGGCAAATTCGTCCGCAACGTTGATCTTCCGGGCATCGGCACGGCGGGCGGTTTCGGCGGCGAACGCGGCGATACGGAAACGTTTTACACTTTTTCGAGCTACGCGACACCGCCGACGATTTTCCGCTACGACATGAAAACCGGCAAATCCGAAGTGTTCCGCAAATCGGATGTGAAATTCAATCCGGCTGATTACGAAGTCAAACAAGTCAAATATAAAAGCAAAGACGGAACGGAAGTTCCAATGTTCATCGTCCACAAAAAAGGCTTGAAAATGGACGGCACGAATCCGACTCTGCTTTACGGCTACGGCGGTTTCAATAGTTCCTTGACACCCGGATTTTCCGTTTCGCGCGTGGCGTGGATGGAAATGGGCGGCGTTTATGCGGTGGCAAACTTGCGCGGCGGCGGCGAATACGGCAAAGAATGGCACGAATCGGCGATTAAATTAAAGCGTCAAAACGCCTTCGACGATTTCATCGCGGCGGCTGAATATCTGATTTCCGCCAAATATACCAGCCCGAAAAAATTGGCGATTCAAGGCGGCTCGAACGGCGGCTTGCTCGTTGGCGCGGTTCTCAATCAGCGACCGGAACTTTTCGGCGCGGCTCTGCCCGCCGTCGGCGTGATGGATATGCTCCGCTTTCATAAATTCACCGCCGGACGCTACTGGACTTCCGATTACGGTTCGCCCGACAACGCGGAAGAATTCGCGGCGCTCTACAAATATTCGCCGCTGCACAATTTAAAAAAAGGCACAAAATATCCGGCGGTTTTAGTCACGACGGCTGACCACGACGACCGCGTTGTTCCCGCGCACAGCTTTAAATACGCGGCGACTTTGCAGGAATCGCAGGGCGGCGACGCGCCCGTTCTGATTCGCATCGAAACCAAAGCCGGACACGGCGCGGGCAAACCGACAGCGAAAGTCATCGAAGAACAAGCCGACATTTACGGATTTTTGATGAAGAATCTGGGAATGTAACAATCTCGCTAAAATCAAAAGTAAAAAGGCAAAAGCGCAGAATTATTCTGCGCTTTTGCCTTTTTACTTTTGATTTCAAGACCCTCCGCTTAAATAGGCGGCGCTGATATTGATACCGTTTCCTTAACAAAGAATTCTTCCAAAGATTGTTTGACCGGCTGAACGGAAATCAATCTGCCGCCCGCGTTTCTGATAACCGGGAGAATTTTGTCAATATCTTTTTCATCGGCAATCTGGATACTCACACCGCCCGGTTTAACGCAAATCGTCGCTCCGGCAATTACTCTCACTTGGTTTTCCAAGGCTTCCGCCGTCACGCCTTTCACGTTAATTTCGTAAATTTGCGTTTCGCCGCTCTGCGATAAAAGATCGTCGAGGTTTCCCGTCGCCGCCAGCTTCCCGTTCCGCAAAATCGCCACGTTGTCGCATAACGCTTCGATATCCGAGAGAATATGCGTTGACATAAAAACCGTCGTGCCGTTTGTTCGCAGTTCGGCGATAAGCTCCCGAATCTCGCGCCGCCCAATCGGGTCAAGCCCACTCATCGGCTCATCAAGAAAAACGATTTCCGGCTCGTTTATCAACGCCTGCGCTAGACCGACGCGCTGCAGCATTCCTTTCGAGAATTTTCGTAACTGCTTATTCCAATCCTTTTCATCTAAACTGACTTTGGTCAGTAATTCTTCGGTCTTTCGATTTCTCTGCGCCGCGTCTAACCCGAAAAGCTCGCCGAAATAATTCATTAATTCACGGGCTTTCAGGTAATCGTAGAAATATGGATTTTCTGGACAATAGCCGATGCGCGAGCGCATTTTGACATCGGAAATATCTTTTCCCAGAATTTTCGCTCGTCCGGTCGTCGGAAAAATCAAGCTCATCAAAATTTTTATCGTCGTCGTTTTGCCCGCGCCGTTGCCGCCTAAGAATCCGAAAATTTGTCCGCCGCTCACTTGCAAATTTAAATCGTCGAGCGCGCGCACCCGTTTCTTTTTCCAAAAGCCGACTTCGTAATCCTTTGACAAGTTTTCGATTTCGATTATGTAACTCATATTTTTGTTGAACGAACGGCACTTTAATAAGCGATTGAAAGTTGAACGTAATGTGCGAAATCGCCGTCGTCGAACGAAATGCCGGTTGCCAAAATCGGCGCGACGACCAAAACCGGCACGGCAAAATTTACGAAGGTGCTTAATGCGGCGGAATCTGAAATTTTTGCGCGGGTTTTTGACATAAATTTATTTCAGAGGAATTTTCGTTTTTGCCGTATCGAGTTTGACCGTGCATACTGCACGGTCTAAAATATACGGCGTGTCAGTCGGGTCAATTAACTCGTTTGATTTGTTCACCCGAAAATTTTTCGCGTTTGGCAATTTAACCGTTTGCAAAAGTGGCAAAATCTCGCGCCAGTTGTTTGCACAGCGATTGTTTCTCGATTGGAATTCTTGCAAAACTGTTTGAATCGCGTCGCGTTCGTCGAGAGAATCAAGTTCCAAAAGCCGCAGCGCGGCGCTTTCCTTTAATTTCGCGTCTCCGGCTTCGTCAAACATTTGCCGATAGATGGCGCGGGCGATTTCGCGGCTGCCGCCTTCGGATTTCATTTTAGCTGCCATCAGCCGCATAAAATCAGGCGCCCCATCAATCTGCGAACCGCGTCCGTAAACGTCCGCCGCTTTTTCGTAATCTTTTAACCGCCAGTATGTAAAACCCAGATAATGATACAGCCGCCACTCGTTCGGATTATCCTTGATGCCCTTTTCGCCGAGTTTAACCGCCTGCTCGTTGTCAATCGCGGGCAGAACCGTCGCGCCGTATTCGTAAACGCTTATAAATCTCGGGTCCAAAGCTGTCGCGTTATCGAGATACGGATAAAGCAGGCGCGGGTTCAGTTCGCGCATATCGTCAATTCTGATCGCCTTTTCGGTGTTCACGATTTTGTCGCCGATGTATTGCAGAGATTTCATCCAATACCAATCGGCAATCAAGCCCTCGAAACCGAGCGCGTAACCTTTGAGCCGCGCGCCCTGCAAAGCTAAATCTTCGTCTTCAAAACCGACGGGCAGCGCGGGGCGATTCGCTTCGAGGAAACGGCTCAAACCGAACACGGCGGCAAAGCTGCAGACGATAACGGCGAGCGCGAAAAACATTTGTCCGGTCGAGCCTTTTTTCATAGTTTCCGACGCCGGAATCAATAACAAAAATTATTTTTATTTAAAGTTTCGGCGGCTAAAAATCAGGCTGGTGATGACGAGCAGAACGCATATGTAACAAAGCGCGTAAAGCATCGCTCCGCCGACCATTTTCGCAGGCGGTATGTCGCCGTGCGCGGCGTTGGTGATAAAACTGTAAAACGATAAATTCGGTAAAATGTAATAGAGAACGTCGAAAAACAGTCGCGTAAAACTCGAACCGAGATTCGCCGCAAACTCTTTCAAAGACGCGCTGAAATGTCCGATAATAAAAACGAAGAACGCTAGCAGCGCGGAAAGCGTGGGCGAAGAAAACGAGGAAAAGAGAATCGCCACGGCGGTTAAAATCGTCAGTTCGAGAAAAATTAAAAAAATCGCGCCCCAAATTGAGAACACCAAACTGCCGCCGCCGACATACGCGAGCGCGAGCGAAACGCCGACGCCCATAATCAAAATGTTGACGAGCAAGGTGAGACACAAGCCGAGATATTTGCCGACGATAAATTCGCCGCGACCGATTGGTTTCGAGAAAATCGCGTAAACCGTGCGCCGCTCGATTTCTTTTGAAACGAGACTCACGCCGACAAAAATCGAAATAAACGCGCCGAACAAAAGCATGGCGCTCAAACCGAGATTGACGATTGTCCGAGATTCCTGTCCGGCGGTCAGTTCGCCCAGGAAAATCGCACTCGCCGTGATCAGCAAAACGAACAAAACGAGATTATACAAAACGCGGTCGCGCACGGCTTCGCGGAAAGTGTTGCGGGCGATGGTGAAAATAATTTGGATGGAATTCATTTAGAATACGCAGAAAAGCGAAGTTTGGGATTTGTCCGCCTGCGGAATCCGAAGAGAAATCATCAAGCGGCGTTTTTTAATTTTTCAGCCAGGTTAGAAAGAAATGCGGAATTTTCCAGCATTTTCAAGGTAACGACTTCGCCTTGCGTTTGCCGTCCTTCCATCACGGCGCGAAGCTCGTTATTGATTTGCGTTTGATACGGCGCGGAATTCGGCTCCGCCGCTCGTTCCTTGAAAAAATCCAAAACATCCGCGTCGAGATTAATCGAAATTTTGATTTTTTGGTCGCTTCTTTTGGCGGTAAATCGTGAACGGCGAAATTTGTGAATGCCGACGCGCGGCAGTTCATCTTCAGGAACGCCCTGTTCGCGCATCGCCTGAATGTCCTGTTCGGTATATTCGACATCCATTGTTTTACGGGTCGAGTTCTTTTCTTGCTTTTTCATAACTTTCCTTGTCCTTTCCCTGCGCTTTTCGCGCCGAAACAATACGAAAAATTTCTTCGCCGTTTTCCCGCGTGATAACCGTAAAAGTTACTCGCAAAAGTTTATCCTCAGCCAGACCAATAATCGTAAATCGTTTTTCCGTTTCGGTCGAATGAATATCGTCAAACTCATCAATCGCCCAATCGTCGTTAAAAATCTTTGAAGCAAAATCGAATGAGATGCCTTCGTGATTTTTGATATTGGCTTGTTCTTTGTCCGCGTCCCATTCAAAATTCACAATTTAATTATACGCATTTGTATAGATTCATCAATATAAATTTACGGACGGCTTCGCGGAAAGTGTTGCGGGCAATTGTAAAAATATGTGAAAGCACGGAAAAATTTAGTGTGAAAATTCTTCTTCGGCAAAATATGGATTTAGTGTTTTAAGCCGCGCGAATTTCTCGCGCAGACAGTATAAAAACAACGCCATTATAAACAGCCAGGCGACAATTGAAAAGACTGCGGCGATTCTGATTGACGGCGGTTCTTGAAAAAATATTCTGACCGTGGATTTTTCGGCTGAAAGCGGAATCAGCATCACGCCGTTTTCGTCCATTTCGGCGTTAACCGGACTGCCGTTAACGGTCGCCTTCCAGCGTGGATAATAAAATGTGGCGATTCTGGCTTTGGTTGGAGTTCCGCCGGCAACCGTGAAAATTCTTTCTTCCGGTTTCCAATCGCTGACAGTTGCTTCGCGGTTTTCCGCCAGAACTTTTTCCGCGACGCGCAGAGCGTCGGGTTGCGACCAGATTGACCACCAGAAAACGTAATTTTGTTTCTCCGGCAATTCGCACATAACCTTTTCAAATTTTTCACGGGCAATCGGCACGAACGCGCTCGGATACCAGACATAGACGAAGTTTAAAAGCAAAAACAGCGAAACGAAAATGACCGAAGCGTATGACCAGACTCTCTGTTTTAAAAAATTTCCTTTCAGCAGAAAATGAACCGCCGCCGCCGTCACAACCGCGCCGCACATTGAGACGACTGCCATCCAGCGCATCGGAAATTGTATTTTTTGCAATGGCGAAAGAATTCTCCAGATTGGAAAACTCAACGGCGTAATCATAAAAAACGCAAATAAACCGAGCGGCAATACGGAGCGAAAAATATGCGAAGCGCGGCTGATTTCCGCGTCTTTTGTTCGCCGGTAAAAAAGATAGACGACGGGCGAAGCGAGAAACAAAAGAGACAAAGCGGTGATAACGTCGGAAAGCACGAAATTATCTGTATAATCGTTCGCAATTGCGTGAAAATATAAAGGGAAAAACCGATTAGCGAAGTAATAATGCCCGCTGCTGTATTTTTCCGTCGCGTGGTTGAGCCAGCCCATTTCCGTGACCATCCGAAACCAGTAAAACGAACTCGCCGCCAGTCCCAGAACGATTGCGGCAGACGATTTGACGATCTGACGAAGAATTTTTCCTTTACGCAACAGCGGAACGGCGAAAACCGCCAGAGCGAGCGAGCTGGTGATGGTCGTCGGCAGATGCGTCAAAACCAAAACCGCATAAGCGATTGCCAGACCCAGAATATCGGATTTTCTCTCGCGTCCCAAAGCTCTCGTTAAATATGCAAAGCAGAAAGGCAGAATTGCCGCGCCCGCAAAATCCGCATAGACGAACGAAATATAAAGCTGATTTAAGTGATACGGAAAGATGGCGTAAAAAACGGCGGCGAACGCCGATTCTTTCGGCGAAAGCCACCAGCGCGCCCAGAAATAAACGCCCGCGCAACTTGTAATCATCCAAAAAGTAAAAGTCAGCCACGCCGCGTCGAACCAATTGCCGACAAGAAGGCGAGCGAATGCCAAAACGTAGTAAGCGAGCGGCGGATAAAAGCGGATTCCGATGCTACCGTAACCGGAGTTTTCTCGCGCCGACCAGTTCGGAAAACCGTCGCCGCTCGTCAGCGCGTCGTAATAAGTTTGCGCGAATTGAAAATGCTGCGGCAAATCGTTGCCGTCCGGGATGCCGAAAACGGCAATCGGCAGCATCACAACGACTGCCGCCAAACAAGCGATTCCAAGATATAACCATTCTTTCGATGATTGTTCAAAATTCATTTTCCATCCGTTTGAATCTGCTGGTTTTTTGCGAGTCTAGTGGATTTTTGAAGGCTTGTGAAAGTGCTGATGTTTTAATTTCAGATAGTGAGCGGCAACGGTAAGTCTTGACTCAAAAAAGTCTCGCAAATCTTTCAACTTGCGAGACTTTTTTTACTAATTAATTTAAGTTGATTACTCAACGATGTCAGCGTAAGTGCCGACAACACATTGACCATCAGCAGTGATGTTGGTGCCAAGAACAAGTTTGCTTGAGCGAACAACGCCGTCGGTTGCGACGCAGAATTTGCGCGTTCCGGTTTGCGAAACACCTGAATCTACACTCGGAGCTGCGCCGACAGTGAACGTTGCTTCGGACGTGCCGGGAACACGAACAGTGTCATCTGTAAAATAGTCATAACCGCTTTTTGAGCCGGTTGCCAATTGGCTGTCAACTAAACCGCTGGTGTTGAGAACAGTCAAGCTGGATGCATAATTACCGCCGCCGGTGGTCGCGGCGAAAGTTGCCTGCGAGCTGTGCAGCATACGATTGGTTGATTGAGCCGAGCCTTCGTTAGCGGCGCGACGCGCGGCGATCAAGTTCGGGATGGCGATGGCGGCAATGATGCCGATGATAACGACGACGATTAATAATTCGATTAGCGAGAAACCTTTTTGATTCTTTTTCATTTTATTTCACAATCTCCTGAGATAATTTTTGTCCTTTGATTTTTTCTGACCTCTGTCAGCCTCAGTCACTTAAAACAAACATTGTGCCAGAAGGATTTTTGAATTGTGAATGCGCTGGAGAGCCGATAAATAAAGGGCTTTACGATCATTAATTGTTTTTGCAACAATGATTTAAGAAAGTCTGATCCCTGTGAAAATAACAGTTTTTGTTAATTAAAGGTTGACAAAATCTGTCATCAACGGAGCGCGGACGGCTCGTCCGACTTGAGCGCGAGAGCGCGAATAGAAGTTTCTGATCAATTCAAACTTGAATTCTGGTGAAGCGGTTGCGCCCCCAGTTCAATCGCCGCTTCGCATTTGTGCCGACAGCAGGCGAATTTCGTGTTTGTCGAGAAGATGACGCAAGGAGCGCACGGGCATTTGCAGCAGTTCGGCGGCGCGGGTTTGGTTGCCGCCGGTTTGTTTTAAGGCTTCGACGACGTAGGTTTTTTCGAGATTTTCAAGGTGCGAAACCAGATTTATTCCCGCTTCGGGCAAATCGAATTCGGCTTTGATGCGCGTCGGATTGTAGTTGGTCACGTGGTCGGGCAGGCGTTCGGGCTGAATTTCGTTGGTTCTTTCAAGCGCGACGGCGCGTTCGATGGTGTGTTCGAGTTCGCGGACGTTGCCGTGCCACGCGTAATCTTCCAGAAACTGCATCGCTTTTTCCGAAACGGAACAATCTCTGCCGGTTTGCTCGCAGAATTTTTTGAGGAAATGCGCGACGAGTTCGGGAATGTCTTCGCTGCGTTCACGAAGCGGCGGCAAAGAAATCGGAATCACGGAAATTCTATAAAATAAATCTTCGCGGAAACTGCCGTCCGCCGACATCGCTTTCAAATCGCGGTTGGTGGCGGCGATAACCCGCGCGTCAATCGGCATTTCATCGTGCGCTCCGACGGGACGAACTTTTCTCTCCTGCAAAACCCGTAAAAGCTTGACCTGCATCGCGGGCGACATTTCGCCGATTTCGTCGAGGAAAATCGTGCCTTTATGGGCAGCTTCAAACAAACCTTTGCGGTTGGCGTTCGCGCCCGTGAACGAGCCTTTGACATAGCCGAAGAGTTCGGATTCAAGCAGCGTTTCGGTAAACGCGCCGCAGTTGATCGAGATAAAAGGCTTTTCCGCTCTGGGAGATAAATCGTGAATCGCCCGCGCCACCAATTCCTTTCCCGTTCCCGATTCGCCCGTGACCAAAACCGTTGATTGAACTTCCGCGACCGTTTCGATCATTTGATAGACTGCCTGCATTTTGTCCGAATGCCCGATAATATTTCGCACGCTGCCGCGCTCGCGTTGAGCGCGTTTGAAAGCGCGGTTTTCGTTAATCAGGGCTTGCTTCTCAAACGCCTTTTTGACGATGATTTTCAGCTCATCGACATCAAACGGTTTCTGGATAAAATCGTCCGCGCCAAGTTTGAATGCTTCCCGCGCCGTGTCCACGGTCGCAAACGCCGTCATCAAAACCACGCCGACATCCGGCAGCAGTTCACGCGCCGCCCGCAGCAGCTCGATGCCGTCCATATCCGGCATTCGCACGTCGGTGATAATCACTTCCGCCGGTTCGATTTGGAGCATTTCAATAGCTTCGCGCCCGTTCATCGCGGTGCGGATTTGGTGTCCGTTACCTTCAAAAACGAGCGTTAAAAGCTGTCGGTAACTTTGTTCGTCGTCAACGATTAATAAATTTGACATTAAAAATTTTCAGGAAATTAAAATAAATGCAGGAACTTCGACAAGCGGCGGACAAATTCCCGCTCAATTCATTTTCACAGAAAACCGCCTGTTATGACAAGAAAAATTTAACTGCCGAAAACGCGGACGGATTCCCCGCGTCACCGACTATTTAACATTCAAAAAATTTTCCAAACGCGAAGATTTGAAATTATGCTCCGCCGTTTCCGTCTCGCCGGAAAGACTTTTATTTTTACTTTCGACCGGCAATTCGACGGTGATCGTCGTGCCTTGATTTTCGAGACTTCGCACATTGATGGTGCCGTGATGATCGCGGACAATCTGGTAAACGATGGAAAGTCCGAGTCCGGTTCCGCCGGTCGTCGAAGTGGAAAACGGCTCAAAAAGCTGTTCGACCTGGCTCGCCGGCATTCCGCGTCCCGTATCGGTAAATACAATTCGGATGCGCTCGTTGCTCAATTCTTCCAATTTGACTGTCAAAGTCCCGCCTTCGTCCATTGCTTGGATCGCATTCCGCGCTAGATTCCAAAAGATCTGTTTGAGCTGCGTCGAATCGGCGGAAATCAAAACCGGTTTATCGGGCAAATCAAACTTGAACTGGTGATTTTCCTTTACGTCGGGGCTGTGTCTGAGCAGCGTGAAAGTATCTTCTATTGATTCCTCCACGTCGGTTTCCAAAAAATTGGCGACCCGCGGGCGGGCGTAAGTCAAAAAATTGGTGATGATTTTATTCAGCCGGTCTGATTCGCGCAGAATGATTTCCATTAAAGAGGCTTGCGAAGATTCCGGCGGAGTCTGCGACTGCAAAACCTGAATCGCCCCGCGCATCGCGCCGAGCGGATTGCGAATTTCGTGCGCGAGTCCAGCCGCGACGCGCCCGACTGCCGCGAGCCGATCTTTGCGGCGGACGTTTTCCTCCATCGAACGAATTTCGGTCAAATCCTGAAACGTCATAATCAAACCGGTCTTTGCGCCCGCTTCGCTGAAAAGCGGCGAGATGGCGTAGCCGACACGCACCGCGAAACCTTCGGGCGTTATTATATCGGTATCAAAACGCGGCGGTTTTTCGCCCGTCGCGGTCGCGTCAAGCGAATCGGCAATCGGCAATTTGATGTTTCCGAACAAAGCATAGATGGATTTGCCGCGCATCTCGTCGGCTTTGCATCCGGTAATTTCAGCAGCGGTTTGATTGAAAGTATAAATCGTTCCTTCCAAATCGGTTGTTATCAAACCCGAACGGATTGATTCGATGATTCGCTCGTGAAGAACGCGCAAATCGGCAAGCGTTTTGGCAGTTTCTTTAAGTTGTTCGCCCGACGCTCGTCGGTCTGAAAGCCGCGAAGCGAGCAAGCCGACTACCAAAAAAGCGACGATATGAAAAGCGATAATCTGAATCGCTTTGGAAGTTTCCACCGGCGCGCCGATGGAATTGACAATTGACGCGGCGGTCAGAACCGATAACAGAGTGAATAAAAACACGCAGATCGCCGCGCTTAAAAGCGTTTCGGACGCGCTCAAAAAAACGCTGGAGACGGCGATGATAACGATATAAAGCGTGATATACGGCGAAGTCAACCCGCCCGTCTGCCAGACAAGCCAGGTAATTAGCAGCGCGTCGAGCAGAAACTGTATGCGAATTTGCCAGACGTAATTTTTACTGAGCCGCAGAACGAAAAAATAGACAATAGTTAGCCCGACGGCAATCAGAAGGACGAGAAACAGCCCGCGCGGAAAATCTTCAAACGAAAGTTTCAGCCGCCCGCTGCTCCAAATCCAGCTTGCGACGAGCAGCAGGAAAATCGCCAGCAGTCGCCCGACGATTAAAGTTTGGATTCTCTGTGTTTGATTGCTTTCACTGGAAAAGAATTTTTCGTTAAATTTCATCCCGGATATGAATCTTCAATTTGACAACAGCTAAATGTTGAATGATAAATGATGAAAGAATACGACGAACGTCCCTGGGGAAATTATACTGTTTTGGACGAAGGCGAAAATTTCAAGGTAAAACGAATTGAAGTTTTACCTGAAAAACGCTTGAGCTATCAAAGCCACCGACGACGCGCCGAACATTGGTTCGTCGTGCGCGGCACAGCTAAGGTAACATTAAACGACCGCGAAATCATAGTCAAAACCGGCGAAACCGTTGACATCAAAGTCGGCGACCGGCACCGCGTCGCCAACCCGGACGCGGCGGATTTGCTCGCCTTTATCGAAATCCAAACCGGCGATTATTTCGGCGAAGACGATATCGAAAGATATGAAGACGATTTCGGACGAACGAACGAAAAGTGAGAAATGAGAAGTGAGAAAATTTGTTCTCCGACATCTTATTTTTCACGTCTCACTTCTTGTTTATTAGTTTGACTGCTTCCAACAAATTTTCCGCAATCACGTCAGGTTTTCTTTTCAATTCTCTCGCCGCCGTTTGACCGTAACCGGTTAAAACCAACGCGGTTTTAATTCCGGCATTAAATCCCGTCTCGATATCAATCGTTTTGTCGCCAATCATCCAGGAGTTTTCCAAATCAATCGCAAAATCTTTCGATGCCTGTTCGATCATTCCAAGATTCGGCTTGCGGCAACGGCAACCGTCGGTCGGCAGATGCGGGCAGAAATAGAAAGCGTCGAGTTCCAAATCGGACTGGATATTTTCGTGGATCAGGTGCATCGCGTCTTCTTCAAAAATTTCACGTCCGATGCCCGATTGATTTGTGACGACGACGATTAAGAACCCGTTGTCTTTCAAAAGCCGGATCGCTTCGTTTGTATAAGGAAAAAATCGCAAATCTTCGAGCCGGGAAAGAAAATTCACTTCTTCAATCAAAGTTCCGTCGCGGTCAATGAAAATTGTTTTTTGTCCCTTGTCTTTCGTCATTAGTTCCTCGTGAATTTTCGTGTTAATTCATGGCTAAAATCAGTTTTGATTTTTCAAAAACCTCGTCCGCCGAAATCCTAGTCAGGCAACGATGGTCAATCGGGCAGTCGCGCAGCATACACGGCGAACATTCGACCGATTTATAAAAAATTTCCGCGTTCCAGGGTCTGGTCGTTTGCGGATTGGTCGGACCGAAAATCACCAGCGTTTTCGTCCCGACGGCGGACGCGATATGCGCCAAACCCATATCGTTGGAGACGAGCATATCAATCTCGCTTAAAATCGCCGTCGCTTCCGCCAGATCGGTTTTGCCTGTCAGAATTATCGGTTTGTTTTTTGATTGTTCGTAAACCTCATTTGAAACTTCCAATTCATCTTTCACGCCGACTAAAATAACGTTCATGTTCGACTCGTTTTGCAATTTGTCGTTCAATTTCGCGTAGCTTTCCGCCGACCAGCGTTTCGCTCTCGAATTGGTTGAGCCGACTCCGAGCGCGACGATTTTCCTTGAAAAGTCAACGCCGCTTTCCGTCAGGATTTCACGCGCCCGCGCTCTTCTTTCGGCGGAAACTTTCAAATCAATTTTCGGTTCCTTGGCTAAAACGGTTTCCGCGCCGACGATTCTTTTTTCGACTTCAGCTACTAAATTCAAGTAATAAAAAACTTCGTGACGCTCGTTTTTCCATTCGGGAATTTCCACCGCGCTCGTCAGCAAAAACCCGCGCGCGTCTTTGGCGTAACCGAAGCGTTGCGGAATGCCGGCGAGTTTGGCAATCAAAGCTGACTCAAACGAATTCGGAAACAAAACGGCTAAATCGAATTTTTTCTCTCTTAAAATTTTCGCCTGTTCCAGCGCGTCTTTGATTTTCGATTCGCTTTTTTCAAACGTGAGCAGCTCATCAACAAACTCGGTATCCGCAAAAATACCTTGCGCCCAACTGCGCGTGTGCAGCGTAATATGCGCCGACGGAAAAATGCGGCGCAGTTCCCGAAGCGCGGGAATCTGCATTACGGCATCGCCAATCCAATTTGTTCCGCGCACCACAATTGAATTCATAGAGTTCGTCGGAAAGTTCATAGAATTTTAGAGCGTGAATTGAATCGGAGTTTTGCAAATTCTGTAAACTCTACGAACTCCAAAAACTCTATGAACTAAATAAAGTTTTCAGACCTTCGTCCAGGCTGATTTCCGGCTTCCAATCCAATTCCTGTTTTATCAAGGATAAATCAGAAACGTAATTCATCGGCACGGGCGCGGGCAGCGGATTTTCTTCGTCAATCGAGGTTTGATAACCGGAGACGGTTTCTAATTTCCCGAACAATTCGCGCAAGCTCAGAGCGTTTTCGCGCCCGCCGCCGAGATTGTAAAGCCCGTGCCGAATGATTGAATCAACAAACGCCTGGCAGGCGCGAGCGAAATCTTCGACGTGCAGTAAATCGCGGCGCGGCGTTCCGTTTGCGGGAAGCGGCAGCGGTTCACCGGTGTTGAAAGCGTCGGCGTAATGCGAAACGAAATTCGGTTGATTGCCTTCGGATTTCGGCGCGTAAACGGTCGAGAGGCGAAGAATAGCGGAGCGAAAATTGTTTTGATTGGCGTAAAACTCGACGTAGCGTTCGGCAACCAGCTTCGACCATTCGAGCGCGGATTGTCCCGCGTAAACGGTCGGACAAGTTTCGGGAACTTCCGCGAAATTGTCGGCGAATCTGCCGTAAACGTCTTTCGTCGAAGCGAAAATAAAAACAGAATTTTCGTTCATCGAACGCAGCAGATTTATCGTGCCGTCAACATTCGTCAGAAAAGTCATCTCAGTCGCGTCGGGCGATTTGTCCAAAAGCGCGGCGAGATGAATGACCACATCGTAGTCTTTAACGCGCTGCGCGTCCTGCATATTTAAAATATCGAGACCAGCGCGGCGCGAGAAATCATCGGCATTGAAAAATTGGCGAACGTGCGTTCCTAAAAACCCGCTCCCGCCGGTGACGAGAATTTTCATTTTTATATTATAACCGAATCCGCCGCAAAATAACTTTGTTCCCTGCTCTCGAGGTAACTAAACGACTCTGCACTGGAAGTGCAGAGGTTTGAAAAAGGACTGAAAGTCCAAA
>Ga0136611_10000721_pt1 | contig 22258 bp, 23 predicted proteins | sample AntDrymUQ2232306_2_FD_106645 | JGI IMG/M metagenome (GOLD analysis project Ga0136611, IMG submission 106645) | Polar desert sand microbial communities from Dry Valleys, Antarctica - metaG UQ223 (23.06) | ecosystem: Environmental > Terrestrial > Soil > Desert | place: Antarctica: Dry Valley...
CAAGGCCGCCTTCCTCACGAGCGCCGGATACGGCGAGGCCGGCGAGGAGGGTCGCCGCGCAGAGGCGGACCTCGTCGCACTCGCCGACGAGCTCGGCATCCTGCTCGCCGGCCCGAACGGGCAGGGCGTGGTCAGCACGCCGGTGAACCTGTGCGCGCAGATCGTCGCGCCGTACCCGCCGACGGGGCGGATCGCCGTCGCGAGCCAGAGCGGCAACTTCGTCAGCGCGTTCTTGAACTACGCGCGTCAGACCGGCGTCGGCATCAGCCGCGCCGTCTCCGCCGGCAACGCTGCCGCCGTCACCCCCGGCGACTACCTCGAGTGGTATGCGGACGACGACGCGACCGCGGTGTCGCTCGCGTACGTGGAGGGGATCGTCGACGGGCGTGCGCTGCTCGACCGGTTCGCCAGCGTGGCTGCGCGCAAGCCGCTCGTCGTCGTGAAAGGCGGCGCGACCGAGGGCGGCGCGCGAGCGGCGGCCAGCCACACGGGTGCACTCGCGGCGAACGACAAGATCTTCGACGGAGTCTGCCGCCATGCGGGCGTGAGCCGTGCGGCCACCGTCGAGGAGGCGTTCGAGGCGGCGGCGACATTCGCGACGCAGCCGCTGCCGGAAGGTCCGAACGTTGTCGTGCTGACGACCGCCGGCGGGTGGGGTGTCGTCACCAGCGACGCGATCCACCGCGAGGGCATCCTGAACCTGATGTCGCTGCCGGACGACCTGCTCGCAGCGATCGACTCGAAGCTCCCGCCGCGCTGGAGCCGCAACAACCCGGTCGACTGTGCGGGCGGCGAGGTCCGCGACACGATCCCGGAGGTGATGGAGCTCATCGCCGCGTACCCGGACGTTCACGCGATCGTCTACATCGGCGTCGGGATCCAGAGCAACCAGGCGCGGCTGATGCGCGAGGGCGGCTACTTCCGTCCTGCGGACGGGACGGACCACGGTCTCGAGCGGATCGTCGCGTATCACGAGCGCCAGGACGAGCGCTTCGCGCAGGCGGCGGACGAGCTGTCGCGCCGGTACTCGAAGCCGATCCTCTCTGCGACGGAGCTCGCGGTCGCCGACCCGGCCAACGCCGGTCCCGCGGCGGTTCGTGCGTCGGGCCGACTCTGCTACCCGAGTGGCAACCGCGCCGTCACCGCCCTCGGCCACCTCCACAGATATGCCGCCTTCCGCAAGGCGCGGGGCATCGGCTGATGCCACCGCGTCGGCGCGGGAACCCGGTCGTCGTCCTCGTCTGCCTGGCGCTGACGGGGGCGATGATCCTCGCGGTGGGCTGGCAGTGGGCGGCGTCGAAGGCGGAGGCGCCCGATGCCGCGAGGCCGGCAGTCGCCGCCGCCACGTCCACGCCCGAGGTGGCGTTGGCGACGCCGGTCATGTCGTTGCGTCGTGCGCCGGGGATCCTCTCGCGCATCCTCAATCTCGATGCGTTCGCGCAGGCGCTGCAACCACTCGTCGACGGCCTGAACGACACGTCGTGCGTGGCGGCCTCGGTGGACGGCGTGCCGGTCGTGGCGAGGAACGAGACGCTGCCGCTGATCCCGGCGTCGAACATGAAGCTGGTCGTCGCTGCGGTCGCGCTCGAGGTGCTGGGCGAGGACCATCGCTTCTCGACGTCTGTGCTCGGTGAGGTCGACGCCGCCGGAGTCGTGAACGGCAACCTCTACCTCGTCGGTGGTGGCGACCCGGTGCTGTCGACGGACTGGTGGGTGTCTTCGGACGTGATGACGTTCCCGGTGATCAACGCGACGCGCTTCGAGGACCTCGTCCGTGACGTGATCGCGAAGGGTGTGCGCCGGGTGACGGGGAGCATCGTCGGCGACGCGACGCGATACGACGACGAGCTCTTCGCGCCGTCGTGGGACCAGGAGGTCCGCGACAACCTGGAGGGAGGGCCGTACGACGCACTGCTGGTGAGCGATGCTCGGACGTCGTTGAGCGCCGTGGCCGAGAACCCCGCCGAGGGCGCGGCGCAGCTGATGACGGACATGCTCCGGGCCAATGGCGTGACGGTCGTCGGCGAGCCGGTCGCGGGGCGGACGACCTCGGCGACGGAACTGGCGACGATCGAGTCGCAGCCGCTGCCGGCGATCCTCGACGAGCTGTTGAAGACGAGCGACAACAACACGACGGAGATGTTGGTCAAGGAGATCGGCTTCATCGTGCGCGGCGACGGCAGCCGCGAGGCGGGGCTGTCGGTGATCGCCGACACGCTGGACGAGTGGGGGATCGCGATGGACGACGTCGTGCTCGCCGACGGCTCGGGGCTCTCGAACAACAACAGGATCACGTGCGCGACGCTCCTCGGCGTCCTCCAGCACGGCGAGGTCGACGACGCCGTCGGCGAGGGGCTCGCCGTCGCCGGCGTCAGCGGCACGCTCGAGGAGAACTTCCTCGGCACCGAAGTCGCCGGCCGCCTGCGCGGCAAGACGGGGACGCTCAACAACGTGTCGAACACGACGCCACAGTCGAACCCGCCGGCGGTGCGCTCGCTGTCGGGATACGTGTCGATCGAGGGCGGAGGAGCGATCGAGTTCGCGCTGATCCTCAACGGTCAGACCATCACGAACAAGACCGAGTACGAGCCCATCTGGTACGACCTGCTCGCGCCCGCCCTCGGCACCTATCCGAGTGCCGCGTCCGTCACGGATCTGATGCCGCGCTGACCAGGAAGTCTGTATCGAGAACGCGCTTTTCGGCTCACACGATTCAGACTTCGCTGCGGAGTCGCCGGTACGGTCGGCGGGGTGTCGCTGATGCCGATGTTCCCGCTCGGCAGCGTGCTGTTGCCGGGCGGCGTGCTGCCGCTGCACGTCTTCGAGCCGCGCTACCGGGCGCTCGTGCGCGACTGCGTCGCTGCGCCGGAGCACGAGTTCGGCGTCACGCTGATCGAGCGCGGGCGCGAGGTCGGCGGTGGTGATCAGCGGGCGATGGTCGGCACGGTGGCGAGGATGGTCCAGGTCGCCGAGACCGACGACGGCCGCTACGCGGTGATCTGCGTCGGCACCCGACGCATCCGGGTCAACGTGTGGCTGCCCGACGATCCGTACCCGCTCGCCGACGTCGACGACTGGCCGGACGAGGACCCCGACCCGGACGAACCGTGGCTCGCCGAGCGGATCGCAGCGGCCACCGTCCGCGTGCGTCGGGCAGCCGCGCTCGCGAGCGAGCTCGGTGAGCCGGGGGTTGACGCGGCGATGGAGATCAGTGACGACGCACTGCTCGCGACGTACCATCTCGCCGCACTCGCGCCGATCGGCCCTGCCGATGCCCAACGCCTGCTCTGCGCCTCCGGTCCTGCACAACGGCTCGACCTGCTCGACGACGTCCTCGCCGACGCGGAGGCGATGCTCGAGTTCAGGTTGAACCCGCCGCAGTAGGGGCAGTTTCGGGCGATGTGCTATCAAGTGACCCGGCCGATCGCGCCCCGCGAGCAGGCATGACAGGACCGACAGACCCATGAGCGACCCCGCATGAGCGACAAGATCGAGAAGGCCAAGAAGGAAGAGCAGCGCGTCGAGGAGAAGCGGGAGAAGGCGGCCGAGGGCGACAAGGGCGTCGGTCAGCTCGGTGAGGCGATCAACCTCGTCAAGGAGTACGCCCGTCAGGAGACGCTCGGCCCGCTGCGCGGCGCCGGCCGATGGCTCGCCTTCGGTGCGGTCGGTGCGGTGCTGCTCGGGTTCGGCTCGTTCCTGATCGTCCTCGGCATCCTGCGGGTGTTGCAGACGGACACCGGTGACACGTTCAGTGGACGCTGGATGAGCCTGCTGCCGTATCTGATCGCGCTGATCGCCGCCGGGATCGTGATCGGCCTGGCCGTGAGCCGCATCGGCAAGAAGACGTTGAACGAGGACTGAGGCAGGCAACCATGGCGCAGAAGCACATCACCCGAACCGACCTCGAGAGCAAGTTTCGCGAGATCCAGGACGACGTCCAGGGCAAGGTCGTCAGCAAGCGCGACACGATGAAGGCGGTCGCGATCGGCGGCGGCATCGTCGTGCTGCTGATCTTCTATGTCCTCGGCCGGCGCAGCGGGAAGCGCAAGACCACCATCGTCGAGATCCGTCGGGTTTGACATGGCCAAGGCCGCGCCCCCTCGTGGGAAGCTGAACGTCTTCCTCCGTCAGGGAGCCCTGCACAAGGGACTGCTCGGGGGCAGCCGCGGGTGGCGGGCGATCTTCTTCGCGACGTACGGCATCCGGATGATGCGCAAGATCTTCGGCAAGACCGCCGAGGTCGTCGCGACCGAGAAGATGCGTCCGGGGCAGCTGCTCCAACTCGAGACGATCACGCCATTGACCCGCCGGGAGAAGAAGGCCGTCAAGCGGGTCGCGCGTGAGCGCACCGCGGTGAAGTGAAGGTCCTGCTCCGCAACCCCCGGCGCGAGATCGAGATCCAGGGTCGCCGTCGGGTCCATGCCCTGCTCGCCGAGCTCGATCTCAACCGCGAGTCGCACCTGGTCATCCGGAACGGCACACTGGTCCCCGGTGATGGCGAGCTGCACGAGGACGACGTGATCGAGATCCGCCCGGTCATCTCCGGCGGGAGCTGATGCGCGCATGAGCGGCAACGTCGGGTCGAAGTGCCGGACGTGCCGTGAGCCGGCGATCATCGACCTCGCGCGGCACAACGCCAACTTCTGTGCGGAGCACTTCCTCGAGCTCTGCCGGCGGCAGGTGACGAAGGCGATCGAGAAGTACGAGATGTTCGACAGGGACGACCGCATCCTCGTCGCGGTGTCGGGCGGCAAGGACAGCCTCGCAGTGTGGGACCTCTTGATCGAGCTCGGCTACCAGGCTGACGGTCTCTACGTCGGGCTCGGGATCGGTGAGTACAGCGACGTGTCGGGGGAGTACGCCCAGCGCTTCGCCGACGAGCGTGGTCTCCGGCTGATCACGATCTCGCTGCGTGGCGAGTACGGGTACGACATCCCGACCGCGTCGAAGGCGACGAGGCGTGTGCCGTGCTCTGCCTGCGGGCTGAGCAAGCGGCACCTGTTCGACAAGGCCGCGCTCGACGGCGGGTACACCGCCGTCGTCACCGGGCACAACCTCGACGACGAGGCCGCGGTGCTGCTCGGCAACACGATGCGGTGGGAGATCGATTACCTCGCCCGCCAGCTCCCGGTGCTGCCGGCGCGGAACGGGTTCCCGAAGAAGGTGAAGCCGCTCGTCCGGCTGACCGAGCGCGAGACGGCCGCATGGTGCATCGTTCGCGGCATCGACTACCTCGTCGATGAGTGCCCGATGGCGGCCGGCAACCGGCATCTCGGGTACAAGGACACGCTCAACGCGATGGAGGCGCAGTCGCCCGGGTCGAAGGCTGCGTTCTACCTGAACTTCATCGATCGGATGGCGCCGCTGCTCGCCGATCACGCGACGGTCGAGCGCGAATCGGTGCACGCGTGCAGCGAGTGCGGCGCTCCGACGTCCGGCGACGTGTGCGCGTTCTGCCGGCTCGTCGCGACCGCGAGTGCACACGAGCCGGTGTCGGTGCCGATGATGCTCAAGGGCCGCCGGTGACGGAGACGCCGCCGACGCCGCCGCCGACCACCTTCGGGCCCGGGCGGCCGTTCGCGATCGGCGACAAGGTGCTGCTGCTCGACAACAAGCAGCGTCGCTACCTGATCAACCTCGCCGAGGGTGCCGAGTTCCACAGCCACACCGGCTTCTTCGCGCACAATGATCTGGTCGGCCAGACCGAGGGCGTGGTGGTGAAGTCGACGAAGGGGACGCCGTACACGGCGCTGCGGCCGACGCTCGAGGACTTCGTCGTCGAGATGCCGCGCGGCGCGCAGGTGATCTACCCGAAGGATCTCGCGCCGATCTGCATGCTCGCCGACATCGGACCCGGCGTGCGAGTGCTCGAGAGCGGCGTCGGGTCGGGCGCGCTGTCGATGACGATGCTGCGCTGGGGTGCCGAGATCGTTGGCTACGAACTGCGCGAGGACTTCCTGAACCGTGCGCGCACGAACGTGCGCAGCTTCCTCGGCGAGGATGCGCTGTCGCGCTACCACCTCGAGCTGCGCGACTGCTACGAGGGAATCGATGAGCGCGGCGTCGACCGTGTCGTGCTCGACCTCCCGGAGCCGTGGCGCGTCGTCCCGCATGCGATGGAGGCACTGCGACCGGGCGGCATCCTCGTCGCCTACAACCCGTCGATCACACAGGCGACGCAGCTGCGTGAGGCGATGGCCTCGAAGGCCTGGAACGGCACGCGGACGCTCGAGGTCCTCCACCGCGGCTGGTACATCGAAGGCCAAGCCGTCAGACCCGACCACCGCATGGTCGCCCACACCGGCTTCCTCACGACAGGGCGCTTCCTCGGCTGACAAGAACGAGCGCTGGCACGCGAGCCCGCCAGCCCGATCGGGATCACCCAGGTGCCAGCGCCGCCGCGTCACACCCGGTCGCGAGGCTGCGGCGCATGGACGCACGCTACGCACGCGTCGCGGCTCGGGCCGCCGAACAACACCACGTCGTCGACGAGGACGACCTGGCCGCGCTGGGGGTGACGCGCAAGGTGCGACTCCGGTGGGAGCGGCTGGGGCTGCTCGGGCCGATCGGCACCCACACGTTCGCGCTACCAGGAACTGCCTCGTGGCACCGGAACCTGATGGCAGCGCTCCTGGATCTCGGACCGCGGTCGGTCGTCGCCGGACGGTCCTCTGCGGCGTTGCACAGGCTCGACGGCTTCTGTCCCGGGCCGGTCGAGCTGCTCGTGCCGCGAGACCTGCCGCAACCGAAGGGCCGTCGCCCGACTCGCCTCGACCACTCGGCCGATCGACGCCACCGACGTGTGCCGGATCGACGGCATCCGCTGCCTGCGGGCCGAACGGCTGATCATCGAGGCGCCCTTGTTCGACTTCACTTGCGACGAGATGGAGAACGCGATCGACTCTGCGATCCGCCTGCGCACCGTGGCTGAGGATCGACTGCGAGCACGAGTGGAGCGGGAACGGAGCCTCGGGGTGAACGGGGGACGCGTGCTCGTGGATGCGCTCGTCGACGCCGGGGGAGAGTCCAAACTGGAGCGGGCGTTCCTGCGCGTGCTGCGTCTGGCGCGACTGCCCCGTCCTCGGTTGCAGGTCTCACATCGCGACGGACGACGGCTGATCGCGCGAGTCGACACGATGTTCGGGCCGGAGCTCATCATCGAGGTCGAAGGGCACGCGACCCATTCATCGCGGCAGCAGCGTCAGGCGGACGAGGAGCGACGGACCGAGCTGACCTTGCGCGGAAAGCGGGTGCTCGTCTTCACCTACAACGACGTGATTCGGCGCCCGGAGTGGACTGCGGCCCGTGTTCGCCAGGCGCTGGCAACCTCATTGCGCCTGATCGGGATCACCGGCGTGACAGCGCGTCGAGTCGGACGTGCGCGTCGGTCAGGGTTCGATGAAGATGCACTCGCCGGGGCACTCCTCGGCGGACTCGATGACGCCGTCGAGTTGGTTATCCGGGATGTTGGCCATTCCCTCGGCGCCCTGCGGGTTGCCCTTGGCGGTGGCGAAGATCTTGCCGTTCTCCACGACGTAGGCGAGGCCGTCGTCGAGCAGCGTGAAGACGTCAGGCGCGATCTCCTCGCACAGGCCGTCCCCTGTGCAGAGATCTTGATCGATCCAGACCTTCATGATGTTGCAGTCTCCTCCGTCGGGGGCCAGACCCAGGCAGTGTAACCAGAAGCCGCGAGCCAACGCCGGTTCACGAGGGCCGTGCGAGGTGGCGTTCGGCACCTGGGGCGATGTCCGAAAATCGGCGCTGCGCCAGGTGTAGGTTCCACTCATGGCAGAGCGCGACGACGAGCAGCTCGACGTGCTGCGGGCCCAGGCGATCGTGCTCGATCAGGAGATCGCCGACCTGCGCCGCAAGCTCTCCGACGCACCGAAGCGGATGCGTGCGCTCGAGGAGCGGCTTCTCGAGACGAAGGGTCAGCTTGCGCATGCCGTCAGCCAGAACGAGAAGCTGAGCTACACGCTGCGCGAGGCACGCGAGCACATCGCGACGCTGCGCGAAGAGGTCGACAAGCTGAGTCAGCCGCCGTCGGCGTACGGCATCATCGTCGGCAAGAACGACGACGGCACCGTCGACGTGCTGACGAGCGGCCGCAAGATGCGCGTCGGCCTCCACCCGGAGATCGACCACGACGAGCTCGAGCGCGGTGCCGAGGTCGTTCTCAACGAGAGCTTCAACGTCGTCACGGCGCGCCAGTCTGAGATCACGGGCGAGGTCGTCACCATCAAGGAGCTGATGGAGGACGGCGTGCGCGCCCTCGTCGTCGGCCGCGCGGACGAAGAGCGGGTGTGCGAGCTGGCCGACAACCTCCGCGGCATCCACCTCCGAAGCGGCGACTCGATGCGCCTCGACCCGCGCAGCAACCTGCTGCTCGAGAAGCTGCCCCGCCCCGAGGTGGAGGATCTCCTCCTCGAGGAGGTGCCGGACATCTCGTACGAGGACATCGGCGGCCTCGACGACCAGATCGAGCAGATCGCGGACGCGGTCGAGCTGCCGTTCCTCCATGCCGACCTGTTCGCCGAGCACCAGCTGCCGGCGCCGAAGGGCATCCTCCTGTACGGCCCTCCTGGCTGTGGCAAGACGCTCATCGCAAAGGCGGTCGCCAACAGCCTCGCCAAAAAGGTTGCGGCGACCACGGGTGGCGAGAAGGGCCGCAGCTACTTCATCAACATCAAGGGTCCGGAGCTGCTGAACAAGTACGTCGGCGAGACGGAGCGCCAGATCCGCCTCGTCTTCCAGCGTGCGCGTGAGAAGAGCGAGGAGGGCTGGCCGGTCATCGTCTTCTTCGACGAGATGGACTCGATGTTCCGCACCCGCGGCTCGGGCATCAGCTCCGACATGGAGTCGACGATCGTGCCGCAGCTCCTCGCCGAGATCGACGGCGTCGAGGGCCTGCGCAACGTCATCGTGATCGGCGCGACGAACCGTGAGGACCTCATCGACCCGGCGATCCTTCGCCCGGGCCGGCTCGACGTGAAGATCAAGATCGAGCGCCCGAACGAGCAGGCCGCCGCGCAGATCTTCGCCCAGTACCTCACGGACGAGATCCCGATCGCTGCGGGGGCCCAGGTTCCCGACATGATCGCCGAGACGGTCCGCGAGATGTACCGCGACGACGAGGCGAACCAGTTCCTCGAGGTCACGTACCAGAACGGCGACAAGGAGATCCTCTACTACAAGGACTTCGCGTCGGGCGCGATGATCGAGAACATCGTGCGGCGGGCGAAGAAGCTCGCCATCAAGCGCGTCATCGCCGGCGGCGCACGCGGCGTGTCGACGCAGGACCTCCTCGACTCCATCAAGCAGGAGTACAAGGAGCACGAGGACCTTCCGAACACGACCAACCCGGACGACTGGGCGAAGATCTCGGGCAAGAAGGGCGAGCGGATCGTGTTCATCCGCACGCTCGTGAAGGGGAGAGAGCCGGCCGAGCGTGAAGGCGGCCGGGCGATCGAGCGGGTGACGACGGGGCAGTACCTGTAGCTCTCGCTCCAGGATCGAGAAGGGGTGCTCGATGAGGAAGACCTGGGTGGCCGCGCTGGTCGCGGCCTCGATGCTCGCGGCGTGCACGAGCGATGACGAGGCGACCGAGACGACGTCGGTGACGACGTCGGTGGCGCCGACGGTGCCTGCGACACTGCCGGCCGACACTGCTCCCGCCGACACCGAGCCGGTCGCGACGGACCCGGACGACACGGAGCCGCCGGAGACAGTGCCCGCCGACACGGAGCCGGCGAGCACGGACCCACCGGACACCGAGGCGCCTGACACGACCGCACCGCCGACCACGGAGGCGCCCGAGGATGACGCGCTCCTCGCAGGTGCCGGCAGCCGGAGCGTGCTGCCGACGGTCGCCGGCACGCACGCGTTCCTCCTCGACGCTCCCGGCTGGGACGGCTTCGACCCGAACGACCCGGGCGCGTTCGTCGCGGAGTGGGACCAGGGCCGCGTCGATGTCGGCAACGGCGACTCGGACGGATCCTGGGTGCACGACGACATCCGTGCCAGCGCACTCGCCATCCAGCGCGGGGACGATCTCCTCGTCATGGTGGCGGCCGACGTCTACATGGTCTTCGCCGTGGACGCCGCAGAGATCGAGCGGCGCGCTCGCGCGATGCTCCCGGCCGAGGTTGCGGAGTCGGCGCAGATCATCATCAGTGCGACCCACAACCATCACGGCCCGGACACGGCCTTCAGCGTCAATGACGACTGGTACGACTTCATGGCTGACGAGGTCGCGGGCGCGATCGACGACGCAGTCGATGCTCTCGAGCCGGCAACGCTCGCGGTCTCGAGCGGCGAGCATCGATTCGGCGTCAGCGACGGGCGCGACCCGATCATCATCGACACTGCGCTCAAGGTGATGACGGTGACGTCGACCGAGACCGACGATCGCATCGCCACCGTCGTGCAGTGGGGGAGTCACCCGGAGACGACGCTCGGTTGGACGCCGTCGTGGGACATCACCGAGCAGTGCGCCGTGAAGGGGTGGGAGGGCGAGGACTGCACGGCGAACGGCCGGTACTTCACCGCCGACTATCCGGGCGTCCTGCGCGACCGTCTCCAGGCCGAGGTCGGCGGCGAGGTGCTCTACTTCAACGGCTCGATCGGCAGTCAGATCGGACCGGGTGACGCCGACGTGTGGGCGGTCGACGGGGGGCATGCGGTCGGCAACGGGTGGAGTGTCCCCAACGGCGCCGCCGGAGTGGGGCCCGCTCCGGTGACAGACGAGCAGTCGCCGTACCGGGTCGAGAGCTTCGCCCGGACGGAGGCGATCGGCACGCAGCTCGCCCTCGCTGTGCAGGGCGTGGCCGCGGGCGCTGTGCCGCTCGAGGTCGACGAGATCCTCTGGCGCGAGCAGCCGTTCTTCACGCGACTGACGAACATCGGCTTTCGCGTCCTGCTCGCCGACGGCGATCTCGGCTGGCAGGTGCCGACGGCCTTCATCTGCGAGGCGAAGCCGCTCACCGAGGAGACCTGCGTGTCCGACGAGGGCCGCTTCGTCGACGACCCCGTGCTGACTCCGCTCATCGAGAGCCAGATCCGCGAGGGCGACGTGCTGCAGACGCGCCTCGTCCACGTCGACCTCGGCGATGTCGGGTTCCTGTTCATGCCCGGCGAGATCCCGCCGGAGCTGACGATCGGGCTGCCGGCGACGTTCAACGAGGACCCGTCGCCCTGGTACCTCGAGCCGCAGCTGCACGCCACCGGCGCCGACTACACCCTGCCGGGGTACCTGCTCGAGCTCGTCGACGAGCCGCTCACGTTCACCGTCGGCCTCGGCGGTGACGAGCTCGGCTACTGGACTCCGATCAACGAGGTGCGCCTGAAGTGCCTCGACCTCGTCATGCCTGCAGACTCCGGTGTCACCTGCGAGAGCCTGTTCGACATGGGCTACCTCGTCACGCCCGATGCGATCGGCGGGCCGCTGTGCCGCACGCTCTACGACGACCCTGCCGCGCCCGATCTGCTCGACCTGAGCATCGACTCGCCGGAGTACGCGGCGCTCGTCGCGACGTGCCGCTACGGACAGGCGCTCGGGCGCGAGCTCGGCGAGCCGGAGGGTCACTACGAGGAGACCAACTCCGCCGGTTGGGACCTCGTCGACGACCTGTTCGCGGCGGCGGAGGACCTGCTCGGGCGCGAGGCGACGAGCGCTGGGACCAACCCCGACAACCCCGGGTACACGCCGATGAACCCGCCGCCGTCTGGGTAGGGTTCGCGCATGGCGATCCCCAAGGTCTGCGGCATCGAGACCGAGTACGGGATCATGGTTCGGGGAGCGGACAACAACCCCGTGTCGGCGTCTTCGCTGCTGATCAATGCCTACCTCAACACGCACACGCGCAAGATCGTGTGGGACTTCCAGGACGAGCGGCCTGGCAACGACGCGCGCGGATTCAGCCTGGACGACGCACTTGCGCCGGACATCGACACGCACCTCGTCAACGCGGTGCTCACGAACGGCGCGCGGTACTACGTCGATCACGCGCATCCGGAGGTGAGCACGCCCGAGTGCCTCGACGCGCGCGAGGTCGTGCTGTTCGATCGCGCCGCGGAGGAGATCGTCCGCGCGTCGATGATCGCCGCGCGCAACCTCCTGCCCGAGGGGGCGGAGATCCTCTGCCACAAGAACAACTCCGACGGCAAGGGCAACAGCTACGGCTGTCACGAGAACTATCTCCTCAGCCGCGAGACGCCGTTCGGCCGGATCGTCGCGCAAGTGACGCCGCACTTCGTGACGCGCCAGATCGTCATCGGCGCGGGCAAGGTCGGCTGCGAGCTCGCCGGCGTGGGAGCGGACGACGTGCCGTTCCAGATCAGCCAGCGCGCCGACTTCTTCGAGGAGGAGGTCGGTCTCGAGACGACGCTGAAGCGGCCGATCGTGAACACTCGCGACGAGCCGCACTGCGACGCGACGAAGTACCGCCGGCTGCACGTGATCCTCGGCGACGCGAACATGAGCGAGGTCGCGACGTACCTGAAGGTCGGCGCGACGGCGATCGTCCTCGCGATGATCGAGGACGACGTGATGGGCGACGACCTCACGATCGCGAACCCGGTCGGCGCGATCCGCCAGGTCAGCCACGACACCGCGTTGAAGCGCACGATCCTGCTCCGGTCCGGCCGTCGTGCCCGTGCCATGGAGATCCAGTGGAGCCTCCTCGAGCGGGCTCGCAAGTACGAGCGGTCGCACGGCCTCGGCTGCGTCGGCGAAGAGGTCGGCGCCGACGTCCTCCGCCGTTGGGAGGACGTCCTGACGGGACTCGAGCACGATCGCGACTCCGTTGCCGACGTCGTCGACTGGGTCGCGAAGCAGCGCATGGTCGAGGGCTTCGCGGAGCGCCATCGCGTGCGGCCGGGTGATGCGCGGCTGAAGGCGCTCGATCTGCAGTACCACGACATGCGCAGGGAGAAGTGCCTCGCCGACCGAGTCGGGCTGCAGACGCTCGTCTCCGACGACGAGGTCCGTGCGGCGATGACGAACCCGCCGACGACGACCCGGGCCTACTTCCGCGGTCGCTGCCTCGCGAAGTGGCCGGCCGACATCGTCGCTGCGAACTGGGACTCGCTCGTGTTCGACGTGGGTCGCGACCCGCTGCGCCGGGTGCCGATGATGGAACCCCTCCGCGGCACCGAGGAGCATGTGGGTAGGTTGATCGACGAGAGTGACACGGCGACGGAGTTGTTGGCCCGATTGGGGGCATGATGGCACCGACGTCGAGGACGTGAGGAAGAAGAACCCCAATGGCTGAGAGAACGCAGAAGCAGAAGTCGGCACCGGCGAGGACGGAGGAAGAGGTCACCGAGGCCCCTGCCACCACCGCCACGGGAGAGAAGCTGAAGGCCGAGCTCGACGATCTCCTCGACGAGATCGACGGCGTGCTCGAGACGAACGCAGAGGACTTCGTGAAGTCCTACGTCCAGAAGGGCGGCGAGTGACCGCGGGTAGCCTGCCCGCGATGTCGATGCCGTTCTTCCTCCCGGGCCACGATCCCGGGTCGAGCTTCCCCGATCTGCTCAAGCGGCTCGGCCATGTCGATGCCGCAGTGAGTCGCGCCGACGGAGAGGGACCGATCGGCGCCGGCCTCAATGTGCCGCACGCGACGACGTGCGTCGCGCTGCGCTACGCCAACGGCGTCGTCCTCGCGGGCGACCGCCGCGCGACGAGCGGCAACCTGATCAGCCACCGCACGATGGAGAAGGTGGTGCAGTCGGACCGCTACAGCGGCGTCGCCATCGCCGGTGCCGCTGGGCCCGCGATGGAGATGATCAAGCTGTTCGCACTGCAGCTCGAGCACTACGAGAAGGTCGAGGGCTCGTCCCTCAGCCTCGAGGGCAAGGCGAACCAGCTGTCGATGATGGTCCGCAGCAACCTCCCCGCGGCGATGCAGGGGCTCGTCGTCGTCCCGCTGTTCGCGGGCTACGACACCCGCCGTCGCACGGGCCGGCTGTGGAGCTACGACGTCACCGGCGGCCGGTACGAGGAGCACGATTACGTCGCGACGGGTTCCGGCAGCCTCCACGCCGGCACCGTCGTGAAGGTCGGCTGGCGCGAGGACCTCTCACGCGACGACGCGGTCAACCTCGCCTGCCGCAGCCTGTGGGAGGCGGCCGATGCCGACTCTGCAACCGGTGGACCGGATCCGCTCCGGGGGATCTATCCCGTCGTCGCGGCGATCGACGAGCTCGGTTGGGAGCGGCTCTCCGACAGCGACCTCGCCGATCGCTACACGAACATCGCCTCCGAGGTGCGTACGCGATGAGCGAGCGCAGCGAGCGAACAGGGATGGGCAACGCCCTGCTCATCGGGCGACCGACGAAGGAGGGCGGCCGATGAGCATGCCGTTCTACGTCGCACCGGAACAGGTGATGAAGGACCGCGCGGACTATGCGCGCAAGGGCATCGCGAGAGGGCGCGCGCTCGTCGCACTGCGGTACGTCGACGGCATCGCGATCGTCGCCGAGAACCCGTCGAGCACGCTGCGCAAGATCAGCGAGATCTACGACCGCATCGCCTTCGCCGGCGTCGGCAAGTACAACGAGTTCGATCAGCTCCGCGTGGCGGGTGTGCGAGCCGCGGACCTGAAGGGCTTCCAGTACTCGCGTGACGACGTGGATGCGCGCAGCCTCGCGAACCAGTACGCGCAGATCCTCGGACAGATCTTCACCCACGAGATGAAGCCGATGGAGGTGGAGATCCTCGTCGCCGAAGTGGGCGAGGCCGCCTCGGGCGACTCCGCAACGCCAGATCAGCTCTTCCACATCCTCTACGACGGCACGGTCATGGACGGCGGCGAGTTCCGGGCGCTTGGCGGTGATGCCGAGGCGATCATCGCCCGTTTGAAGGAGAGCTACGTCGCGGACCTTCCGCTCGCCGACGCCGTGCGCACCGCCTGCAAGTCGCTGGCCGGGCCGGACCGGGAGCTGAAGTGCGGCGACCTCGAGGTCGCCGTGCTCTCGCGTTCGAACGGTCGCCGTTGCTTCTCTCGCCTCGGCGACGACGAGGTCAGCGCGCTGCTCGCCGCCGAGTAGGGCAGGCTTGGCCGAGTGGGCGTCTCGATCGACCTCAACTCCGACCTCGGCGAGGGGTTCGGCCGGTGGAGCCTCGGCGACGACGACGCGCTGTTGTCGGTGATCACGTCGGCGAACGTCGCCTGCGGCTTCCATGCCGGTGACCCGTCGATCATGCGGCGCGTGTGCGAGCAGGCGGTCGAGCACGGCGTCGCGATCGGCGCACAGGTCGGCTATCCAGATCTCGCCGGCTTCGGCAGGCGGTTCATCGACATCGATCCCGGCGAGCTGGCGGACGCGGTGCTGTACCAGATCGGCGCGCTGCAGGCGTTCGCCCGCGCAGCCGGCGGCGAGGTGTCGTACGTGAAGCCGCACGGGGCGCTGTACAACACGATCGTCCACCACGAGGCGCAGGCGGGGGCAGTGGTCGACGGTGTCGCACGGTTCGCGCAGCGGATGCCGGTGCTCGGGCTGCCCGGCTCGGCGTTCCTGCGACTGGCCGGTGATGCGGGGCTGCGGCCGTTCGCCGAGGCGTTCGCCGATCGCGCCTACTGCAGCGACGGCTCGCTCGTGCCGAGGTCGGAGCCGGGCGCTGTGATCCACGATCCCGACGTGCTCGTGGAGCGGGCGACGCAGATGGCCGTCGCCGGCACCGTGGTGGCGGTCGACGGCACGGTCGTGGACGCGGCACCAGTCTCGATCTGCGTCCACGGCGACACACCCGGCGCCGTCGAACTGGCGACACGGGTGCGATTGGCGCTGGCCGCCGCCGGGGTGACGGTCGCCGCGTTCACACGATGAGCGGCGCGGTCCGCGTCCTGCCGTACGGGCCGCGGGCGGTGCTAGCGGAGTACGGGTCGCTCGCCGATGTGATGGCTGCCGCTGCCGCGCTCCGACGCATGGCGCCGGCCGATGTCGTCGACATCGTCCCCGCCGCAAGCACGATCCTCGTGACCACTGCGGGCGACGTGGCGGATGCAGCGCAGTTGCTGATGTCGCTCGACGCGGTCGCCGGTGCGACCGATGCGTCCGCCGCAACGATTGTCGTGCCGGTGCGCTACGACGGCGTCGACCTCGACGACGTCGCTCGACGTGTGGGCCTCACCGTCGACGACGTCGTCACGACCCACGCCGCCGTGACGTACACGGTCGCGTTCTGCGGCTTCATGCCGGGGTTCTCGTACCTTGTCGGCCTCGACCCGCGCCTCCACCTGCCGCGCCGCGAGACGCCGCGGACGAAGGTGCCGCGCGGAGCCGTCGCGATCGCGAGCGAGTACAGCGCGGTCTACCCCGACCCGAGCCCGGGCGGGTGGCACCTGCTCGGCACCACCGACGCGGTGATGTGGGACGAGGCGCGCGAGGTGCCGGCACGGCTGCCTCCGGGTGCGCGTGTGCGGTTCGAGCCGACGTGATCCGCATCCGCACCTGGGGCATCGCGACGTCGGTGCGCGATGCCGGTCGGCCAGGACGTGCGCACCTCGGCAGGAGCCGCGGTGGAGCGGCCGACGTGTGGTCGCTCGCGCTCGCGAACCGCCTCGTCGGCAACCCGGAGGGCGCAGCGGCGCTCGAGACGAGCGGCCTGGTTGCGTTCGATCTTGCGGCACCCGCGATGGTCGCGGTCGTGGGCGCAATGGTCGACGTCGTCGTGGACGACGGACCGCCGATGGGATGGGGCATGCCGACGTCGCTGCCGGCGGGGGCGGTGGTGCGACTCGGTGCGGTCCGCGACGGGCTGCGGAGCTACATCGCCGTACGCGGCGGACTCCGGCGCGTCGCGCATACTGCCGACGTCACCTGTACAGGCCCGTCACGGTCATCAAGGGGTGACGTCGAGGTGCTCGACCTCGGTCCGGACCCGGGGACCTCTGCTGCGTCCGAGGCTGCCGCGCCGCAGCCTCCCGCGAGCGTGCTGCACGTGTGGCCCGGCCCGCGGCTGGACTGGTTGGAGTCCGATGCGTGGCAGGTGCTGACCACGCGCGAGTGGGTCGTGCAGCCGGACAGCAACCGAATCGGCGCTCGTCTCGCAGGCCCCGCGCTCGCACGCAAGCGTGCGGGCGAGCTGCCGTCGGAGGGGCTGGTCGAGGGCGCAGTCCAGGTGCCGCCCGACGGGCAGCCGATCGTGATGCTCGCCGACCACCCGACGACCGGCGGCTACCCGGTGATCGCCGTCGTCGACCCGGCGCACGTCCGCCACGTCGCCCAGTCTGCGCCCGGTACGACTGTCCGCTTCCGGCCGGCCCGCTGACACGACCGCGTTCGTGCACGAACCGACGCATGCGCGCGGTTCGCGCACGAACCGGGTCTAGGTTGAGTCGCATGGAGCGCCGCATCTACGGCCTCGAGAACGAGTACGGCGTCACGTGCACGTTGCGCGGGCAGCGGCGTCTCTCCCCGGACGAAGTCGCGCGGTACCTGTTCCGGCGCGTCGTCAGCTGGGGGCGCAGCTCCAACGTGTTCCTCCAGAACGGCGCGCGCCTGTACCTCGACGTCGGCTCGCATCCCGAGTACGCGACGCCCGAGTGCGACAGCCTCTACGACCTCGTCGTGCACGACAAGGCGGGCGAGCGGATCCTCGAGAGCCTGCTGGTCTCGGCCGAGCAGCGCCTCCGCGAGGAGGGCATCCGCGGCACGGTCTACCTGTTCAAGAACAACACCGACTCGGCTGGCAACAGCTACGGCTGCCACGAGAACTACCTCACCGGTCGCAGCGACGACCTCGGCCACTACGCCGAGGTGCTGATCCCGTTCCTCGTCAGCCGGCAGATCTTCACGGGCGCTGGTAAGGTCCTGCAGACCGCTCGCGGGCCGCTGTACTCGATGGCGCAGCGCGCCGAGCACATCTGGGAGGGCGTGTCGAGCGCGACGACGCGCAGCCGGCCGATCATCAACACGCGTGACGAACCGCACGCCGATGCCGAGAAGTACCGGCGCCTCCACGTGATCGTCGGCGACTCGAACATGAGCGAGTACACGACGTTCGTGAAGGTTGGATCGGCTGCGTGCATGCTGCGGATGCTCGAGGACCCATCGGTCGTGCTGCGTGACATGACGCTCGAGAACCCGATCCGCGCGATCCGCGACATCAGCCACGACATGACGTGCCGGCGTCGGGTCCGGCTCGCCAACGGCCGCGAGGTCAGCGCGCTCGACATCCAACGCGAGTACCTCGATCGTGCGCTGCGGTACGCGGAGCAGAAGGGGTTCCCACCGCTCGAGCAGAAGGCGCTCGACATGTGGGAGCACTGCATCTCGACGATCGAGAACGACCCGCTGAAGCTCGACCGTGAGGTCGACTGGGTGATCAAGTACCGGCTGATCGAGGCGTTCCGCGCACGCCACGACATCCCGCTCGGCCACCCGCGCGTCCAGCTCCTCGATCTGCAGTATCACGACATCAGCCGCGACCGCAGCCCGTTCTACAAGCTGCAGGACCGCGGCATGATCGAGCGGGTCTGCAGCGACGCGGACATCGACGCGGCCGTCGACATCCCGCCGCAGACGACCAGAGCGCGACTGCGCGGCGAGTTCATCCGCAAGGCGAAGGAGCGCAAGCGCGACTACACCGTCGACTGGGTGCACCTGAAGCTCAACGACCAGGCGCAGCGCACGGTGCTCTGCAAGGACCCCTTCCGCAGTCGCGACGAGCGTGTAGAGAAGCTGATCGCGTCGCTCTGAGCGGCGCCGTGCTCGGAGCAGGACCGCGATGCCGACGTTCAGGACCTGCCGCGTCACCGAGATCCTCGTCGCGCGACGCGGGCTGCAGCGCGTGCGGCTCGACGACGGCAGCCGCGCGTACGTCCTGACACAGCTCGTCGGCGACGTCGCCGTCGACGACGAGGTGGTGGTGAACACGACGGCCGTGGATCTCGGCCTCGGGACCGGCGGGTGGCACGTCGTGCACTGGAACCTCGCGCGGCGCGAGCTCGCCGAGCCCGGAGCGGGCCACATCATGAAGCTGCGCTACACGAGCTTGCAGTGCGACACTGGTGCGGCCGAGGAGTCGCTGTCCGTCCCGACGGCGACCGCCGCACTCCCGGATCTCCACGGCGTACCGGTCCTCGTCGGCAGCCTGCACAGCCAGCTCGGCGTCGCCGCCGCCGTGCTGAAGTCGCTGCGGCCCGACCTGCGGATCAGCTACGTGATGACCGACGGAGGAGCACTCCCAATCGCGCTCAGCGACCTCGTCGCCGCGCTGGAGGAACGGTCGCTGATCGCCGGCAGCGTCACGGCCGGTCACGCCTTCGGCGGCGACCTCGAGGCGGTGAGCGTGCCGGCGGGGCTGCAGCTGGCGGTCGAGGCGCAGCGTGCAGATGTGATCGTCTGCGTCATGGGGCCCGGCGTCGTCGGGACGAACTCTTCGCTCGGCACCACTGCGGTCGAGGTGTCGGCGGTCCTGACGTGGGCGGCGCAGCTGGGTGCGCGGCCGGTGCCGATCGTGCGGGCGAGCAGCGGTGACGCCCGCGATCGGCACCGCGACCTCAGCCATCACACCCGGACGGCGCTCGCGCTCACCCCGGGTGCACTGGACGTGCCCGTGCCGCGAGGATCCGTCCTCGCGGCACTCGTGGAACACCCTCACCGTGCGGTGGAGGTCGAGACCGGTGACGTCGCGGCGATGCTCGATGCTGCGTCGGTCACCGTCACGACGATGGGTCGCGGCAGCATCCAGGATCGGCTGTTCTTCGACGCGACTTGCGCTGCGGCCACGCATGCCGTCAACCTCTTGGGTGCGGACGGTACCGTGGCTTCTTCATGATCGATGACTCCGAGCTCGCCGGCGTCAGCCCGACCGACTCGACCGACGACACGCAAGAGCTGGCGGCGCCGCCCGTGAAGAAGCGGAAGATGAACCCGCTCCTCGAGTGGCTGATCGTCGTCGGCGTCGCGATCACATCGGCCCTGCTCGTGCGCGCGTACGTGGTCCAGCAGTTCGCGGTCGAGGGCGAGTCGATGCTGAGCACGCTCCAGGACGGGGACCGCGTGCTCGTCAACCGGCTGAGCTATCGCCTCCACGACCCTCGACGCGGCGACGTGGTCGTGCTCAAGCGGTTCGAGGGGGCGAGCGAGGAGCGCGACCTGATCAAGCGCGTCATCGGACTCCCTGGCGAGGAGATCGAGGTGCGCTCCTGCACCGTGTTCATCGACGGGCGCCAGCTGATCGAGCCCTATCTGGACGCTGCGATCCAGAAGCAGGACGGCTGCGGCCAGGACCAGCCGGAGACCATCGTGCCCGAGGACACCGTGTTCGTGCTCGGCGATCATCGCGGCAAGTCCAGCGACAGCCGAGCGTTCCGCGCCGTCGCCTACGACATGCTCATCGGCCGCGCCTTCGTCATCATCTGGCCGATGTCCGACTGGGCCTGGCTGTAGCGGCGGCTGTTCGGCCGTTCACGCCATCGTTGTCATGCCTTGAGTACCTCAGACGTGCTGAAGGCATGACCACGATGGGCCGAAGCCCCGCACGAACGGCCGAGCGGCCACTTCCTGAGCGTGGGTGTTCAGTAGTGGTGACAGGCGCGGCCTGGCTGTAGCGGCGACCCGGCCGCGAACGCGCATCCGACGTCGGCCGTCAGGGCGCTGGGGCGGCCGGCGGCCGCGAGGCGCCGAGCTCGGCGCGGTAGGCGTCGATCATGCGGTCGACCCAGTCGCTGTAGATGCCGTCGAGGCCCATCCGCAGTGCGGGCTGGAGGACGTCGGGGAACTGCATGTCCCAGCCGAACGCCAGCCGGTTGAACCGGTGGAGCAGGGCGACGAGGCCGCCGTTCCAGTCGGTGTGGTGCATGTTCAGCACGTCGATGCCCTCGGTCATCAGCGTCGCGGCTCGCCGTTCCGTGCCTTCCTTGATCTTGTGCAGGCGGGTCGAGTCGACGAGCCGCACTCCACACCCGCGCAGGTCGAGCAGGCTCTGCCACACGGGCGCGCCCAACCAGATCCGTTCCAGCATGTCCGGCACCATCTCGGTCGCGACCTCGACGACGGCCGCGCCGGAGCCCGGGTCCTTCAGGTCGAGCGACAGGTGGTACGCGCTCCCGCAGGTCTCGAACAGCTCTGCGAGCGTCGGGATGTGCTCGGGGAGCTCGTCCCGGCGCAGCTCGCCGATCGGGCGCTTGCGCAGCCGCACCGAGACCACGCCGTCGTGGTCGAGCACCGGGATGCCGTCCGCCGTCAGCCAGACGTCGCTCTCGAGACCGGTCGCGCCGAGCCGGAGGCCGAGTGCGAACGCCTCGAGCGTGTTCTCCGGTGCGTGCGCGCGTGCGCCACGGTGGGCGAACGCGATCGGTTCCTCGAGGAGGGACGGGAGCCGCTGCTGCACCCCGTGATGTTGCCACCCGGCACGCCCGCGCACCCGGTGCCGGACGCCGAGAACGATGCACACACGGATGCCGAGCACGCTCTCAGCGTTCAGAAGCACCGTCTATACACTGCTGCCGTGTTCAACTTCAGCGGCAGCGAGATCATCTTCCTGCTGCTCCTGGCGTTGATCATCCTCGGGCCGGAGAAGCTGCCCGACGCCGTGCGCAAGTTCGGCAAGGGATACGCGGAGTTCAAGAAGGTGACGACCGGCTTCCAGAACGAGCTGAAATCGGCGCTCGACGAGCCGATGCGAGAGATGCGCGAGACCGCCGACGCCTTCAAGAAGGCGGCCACGTTCGACCTGCAGACCGACCCCAACGCGCCCGTCTCGCCGGCGCAGGCGCAGGCCGCACAGGCGACGGCCGCGGCGACCACCTCGAAGAACGGGGCGGAGCCGCCGGTCGCGCCGACCACCGCAGCGCAGAGTCAGCGCACCCAGATCGACGGCTTGCTGCCGGACACAGCACAGACGAGCGGCACTGCGTCACCGCACGGTGACGACCTGGGGGCCTCCGCCGGATGAGGCCTCCGTGGCGGCGGCAGCCGAAGCCTCCGCCGATCTCGTCACCCGATGACCGGATGACGCTCACGGAGCACCTCCGCGAGCTGCGCAGCCGCATCATCCGGATCATGCTCGCGATCGTGGTCGGGATCATCCTGATCATGGCCTTCTACGATCCGGTGCTCGGCTTCTTGAAGCAGCCCTACGTCGACCTCTGCAAGAGCAAGCCGGTCGACTTCTGCGGTGTGGCGAACGACGGGGATCTGGTCAGCCTCGGCCCGCTCGACGGCTTCACCACCAGGCTGTCGATCGCCACGTACGGCGGGATCATCATCGCCCTGCCCGTGATCCTCTGGCAGATCTGGCGCTTCA
>Ga0136611_10000722_pt1 | contig 22244 bp, 25 predicted proteins | sample AntDrymUQ2232306_2_FD_106645 | JGI IMG/M metagenome (GOLD analysis project Ga0136611, IMG submission 106645) | Polar desert sand microbial communities from Dry Valleys, Antarctica - metaG UQ223 (23.06) | ecosystem: Environmental > Terrestrial > Soil > Desert | place: Antarctica: Dry Valley...
GCCTTGGCCCAGCCGGGCTTCTTCGGCGGGCGCTCGTCGCCGGCGGCGGCGCGCGGAGGCGACCGACGGGGGCGCTCGTCGCCGGAGGCCGGGCGCGGCGGGGCGCGGCGGGCGCGGGCCTCGACGGAGGCCGGGCCGTGGCGCGGCCGGTCCTCGGCGCTGCCCGGCGTGCCGTAGGCGCGGGTGCCCGAGGGGGCGAGGCCGGTCGTGCCGGGGGCGACGCCCGTTTCACGGGGCTCACGGCCCCGCGCCGGGCGCTCTGGGACGTCTGTGCCGGGCCGGCGGCCGCCTTCGTCGCCGGTGTAGCTGAACAGCCGGCCGTTCCCCTTGGGCAGGCTCTCCTCCGGCAGGTAGGCGGCGAGCTGTTCGCGGATCACGCGCGGGCCGACCTCGGCCACGGCGCCCTCGCCCAGGTCGCCGAGCTGGAAGGGGCCGTAGGCGATGCGGATCAGGCGGTTCACCTTCAGGCCCAGGTGTTCGAGCAGCTTGCGCACCTCGCGGTTCTTGCCCTCGGCGATGGCGACGCTGAGCCAGACGTTGGCGCCGGCGCGGCCCTCGGCGGCCTTGTCGATGCGCGCGTCGACCGGGCCGTAGGTGACGCCGTCGACGGTGACGCCCGCCTTCAGCCCCTCCAGCCGCTCCTGGGTGATCGCGCCCAGCGCCCGGACGCGGTAGCGGCGGATCCAGCCGTTCTTGGGCAGCTCCAGCGCGCGGGCCAGCTCGCCGTCGTTGGTGAGCAGCAGCAGGCCCTCGGTGTTGATGTCCAGCCGCCCGACGGAGACCACCCGCGGCAGGCCCTCGGGCAGGCTGGCGAAGACGCCGGCGCGGCCGGCGGGGTCGTTGTTGGTGGTGATCAGGCCCACGGGCTTGTGGTAGCGGAACAGGCGGGTGGGCTCCGCCGCGCCGACCGCAGCGCCGTCGACGGTGAGGATGTCGCCGGGGCCGACCTTGACCGCGGGGGTGTCGAGCACCGCGCCGTTGAGCGCCACGCGGCCCTCGGCGATCAGCCGCTCGACCTCGCGGCGGGAGGCGACGCCGGCGCGGGCCAGCGCCTTGGCGACCCGTTCGCCGCCGGCGTCCCAGGCGTTTTCGGAGGGGGCTTGACCCTCGCCGTCGGGCGCGGCGGAGTCTTCGGTATGCTCGATCATGACGCGGCGACCATGCGCATCGCGCTCGAAAGCGCGCAAGCCGCCGCGGCCGCGGGCGAGGCGCCGATCGGGGCGGTGGTGCGCGATCCGGCGACCGGCGAGGTGCTGAGCGTCGCCGGGAACGCGCCGATCAGGCTGCACGACCCCACCGCGCACGCGGAGATCTTGGCCATCCGGTCGGCGGCGGCGCGGCTGGGCAACTACCGGCTGACCGGGCTGGAGCTGTTCGTGACGCTGGAGCCCTGCGCCATGTGCGCCGGGGCTATCAGTCACGCGCGCATCGGCCGGCTGGTGTTCGGGGCGGAGGACGCCAAGGGCGGCGGCGTGGTGAACGGCGCGCGTGTGTTCGAGCAGCCGACCTGCCACTGGCGGCCGACGGTCGTCGGCGGCGTGCTGGCGGAGGAGAGCGCGGCGCTGCTGCGGGGGTTCTTCCGGGCGCGGCGGGGGCCGAACCCTAGGCGATGAGGTCCGGGGTCAGGTGGTCCTCGGCCTGGGCGATCAGGTCGCGCAGCGCCAGCTTGCGCTTCTTCATGCGGGCGATGCGCAGCTGGTCGACGCCCACGGCCGCCTCCAGCGCGGAGACGGCGTCGTCGAGGTCGGCGTGCTCCTGGCGCAGCTCGGCCAGGCGGGCGCGGGCCTCGCCCTCGGTCATCGGCGGATCGGCTTCGTCGGTCATGGGCGCGCCCCCACGGTTCGATGCGAGACTATCACGTCCGCGCCCGCAGGACTCGGGCCAGGGCCGTTTCCGCCGCGGGGCCGGGGTGCGCGAAACGCTCCAGCGCCAGCATCAGCAGGCGTTCGCTCTCCAACTCCAGCGCCTTGACGCGGCGGCGGAGCGCCTTGCGCGGTCCGTCCTTGATCGGCGGGGCGGAGGCTTTCAGCGCGCGGCGGGCGGCGCGCAGGGCGTCCACGGCGGGGCTGAAGCGGCGGGTCAGGTCGACGGCGGCCTCGACGTCGCCGTCCAGGCCGTGGGCGTCCAGCCACAGGGCCCAGAGCAGCAGCGGCACGTTGACGCCGTGGGCGTCCTGCAGGCTCAGCAGCGCCTCGGCGGCGCCGGGGCGGGCGTAGCGTTTCACCGCCCAAGGCCAGAAGGCGGTCACGCGGGGTCGGCGGCCGCGACCGGGCTGTCGACCGCCTCCCCGACCGGCCCCCCGACCGGCCCGACGTCCTCGCCCCAGCGGCGCACGGCCCGCCAGTCGAGGCCGAACAGGTCGAGCGCCCGGCCCACCGACTGGTCGACCACCTCGGCCAGGCTCTTGGGCATGGCGTAGAAGGCCGGCAGCGGCGGGGCGATGATCGCGCCCATCTCCGCCAGCCGCACCAGGGTGCGCAGGTGGCCGAGGTGCAGCGGCGTCTCGCGCACCATCAAGACCAGCGGGCGGCGCTCCTTCAGCGTCACGTCGGCGGCGCGGGTCAGCAGGGTGGAGGTCACGCCAGTGGCGATCTCGCCCATGGTGCGCACCGAACAGGGGGCGACGATCATGCCCAGCGTGCGGAACGAGCCCGAGGCGATGGAGGCGCCGACGTCGGCCAAGCGGTGGACGACGGACGCCCTGGCGAAGGCGTCCTGCACGGTGAGGCCGGTTTCCTGGGTCAGGGTCAGCACCGCCGCCCTGGAGACGATCAGGTGGCTTTCGACGTTAAGGTCGTTCAGCGCGTCCAGCGTGCGCAGGCCGTAGATCGATCCGGACGCCCCGGAAATCCCCACCACCAGCCGCGGCCGCTCCGTCTCGCTCACCGCCGACTCCCTCGATCACGCGGGCGTAACCGGAATTGAAATGACGTCGCCGTCAAGAGGCGCATGATCGGCCCCGCAGCCTGAGCGAAGGAGGCCCTGCCCATGGCGATCGAAGCGCGTATTCGCGAGCTCGATAACCGTCACTCATCCCTGGATCGACTGATCGAAGACGAACTCCGACACCACGCCGATCCGCTGAGGCTGCAGGAGATGAAGCGACAGAAGCTCAGGCTGAAGGACCAGATCGAAGGCCTGCGCGGGCATTAGAGACGGCGTAAGTCCCACCCGCGAAGTCGGGAGGGTGGTCCCGAAGGGACCGGGTGGGTCTGAGCGGAGCGAGGATGCTCCGTCGATTGTCCGTCGCGCCCACACGCACCCAACCTGATCGCTGCGCGATCTCTGTCCCTCCCGACCTCGCGGGAGGGACTTGGCGTCACGGTCGCCGCGATCACACCGTCTCGCCGGCGTCCTCGCCCCGGTGCTGTTCGATGCGGCCGGTCTCGGCGGCGGGGCGGAGCTTGGCGCCGCTCGCCTCCTTGGCGGCCTCTTCGCGGTTCTTCTTCTCCGAGGCGCGGCGGACCACCTCGTCCAGTTCAAGCTGTCCTACGAGGCCCAGAGTCACCGGGTCCACCGGCTTGATGGCGGCGGTGTTCCAGTGGGTGCGGTTGCGCACGCTGTCGATGGTGGCCTTGGTGGTTCCGAGCATCTTGGCGATCTGGGCGTCGGTGATCTCGGGGTGGTTGCGCACGAACCAGGCGATGGCGTCGGGGCGCTCCGAGCGGCGCGACACCGGGGTGTAGCGCGAGCCGGTCTTCTGCGGCTTGAGCAGGTCGGCGTGGGCCCCCTTCAGCGGGACCATGCGGTAGGCGGAGTCGGCCTGGGCCTTGTCCAGTTCCTCGCGGGTCAGCTGGCTGTTGCCGATCGGGTCGGCGCCGCGAATGTCGCGGGCCACCTCGCCGTCGGCGATGCCGCGCACCTCCAGCGGGTGCAGGGCGCAGAAGTCGGCGATCTGCTCGAAGGTCAGCGAGGTGTTGTCGACCAGCCAGACGGCGGTCGCCTTGGGCATCAGGATGTCGGCCATGGGGCGCGGCTTTCAAAGGGAGCTGAATACGGCGGCGCCCGGCCTTTCGGCCGGGCGCGGTAGACTCGGTCGTATACGCCGTCCCGCCGGAACTTGGAACTTGGAACTTATTTCCCGTGAGCGGCGCCCGCGCTGGGGACCAGCACCAGTTTGCCGACGTGGGCTGAGGACTCCATTACCCGATGGGCCTCGGCGGCGTCGGCCAGCGGAAAGACCGCGTGGACCACGGGGCGGACCTCGCCGCGCTCGATCAGCGGCCAGACGCGCTTCTCCACCGCGCGGCAGAGGGCGGCCTTCTCCGCGAGCGAGCGGCCGCGCAGGGTGGAGCCGGTCAGGGTCAGGCGCTTGCGCATCATTTGCAGGATGTCGAGCGGCGGCTGGCCGCCGCGGAGCGAGGCGATGGAGACGATGCGCCCGCTGGCGGCCGCGGCCTTCAGGTTGCGCGGCAGGTAGTCGCCGCCGACCATGTCCAGGATCAGGTCGGCGCCGCCCGCGGCCTCGAGCACCGCGACGAAGTCCTCACCGCGGTAGTCGATCCCCCGCTCCGCTCCCAACGCCTCGCAGGCGCGGGCCTTCTCCGGCGAGCCGGCGGTGGCGAAGACGCGGCCGCCGAAGGCCGCCGCCAGCTGGACGGCGGCGACGCCGACGCCGCTGGTCCCGCCGTGGATCAGCACGTTGTCGCCCGCGCGGAAGCCGCCGAGCTCGAAGACGTTGGCCCAGACGGTGAGCACGGTCTCCGGCAGGCTCGCGGCCTCGACGGCGGTGAGCCCGCGCGGGATCGGCAGGCATTGCCCGGCGGGCGCCACGGCGTAGTCGGCGTAGCCGCCGCCGGCCAGCAGCGCACAGACGCGGTCGCCGAGCGCCCGGCCCTCGGCGGCCTCGCCCATGGCGACGATCTCGCCGGCGACCTCCAGACCCGGCAGGTCGGAGGCGCCCGGCGGCGGCGGATAGAGGCCGCGCCGCTGCAACACGTCGGGACGGTTGACCCCGGCGGCCTCCACGCGGATCAGCACTTCGCCTCGGCGGGGCGCGGGCACGGGCCGGCGGCAGGGCCGCAGGACTTCCGGGCCGCCGGGCTCGGCGATCTCCACCGCCTGCATGTCGGCGGGGAGGCTCACCGGCTCAGTTCTCGCGGAAGGAACGCCACATGGAGCGGGTGAAGGGCTCGATCAGGTAGTCGAGGGTGGTCCGCTTGCGCAGCGGGATGACCACCTCGGCGGGGAGACCCGGACGCAGCGCGTCGGCGCCCTGATAGCGGGTGATGATCGCCCGCTGGTCCGGCGGCACGTTCACCCGCGCCTTGAAGTAGCTGATGCCGGTCTGTTCGTCGACGAAGCTGTCGGCCGAGATGTCGATGACCTCGCCGAAGATCACCGGCAGTTCGGTGCCGGGGAAGGCGGTGATGCGGATCTCGGTGCGCTGGCCGGGGACGACGTTGTCGGCGTCGGCCGGCGAGATGCGCGACTCGATCACCAGGTTGCTGGAGTCAGGGACGATCTCCATCAGGTTCTGGCCCGGCGCGATGACGGCGCCGCGGTTGAACACCGTGAGGCCGACGATGCGGCCGCCGACCGGCGCGCGGACGGCGGTGCGCTGCAGCTGGCCCTGGTAGGCCTGCAGGCGCGGAGTGACGTCGGACAGGCGGGTCTCGATCTCGCGCAGCTGGGCGGCGACCTCGGCGATGCGGTCGCGGTCGAGCGAGGCCAAGCGCAGGTCGATCTGGCCGGAGGCCTCCCGGGCGCGGGCGATGTCGGCGGTGAAGCTGCCGATCTGGCCTTCGAGGTCGGCCTGGGCGCGCTGCAGGCCGCGCAGGCGGGTCAGCGGCACCAGGCCCTGGTTGGCCAGCGTCTGCACGCCGGCCAGCTCCTCGCCGATCAGCCGCTGCTGTTCGCGGGCGGCGGTGATCTGGCGCTGGATGCCGTTGACCTGCTCGTTCAGCTGCAGTTTGTCCTGACGCAGAACCCGGCGCTGGGCTTCCAGCGCCTGGCGGCGGGCGTTGAATTCGCGGTTCTGCAACGACATCGCCTGGTTGGCGTCGGCGCGGTCCGAGCCCTGCAGGCGGGCGAAGTCGGCCGGCCAGCGGATGGACCCCAATCCGGCGAGTTCGGCGGTCAGCCGGGCCTGCACGGCGCGCACGTTGATCGACTGGCCCGACGCGGCGCGTTCGTTGGCGGCGGTCTCGGTGCCGGCCAGCGTCAGCAGCACCTGGCCGGCGCGGACGGTGTCGCCCTCGCGCACGGCCATGGTCTCGACGATGCCGCCGTCGCGGTGCTGCACCGCCTGGCGGTTGCCGCTGACGACGATCTGGCCGGAGCCGTAGACCGCCGCGTCCAGCCGGGCGAAGGCCGCCCAGCCGAGGAAGCCGACGAAGAAGATCGCCGCGACGATCAGGCCCCAGCGCGCCTCGGTCCAGGGGTCGTCCTTCAGCACGCCGCTCTCGCCGGTCCAGCGGCGCGGCGGGGCGCCGTCGGGCAGGACGGTGGCGCGAGAGGGGAGCGCGGGTTGCGGAACGGCGGCGACGAGATCGGTCACAGGTCAGCCCTTGGGTCTGAAGGCGGTGACGGCCTGGACCGGCCGCGGTTCGGCGGGGCCGCGGAGTTCGGCCAGCACCGTGTCTCGAGGTCCCCACTTGTCGACGCGCCCGTCCCGGAGCACCAAGAGCTTGTCGGCGGCGGCGACCACCCCCTGGCGGTGGGCGGCGACGATCACCAGCCCGCCGCGGGCCTTGACGCCCTGCATCACCTGCACCAGCGAAGTCTCGCCCTCCACGTCCAGGTGGGCGTTGGGCTCGTCGAGCACCAGCAGCACCGGATCGCCGTAGACGGCCCGGGCCAGCGCCACCCGTTGCGACTGCCCGGCCGACAGGCCGGCGCCGCGAGGGCCCAGCATGGTGTCGTAGCCCTTGGGCAGGCGCAGAATCATCTCGTGGACGCCGGCGGCCTTGGCCGCCTCCACGGTGCGGAAGTCGACCTCGCCGCCATCCATGCCGAGCACGGAGTCGAAGCGGCTGATGTTGTCCTTCACCGTGCCCTGGAACAGCGACACGTCCTGCGGCAGGTAGCCGAGGTGGCGGGCCAGCCGGCGAGGCTCCCAGTCCTGGTAGCGGGCCTGGTCGATGCGGACCTCGCCCTGGTCGGGATTGCGGGCGTTGGCCAGCAGCCGCATCAGCGTGGTCTTGCCGGCGCCGCTGGGTCCGACCACGGCGATGATCTCACCGGGACGGCCCTGGAAGGTGACGTCGGACAGCAGCAGGCGGGTGCGGTCGTCGGCCAGCACGCCCAGGCGTACGGCCTGCAGCTCGGCCCTGGGCGCGGGCAGGCGGGTGCGCTCGCCCTCGACCTGGGTGCGGCCCAGCAGGACGTTGAGCTCGCGGTAGGCCTGACGCGCGGTGGCGAGCGTGCGCCAGTTGCCGACGATCTGCTCGATGGGCGCCAGGCCGCGCGCCAGCAGCACCGAACTGGCGATGATGGCGCCGATGGAAATCTCGCGCTGGATGGCCAGGTAGGCGCCCAGGCCCAGGGCCAGGGACTGCACCAGCTGGCGCAGGAACTTGGTGGCGGTGGCGTACTGGTTGCCGGTGAAGGCGGCGCGGGTCTGCGGCACCGCGGCGTGCATCCGCGCCTGCTCGAACTGCGACACCAGCGCGTCCTCGACGCCGAGCGCGCGGGCGGCTTCCGACTGGCTGGTGGCGGTGTCCTGCACGGCGTAGGCGACCATGCCCGCCTTCTGCGCCTGGTCGATGGCGGCGCGGGTGGCGCGCTCGTTGCCGATGGCCAGCGCCGCCAGGATCAGGCCGGAGACCAACGCCAGCGCCCCCACCCACGGGTGCAGCCAGAAACAGGCCAGGATGTAGATCGGCACCCACGGCAGGTCGAACACCGCGGTCATGGCCGGACCGGAGGCGGCCTGGCGGAAGGCGTCGAAGTCACGCAGCGCCTGGCGCGCGGCGCCAGCGTTGGCGGTCTGGCTGGCGCGCAGGATCTCCACCGACAGCAGCCGGTCGAGCCGGGTGCCGGCCAAGGTCATCAGCCGGGTGCGGGCGGCGTCCAGCAGCGCCAGCGTGCCCAGCGCCAGCAGCAGCGCGCCGGTGATGAAGACCAGCGTCATCACCCCGCTGGTGGGCACCACCCGGTCGTAGATCTGCAGCATGTACAGGGTCGGCGCCAGGTACAGGATGTTGACCAGGGCGCTGAACAGAAGCGCGTAGCCGAAGTGCTTGCGGCAGGCCGCCAACGCCCGAGCCACGGGCGTATCGACTTTCTTAAGCGGATCGACGCTCATGGAACCTTCGGGCGGCGGAGGGAGGGGGTCGCGGGGGCGGGCCATACACCGCCTGCACGCAATTGTCGCGTGTCAGATGGGCGACCTACGCCGGGACGCATCCCCGCGACGCGAACCGCGACGACACGCCGCACGGGTCCGGCCGACGCGGGCGAGGCTGGCGGCGTTCGCCGGGCGCGGCTAAGCCGCTGGCGACATGACCCCCCTGGTGATGAAATTCGGCGGCACCTCGCTCGCCGACGTAGAGCGCATCCGCCGGGTGGCCGAGCTGGTGGCCGCCGAGGTCGCGCCGGGCCGGCCGCTGGCGGTGGTGACCTCGGCCATGGCCGGGCGGACCAACGAGATGGTCGCCTGGACCGACGCCGCGGGCAGGGCGGCGCCGGGCGTGCCCGACGACGACGCCGAATACGACGCGGTGGTGGCGTCTGGCGAACAGGTGACCGCGGGGCTGCTCGCCCAGACCCTGCGCCACGCTGGCGTGCCGGCGCGCAGCTGGGCGGGCTGGCAGGTCCCGATCCTGACGGACGAGGCCCACGGCAAGGCGCGCATCGCCGAGATTCCCGTGGAACGGCTGCGCGCCTCGCTGGACGCAGGCGAGGTTGCGGTGGTGGCAGGGTTCCAGGGGGTGACGCGCGACGGGCGGATCACCACGCTGGGCCGCGGCGGGTCCGACACCTCGGCGGTGGCGGTGGCGGCGACGCTGGGCGCGCGCTGCGACATCTACACCGACGTCGACGGGGTCTATACGGCCGACCCGCGGATGGAGCCCCGCGCGCGGCGGCTGACCAGGATTTCGCACGCCGAGATGCTGGAGCTGGCGGCGCTGGGGGCCAAGGTGCTGCAGACCCGCTCGGTGGAGCTGGCCATGACCCACAAAGTGCCGCTGCGGGTGCTGTCGAGCTTCAAGGCGACCACCGGCGGCGGGCAGGTCGGCACCATCGTCTGCGCCGAGGAGGAGATCATGGAACGACGGGTGGTCAGCGGCGTCGCCTACAGCCGCGACGAGGCCAGGATCGCGCTCTTGGGCCTGCCCGACCGGGTGGGGGCGGCGGCGGAGGTGTTCGCGGCGCTGGCCGCCGCCGAGGTGTCGGTGCACATGATCGTGCAGTCGGCGGCGCGGGCCGACGGGGCGGTGAACCTGGAGTTCACCGTCGGCCGCCGCGACGCCGCCCGCGCCGCCGAGGCCATGCGGGGAGCGCAGGGCGCGATCGGCTTCGGCGAACTGAGACTCGACGAGGACGTCGCCAAGGTCTCGGTGGTGGGCACGGGTCTGCGCAGCCATCCGGGCGTAGCCGAAACCCTGTTCCGGGCGCTGGCTGAACGGAACGTGCGGGTGCAGGCGATCTCCACCTCGGAGATCGCCGTCAGCGTGCTGATCGAGGGCGCCTACACCGAGATCGCCGTGCGCGCCCTGCACGCCGCCTTCGGCCTGGACAAGGCCGACTGAGGCGGTCCGCGTCGCTGGACAAGGCACCGTGCATGGTGTCCGAACACGCTCGTCCCGCCCCCCGACCCCGAGAGGAGGTCCGATGCCCGCAGCCGGCTCCGCCGCCCTCGGACCGCGCACCCTGCTGCGGCAGATCCGCGAGGTGATGGCCTCGGCCGCCGCCCCCCAGCAGCGGCTCGACGCGGTGGTGCGCATCGTGGCCCGGTCGATGGTGGCGGAGGTCTGCTCCATCTACCTGCGGCGCGCGTCGGGCGACCTGGAGCTGTTCGCCACCGAGGGCCTCAACCCCGAGGCCGTCCACGCCACCCGGCTGAAACCCGGCGAAGGGCTGGTGGGCGAGATCGTGCGGCAGGGCCGGCCGCTGAACCTGTCCGACGCGCCGGCGCACCCGCGCTTCTCCTACCGGCCGGAGACCGGCGAGGACCCGTTCCACGCCTTCATGGGCGTGCCGGTGCTACGCGGAGGGCGGCCGATCGGCGTGCTGGTGGTGCAGAACCGCACCGAGCGGCACTACGACGAGCACGAAGTCGAGGACCTGCAGACCATCGCCATGGTCCTGTCGGAGATGGTGGCCGGCGGCGAGCTGGTCCGGCAGCACGAACTCAAGGACGTCGAGATCGCGCCGCACCGGCCGGAGCGGCTGAAGGGCGTGCGGTTCGCCGAGGGCCTGGCGCTGGGGGTGGCGGTGCTGCACGAGGCGCCGGTGGCGCCGGAGCGGCTGCTGACCGACGATCCGAAGGCCGAGGAGCTCCGGCTGCACGAGGCCATGACGCTGCTGCGGCGGCAGATGGACGACATGCTGGAGGGGCAGCACGGGTTGATCGGCGCGCCCTACGAGGTGCTCGAGACCTATCGCATGTACGCCCAGGATCGCGGCTGGAACCGGCGGCTGCAGGAGGCGGTGCGCTCCGGCCTGACCGCCGAGGCGGCGGTGGAGCGGGTGCGCAGCGAGCACCGCGCGCGCTTCGCCCAGGCGCGGGACGCCTATCTGCGGGAGCGGCTGCACGACTTCGAGGACATCGCCGACCGGCTGCTGCGGTGTCTGGCGGGGGAACGGTCGGGCGCGCGGGCGCTGCCTGAGGACGCAGTGCTGATCGCGCGCAACATCGGCCCGGCCGACTTGCTGGAATACGACCGCGGGCGGCTGAAAGGGCTGCTGCTGGAGGAGGGCTCGCCCGCCAGCCACGCGGCCATCGTCGCCCGCGCGCTGCAGATCCCCTGCGTCGGCCGGCTGCCGGGGCTGCGCGACCGGCTGAGCGAAGGCGATCTGGTGCTGGTGGACGCCGAGAGCGGCGAGGCGCTGCTGCGCCCCCGGCCCGACGTGGTGCACGCCTTTTCCGGGCGGCTGCAGCTCCGGGCGCAGCGGCGCGCCGAGTTCGCCCGGCTGCGCGACACCCCGGCGATCACCCGCGACGGCGACCGCGTGACGCTGCTGATGAACGCGGGGCTGGCGGTGGACATGGAGCTGCTGGAGGAGGCCGGGGCCGAGGGCATCGGCCTGTTCCGCACCGAGTTCCAATTCATGGTCCGCGAGGCACTGCCGCGGCTCACCGCGCAGACCCAGCTCTACCGCCAGGTGTTCGAGGCCGCCCACGGCAAGCCGGTCACCTTCCGCACGCTCGATCTCGGGGGCGACAAGATCCTTCCGTACATGGAGCACGAGCGGGAGGACAATCCGGCGCTGGGCTGGCGGGCGATCCGCATGGGGCTCGACCGGCCGGCGCTGCTGCGTCTGCAGCTGCGGGCGCTGATCGCCGCCGCCGCCGACCGCGAGCTGCGGGTGATGTTCCCGCTGGTGGCCACCGCCGACGAGTTCCGCCAGGCGCGCGCGCTGGTGGAGGTGGAGCTCGACTGGGCCCGCCGCCGCGGCCGGGCGCCGCCGAGCCAGGTGCGCGTCGGCTGCATGATCGAGGCCCCGGCGCTGGTCTGGCACCTCGACGCCCTGCTGCCGATGACCGACTTCGTGAGCGTGGGCACCAACGACCTGATGCAGTATCTGTTCGCCGCCGACCGGCAGAACCCCAAGGTGTCGGATCGTTACGACGTGCTGTCGCCGCCGGCGCTCAGGGCGCTGCGCACGATCGTGGAGGTGTGTGTGGAGACCGGCACGCCGGTGTCGGTGTGCGGCGAGGCGGCGGGACGGCCGCTGGAGGCCTTCGCCCTGCTGGCGCTGGGTTTCGACCGCCTGTCGATGCCGCCGGCGGGCATCGGCCCGGTCAAGCGGATGGTGCTGTCCACCGACCGCGCGGCCGCCCGACGCGGGGTCGGCAACCTGCTGAAGGGCAGCCAGGGATCGATCCGCAACGAGATCGAGTCGCTGGCGCGGAAGCTGAATGTCGCGCTCTGACGTGCCAGACGCGCCGCGACCGCCTATCTTCAGCCTGCCATGAGCGCCCACGATCACGTCCGCCCTTGGCGCGCCATCCAGCGCCGGCCGTCGCGGCAGATCCGCGTGGGTTCGGTGCTGGTGGGCGGCGACGCGCCGATCACCGTGCAGTCGATGACCAACACGCCCACCAGCGACGCGGGCGCCACCATCGACCAGATCCGCCAGCTGGAGGAGGCCGGGGCCGACATCGTCCGCGTCTCCTGTCCGGACGAAGAGTCCACCGCCGCCTTCGCCACGATCGCGCGGGCGTCCAATGTGCCGCTGGTGGCCGACATCCACTTCCACTACCGGCGCGGCATCGAGGCGGCGCAGGCGGGCGCGGCCTGCCTGCGGATCAACCCCGGCAACATCGGCAGCTCGACACGGGTGCGCGAGGTGGTGCAGGCGGCCAAGGACCACGGCTGCTCCATGCGCATCGGCGTCAACGCCGGCTCGCTGGAACGCGACCTGCTGGAGAAATACGGCGAGCCCTGCCCGGAGGCGATGGTGGAGAGCGCCCTCTACCATGCGCGGATCCTGCAGGACCTCGACTTCCACGAGTTCAAGATCAGCGTGAAGGCCTCGGACCTGTTCCTGACGGTGGCGGCCTATCAGCTGTTGAGCGAGGCGATCGACTGCCCGCTGCACCTGGGCGTCACCGAGGCGGGACCGGCACGGGCGGGGACCATCAAGTCGTCGATCGGCATGGGCAGCCTGCTGTGGGCTGGGATCGGCGACACCATCCGCGTGTCGCTGGCCGCCGATCCGGTGGAGGAGGTCAAGGTCGGCTTCGACATGCTGAAGTCGCTGGGCCTGCGCCACCGGGGGGTGAACATCATCGCCTGCCCGAGCTGCGCCCGGCAGGGCTTCAACGTCATCGAGACGGTGACGGCGCTTGAGGGACGGCTGGCGCACGTGTCCACGCCCATGAGCCTCAGCATCATCGGCTGCGTGGTGAACGGGCCCGGCGAGGCGCTCTACACCGACGTCGGCTTCACCGGCGGCGGCAAGGGGGCCGGCATGGTCTATCTGGCCGGCAAGCCCGACCACAAACAGGACAACGGCGGCATGATCGAGCATATCGTCGAGCTGGTGGAGCGCCGCGCCGCGGAGATCGAGGCCGAGCGGGTCGTCGAGGCGCCGATCGTCCTGCCCCTTTCGTCCGCAGCCTGAGCCGAGCCCCCATGCAAGAGATCGTCGACCGCGAGTTTTCCGGCGCCACGGTGCGGCTGGACGGCTACGAGTTCAAACGCTGCAGGTTCGTCGACAGCCAGCTGGTGCTGAGCGGCGAGCAGGACTTCGCCATGGACGACTGTTCCTTCGACCGCTGCCGCTTCAAGTTCGAGGGCGCGGGCAAGCGGGTGGTGGCGCTGCTGCGGCACATGAAGGCGGCGGGCGTCGACATTCTCGGCTGAGGCCCCTCGGTCGCGCTCCGGGCGCGGCCCTCGCGGCCTGACCGGGGGGCTTCCCCGCCGCGGCGTCCGCTGGCAACACTGCGGCCCGGGAGACCACGTCACATGATCGTTCGCCTGTTCGCGCTCGGCGCCGCCGTTTCACTGGCGCTGTCGCCCGTCGCCGCCGCCCAGACCGCCGCGCCCGTCCGGCCGACGCCGCAGGTGCGCGAGGTCGGCGCGCTGATCTACGACGGCGTGCCGGAGGTGCCCGTGCAGGTGCGCGAGGGGCTGCGGCGGTACCAGAACGCCCGCTCCGCCGGCTTCGCCGACTGGCTGCCCGACGGCTCGATGCTGATCACCACCCGCTTCGGCGAAACCGCACAGGTCCACCGGGTGAGCGCGCCGGGCGCCGACCGCCAGCAGCTCACCTTCTACGACGAACCCATCGCCGGGGTGACGGTGCAGCCGGGGCAGTCGCGCTACCTCTACACGCGCGACACCGGCGGCGCCGAATACTACCAGGGCTATCTGACCGGCCTGAGCGGGCCGGAGACGCTGGTCACCGAGCCGAACACCCGCAACACCAGTTTCACCTTCTCGCCCGACGGCCGGACGGTGGCCTGGAGCCGGGTGACGCCGGGCCAGGGCGACTACGACATCATGACCATGCGGGTCGGGGAGCCCGCCAGCCGCCGGGTGGCCTTCGAGGGCACGGGCGCGGTGTCGCCGTTCGACGTGTCGCCGGACGGGCGGCGGGTGCTGTTCGGCCGCTACTACTCCAACACCCGGTCGGAGCGCTGGCTGCTGGACCTGCAGAGCGGCCGGGCGACGCAGATCAATCCGTCGCGCGCCGAGATCGCCTATGGCGGCGGCGAGTTCACGCCGGACGGGCGGTCGGTGATCCTGGTGTCGGACGAAGGCTCCGACCACGCCCGGCTGGTGCAGATCGATCTGGCCGACGGGCGGCAAACGGTGCTGACGCCGGACCTTCGCTGGAGCGTGGAGAGTTTCGACCTGTCCGACGACGGGCGGCTCCTGGCGTATGCCATAAACGAGGACGGCTGGTCGCGGGTGACGCTGCGCGATTTCCGCACCCGCCGGGCGCTGCCGCAGCCGCAACTGCCGAACGCGGTGCTCACGGGGCTTCAGTTCTCGCCCGACGGGCGGCGGCTGGCGATCGGCCTCAGCTCGCCGACCTCGGCCGGAGACGTGTGGAGCTGGGACCTCGGCGCGAACCGGCTGGACCGCTGGACCACCTCGGAGATCGGCGGGCTCGATCCGGCGACCTTGGTGGAGCCGACGCTGGTCCGCTTCGACAGCTTCGACGACCTGTCGGTGCCGGCCTTCGTCTATCGGCCGCGCAACGCGCGCGGCCGGGCGCCGGTGATCATCGACATCCACGGCGGGCCGGAGGGTCAGACCAGGCCGAGCTTCAACACCCGCACGCAATACTGGGTCAACGAGCTGGGCGCGGCGGTGATCACGCCCAACGTCCGCGGCTCCGACGGCTACGGCAAGCGCTACATCGCGCTCGACAACGGGCCGCTCAGGCAGAACTCGGTGCAGGACATCGGCGCGCTGCTGGACTGGATCGCCACCCAGCCGGACCTCGATCCGAACCGGGTGGTGGTCTACGGCGGCAGCTACGGCGGCTTCATGGTGCTGGCCTCGATGGCCGCCTACAGCGACCGCCTGGCCGGAGGCGTGGACATCGTCGGCATCTCCAACTTCGTCACCTTCCTGCAGAACACCGAAGGCTACCGCCGCGACCTGCGCCGGGCGGAATACGGCGACGAGCGCGACCCGGCCATGCGGGCGGTGTTCGACCGCATCTCGCCGATGAACCTGATCCGGCAGATGAGCAAGCCGCTGCTGGTCATCCAGGGCTACAACGACCCGCGGGTGCCGCGCACCGAGGCCGAGCAGATGGTCCGGGCGCTGAGGGCCCAAGGCGCGGAGGTGCCGTTCCTGATGGCCCGCGACGAGGGCCACGGCTTCCGCAAGAAGCGCAACATCGACGCCCAGCGCGAGGTGGAGACGGTGTTCCTGCGCCGGGTGTTCGGCCTGCCGCCGGTGGGCGGCTCCACCGGACCTTAAGCGGCCTCATCATCGGCGCGGTCCGCCGGTCCGGGTTCCCAGCGCACCAGGTCGCCCGGCTGGCAGTTCAGTTCGCGGCAGAGGGCGTCGAGCGTGGAGAAGCGGACCGCCTTGGCCTTGCCGGTCTTCAGGATGGTCAGGTTGGCGATGGTCACGCCGACGCGGTCGGCCAGTTCGGTCAGCGACATGCGCCGCTCAAGGAGCACGCGGTCGAGGTGGACGCGGACGGTCATGGGCGGCTCTCGGGTCTCTCGGCGTCAGATGGTCAGTTCGGCTTCGCGGCGCAGGCGCGCGCCCTCGCGGAACACCTCCGCCAGCACGAACACCACCAGCACGGCGAACCAGGCGGTGAAGTTGGGCCAGTAGTCGATGCGCTCGACATCCTCGGGCACGACGGAAGCGGCAAAGGCGCGGGCGGCGTAGCTGAGCAGCTCCAGGGCCAGCAGGGCGAAGCCGATGATGCGCAGGCGGCGGACGTTGTCGACCTGGAACGGCTCGCCGATGGTCAGGGTGGCGAACACCCGGCGCAGGCTCTGAGTGATGACGATCAGGCCGCCGAAAGCCAGCAGCGCCAGGGCGAGGCCGCCGGCGATCACCATCGGGGTCGACGCGGCGCCGAATACGCCGGAGGTGCGAAGTTGTTCGCCGCCCAGAACGGCGGCGGCCAGACTGATCAGGAGGATCGCGACGGCGCCGACGATCAGCGCCACATAGACGACGTCCAGCGCCGTCTTGAGGATGCTCGACACCGAGCCGGGGCCCATCGCCCGCATGCGCGCTCCACTCCCGAGGGGGTCTCAGGCGCCCTGGTGGCCGCCGTCGTCGATGATGCAACGATCCGACGACGGCGGCGAGGGCGAGTTCGTCATGGATCCCTACGCCGGTAGGTTCAGCGCGGCGGTGACGAAGGGCGCGAAGGCGGCGACCGTCAGCACGGTCATGGCGATCTTGGCGATGGCGTCGGAAACTTGAGCGACCATGGTGTATCTCCCGTCGAAGTCTTGGTTTGCGCCGGGAGGTCCGCTCCCGGACCGGACCGGCTCTCGCCGCCGCCCGATGACGATGAGATACCTGTCGCTTGGCTGAACGTCGACTTAAGCTACTGTAATGCTGGTGAAATCTGCGTCACTTAGTGAACTTGGGGTAATGAACGGAAAGTCACGAGAACCATGAGCCTCAATCTTCCGGCCGGCGGCCGACTGGTCGTGGCCACCCACAATCCGGGCAAGGCGCGGGAGATCGCCGCCCTGCTGGAGGGGCGTTTCGAGACGGTGGCGGCGGGGGCGCTGGGCTTGGCCGAGCCGGAGGAGACGGAGACGACGTTCGGCGGCAACGCGCTGTTGAAGGCGCGGGCGGCGGCGGACGCGGCGGGGGAGATCGCGCTGGCCGACGACTCCGGGCTTTCGGTGACGGCGCTCGGCGGGGCGCCGGGGGTGCTGTCGGCGCGATGGGCGGGATCGGGAAAGGACTTTGGGGTCGCGATGGAGCGTGTCCAGCGCGAGCTGGAAGCGGGCGGCTCGTCCGACCACTCGGCGTGGTTCACCTGCGCGCTGGCGGTGGCCTGGCCGGAGGGACCGGTGGTGGTGGTGGTCGGCGAGGTTCGCGGGACGCTGAGCTTCCCGCCGCGGGGGGAACGGGGGTTCGGCTACGACCCGATCTTCACGCCAACGGGCGGGGTGCAGAGCTTCGGGGAGATGGAGCCCGACGCCAAGCATGCGATCAGCCACCGTGCGGTCGCCTTCGCCCGGCTGAAGGCGGCGTTGTTTTGAGCGAGACTCCGGCCCTCGGGCTCTACGTGCACTGGCCCTACTGCGCTCGCGTCTGCCCCTACTGCGACTTCAACGTCTACCGCGCGCGCGGTAGGGAGGCGGAAGCGGATGCGCTCGGCGAGGCGCTGCTCCTCGACCTGCCCGCCCAGTCGGAGCGCGCCGGCCCGCGACGGCTGACCTCGATCCACTTCGGCGGCGGCACCCCTTCGCTGATGCCGCCGCAGTTGGTCGGCCGCGTCATCGACGCCGCGACCCGGCTGTTCTCCCCGTCCGCCGACCTGGAGATCGGACTGGAGGCCAATCCGCTCGATGCCCCCCGCTTCGCCGACCTGCGCGCGGCGGGCGTCGAGCGGCTCTCGCTCGGCATGCAGAGCCTAGACGACGCGGCGCTGAAGACGCTCGGCCGCGACCACGACGCCGCGGGCGCGCGGAGGGCGCTGGAGGCGGCGTTGGCGCTGTTCCCGCGCGTGTCGGCCGACGCCATCTACGCCCGCCCCGGCCAGAGCCTCGCCGCCTGGCGCGACGAACTGGCGACGATCGCGGCGAGCGGCGTCGGCCACGTCTCGGCCTATCAGCTGACCTACGAGCCTGGCGCCGCCTTCGGCCGCGCCGCCGCCCGCGGCGCCCTGACGCCGCCCGACGAGGACACCGGCGAGGCCTTCTTTCGCGTCACGGCCGAAACACTCACGGCTGCCGGCCTGCAGAGCTACGAAGTGTCCAACTGGGCGCGGAGCGAGGCCGACCGCTCGCGGCACAACCTCGGCTATTGGCGCGGCCTCGACTATCTCGGCGTCGGACCCGGCGCCCACGGGCGGATCACCACGGACGGGGTCCGTCGCGCCACCGCCGGCGCTCGGCGCGTGCCGGACTACCTGCGGCGGGTGGCGGAGACCGGCGTCGGCTTCGACGAAGACGCGGCGCTCAGCCCGCGCGAGGCGGCCGAGGAGCGGCTGATCCTGGGTCTGCGGATCGACGACGGCGTCGACCTGGACGAACTCGAACCCCTGGCGCTGACCGCGAACAGCGGCCGGATCGTCGACCTGGTGGAGCAGGACCTCGTCCGGCTGATCGGCGGTCGTCTCGCGGCCACGCCGCGCGGCCGGCTGCTGCTGGATTCCGTCACTCGCGCACTCGCCGCCTGACACGGGCTTCACGCGGGCGCCGCCGCATGCTCCGTTCGCGTCGATGGACCCCGACGCCCCGCTCCAGCCCGGCCTCTATGTGGTGGCCACGCCGATCGGCAACCTGCGGGACGTGACGCTGCGGGCGCTGGACGTGCTGCGCGGGGCCGACCTGGTGCTTGCGGAAGACACGCGGGTGTCGGGGAAGCTGCTGCACGCCCACGGCGTCAAGGCGCGGCTGACGCCCTACCATGAGCACAACGCCGCCGAGGCCCGGCCGCGGGTGCTGGCCGCACTGGCCGAGGGCAAGGCGGTGGCGATGATCGCCGACGCCGGCACGCCGCTGATCTCCGACCCCGGCTATCGGCTGGTGCGCGAGGTGGTCGAGGCGGGGCACTCGGTGGTCCCGATCCCCGGCGCCTCGGCCCTGCTGTCGGCGCTGGTGGTGGCAGGCCTGCCCACCGACCGTTTCCTGTTCGCGGGCTTTCCGCCGCCGCGCGGCGCCGCCCGCCGCACCTTCCTGGCCGAACTGGCGCCGCTGCGCGCCACGCTGATCTTCTATGAGGGCGCCAGCCGCGTCGGCGAGAGCCTGGCCGACATGCTGGCGGCGTTCGGCGACCGCGAGGCGGCGGTCGCCCGCGAACTGACCAAGCTCTACGAGACCGTGGTGCGCGGCCCGCTGTCGGTGCTCGCCGCCGACCCGGCGTTGCAGACGCCCAAGGGCGAGATCGTCATCGTGGTCGCGCCCGGCATGGAGGCCGCCGCCACGGAAGCCGACGCGGACGCGGCCCTCGCCGAGGCGCTGACCCGCCTGTCCCCCGCCGAGGCCGCCTCCGAGGTCGCCAGGGCGCTCGGTCTGCCCCGCCGCGATCTCTACCGCCGCGCGGTGGCGATCAAGGACGGTCTCCGATGACCCCCGCTCCCGCCGGTCCGCCCGCGGCGCCCGCGCCCGCGACTCCGGCCGCGCGGCCGAGGTGATCGCCGTGCTGTGGTTGATGGCCAAGGGTTACCAGATCCTCGGCTTCCGCCTGCGCACGCCGCAGGGCGAGATCGACATCCTGGCGCGCCGTGGCCGGGTGCTGGCGGTGGTGGAGGTGAAGTCTCGCCTGACGCTGGACGAGGCGCTGATCGCCGTCACCCCTCGTCAGCGCGACCGCCTGCGCCGCGCCGCCGAGGCGTTGGCGAGCCGCCGCCGGGCGCTGAACGGCCTGAATGTGCGCCTGGACCTGTTCGCTCTCGCGCCGGGCGGCGGTCCGCGTCATATTGCCGACGCCTGGCGAGGGACCTGACGCCAAGGACGCCTGATGATGCGTGAGGAGGCCGAGCGGCGGCTCGCCGAATTCGGCGACGGCCCGGACGAGAGATTCCCGCTGTTCGACGCGGCGGTGGCGTGCGCCCTGCACGAGGACGGCGACCGCGATCCGGCCGCCGCCTACGCGCTGCTGGAGGAGGGCGGCCACCGTCTGGCCCTGCGGCTGGAATCGGAGGCGCCGGAGACCGCGCTGGCCTCGGCGCTGGGCGGCGACCTGTCGCTGGGCGGCGACGCCCTGACCTACGACGCGTTGCAGAACGCCGACGTGCTGTCGGTCTGCGAGCGGCGCAAGGGTCTGCCGGTGGCGCTGGGGCTGCTCTACCTGGCCGCCGCACGACGGTGCAGGCTGGACCTGCGCGGCGTCGACTTTCCCGGCCACTTCATGCTGCGGCTGGAGACGGAACACGGGCCCATGGCCATCGACGCCTTCACCGGCGGGCGGGTGGTGATGCCGTCGGAGCTGACCCGCCGCGCGTTGCACGTGGGCCTGCCGCTCTCCGCCGCCGATCGGCTGGACGAGCTGATGCGGCCGGTCAGCGACCGCCGCGTGCTCATCCGCCTGCAGAACAACATCCTGGCGCGCGCCCGCAACAGCGGCAACCTGCCGGCGGCGGAGCGCGCCTCGCTGCGCTGGGCCCTGCTCGACCCGCTCGACCCGCGGCCGTGGATCGACGTGGCCTCGGCGCGGGAGGCCGGCGGCCAGCTCTCCGGCGCCATCGAAGCCCTGACCCGCGCCGAGGCGCTGGGCGGCGCCTCCGCCTACGCGGTGGACCGCATGCGCGAGCGCGTGCGAAAGCGCCTGAACTGACGCGGGCTGTCGCCGCGCGAACGAGGACCGTCGCATGCCGCTGAAAGTCGCCGTGCAGATGGACCCGGTCGAACTCGTCAAGATCGAGACCGACACCACCTTCATGCTGGCCATGGAGGCGCAGGCGCGGGGGGCGGAGCTGACCTTCTGGTCGGCCGACGACCTGAGCCTGGAGAACGGGGTGGCGCTGGCGCGGGCGCGGCCGCTCAGCCTCCGCGCGGTGCAGGGGGACCACTACACGCTGGGAGAGGCGCGGATGACAAAGGTCGCAGCGTTCGACGTCGTGCTGATGCGGCAGGACCCGCCGTTCGACATGCACTACGTCACCGCCACCCACATCCTGCAGACCGTGCATCCGGCGACGCTGGTGGTGAACGACCCGGCCGAGGTGCGCAACGCGCCGGAGAAGCTGTTCGTCACGCGGTGGCCGGAGCTGCAGCCGCCGACCCTGATCACCCGCGATCCGCTGGCCATGGCCGAGTTCCGGGCCCGGCACGGCGACGTGGTGCTCAAGCCGCTCTACGGCGGCGCGGGCAGCGGCGTGCTGCGCCTCAAGGCCGGCGATTCCAACCTCGGCGCCATTCTGGAGCTGCACGCCGCCATCGGCCGAGAGCCTCTGGTGATGCAGGCCTTCCTGCCGTCGGTGGTGGAGGGGGACAAGCGCGTGATCCTGGTGGACGGCGAACCGATCGGAGCCATCAACCGGGTGCCGGCGCGGGGCGAAATCCGCTCCAACCTGGCGGTCGGCGGGCGGGCCGAGGCGGTGGAGCTGACCGACCGCGACCGCGAAATCTGCGCGGTGATCGGGCCGGAGCTGAAACGCCGGGGGCTGATCTTCGTCGGCATCGACGTGATCGGCGGACGGTTGACGGAGATCAACGTCACATCGCCCACCGGCGCCCAGCAGCTGAAGCGCTTCGGCGGGGCGGACGCGGCGGCGGCGCTGTGGGACGCGGTCGAGGCGCGGCGAGGGTAGGCTGAAGGGGAACACCGCCCGCACGGCCGCATTAACAACCCTGAACAGTTCTGCTTTCGTTCTTGTGCAGGCTTTTCAGCCGTGCTTCAGTGGGTTCGGGACAGGGAGGCTGAGATGGTCGGTAAGATCGTCACCGTGGCGTTCGAGGGCGTGGACGCGCGGCGCGTAGACGTGGAGGTGCAGATGCCGCCGCGCTCGAGCGGCCCGGCCTATTTCGGCATCGTCGGCCTCGGCGACCGGGCGGTGGGCGAGAGCCGCGACCGGGTGAAGGCCGCGGGCGCATCGTCAAGACCGCCGGCGCCCTGCCTGCGGCGGTGGCGGCCGGGGCCATGGGGCTGGGCCTGATCGTACCGGAGGCCTGCGGGCCGGAAGCCGCCTGGGCCGGCGACGTGCGGCTGATCGCGCCGCCCTCGCTGATCGCGGTGGTCAACCACTTCCGCGGCACGCAGATGACCGGCCCGCCGAAACCCGGCCGCATTCTCGACGGACCCGGCGCGCCCGACCTCAAGGAGGTGCGCGGGCAGGAGCACGCCAAGCGGGCGCTGGAGATCGCCGCGGCCGGCGGCCACAACCTGCTCAAGGGCGAGAACATTGCAATCGTAAAACCGCTTTGCGATCAACAACTTAGAATCGCGCTCGCGGCCTAGGAAGGCCGTTCGGCCCCCTCCCCTCCCCGCACCCGCAAGGGCCGAAGGGCGCTTAGA
>Ga0136611_10000723_pt1 | contig 22243 bp, 16 predicted proteins | sample AntDrymUQ2232306_2_FD_106645 | JGI IMG/M metagenome (GOLD analysis project Ga0136611, IMG submission 106645) | Polar desert sand microbial communities from Dry Valleys, Antarctica - metaG UQ223 (23.06) | ecosystem: Environmental > Terrestrial > Soil > Desert | place: Antarctica: Dry Valley...
CTTCGACGGCCACGACATCTCGCAGGGCGCTGGCGACGACGGCGCGGGAACGATCACCGGCCTCGAAGCTGGCCGGGCGCTGGCACAGCACGAGGGCAAGCTCAAGCGCACTGTCCGCATCATCTGCTTCGGCGCCGAGGAGATCGGGCTGCTGGGCGCGGCGCACCACGCCCGCACGACCGACCCGGACACGTACCGCTTCGTGATGAACCTCGACGGCGCCGGGCGCGGTCAGGGTGGTCAGGAACAGCTTGTCCTCTCCGGCTGGCCGGAACTGGGCAAGTGGGTCGAAGCGTGGGCGAAGGAGCATCACTATGAGCTGACGGTCGACGACCAGCTCAACTCGCATTCGGACCACTACCCGTTCGCGCTGCGCGGCATCCCGAACGGCACACTCAACTCGAAGGACCGGACAGCCGGGCTGGTTGGCCGCGGCTACGGTCACACCGAGGCGGACACGTTCGACAAGATCCACCTGCGCGGCTTACAGATGTCAGCCATCGCCGTCGCCCGACTGGCACTGGCAATGGCCCAGGCAGACGACTTCCCGGCCAAGCGCCGCACTGAGGATGAGGTGCGCGAGCAGCTCAAGAAAAACAACCTGCTCGAACGCGCTGAGAAGTCTGGCCGGTTCCCGGCGAAGCAGGCGTAGGATACGTAACGAGATTCCGATCGGTGCGCCGACGGGAGGGGCCGGGCTCGTTCCCGGCCCTGTTGGAAACCCCGAGCCACTTCGCAGGACAGCGACCGTTGCCGCTGTACATTTCGGGTGGATAACAGGGCCGGGAACGAGCCCGGCCCCTCCCGTCGGCGCGAAACGAGGTGATTCGAGAAATGGAAGACGAAATGTCCAACGACCTTCGAATGATTGAGCAGCAGATCCTGGCCGATATCTGGACGACCGATGAGCCGATGACGGTGTTGCGCGAGCTGTGTGACGACATCGGGCATCGGTTTGGCGGATCGGAGTCAGAGCGGCTTGGGGCGGAGTTCCTCAAGCAGAAGATGCTTGATTACGGGTTGGAGAACGTCCGGATCGAGGAGTTCCCGCTCGCGAGCTGGGAGCGCGGTAGTGCCTATCTGAAGCTGCTGGAGCCGGTCGAGCGCGAGTTCTCGGTCGTGGCGATGCCGTACTGTCCGGCAGCCGACTTGACGGCGCAGATCGTCGATGTCGGCGAGGGTGACTTGGCCGACTACGAGCGACTCGGCGACGCGATCAAGGGCAAGATCGTTATCACCGACGCTGAGACGAACAAGCCGGGCGAGCGCAAGAGCCACCGGATCGTCAAGTACAACTGGGCAGTCGAGTACGGCGCGGCGGCAATCGTCTACATCAACCAGAACCCCGGCATGCTCCATATCACCGGCGCGCTCTTTGGCCACACCGCGATCCAGTCCCCGGCTGAGGAGTGGGAAGTGCCGATTCCCGGCGTTGGCGTGACCTGGGAGGCCGGCTCGGCCATCCGGCGGCTGGTCGAGCGAACCGGCGGCGAGGGCAAGATCCACCTCAAGCTGGAGAACCGCACGTTTGCCAGCACGAGCCGCAACGTGATCGGCGAGATCACCGGCTCGGAGCACCCCGACGAGGTCGTCCTGATCGGCGGCCACTTCGACGGCCACGATATCGCCCAGGCGGCCGGTGACGATGGCGCCGGGACGATCACCGGCCTGGAGGCAGCCCGCGTGCTCGTTCCGCACAAGGACAAGCTCAAGCGGACGGTGCGAGTCGTCTGCTTCGGATCGGAGGAGATCGGCCTGCTGGGCGCGTTCCACCACGCCCAGAACACCGATCCGGATTCGTACCGCTTCGTGATGAACCTGGACGGCGCTGGCCGTGGGCAGGGTGGACACGAGCAGTTGACGCTGACCGAGTGGCCCGAGCTACAGCCGTGGTTTGAAACCTGGTCACGCGAGCATCACTACGGCTTTGAGATTCGCCAGCAGGTGAGCGCCTACTCAGATCATTATCCGTTCGCGTTGCGCGGCATTCCGAACGGAACGGTCAACGCGCAGGACTCGACGGCTGGCATGATCGGACGTGGCTACGGCCACACCGAAGCCGACACGCTCGACAAGGTCCACGTGCGCGGCCTGCAGATGTCGGCTGCGCTTGTCGCCCGGCTGGTCCTGGCGATCGCCAATGCGGAGGACTGGCCCGCACCGGAACGCCGCAGCGATGCTGAAGTGCGCGAACTGCTGGAGAAGAACAAGTTCCTGGCGGCGGCGATCAAGACAGGGTATCTGCTGGAGCAACGCTGTGACAGGTCATCCGGCAGGGGCGATGGCGCAGCGGCGCCTGCCGATTGACCCGTCACATATCATGCTGCCCGTTGGCTACGGCGACTCAGAATGAGCGCGGTGGCATCCCCGGCAGGGATCGGCTTCGAGAAGTAGTAACCCTGCGCGCGATCGCAGGCGAGCGCGAGGAGGCGATCACGCTGGTCGGATGTCTCGACGCCTTCAGCGACGACAGTGATCCCCAGCGTGTGGGCAAGCGTGATTGTCGCTGACACGATCGCGGTGTCCACTGGCGTGATGCCGAGACCGCTTACGAACGATTGGTCGATCTTGAGCACATCGACTGGGAAGCGCTTCAGATAGGCGTGAGATGAGTAGCCGGTGCCGAAGTCATCGATTGCAATCTTGACGCCGAGTGCCTTGAGCGCGTGAAGACGGTTAACGGTAACGTCAATGTCTTCCATGACCGCGGTTTCGGTGATCTCGATCGTGAGGCAGGCAGGCGCGAGACCGGTCGCGCGGAGCGTCTGTTCGACCTGGGTTACCAGGTCCGCCTGCTGAAATTGGAGCGGTGAGAGGTTCACGCTCATCGTCAGCGGCTCCAGTCCTGGGCGATTGCGGGCCCATTCGACGGCCTGCCGGCAGGCTGTGTCGAGGACCCAGCGACCGAGCGGGACGATCAGTGCGCTTTCCTCGGCCAACGGGATGAACTCCGCCGGTGGCACCTGGCCGCGCACGGGATGGTTCCAGCGCACCAACGCTTCGAATCCGGTGATCTCGCCGTTGTCGAGCGAGATCTTCGGTTGATAATGCAACTCGAACTGTTCATTGACAATCGCCTGGCGCAGATCCGTCTCGGTTTCCAGCCGGTGCGTCGCGACCTGGTGAAGGATTGCGTCGAAGATGGCGATCCGGTTTCGCCCCTGGGCTTTCGCACGATACATGGCCACGTCGGCGCGTCGCAGCAGGTCGTCCGGTTCCCCAACACTCCGATCCACCATCGCGATGCCGATGCTGGTTGTCAAATTGATCTGGCGTCCGAGGTGGGAGATAGGTGGCTCCAGGACAGCGCGGATACGCTCCGCGATGATAATGGCGTCGGCGGTATCCCTGATCTGGGTCAGGAGGACGGCGAACTCATCGCCACCGAATCGCGAGATCGTGTCGGTGTCGCGTACGACCGTTGTGAGCCTGCGCGCAACCTCGCAAAGCACTGCGTCGCCGTGACCGTGACCGAGACTGTCGTTGACAACCTTGAAGTTGTCGAGGTCGAGGAACAGGATCGCAACCGGCGGACCACCTCGATGAACCTGGGCCATTGCGCGCTCCGCGCGGTCAACGAGCAGGAGCCGGTTCGGCAGGTTGGTCAGGGCGTCATGAAACGCCTGGTGGCGCAACTCGTTCTCAAGACCCTTGCGGCGGCTGATATCGATAATAAGCCCATGCCAGTACAGCGGGAGGTCGGCTTCGTCGCGAACGAGGTGGGCTTCGTCCTGGACCCAGATATCGTCACCAGAGCGCGTGCGGAGCCGGTATTCGATATGGAACGGGTCGCCGCTCGCGCAGGCGCTTCGAGTACGCCGATCGAACCAGATCGATGTCGTCGGAGTGTAGGCCGGAATCGAACCAGCCGTCTCCAATGTCGAGCACTTCCTGAACCGACCAGCCAGTCAGTGTTTCCAATTGTGGGCTGATGTAGGTGACGATGTCGAGATTGTCAGGCAGGGTACGGTACAGCACGCCCGGCGACTGCTCGACGAGCGAACGCAGCATCCGTTCGGCGTCCTGGAGTCGGACGTTGGCCAGTGCCCGCTCGCGGATGTCAAGGTACATGGCCATCGCGCCAACGGTCGCCCCGCTGGCATCGCGGATTGGTGCACTGGAGATACTGACATCGATCAGCGAGCCGTCCTTGTGTTGGCGCTTGGTTTCGTAGCCGTGTGTTTGCTCACCCATCATGGCCGACGTGAGCCGTTGGGCGGCTTCATCGCCGGATGACGCTGGAATCAATGGGACGGGCTTACCGAGCACCTCGTTGCTCGTCCAGCCAAACAGTCGTTCGGCGGTTGGGTTCCACATCAGCACGATGCCATGTGCGTCGGTCGCCATGATGGCCAGCGGCGATGCGTCGATAACGGCGCGTAGCATGTCGGCCGCCCGCGCGCGTTCCTCCTCTGCACGAACTCGATCCGTGATATCAAGCAGGAAACCCTGCCAGTATTGCGGCACACCAGCGTCGTCCCGGTGCAGGACGCCGCAGTTGTGGAGCCAGATCTGGCGACCGTCCTTTCTGAACACAAGCATATCGACAGCGAATGGTTCGAAGGTTTCATTGGCACGCTGGACTTCGGCGACAACACGTTCGACATCGTCGGGGTGAACAGCGTCCAGCCAGAAGCCTGGCCGCGACGCTATTTCATCCTGCGTGTAGCCGCTCAGCTCGAACACCTGCGGACTGGCGTGGACGATCCCGACGCCGACATCCTCGATGTACGTGACAGCCGGGCTATGCTCAACGAGCGTCCGGTAGCGTTGTTCAGCGTCGCGCAGCGCATCACGTGTGCGCCGGTGCTCGGTGACATCGCGCACAATTGCGGATGAGCCGGCGATCGCCCCGCCGACATCGAACATCGGCGCAACCGAGATTGACACATCGACAAAGCAGGCGTCATCGTGCGTCAGTCGCATCTCGACGTCACGAATCGTCTGTCCGGCGTCGATCGCCTCTCGAATCGCCTGGCCTTCAGCAGCGTGATTGACAGGATCGAGGCTTAAGACAGGCTGGCCAAGAATTTCAGCGGCGGTACGCCTGTACATGCGCTCAGCGGCCGCGTTCCAGCTAATGATCCTGCCGGCATGGTCGGTGCCAATGATTCCGTCGTTGGACGCATCGACGATGTCGCGCAGAAAGCTCAGGGTGACCTCGCTCTGCCGTAGCTCAGACACATCTCGAAAATAGACCGAGAGGCCGTCGGCCGCCGGGTAGACGTGAACGCTGAACCATGCGTCGAGTGGCGGATACCAAAACTCGAACTTGGCAGGCCTTCCGCAGTCGAGTGCGCGATGATACTCGTCGTACAGCATCGTATCGATCGCTTCTGGAAATTCGTCCCAGATACAACGTCCAAGCAACTCCTCGCTAGGACGTCGTAGGAGTTCGTTACAATGTACATTCAGATGGACGAATCGCCACGAACGGTCCAGGGCGTAAAACGCATCGCTGATGCGATCGAGCAACGCTTCCTTCTCGCGGCGCGTCGTTTCGGACGTTTCCCAGCGCTCGACGACGTACGCGGTTCGCTGCCGTTGGTGCATGACCAGCATCACCATCTCGGCCAGATCGTGTAGTGTCGCCACTTCGTCCTCGGACCACGCATGCGGGTTGCCGTCGATCGCGCAGAGCGCCCCCAGCACCTGTCCATCTGGTGCTAGCAACGGCACGCCTGCGTAGGCGACGACACCCAGATCCGGGACGGCGAGGTTATCTTGGAGGATTGGATGCAAGCGGGCGTCACCGACCAGCAGCGGCTGGCCTGACCCAACGATGTATTGGCAGAATGAATGGGTTAGCGGTGTTTCACGCTCGCTAGCCCACGGCTCCGGCAGACCACAGCTACTCTTGAAGAACTGCCGGTCGCTATCGACGAATGTGACAAGCGAGATCGGGACGGACAGCATGCGCGTCGCGATTCGCGTGACACGGTCAAACGCTTCTTCGACCGGCGTATCGAGCAGGTTCAGCAGGTGAAGAGCGTCGAGCCGGGCCGGATCATTCAGGAGCGTCGTCGGGGATTTCAACATCCAGCGATCCTTAGTGGGCGGTAGCGGCGACCAATTGGCCAGCATCGCGCTCTCGCTCCTTACGCCCTAGTATCGTGGCTGGTGACAGGCGTGTCAGTTGTCAACGATGCAATGGAATCACAGACGCATCACCGTCGACCCCGATGACGTGATAACCCGGACTTTTGGTCCAGACGTTCTTATGAGGGTAGCGATGACCGTTCAACAATCGTCCGACGTGGGCGCAACGTACTTGATCGTTTCGGGCTGCGCGGCCGGTCGCCGGATACCCGCGCTGATCGGTGCGCTTGCGCCCCGCGTCGCGAACCTGCTGACGGTGGTGACGCCGAACGCGCAACGCATCGTCAGCCCACGGGAACTGGCGCTCGTACCCGGTCACCGAATTGTCGAGAGCTACTTCGATGTGGCGATCCTCCCGCGTCCTCCCGAGGGCGTGCTGCTGGTCGCGCCATGCTCGTTCAACACGCTCAACAAGCTGGCGCAGGGTATCGCTGACAACCTCGCGCTTTCGATCGTCGCCGAAGCGATTGGGCGCGGGACTCCGGTGCTTGTTGCGATCTCGGTCAATGATCCGCTCTGGGCGCACCCACGCGCGCAGCAGTCGGTTGCCGAGCTGCGCCGCTGGGGCATCACGGTCATCGAACCTGTGCCTGACGCAAACGGCTGGCTGACGATGGCCCCGAACGAGGCGATCGTCGAGCAGGTGGTGAACGCCATCGACGCGCGCTAACACGGACTTCTCGGGGGCTGTGGCGTTTCCCGCTGTCGTTCTGCGGAGTTGGCCAGCTTGCATCTGTCGTCCTCTTCCCGGCCGGGTATCCGCGCACGGGTGGCGCGATCATCGCAATGTCGTCCTTTCTGACACACGGGCGGGCGAACAAGGGCGACATTGCGATGATCGCCCTTACCGGGGAGCGGACGGCAGATGCACGCTGTCATCCACCGAGAGCGATCGCAAGGACGCCGACCGCGATCAACGCCGAGCCAGCGATTCGGACAGGGCCAATCCGTTCCTTGAGGATCAGGACGCCGAGCAGGGTCGCGAAGACAATGCTGGTTTCACGCAGCGGGACGATGTACCCGATCTGGCTACCGGATACCTTCATCGCCGCCAGGACGATCAGGTAGGTGCCGATGTGGAGGACGCCACCGGCGAGGATGGCGCGTTTGCTCGTCTTCCAGGCGGCAGCGACCGCGTCCCGGCGGCGCGCGACGATGTAGGGCAACAAGAGCAGCGATTGCAGGCCGATCAAGCCATAGACATACACGAGTGGGTTCGCGTGCTTGATGCCGGCCTTGTCAATGAGCGAGTACGATGCGATCGTCAGCCCGGTTAGGACGGCGAAGACGATTCCACGACGGCCGCTGGCGATCTCTGCCGCCACTTGATTCCGCGCGCCGAGGACGCTGATCGTTACGAAGCCGAGCAGAATCGTCGCGATACCGGCCAGCGCGATAGCGGTTGGACGTTCGTCGAGAAGTGGGATCGCCAGGAGTGGCACGAGGACGACGCCGGTCCCGCGCGCGATCGGGTAGGTGAGCGAGAGCGCGCCGTTGCGATAGGCCGCCGCCAGGAAGACCGTGTAGGCCATCTCAAGCGTGCCGCTGACGAGCAGGAACGGGATGACGCTCGACGAGACGCCGTCGCGCGCGAGGACGAAGGCAACCGGAGCGGCGTAGATCAGCAGGCCGAACGCGCTGATTGAGAACAGAAACGCCAACGGATCCGCGCTGCGCTTCGCCAGCACGTTCCAGGTGGCGTGCATCACCGCTGAGATGAGGACCAATCCGACTGCTACCACTCCCACGTCCGGCATAGTAACGCAGTCGCGGCGGGAACCGGGAATCGGGGTGTCGAACGGTATCTCAATCTCACTATGTCCCGTATCCCGGTTCCCGCAGCCTTGTCGAATCAGCGGCCTCGGGCGATGATTGCGTGATCTTGGAGTGAGTTTCCGTCCCTTGTAGGGGAACGGCGTGATGGAGATGATGATGAGTGATACGTTGACCCGTTTCGACACGCGGCACAAGAGCCGCGTCATGCACGATGGCCGGGACAGGGCGGCGGCACGGGCGATGTTGCACGGGATCGGCTTCACCGACGACGACCTGAAGAAGCCGGTCGTTGGTGTCGCCCACTCGTGGATCGGGACGATGCCGTGCAACTTCGGCCTGCGGCGGCTGGCGCAGCAGGTGATGGAGGGCGTTCGCGCTGCCGGTGGGACACCGATGGAGGTCAACACGATCGCCATCTCCGACGGCGTGACAATGGGCACAGAGGGGATGAAGGCATCGCTCGTTTCGCGCGAGCTCATCGCAGACTCGATCGAGCTGGTCGCGCGTGGCCATATGTTCGACGCGATCATCATCCTGGCTGCCTGCGACAAGACGCTGCCCGGTTCGGCGATGGCGCTCATCCGACTCGATATTCCCGGCTTCGTCCTCTACGGCGGCTCGATCTATCCGGGTCGCTTCCAGAACCGCGACGTGACGATCGTCGACGTCTTCGAGGGCATCGGAGCGAACGCCGCCGGCAAGATGACCGACGAAGACCTGAACGTGCTGGAGCATTGCGCGATCCCCGGCATGGGCGCCTGCGGTGGCCACTTCACTGCCAACACGATGGCGACTGCGCTCGAAATGCTTGGCCTCTCGCCGACCGGGATGACTAGCGTCCCGCAGGAGGATCCGAAGAAGCAGGAGATTGGCTTCAAGGCTGGCCAGCTCGTGATGGACCAGCTTGAGCGCGGGCTGCTGCCGAGCGAGATCCTGACGCGCGCCAGCTTCGACAACATGATCGCCAGCGCCTGTGCGACCGGTGGCTCCACTAACATCGTCCTCCACTCGCTCGCGATGGCTCGTGAAGCCGATATCCCGCTGACGATCGACGACTTCAACGCCATCTCCGACCGGACGCCGGTCATCGCCGACCTGATGCCGGGCGGCAAGTACACAGCCGTTGATGTCCACAACGCGGGCGGCATCCAGCTCATCACGAAGCGGCTGATCGAGGGCGGGGTCGTCGATGGCGAGCAGTTGACGCCGACCGGCAAGTCGCTTGCCGAAGAGTGCGCCAGCGCGACCGAGACGCCCGGCCAGCAAGTCATCACGACCGTCGAGCAGCCGTTCAAGGCGCAGGGCGGGCTGCTGGTTTTGAAGGGCAACATCGCGACGAAGGGCAGTGTCATCAAGATCTCGGCGACCGAGCGCTACCGCCATCGTGGCCCAGCCCGCGTCTTCGAGCGGGAGGAGGACGCGATGGACGCCGTCACTGAAGGGCGGATCGTTCCGGGCGACGTGATTGTCATCCGCTACGAGGGGCCGCGCGGTGGCCCCGGTATGCGCGAGATGCTGGGCGTCACCGGCGCACTGGTCGGAGTCGGCCTCGGCGAGACGGTCGCGCTGATGACTGATGGCCGCTTCTCCGGCGGCACGCGCGGCTTCTGCATCGGCCACATCGCGCCCGAAGCGGCGATGGGCGGCCCAATCGCCGCCCTGCGCGAAGGTGACATCATCGCGATCGATGTCATGGAGCGCACGCTGAACGTCGAGCTTTCCGACGAGGAGATCGCCAGTCGGCTGGCTGACTGGCAGCCGCCCAAGCCGCGCTACACCTCCGGCGTCTTCGCCAAATACGCCGCGCTGGTTTCGACCGCTGACGAAGGCGCGGTGACACGGCCAAATCTCCAAATGTGAACGTGGCGCGGAAGCCGGGAGTCCCCCTGTCGTCCAGAGCCGCAGCGAAGGACCTCTCCTCGTCGAACGTGCGAGTAGTCAAGGCGGAGAGGTCCTTCGCTGCGGCTCTGGACGACAGGGGGACTCCCGGCTTCCGCGCCACGTTCGTAAGACATTGCGTGACGGGACGCTGACCGATTCAGTCCGCTGCGATCTCGCGGTACTCGGGTTCGATCTCACCAGCCACGATCGCGTCAGGCCGGTGGGACACGACGTCATCCTTGATCAGGAAGAAGGAGACGACGGCCATTGCCATGATCGCGAAGGCTGAAACGTAAATGGCGCGATCCATCCCGGCCATGAAGGCGTCGCTGCTGGCGAGGCGGATCGTCGCAATCGCCTCGGGGAACTGCTCCACTCCTGGGAAGAGGCCGCGCTCGACGATGTCGTCGATGACGCGCCCGCCCTGGCTCATGCCGTTGCTGATGAACTCAAGCGCTGGCGCGACGGGTGACGAACCTTCGGTTTCGCGCACGTTCTGGACAGTTGGGTCGGCGTTGAACGTGTCCTGATAGGTGCGGTTCATGATCGTGCCGAGGAATGCGATCCCGAAGACGTTGCCGATCTCGCGAATCGCACCATTGACTGCCGAGGCGACGCCGCTGCGCTCCGACTCGACGCTGTTGAGGACAGCCGTCGTCATCGGCGCGAAGATGAACGACATGCCGAGGCCCATCACGAGATACGATGGCAGCAGATCCCAATAGCTGCCATCGACGCTGGCGCGCATGTAAAGCAGCGTCCCGATGCCGGCCACGATCATCCCGAACGAGATGAGGACGCGCGCTCCGACGCGATTGACGAGCGCGCCAGATGCTGGAGCGCCGAACATCATCACGATCACCATCGGGATCAACGCCATCCCGGCCCGGACCGGCGAAAAGCCGAGCACATTCTGGAGGTAGAGCGTTCCAAAAAACGCCAGACCGGCGATCAGGAAAGAGATCGCGAATGCGTCGATGTTCGCGCCGGTGAAGGTCGGTGACTTAAAGAAGCGCAGCGGCACCATCGGCTTCTCGGTGCGCGACTCGACCCAGACAAATGCGACGCCGAGGATCGCCGCGATGGCGAATGCCGACAGGATGACCGTATCGTTCCAGCCGCGCTCACCAGCTTCGATGAGTCCCCACGTCAGCGATGCGATCGCGCCCGTCACCAGGATCGTGCCGGGAATGTCAGTCGACACGTCGCCGGTCGTGTCCTTTGATTCTGGGACGACCGCCTGGGTGACGAGGATCGCCAGGATGCCGATCGGAACATTGATCAGGAAGATCCAGTGCCAGGAAACATACTGGACGAGCAGTCCGCCAACGACCGGCCCGAGTGCCAGGCCGGAAACGGACACGGCAGACCAGATGCCGAGCGCCTTGCCGCGCTCTTCGGGCGGGAAGGCGTTCGAGACGAGCGAGAGCGAGAGCGGCAGGATGAAGGCCGCGCCGATGCCTTGTAGCGCCCGCGCGAGAATCAGCATCTCGACATTCTGCGAGAAGGCCGCGAAGACTGATGCGCCGGTAAAGAAGGCGATGCCGAGGACGAACCACTGCTTACGCCCGAGCCGGTCGCCGAGACCGCCAGCCGTGATCTGGAGCGAGGCGAAGACGAGGATATAGGACGAGACGATCCACTGGAGCTGGGTCGTCGATGCGTCGAGGTCGCGCGAGATGGTCGGTAGCGCGACGTTGACGACCAGATTGTCGAGAATGGCCATGAAGAGCGCAAAACAGGCTGCGATCAGCGTGTACCACTTCGCATTGCCATCGTTGACTCGACCGGCCAGTGACGAGCGCATACTCATCGGCTATCCCCTGTTCGCTGCGGTGCACGCACGCATCCTCACGCTCGACGGCGGCTCCGCTGCCGCGTCGCGTGCACATCATAGTGTTTGTGAACTCTGTAACAAACCGTCCGAATGGACAGGGCGCGCCGGTCTGAAGAACAGGTGTCCTCAGCATCAGCAGCGCCCGACCGGCATCGGCGCCTGCAGCGTTCGTCACTATCCTAGTCATCATTGGCGCGACTGTCACTGGACGTTCGGGTAGGTCGCGTCTCCGCCTTTTGGAGGCGTGGCAGCTTGTACCAATGACGGATATGATGGGTTTCGGTGTCGCACCTCCTGGAAGGAAAACGATCACGGATAGCCTGACCACCGAGACGACCATCAACGAACCGACGCAAGTGGCAATGACCTCGCCGGTCGAGGACGACGATACCTACGACGCAAAGGGTGTCGCGGTCGCATCGTTCGCGCACTTCTCGCACGACCTCTACCCGTCGTTCATCGGCCCGCTCGTGCCGGCCATTCAGGACAAGCTCGGGATATCGCTGGCGATGGCGAGCCTGATGGTGCCGGCCCAGCAGATGCCGAGCATCCTCCAGCCGTTCATCGGTCTGGTCGCCGACCGCACCAGTCGGCGCTGGTTCGTCGTCATCTCGCCAGCGACGGCGGCCATCTCGCTCTCCTCGTTGGGCCTTGCGCCGAACATCGCTGTCGTCCTGTTGCTGCTGCTCGTCTCGGGGTTGTCGTCGGCGATGTTCCACGCGCCAGCAGTCGCGCTCGTCGGCGAGTTCGGCGGACGCAAGATGGGCCGCGCGATGTCGATCTTCATGGCCGGTGGTGAGATGTCGCGGACGCTCGGGCCGATCCTGATCACCGGCGCGATCGCGCTCTTTACGCTCGAAGGCTCATTCGTCGTCATGACGGTCGGGATCGTCGCCTCGTTCGTCCTCTACCTCACGCTCGACACCACCGTGACGGATGCCCGCCGTCAGGCGCTGGACAAGGTCGATATTCGCCCGATCCTGCGCGCACGCCGTGGCCCGATCGGTGGACTGCTGGCCTACTCGATCCTGACCGGCATCGCGACGACGCCGTTCCACTTCTTCCTCGTCAAGCTGCTGGTCGATAAGGGACACGGCGAGTGGTACGGCGGCTTCGCGCTCTCGACGCTGTTCGCGTCGGGCGTCGTCGGCGGGCTCGTCGGGGGGAATCTTTCGGACCGAATCGGCCGACGCGCGATGCTGATCGCCTTCACCGCCGCGACACCACCGCTGCTCTACTTCTACCTCTGGACCGAGAACGGCTCGTGGTGGGTGCTCGGCATCCTGGCGATCGCTGGCGCGATCACGATGGCGCCTCGTTCGGTCATTCTGGCAGTCGGCGCCGACATCCTCCCAGAAGCACGCGGACCGATGGCCGGGATGCTGCTGGCGCTCGGCTTCGTCTCGATGAGCATCGCCGCGCTCGTCTTCGGAGCGGTCGCTGACTCGATCGGGATCGTCGACGCCTACTGGTTCGTGCCAGCGATCTGGTTCCTCAGTCTGCCCTGTATCGCGCTCCTGCCTCGTCGCGGTGCGCCACTGGCGATGCCGGACTGATCGCCTGAGTAGTCGTCCACCGTGGAGTTGTCGGGTTGTTCGGATGGAGTTGTTCAGTCCCCCTGTCGTCCTGAGCCGCAGCGAAGGACCTCTCCTCGTACGACCGCTCATTCGTCAAGGCGGGGAGGTCCTTCGCTGCGGCTCAGGACGACAGGGGGGACTGCGCCGTCCTCCCGACCAGCCAACTCGTCAAGATCCTGATGGTCATCTACTGAGTATCCGTTACGTTGGGCGACGGATTGTCCAGCGGGTCATGTCCACGCCGAACTCGGTCCAGGCGAGCGCCAGCGTCGGCTCGAGGACATACAGGCCGCCTTCGTCCCAGGTGTCGGCAGTCGGTGTATAGCCAAGCGCGGCGTACTTGGCCGAATACAGCTCAACGAGTTGGGCGGCGAACGACGGGGTGGGACGCCCATGCTCGTGCACGACGCCCTCGACGATGACGACCTCATTTCCATCCTCAAGGTGGACAGCGACATGCGGCTGGCTGGCGACATTGCGCATCCGGCGCGTCTCGGGGCTGCCGTCGAAGTAGAGCCTGCCGTCGAGCCAGAACGCCCAGGTTGGCGTGACATGTGGGTGGCCGTTCGGGCGGGTCGTCGCGATCCAGTAGTTGCGCGCCTCGGTCATTCGCTGCTCGACATACGACCAATCAAGCAGTCGCTGCTCGCGATCGGCGCGCATGTAGCCGTCTGGCACGATCGCCTGCCCGACTGAGATGACTGGCGGCTGGATTTTTGATTCCATGGAGATTGTTCCTTTCAAATCATCACGCTTCAACTCGTACACTCTAACGGCTGACTGTGTCACCGCATGTCATATTCGATTGTGGCGAAGGGAACAGATGCGCGCCTACCGGATGCTGTCGATCCTCTTGCTGATGCAGTCGCGCGGGAGCGTTACCGCCGGTGATCTGGCCGAACGGTTGGAGGTCTCGCGGCGGACTGTCTACCGTGACATGGAGGCGCTGTCGGCTGCCGGTGCACCGATCTACGCCGAACGAGGACATGGCGGCGGCTGGCGGCTGCTGGAGGGCAGCACAGTCGATCTACCCGGACTCGACGAGGCGCAGATGCGGGCGCTACAACTCGGTGGCCGACGCGACCTGCTCGACGATCTCGGTCTGCGCGGTGTCGCAGACTTCGTCTGGGCGCGACTCGGCGAAGCGCACAGCGGGGCCGGCGATATCGACGACTGGCTCTTGGTCGAGGACGCGAGCTGGCGTGAGCGGCGTGACGACATCTCGACGCTGCCGGAGGTCCAGCGCGCCGTCTTTGGCAGCCGCCGCCTGTGGATGCTGTATGAGCGCAGTGGCGAGCCGGTCGAGCGCACGGTCGATCCGCTCGGGCTGGTGGCGAAAGGCAACGTCTGGTACCTGGTCGCCGCTGTTGACGACGAACCGCGCACCTACCGCATCTCGCGTGTGCTGGAGGCGAACGCGCTGTCCGAGCCGAGCCGGAGGCCCGAAGGCTTCCGTTTGCGGGCATGGTGGGACAGTCAGCAGCGTGATTTTGCCGACCGCCTTCCGCGCCACGAGGTGCGGGCGCTGGCGCGCGGAGCGGCGCTGGACTGGCTGCGCTTCGGCGGCTGGTACGCAACCGTCGTCAGTCAATCAGAGCCGCGTCCAGATGGCTTCCGGGAATTGGAATTGACGTTTGACGCGCCCGACCGGGCGCTCGCCTGGGCGTTCACCAGTGGGACAGATGTCGTCCTGCTCGCTCCCGTCGAACTGCGCGACCAACTGGCACGACAGGCCGACGCCGTCCTCGCTCATCTCCGATCGTGCGAGCAACCGGAATAGGCCGACCGCCCTTCTGTGGGCTGGCAGTCGCCCAGGTCTGGTACTGGCTCTGATGTACCGGCGGCAATTGGTACCAATGCGGCTTCGGTGTGGGCGACTGCGTCGCCTATAGTGACGGAAATGTCGTGGTTCGAGGAGTGTAACCGGCAGAGGCATACCAATGACTAATACCCAGCAGGTCAATATGTCCGAGGTGCTGGCGGGGCTGGCTTCGATTCTCGACATCGTCGAGGGACAGCCGCCCGGTCATGTGCTGCGCTCGTGCATGCTTGGAATGCGGATCGGCGAGCGGATCGGGCTGGACGACGAGCAGCGCTCGTCCCTCTTCTACGCGCTGCTGCTTAAGGACGCCGGCTGCTCCAGCAACGCGGCGCGCATCTCGGCCATGTTCGATGCCGATGACTTCGTCTCGAAGTACACGTACAAGACGGTTGACTGGACGCGACAACCGGATGCCACGCTGTATGTGATGCGCACCGTCAGCCCGGACGGCTCGATCTGGAGCAAGGCGCGGCAAGTCATCGAGATCGGTCGCCAGAAGCACAGTTCTGTGAAGCAGTTGATCGAGATCCGCTGTGAACGGGGAGCCGGCATCGCCCGGTTGCTCGGTCTGTCGGAGGACACCGCCGTCGCGATCCGTAATCTGGACGAACATTGGGACGGCACTGGCCACCCGGATGGAGCCAGCGGAGGCGAGATTCCGATTCTGGCGCGCATCTGTGGACTCGCGCAAACGGTCGATGTCTTCTACAGCCAGTTCGGGCCGCTGATGGCCGAGAACATGATGCTCGACCGGCGTGGCACCTGGTTCGATCCGGCCCTGGCGGATGTCGTGTTCGCCGAGGCACGCGCCGGGCATCTCTGGAAGTCGCTGGAGTGCGACGACCTCAGCGCCGCAGTCGGAGCGTTGGAACCAGCCAGCCTCATTATCCCAGCCACGCCTGAGCGACTTGACCTGATCGCGGTCGCCTTCTCCCAGATCACCGATGCCAAATCGCCCTACACCAGCCAGCATTCGGCAGGCGTCGCGCGCGTCGCGGCGTTGCTGGCCCAACGGATGGGCTTTTCGGAGCAGGCGGTTCAGGAACAGGAGCGGGCCGGGCTGCTGCATGACATCGGCAAGCTTGGCGTCTCCAACCGTATCCTCGACTAGCCGGGCAAGCTCACGGACGGCGAGTTTCGCGAGATCCAGCGGCACCCGGAACTGACCTACCGGACGCTGTCCAGGGTCGGGCCGCTGGCCCATATCGCCGAGGTTTCGGCTCTGCATCATGAGCGTCTGGATGGCAGCGGCTATTATCGCGGGATGTCGGCCCATAACCTCGGCCCCCCGGCCCGTATCCTGGCTGTCGCTGATGTCTTCGACGCGCTTGTCAGCGACCGGCCATACCGCGCTGGAATGCCGATCGAGCAGGCACTCGCGATCATCCGCTCCGACGCCGGCAGCAAGCTCTGCCCCGAGTGCGCCGAGCAGCTCGTCGAGCTTGCTCCGTCGCTTGCGCCAGCCAGAGTGGCTGCGAATCAGGCGATACAGCCCGGTTCGACCGTGCCTGCTTCGCCTTCGCGGACGCTTGTCCCGGCCTGACCGACCTTCAGCATGTGCGCTTCGTTTCGCAATACAGCCTCGCGTTAGACGAACACTGTTATGGCAATGCAACGCGCCCCCCGTCGTCCAGAGCCGCAGCGAAGGACCTCCCCTGAGTTAGCCTCCCAAGTGGCCAAGGCGGAGAGGTCCTTCGCTGCGGCTCTGGACGACAGGGAAGCAACACCCTCGTGGGGGACTTGCATAGCACCAGGATGGTCTGAGTTCTCGTTATTGGTGACTCCAGCGGACTCTCGGCGTCCCGGTAGTACAGGTGCGATAACCGTCGTGCATCTGCCAGACTTCCGTGCATGGCGAATAGAGCGACCGGGGAGCTGACCAATGGCTGAGAGCATACTGCCGATTGAATTGGGCGATGGGTTGGTGCTGCGCCGTGCGACTGCATCCGATATCGATGCACTGATCGCGTTCAACACGATTGTCCACTCCCGTGGTGACGACCCGGCAACCGACGCAGGTGCGTCGACGGCGGACCTGCTCGGCAAGCGCCATCCACACCCGGTGACCGGGCCTGAGAACTTCACGGTCGTCGAAGACACCGCGACGGGAGCGATCGCCTCCTCCCTCTGCCTGATCCCGCAGACGTGGAACTATGCTGGCGTGTCATTCCCGGCCACACTGGTTGAGATGGTTGGGACGCTGCCCGAATATCGCAATCGCGGACTGGTGCGGAAGCAATTTGAGGTCGTCCATCGTTGGTGTGCCGAGCGCGGCGTCCTGGTTCAGGCGATTGCGGGTATTCCATGGTACTACCGTCAATTCGGCTACGAGTACGCGGTCCAGTTTGGGCCAGGGAGAACCGCGCGGCGTGCCACGACGCCGAAGCTGGATGGTGAGGAACCGGTCCGGTTGCGCGCGGCCGTCGAGGGCGATGCGGCATTCCTTGCCGGCCTGGAGGACGTAGCGCGCGGGCGCTGGTTGCTGACAAGCGTTCGCGACGAGCAGCATTGGCGCTATGAGATCGCTGGTCGAGATTCCGACAGCGATTCATGTACCCAAATCCAGATCATCGAACGGCCCGATGGGAGGCTCCTCGGGCATGTCGCCTACGTGGTCCCGCCGGACGAGGTAGCCTGGATCGTGTCGTTTGAGGTCGTGCCGGAAGTATCGTGGCTCGAAGTCGTGCCAACGGTGCTCCGGCATGTGCTGGCAGCGGTCGATGCGCGCGGCGCTGACGAGAAGATGGAGACCTACGCAGCAATGGAGCTTGGACCGGAGCACCCGGCCTATCGAGCGATGCCGGATATCCTCAGTACGCCGCCAAAAGGGTATGCGCTCTGCCTTCGCGTCTCCGACCTGCCTGCGTTCATCACGCGCGTCGCGCCGGTTTTGGAGCAGCGGCTGGCCGGTTCGGTCGCGCACGGGTACAGTGGTGAGTTGCCGATCAATTTCTATCGAGGTGGAATCCGACTCGTCCTCCAGGACGGGAAGCTCTCCTCTGTTGTCGCCGAGCGGCTCGATGTCAGCGTCGCGGCGTCGCTACCGGACCTGACCTTCCTGCAACTCCTGTTCGGCTATCGCTCGCTGGCCGAGCTTGATGCCTGGTATCCCGACTGCGTGATCCGCACGAACGAGGCGCGCGTTCTGCTCAATGCGCTCTTTCCAAAGCAACCATCGTTTGTCTGGCCGGTCTGGTAGCTACTCGTCTGGTCTGAGAACCAACCTGCCGGTTGTCCGCAACCGGCCCCGCTTCGCGTCCCAGGAGCGGATCGCAACGATAATCCGATGGCCGCCGTTGGGGAGCGGCTCGACGCGGATACCTCCGTAATTGTTCGGCAGCGAAAGGAAGTGGCGCGTGAAGCGGTAGCGGCGCTCGAACAGATTCGTACCGTGGACGACGGTGCGGTTGAAGATCGTCTGTTCCAGCGTGAGCGGAGTCGTCATCGCGCTGCTCGTGACCTGATGGACCACTCCGGCTCCTTCCTGTTGCCGGATCGTGAAGGCGCTGGCGCAATGGACATCGCCGGACAGGATCACGACCTGCCGGTTTGGCGCAACAGCCTCCCAGGTGAAGAATGCGTCGAGCAGCGCGTCACGGCTGTCGATGAAGCCGGTCGAGCTCCAGCGGTCGCGGATCGAGTCGGCGAAGCGCTCCGGGACGAGGTCGAACCCCCGTGTAAACCAGCGCGCGGTGTGGGCGACCGGCACGCTCGACATCACGAACAGCGTCGAGACGCCGTGCGAATCACCACTGGCTAGCCATGATTGCAGCCACTCCCATTCGCGCGCGCCGAGCATCGTGCCACTCTCATAGTCGCGTGCGCCGCGCAGGTCGAGCGCCAGGATCGCGATGTCGCCCCAGCGATGTAACCATTGGAACGGCGGGCTGCTACCGCCTCCACCGGGGTTGCGCGCATGCTGGTATTCGCCGTACGCGCGACAGGCGGCAGCGAACAGCCGGTAGTCGGTTGGGGATTTCTCGGCGGTCGATCCCCAGTTGTCGAAGATGTCGTGGTCGTCCCAGATGCAGAGCGTCGGGAACGTTTCACGCAGGGCGCGGATGCCTGACTGATTAAAGAACCCACGATAGTCACGCCGGTAGCGATCGAGCAGGTCGTCGATTGGAGGTGTATCGTCGCCATCGGCAGGCAGGTCCGGGCGGACGCTGAATAGCTCAAGCCCATCGGCATAGATTTGATCGCCAGCCAGTAGCAGGAGTTGCCCGCCCGCCCGCTGCAAGTCACTGCGCATCGCGGGATAGATGGCGGCATCGGCCTCGCGGACGACGATCTGGCCGGACTCATCCTCAGCGTAGGGCATGTGGCAACTACCGAACCCGAACGTCAGCGCGGCGGCCGTCCCAGGCGCTGGAGCGAAGCGGCCAACACGTCGTTGGTCGTTGACGATGACCGAGAATGGTGCATCTGGCGCAGGCTCCGTGAGCGAGAGGACGAACACGCCGGTCCAGTCGGATGCCCGGGAGAGTTCGATCGTCTGCGATGCGGATGCGCGCCCCGGCGATTGAAGGCTAGCCGATACAGAAGCATGACCAGCGAAGCGCACCCAGACACGCACCGAATGCTCGTCAATTGCGCCAAGCTCGACTGTGTTATCCAGCTCACCGTCAGGAAAGACACTCGCCACACCGTCTCCTCGCCAGAAAATGCGGCCCCATCGGCACATCGCATGCGATGATGATACGCGCGTTTGTACGTTTGCTGTGGGGAGAATCTGCGCCGTGGATCGACGGAATCTGGCCGAACTGAAGCTTGCGATGGAGTTCGGCGTCGCGCCGGTTGGCGACACACTGCCCCAGGCGCGGTCGAACGACGACGGTCAACCACGTCTGCTCGTCAGCCGGTTCAGGAACGACCATGCCATCTACTTTCGGTTTGATATACCACCAGATGTTCGCAAGGATCTGTCGGCCCTCGGCCCAACGGAACTCATGCGTGACGAGGAACGGGTGAAGGCCATCCTGGCCCGTGACTCGCCTTGCGAAACCGTCTATCGCATCCGCTGGTACACGATTGAGCAGATGGCCGATCCGGCAGCGTATCCCGACGTCACGTTCGTTGATGGTCGCCACGTCGTCATCGTCGACGGCGAGGTTGTTGCATGGGCGCAGACAGATTGTGAGAACGAGCGTGCCGCCGAGGTGTCGATCGAAACGCATGAAGCATTTCGCCGGCGCGGCTATGCGCGGCAGGTGACGGCGGCGTGGGCAGCCAAAGTGCTGTCCTCCGGTAAGGTGGCGTTCTACAGCCACTTGCTTGTGAATGCACCTTCGCGAGCGGTCGCTGAGAGTCTCGGGCTGGTGCATTTATCCGACGAGGTTGAGTATTTATGACAAGTGATTCGGTACTGGTGGCATCTCAGGTGCGATGTATAGGTGGGCGATACGGCCCAGTCAATCAGGAGAATGCAACAATGGTAGACACGAGCCAGATCAAGCCACACATGCCGGTCGTTTGCTCGGAGAACGGGCAGTTCGCGACCGTGGATCACATGGACGCTAACAACTCGATCAAGCTGACAAAGGATGACAGCGGCCAGCATCACTGGATTCCAGCCGACTGGGTCACACGGGTCGACCAGCACGTCCACGTCGACCGCCCTGGCAAGCAGGCGATGCAGGAGTGGTCCACCGAAGTACCGCAATAGACGCCGACTCGCATGACGAAGATGACACTGGCCCCGCGTCCAACGCGGGGCCAGTTCCTTTGACTGTTCCCCTGTCGTCCTGAGCCGCCGCGAAGGACCTCTCCTCCTTGGCTGGTGGTTCCGTCGAACGCGGAGAGATCCTTCGCGGCGGCTCAGGACGACAGGGGAACCCGCAACTCAGGTTCGCACTAGCCGATCGGAGGCCGGTATTGTGCCCAGGGTGCCATCTCTTCGTAGGCGGCGGCTGCACGCAAGACGGTTGCGTCGTCGCGCCAGCGTCCAACGAATTGCAGGCTGACCGGTAGCCCGTTGGCAGCGAAGCCGCAGGGGATCGTCGCCGCTGGCTGGCCGGTCAGGTTGAACGGGTAGGTGAAGGCGGTCCAGCCGAGATAGTTGACCGGCTGGCCATCGATCGTGCCAGGGTGATCGTTACCCGCTGGAAACGCGGTGACGGGTAGTTGCGGCGTGACGAGTAGATCCCAGTTGCCGTCCTCAAAGAAGCGACGCCACTGATGATAGTACGCGGTGCGCTGGACGTGCGCGCTGTACAGGTCGACTGCCGATAGCCGTTGTCCGCGCTCGACCAGTTCGATGCGGCCCGGATCGATCAGGTCACGCACTGCCTCGAAGTCGTCCTTGTGACGGCCAGCCTGGGCGGCGATCCAGATCGTGTCGAGCGTTTCCCACGGATCGGCGATGCCGGGATTGACCTCCTCGACATGCGCGCCGAGGTCGCTCAGGCGCTGGGCCGCGCGGGTCGTGATCTCGCGCACCTCGGGATCGACGGCGGCGTAGCCGAGGTCGGGTGACCAGGCGACGCGCAGACCGGCGATCCCGCCTTCGCAGGTGGTCAGGAAGTCAGTGTCGGTTGGATACGAGTAGCGGTCGCGGTCGTCCTGACGACCGACGACGTTGAGTAGCAGCGCGGCATCGCGGACGGTGCGTGTCATCGGGCCGAGGTGAGAAAGCACCTCGACGGCGCTGGCCGGGTAACAGGCGACCAGACCGAGTGAGGGCTTGAGGCCGAAGATGCCGCAGAATCCAGCCGGAATGCGTACCGATCCTGCGCCATCGCTGCCCTGCGCCAGCGGGCCAAGGCCAGCTGCGACGGCCGCCGCCGCGCCGCCGCTCGATCCGCCAGCCGTCGCGCCATGCTTCCACGGGTTATGGGTCGGTCCGATCAGCCGGTTGCCGGAGTCACCCTTCCAGCCGTACTCGGGCGTATTGGTCTTGCCAAGCATGACCGCTCCGGCGGCGTTGACGCGCTCGACGAAGGGACCGCCCTCCTCCGGCACCCAATCCTGGAAGAGCAGCGATCCCATCGTCGTCCGGATACCTGCGGTTGGCGTCAGGTCCTTGATCGAGATCGGGATGCCACAGAGCGGTCCCGGTTCGCCGTCCCCGCCGTAGGCGTGTTCGGCGATGCGGGCGTCGTCCAGCGCGCGCTCGACGGTGACCGTCAGAAAGGCGTTCAGCGACGGATTCAGTTGGCCGATGCGTTCCAGAATCTGCCCCGTCACCTCAAGTGGCGAGAGTTCGCGGCGTCTGAACCGCTCGCGTAGCTCCAATGCCGACAGATACCACAC
>Ga0136611_10000724_pt1 | contig 22236 bp, 19 predicted proteins | sample AntDrymUQ2232306_2_FD_106645 | JGI IMG/M metagenome (GOLD analysis project Ga0136611, IMG submission 106645) | Polar desert sand microbial communities from Dry Valleys, Antarctica - metaG UQ223 (23.06) | ecosystem: Environmental > Terrestrial > Soil > Desert | place: Antarctica: Dry Valley...
TCGCGCTGTCGGGCATGTCTCACAGGACCGTAGACGGCTACTCGCCCGTTCGGGCATGATCCGCCGCACTTCCCCGATCGAGAGGCGCCAGCATGCCCGCCAAGTACGTCCTGACCGAGAAGAACGGCCGCTACCACTGGAACCTGCTCGCGACCAACGGCCGCGTCATCGCCTCCAGCGAGGTCTACAACAGCAAGGCCGCCGCCATGACCGGCGTTCGGTCGGTGCAGAAGAACGGCGCGACCGACGTCGTCGTCACGGCCGATGAGCTCGAGGCCAGCCGACGGCCAGCAAAGAAGACCGCCGCGAAGAAGACACCCGCCAAGAAGGCCGCTGCGAAGGGCTGACACGGCGCAGCCGATCCGCCCTAGGGTGCCGCCAGTCGGGGTTCCCGCTCAATCGCCGACACTGTCGGGCGTGGCGATACCCGTGTTCGGCTACAACGCAGCCCAGCGCGGGCCGTCCGTCCGGTGCGCGGATTACAGCACCGTTATCACCCGCGGATCGGCTGCTCAGCCACTCCGCGGCCGAAGGTGATGAGCAGGCAGCAACCGGCGAGCGGGAGCGCGACGAGGGACAGGAACGCCGCCGGGATGCTCGTCAGCGCCGCAGCCGAGCCGAGAAGGATGGGTCCGCCGCTCAAGCCGAGGTCGATGAAGATGCTGGTGGTCGCCGCGGCGCTGCCTCGCTCTGACGCCGGCACCTTGCTGAAGACGGCTGCGAAGACGGCCGGAGTGAGGAACGCCGTACCGATCCCTAGGACCACGGCCCCCGCCAGCAGACCCCACGGCGTGAGCAGGGTTCCAAGCAGGATCAAGCCCGCCCCAGCTGTGCCGAGCGCGGCCGCCGCGAGGTGGATCGGAGCGACCTGGTCCGGCAGCTTCGCGAAGACTAGGCGGCAGCCGACGACGGTGGCGCCGAACACGAGCAGGACGATGCTCCAAGGCTCGAGCCCGACGGCTTTGGCCTGTAGCACCGAGAAGGCCAGGAACGCTGACATCGTTGCCACACCGCAGAACAGCCCGAGGCCGGGCACGATCGCGGCGCGATGGATCAGCGGCGGAGGCCGCAGATGCGGATTGACCTCAAGCAGGCTCTCCGGGACCCGCGTGGCGATGAGAGCCGCCAGAGCCGCCAGGATGACCGCCCCTGCCCAGGCCAGGTCAAACCCTCCCAGCCGGATCAACCCCTGCCCGAGCAGCGCTCCGCCGGCGACACCGACATAAAGCGCCAGGGAGTTCAGGCTCAGCGCCTCACCGGCTCGTCCCGGCGGGGCCAGGTCAGCCAACGCCGCAAACCCCGCGACGAAGAACAGCGCCTCCGCGGCACCCAGGAAAAGACGAAGCGCCACCAACTCGGCCAGGCTGGTCACCAGGTAGTGACCGAGGATCCCGACGGCGAGCATCGCGGCTCCCGCGACGAGCAGGCCTCGCCGCCCCTGCCGGTCGGTCCATCTGCCCGCCAACGGTCGGAGCAGCAGGGTGGTGATGCTGAACGAGCCCATCGCTAGCCCGACGCCCGCTTCGTCGGAGCCCAACGGACCGGTGACGAACAGGGGCGTCGCGACGATCAGCACGCCGGTGGCGGCGAAGTACGCGAGGTCGGACAGCGTCAGCGCGACGAAGGCAGGGGTGAGCAGTCGCACCGAGGACGTGTCGGGCATCGTCGCGACTCCTCACACCAAACAGTGCGCGTAAGCGTAGGGCGTCGCCGCGGACGTTGATGATGCCCCAACTTGGTGAAGATGTGGCTCAGGTGAGAGGGACTCAGGTGAGAGGGAGATGCCCTTGATTTCATAGGTCGAGGGTCCCGTCCGGGACGGGTGGCCTTTCGATGTAGCCCTCGACGAACCTGACGGTCAAGACCCCACGGTTGCGCGGCGCTGCTCGGGGAGCCGTTTCGTGGATCAGTCGCCGGGCGGGGTGAGGCGGTGCAGCGGCATGGGTCGGCCCTTCATCCTCGGCTCGACCCTCCGGCGCTGACGGTAACGGCCGCCCGGACAGGTCCGCTTCAGCCCCTTGTCGATCATCGTCATTCGCCCAGGCCACTCTCTGTTGGTAGGTCGCAGCGTGTGTGTCGGCGATGCCAAGGCGCTGGAACTTCCCTGGTACCTGCCGGTGTCGCTGCTCGGTGTCGACCTCTACTGGTGGACCTACCTGACCGGGACCCTCAATGGCGGCGCGATCGTGGGCACGCAGCTGCGCAACCTGGACCGGGCGGGCCGCGTCCTTCCCTCGCGGGTGGTCGGAGCGGACGGCCGCGCGGTGCACCTCGCCGACGGCACCTCCGTGACGGTGTCGTCCGTCCTGTGGTGCACCGGCTTGCCCCGAGACGTTGTGGCTCGACCTGCCGGGAGCGGTCGACGCCGGGAGAGCCTGTGCACGCCGACGGCGCATCACCGTTACCGGGCCTGCACTGGATGGGGCTCAAGTGGCAGACCCGGCTGGACAGCTCGATCATCGACGGCGTCGACCGCGACGCGCGTGCCGTCGCCCAGCGGGTCCGGGCCCATTGGCTCCGCGGGTGACGACCGCCGGACGTCAGCCTCGCCCGCCGGCGATCTGCGCGGCGTACGGGGAGCGAAGCAGCCGCAGCATGGCGATCGCCCCGAGGAACGGGCCGGGCGCGAGGAAGGCGAAGGCCCACTGCCAGCTGACGCCGTCGCGCAGCACCGGGACGAGGTAGATCGTCACGACGGTCAGGGTGAACCCGACGGCCAGCTGCAGGGTGAGGGCCGTGCCGACGTAGCGCTGGTCGGCGACCTCGGTGACCACCGTGGAGAACTGCGCCGAGTCGGCGACCACCCAGAACCCCCAGACCAGCGCGACCCCGAGCAGCACCGGGAGCGGCGCGTCGCGCAGGAGCCCGATGACCAGGGCGCAGCTGCCCGAGAGCAGCATCGCCAGCGCGGTCAGCCGACAGCGCCCCCAGCGGTCACCGAGGATGCCGCCGACCCAGCACCCTAGACCGCCGATGCCGATCACCGCGAAGGCCGCGAACGCCGGACCGGCGCGGCCCGGGCGCCCGGCGTCGGCGAAGGCGTCCGTGAGGAAGACGAGGATCCACGCCCACATTGCGTACAGCTCCCACATGTGCCCGAAGTAGCCGAGCGTCGCGAGGCGCACCCCCCGGTTGCCGAACGCCTGCCGGGCCTGCCTCGCGTCGAACGACGTCCGGGGGAAGGGGAACGGCCCGTCCCGACCGGCGAGCTCGGCCACCAGACCGCCCGCCACGGTCAGGACGCTGGTCACGACGACGACCAGTCGCCAGCTCGCGCCCCCGAGGGCGTTGACCAGGTGCGGCGCGGCCGACCCGACCGTCAGCGCACCGACGAGGACGCCCAGCGCGGTGCCCCGGCCGCGGCGGAACCACGTCGCCATCTCCTTGAGCGCCGGCGGGTAGACCGCGGCCAGGAAGCCGCCGGTGGCGAAGCGCAGCGGGATGGCGAGCAGGGGGCCGTCGGCGAGGACCAGTCCGGCGTTGGCGAAAGCGGCGCCGACCGAGCCGAGCAGCATCAGCCGCCGGGGCGCCACGACGTCGGCCAGTGCCAGGACCGCGGAGCCCACGGCACCGACGACGAAGCCGAGCTGCACCGAGAGGGTGAGCAGCCCGGCCTGCCCCGCCGTGAGGCCCCACTCCGCCCGCAGCTGCGGCACCACGGCCGACGCCGAGAACCACGTCGTCATCGACAGCAGCACCGCGACGGCAAGGATCGCCAGCGCGGCCCAGCGCCCGTCCGGGTCGCTCTGATCGGACGGCGCGGGCCGCACGGCGGGCTGGCTCACGCCCGACCGGCTCTACAGGCCGGGCAGGTCGACCGGGGCATCCGGGTAGACGGGCGGCCTGCGGCCCAGGAACGCGCCCGGTCTAGCTCAGCCGGGTCGATCAGCCCTCGTTGCTCGAGCATCGCCTCGACGTGCCGGACCTTTGCCGTCAGCGCGGTGCACGCCCCGGCGCAGTCACCGCTCATTGCTCCTTCTGCAGGTAGCTCTCGAACAGCGCCAGCATCACGCTGTGGTCGCCCTCGCCGAACAGCTCACGTGCGTCGAACCGGACGGTAGACGGTCTGCGTTTGCGCCGGCAGGCCGCGCGCGCAATCGTCGGCGAGCGGGCTGGACCCCTCGGGCTGGAGCACGGTCCCGACCGCGCCTCGGGCGTAGCGCGGCAGCCGAGTGTGGTGCGGCGGGTCGCTGCGCCGGGTCCGGACGCGGGCGCCCGGGCGGAGGCGGTCAGCCACCGTGCACCTCGTCGTGCGACAGCACGCCGTTCTCCACGCACAGCGTCGTGACGGCGTGGAACCACTTTTCCTAAAAGCTCGATGCGAGGTACTCCGCCGGCGGCATCCGCTTGATCGCGTCGCGGAACTCGTCGACGTTGTAGACACCGGCGCCGAGCAGCGCGCGGTTCATCGCGGTGACGTGCGCCTCCCAGTCGGCGTGGAAGCCGGCTCGTCGAGCTCGGGCTGCGGCAGGTCGAAACCCTCGACCCCACCGACGTCGTTGATGCGCGCCACGGTGCCACCCTGACACACCGACCGGTCGCGTCCTCGAGCTGGGCCGACGGGGGGCCCGGATCTCTGACTACACACCAACTGGCACGACCCAGGGCGCCTGCACAGCCGTTCTTCACCTTGGTGTCTGGGCTCATAGTTCGGTGAGAGCGGTCGTGATCTGCTGGATGTCGTCTTCGTGGTTGTAGAAGTGGACTGCCAGGCGCAGGTTGCCGTCGCGAACTGAACACACGATGCTGCGCTGCTTCAGTTGCGCCAGCAGATGGGCGGCGTCAGCATCCCCGAGCGGCACGGACACGATGGTGCTGCGATTGGCGGGAGGGAGGTCGATCGGCTGGCGACCGATGTCGGCCATCGCCGATCGGAGCAGGTCGGCCAGTTCGCTGTTTCGGCGGAAGATCTCGTGAGCACCGAATGTGTCGAAGACGGAGAGCGCTGCTTCGTCGCCGACCGCGGCGAGCCAGCTGATTGAGTTGTCGAACCGTGAGGCGGTCGAAGACAGGTCCATCTTGGGCCCGAAGAAGCTCTCGAACGGCACGCTGCCGGATTTCCATCCGGCGTTGATCGGGCTGAACCGATCTTGGATTTCGGGAGAGAGATAGCAGTACCCGATGCCCCGGCCAGCGTTCATCAGGAACTTGTGGTCCGAGGTTGTCAGCACGTCGATGCAACTGAGATCCGCCGCTATAGGCAGGGCGCCGATCATCTGGGAGCCGTCCACGAAGACGAGCGCACCCACCGAACGCGCCAACGCGCTGATCGCGGGGATGTCCGACCGATGCCCGGATGCGGTCTGCACACCGCTGAACGCAACCAACTGCGTCCCGCGATCCACATAGCTCGCTATGTCCTCGGGTTCGAGCCCGCCGTTCCGAAATGGCACTTGACGTACGTCGTAGCCCTTGTCGGCGAGCAGCCGCCATGGGAAATGGTTCGAGCTGTACTCGCGCTCACCGATCACCACGTTCTGCCCGCTCGTGGCGGGTCCGAACTGAGCAGCGACGAGCCCTGCGGCGGCCGACACCGACGCGATCAAGGCGATGTCGGACCTGTCGGCTCCGATGAGTGCTGCCACGGATGCCCTGGCGGTTTCCGCTGCTGCCTCACCGCGGACGTAGTCCAGTCCGGATTCAGACCACTCGTCTACATAGCGGTGATACGCGGTCGTCAAGCGTCGGCTCGCCAACCCCACCGCCGCAGTGTTGAAGTACGCCGACGTTTCTGTGGCCGGGAACAGGCTCCGAGCATCTCGAACGTGGACTTTCGAACCCGGGTCAGGGTTGTTGTTCACCTACGAACCGTAGATGGTCCGGCAGCTACCGACGCTGGGACGGCACGCAAGCGGCTCGGTGCGCCACCCGCGCGTGCCCCTCTCAATAGCCGCACCGAGTTAGGGCGTGCGCTGGGGTTGGGCGGGGCGGGCTGCTCCCCGATGTCGGGTTCGGCACCGGTCCAGTCCGCCCCGTGGGGCGCAGACCGACACTTGCGAACCTGCGGTTCCGGCGTATGAGGTCCGGTTTCAGGAGGCGGCGAGCTCGCGGCCCAGGCGCAGCACGGACGCGTGCAGGCCCTCGACGTCGGCGTCGCGGGTGCGGGCGTTGAGGAAGACCGGCCGGATGGCGAAGGCACCGTACGGCCGGGCAGGCGAGGGCGCGTAGGGCGTCTCCCGGCGCAGCCGCTCGAGCAGCCGGGCGTTAAGCGCATCCAGCCGCGACGAGTCCACCCCGGCGGTGTAGCGGAAGCAGACCACCGAGAGCTCGGGCTCCAAGAGCAGCTCGAGCTCGTCGCTGGCCCGGACGAGGTCGGCCAGGCGACGGGCCCGGTCGATGTCGGTCCGGACCACGTCCGCGGTCCTGGTGCGGCCGAGTTCGAGCAGCGCAGCCCACACCATCACGCCCCGGGCCGGCGCGGACAGCTCGAGGCCGCGCTCGTCGAAGCGGGTGCCGAGGTTGCCGTAGAACGACCGGTCGTCGTGCTCGGCGTCCTGCAGGTAGGGGCTCGGCTCGCCCGTGAACGCCCGCTCGAGCAGGGCGGGGTCGCGCACGAGCAGCAGGCCGGCCCCGATCGGTGTGCCCAGCCACTTGTGGGCGTCGATGAGGACCGAGTCGGCTGCCTCCCAGCCCTGGAAGGCCGGCGCGACGCGATCGTCCAGGACCGCCCACGCGCCGTAAGCGCCGTCGATGTGCAGCCACACGTCGTGCTCCCCGCACAGCGCGGCGATCTCGGCCACGGGGGCGATCGAGCCGGTGGCAGTCGTGCCGGTCGTGGCGACGACCGCGACAGGGACGCGCCCCGCAGCCAGGTCGGCCTGGAGCAGCTCCGCCAGGTGGGCGGTGCGCATCCGAGCCTGCGCGTCGACGTCGACCAGACGTACCGCGTGCCTGCCCAGTCCGAGCACGGCCGCGGACTTCAGCACGCAGTGATGGGCCTCGGAGCTCGCGTACAGCACCGGTTCGGCTCCCGGTGGCAGCCCGGCCGCGGCGACGTCCACACCCCGCGCCTCGAACCCGCTCTGCCTGGCGGCGCCGAGGGCGACGAGGGTCGCCGCCGAGCCGTCGGAACTGATGACCCCGTCGGCGTGGTCCGGCAGACCGAGCAGTTCGGCCGTCCAGCGCAGCGCCAGCCGTTCGAGCACGCCGCCGCTGCTGTCCATGTACCGCTGGTTCGCGACGACCGACTGCACGAGCGAGGCCACGGTAGGGACGGTCGTTCCAGGCGCGGTGATGAACCCCAGAAAGCCGTGGTCGGACATGGGCGAGCCGTGCGGCACGACGACGTCAGCGAGCAGCCGGACGACCTCGTCAGCCGAGACGCCCTTGTCGGGAATCGGTCCCGCAAGCACCTCACGCCAGGCCCCCGGCGGGTCGTCACGGTGCTCGAGCGGCGCGTGGTCGCCAGCCAGGAAGGCCTCGAGCGCGGGCAGCACCGCCGCCGTCAGCTCGACCAGTCGACCGGTCTCCCGCTCCACCCGCACTCCCCCCGTCAGGCCGGCTCGCGCTCCCGCAACCGCTGCGACACCACCGTCGACAACCCGTCGCCGCGCATCGTCATACCGTAGGACGCGTCGGCGATCTCCATCGTGCGCTTCTGGTGGGTGACGACGATGAGCTGGGACGACTCTCGCGGGCCCTCGAGCGCCTCGAGCAGGCGGCCGAGGTTGCGGTCGTCCAGCGCTGCCTTGACCTCGTCCATGACGTAGAACGGCAACGATGTCATCCGGGATGCTTCGTGGCGCACCGGCACGACCCCTGCCGCTCGCCTCGCCGCCTGGGCGTCCTTCGTTCTGACCGATGATCTTGCGCTCCCCAATGGGCGGCGCCGGCCATGGCGGCGGCCGACCCTAGTGCCGAGAGGCCTGACCTCTCGACGTCCGCTTCTCGGCATTATGAGAGATCGACGGACTCCATCCAGAAAGCCTCTCTGCTCAACGCCCGCCGCCGTGATCGCACCCGCCCCGACGCGGACGACCGGCATGGTCACGGTGACGCTGGAGGTCAGCGCGTCCCTGCTGGGTCCGCACCTGTGTGCCGTCGCGCTGCGGGGCGCCGCACCGGTCGTCTTACATGCCGCCCACCGTCGAACGGAGCGGCGCGGACCGGTCCTGGCCGTCGTCCGGACGCTGCAAGCGATGGGCCCGCGACAGCTGGGCGCAGCGACCGTTTCCAATCGGGAACCGGCCGTTGTCCCCGGTGGCCGGGTGATGTGACGCTCGAGGTGCGAGCCCCCGACCGGCGGGCGGCGTCGTCCCCGGGGGGACCTGATGCGCGAGATCACGATGTCGACGACCGTGCTGGCCGAGCTGCTGGACGTAACGGGCACTGCTACCGCCTGGGGGCTGTGGGACTGGGTGCTGCTGAACCCGCAGCCGCTGCCACCGCGTGAGCTGTTTCCGCCGCGTGAGGGCCCGCCGGGACCGCGCCCGCGCTACTGGACGGTCCTCACCCGGGCCGTCATCTCCCGGCACCTGGACCGGCTGGAGCAGGCGGGCATCATCATCGTCGGCGGGGACGTCGAGCACGTACTGCGCCGAGTCGCCGACGATCTCGAGAGCTTCACTGCCCGGTTGGTGGACGGAACGCCCCCGGACGTCAGCCCGGGCGACCTGTGGGAGCCAGCAGCCGGCCCTCATGCGCTGCACCCGGTCGAGCTGGTCCTGGCCGGCTTGCAGTTCCAGCACGCGGCCGACACCCTCCCGGAGCACCCGCTGCAGGGCGTCCTGGAGCACTCCGCCGTCCAGCTGGTGGATGTGGGTCTCGAGCGGGCTGGCGGCCGCTGATGCCGCAATACGGCTCCCAGTACACGCTGGACCGGCAGGTCGGCGACTGGGCCACCTGGGCCTCACGGGGCCGCGCCGTCCCGGTCGCGGTCCTGCACCAAGCGCGGCACGAGCCGACCGTCTTCGCGGCCGACCACCTGCTCGTCGACGGGAACGCGGACGGCGACATCGTCGCCGAGCTGGTCGAGCGGTACGGCGCGGAGGTGGTCCCCGAAGCGCCGCTTCCCGAACCCCCGGAGGGGATGGGGCCACGGGAGGGAGTCGACCCGGGCGCCCTGCCGAGCCCCACCACGCTGCGTCTCGTGGCACCACCGGAGTTGTCGGATCGTGCCGTGGAGGAGTTGCGCGGGCGGTTCGGCGGGCCCCCGGCGGCCTCCACCGACCAGGCGGCGCTCCTCGCCGGATTGGTGGCGGACCTGCAGGTCGAGGGCCGCCCGGTCGGCCTGGACATGGTCGGCAGGAGCACGGCCCTGCCGCTGGCTGCAGCTGTGGAAGGGGCGCTGCCCGGCGGCGGCACGTTCGACCCCTTCTCATACCTGCCCTTCGCGGCCCCGTACCGGGTCACGGACGCATGGCAGCTGGTCGAGGCGTTCCGGCACTTCCGCTCGGTCAAGCCGCTGGTGACCGTCGGGGTCCTGGACGACGGCTTCTGGCTGGACGGCCGGGCTCCCGCCTTCCCCGCGCATCGGGCGGGCTCCGACTTCGGCCCCGCTGTCCTGCAGCTCAACCTCAACGACGAGCGTGAGCCGGCGGGCGGTGCCGGCACTGGCAAGACCGTGGACGGCCAGACCGTGCCGTGGCACGGCAACAGCGCCGCCAGCGTGGCCACCGCGCTCGTCGCCAACGGGCTGGGGGCTGCCGGCACGGGCGGCACCGTGGCGCGACCGGTGTTCTTCAAGAGCGACCTGTCGGTGAAGCAGATACTCCGCTGCCTCAAGGTGTGCCTGGCCTGGGGTGTGGATGTCATCAGCATGAGCTTCGGGGTGTGGGACTGGCGCTTCGCCATCACGGACATCTGGGAGGACACGTTCCGCCTGGCCTCGGACAACGGCCTCGTCATCGTCTGCGCCGCCGGCAACTCAGGGCACCGACTGCCCCAGGAGAACTCGGTACGCCCAGCCACCCGGACCCCCGGCACGCTCACGGTCGGGGCCCTCAAGGACGGGGCGGTGTGGGACAGGTCGAACTACGGCAGCTCCATCAATGTGTGGGCGCCCTCGGGCCTGCTTGTGGCCGCGAACCCGGACTCACCCGACGGCACGTACTACGTCGGCACGTCCGCCGCCGCGCCGTTCGTGGCTGGTGTCGCCGCAATGGTCTGCGCAGTCGCGCCGGCGATGGCCGCCGAGGACGTGCGCCGGACCATTATCGAGTCCGGGTACGCGTTCGAGGGGCATCGGGCACCGGCAGGCAGCCGCGGCGTGGACGCCTACGCCGCGGTCCTCCGGGCGATGGGCGGCAGCCTGCCCCGTGACGACGCCGAGGCCAACGACAGCCCGGAGACCGCCGCCGACCTGCGGCCGCTGCCGGACGGGCGCCTCGCGCCGTTCCGGCTCAGCACGGACGGGCTGGCCGTGCTGTCCTCGAGCAGCGACGCCGATTGGTACCGGTTCGACGTCGCGGAGTTCTCCTGGTTGGACCTTCGCTGCACGTGGTACTCCGGCCTCGGCCCCCTCCTGGTGACGCTGGAGCCGGACGACCCCGAGAGCCGCGCGGTGGGCGAGCTCACCGCGACCAGCTCGCGCGGGGTGACCCGGCAGCAGGGACTGCTCGCGCCCGGCCGCTACAAGGTGCACGTGGTCGGGGGATCCCCGAACCTGTACGAGCTCACCGTCGGCCTCACGCCCAGCCCGCTCATGGTGGACGAGCTGGAGCGCAACGACAGTCCCGAAACGGCGACCCGCTTCCACCTGCGTGAACCCGGCCGCCCGCCGGAGCATCTCAGGCTGGCCGCGCGTGGGCCCGGGCGGTTCGAGCTCACGCTGCATGGCGACGACCGGGACGTGTTCCGGATCGGGGCGGACGCGCTCGGTCCACTGTCGCAGGTGTCGCTGCGCATCAGTGGCACCGACGCGCCGGTCGACGTCCTCGCGCACGACCCGGACGGGGTGGCCGTGCTCGACCCGAAGCACGGCGTCCGCTCCTGCCACCTCGTCCTGCCCGCGGCCACGACGAGCTACGTCGTCGTGTGGGGCGCCGCAGCCACCCGCTACGTGCTGGACGTGCGCGTGGACATCGACACCGACCGTCTGCCCGGACTGTGGCAGGAGGAGCGGGTGTTCGGCCTGCCCGACCTGGGCGACCCACCCTTCCGCATCGACCGGGAGGTGCGGCACGTCCTGGTCGACCTCGACGTCGCCCGGCTCGAGGCGGGTCCGATGGTGCTGGCGGAGTTGGGCGGTCGGCCACTCCTAGTGGAGCTCCTGGACACCGACGGCGGCGTCGTCCGCACCGGTGAGCCGCTCAAGGACCTCCTGTCACCCGCGACGGCGCTGGACCTGGCCGACCTCCGACCCGGCGCGTACGTCCTCCGCCTCGGGGGCGCGGACTCCGACGTGCTCGACCGACCGCTGAACGTCGAGGTGATCCCCGTCCTGCGGTGAGCGGCCCGGGAACGGAGCTCGGAGCGGCCAAGGAAACGAAGCTGACCGCGACGCTTGCTTTCCTGGAGGTCCAGCTCCTTGGTGAACGACTGATCAGCGAGCTGAGCGTCCACCAGGCGAAGGTACGGGAGTACGACCGCGTCGACCTGAAGCGCCTACGGGCATCAAGGGGCTGGCTGATGGCCTCATCTCCGACGAGCCCGACAAGCCCGACGAACGGCTGATCTACGTCGCGCTCACCCGAGCCAGGATGAGCACGGGCCTGGTCTGATGCGTGATCCCTGACGCCCCCGTTCCGCGGCAACTGTCGGGCTGGCGTTCCCGCCTCTGCTGACTCGCTAGGATCGGTCGGACGCTGCTGCGGAGGTCGTGGATAAGCAATCTGGGCAACTACCAGACGATCGTCTCGGTGGCCAAGAAGCTCGGAAGCCCCGAGAGGTTCGTTGCGGCGATACTCGCAGTCGGCGCCGTGATGGGGGTGTCCACCGAGCTGGGTGGCAAGAAGGTCGTCAGGGTCGGCAAGGCGGCGGTCAAGAAGCAGAAGGCGAAGCAGGCCGCCAAGGCTGAGGTCGACGAGCGGAACAAGTGCGACGCCACGAAGGGGCAGCTGTTCGCTGTCACGGCTGACGGCGCCGACAGCAGCGCGGGCCTGAGCGTTCGCAGCGGCGACTCGTTCCGCGTCCTGGAGTGCGACGGTGAGGCCATCCTCATCGAGGTGCTCAAGAACCCGAACAACCCCTACGGGGTGTCCGCCCAGTTCCTGGCGGCGATCTCAGCGTTCCCGGCGAAGGGCGCCGCCCCGGGGGCGTAACGCCCCAGAGGCGCCCCTAGCGGACGGCCGCTCGGTGGCGTGGGAGCCGCCAGAAGGCCCCGGCGGGGGGTCGGATCGGTGCCGGGCAACGGATGGCAGCCGCGCAACGCGATCGTCGCCGAGAGAATTCACCTGCTCATCGGATCCGGAGCTCCAGGGTGGTTGGGGGAGTAGGCAGGGGGATGCTGGGAACTCCGTCCACCGCGTCCGGGGCAGTCGCGCCGAACCACCAGCCACTCACGCTGGCCACCGTGCGTTCCGAGGGCGACAGCGAGGCGGGTCAGGGGGTCCAGGTGCAGACGGCGGCTGCATGGGCCTGATCACAAAATGTGATCTTCACCGGCGCATGCAGTCGCCGGCGCCCCTGAACGTGGCGTCGGCGCCCCGCGGTCCGCAACATCATCGCCGCCGCTGGCCCGCTCGACGTCGTAGGGAGGTCAGTTCGACGGCGCCCCGTAGGTGCAGCCCGGGTGAGGGCCCGGTGCTCGCACTCGCCCCGTGCAGCACGGCGATCAAGCGAGCAAACGCCCGCTCTATGCCGCGATGTGGGCGAGGGTCCCGCTCGGGGATCCCGTGCGGACAAGATCACGACTGCCCGTCATGCCGGGGATGAGGTTGAGCCCGTGGTCGCTGGACGGTTAGGGTCGCCGTGTGGCTTCGGTCGTGAGCGCCTTCGTCGGTGGTACCGAGGGACCGTGGCGCGTCGAGCGGTTCGACGCGGTGACGGGGCCCGCGCTTCAGAGCGTCGAGCGTGTGCATGTCGTGGAGGGCCCGGCTGCCACCGGAACCTTCGCCGGGTCGGCGTGGGTGTTGCGGGGTGCAACCAGCTACGAGCGGTACGTCAGACGCGTCGAGCACGACGACCTCGCCGCCCGGTCGCCGGAGCTGGGGCGTCCGGAGGCGACGCGGGCAGCATTGATCCCCATCACGAAGTCATCGGCGTGGTGGGCGTTGCCTCAGGACGAGCGCCGAGAGATCTTCGAGGAGAGGTCGCACCACATCGCGACCGGCCTCGTTTACCTGCCGGCGATCGCCCGCCGCCTGCACCACGGCCGTGACCTCGGCGAGCCCTTCGACTTCCTCACCTGGTTCGAGTACGCCTCGGCCGACGCTGACGCGTTTGAGGACCTTGTCACACAGCTGCGGCGGATCGAGCACTGGAGGTATGTCACTCGCGAGGTCGACATCCGCCTGGTCAGGGTCGACGATTGACCCTCGCGTCGGCGCAGGCACTTGCACCTGCGCCGATTAACGTGACCAGGGCGTCCTTGAACTACTGCTCCGTACTCGATGGCCGAGTGGGACCATGGCGGTGTGGGGGACTGGCCCGCGTGGGCGACGGCGCGCGTAGAGGTCCGCCCGGCCGACCCGCAGTGGCGGCGGCTCGGGGCCGCAGTGCGCTGCGAGCTGGACCTGGCGCTCGCCCGGTGGCGGATCGCACCGGTGGAGCACGTCGGGTCGACGGCTGTCCCCGGTCTGGCGGCCAAGCCGGTCCTCGACCTGCAAGCCGCCGTTGCCGACCTCGGCTGCGCGCCCGCGGTCGCCGAGGCCCTGACCGACAGCGGGTGGCACCTCGTGCCTCCGGAGCTTGACGTCCGGCCGTGGCGACGGTTCCTGGTCCAGGTCGTCGACGAGGTGCGGATCGCGCACCTGCACCTGCTGACCATGAACAGCGAGCGGTGGGGCGAGCAGCTTGCCTTCCGGGACGCGTTGCGTGGGGACCCCGGGCTGGTGCAGCGGCACGCCGCGCTCAAGCAGCAGCTGGCGGCCGAGCACGCCGACGATCGGGAGGCGTACACCGCGGCCAAGACCGACTTCGTCCGTTCCGTGCTGGGCGCACGTTTCGCGTAGTGCTGCGCGGTCCCGCAGCAGGATCGTCGATCGGGACGTCGCGGAGGGGCACCTACCCTTCTCGGGTGCCGCGCGCAGGTAGCGGCTCCCCGGGACCGCTGCAGGGCAACCCGCAAACGTCGTGCGCATGGTGCACCGGGTCGTGTACGAGGTAGCGGATCAAGGTCGCCAGGGTGAAGCGGGATCCGTTGCTGCGCAACGCTGGCCGTGCCCACGCATCGCTCGGGATGGCGGCGAGCTGCTGCGACAGCCCGGACAGGGCGACGTCGAGCTCAGCGGCGACGACCTGTGAGTCCTGATCTGATGGAAGGCACTGGCGTTGGTTGCACGCTTCTTTCTGTGACGCTGGAGGAGTTGCTCCGGCCGACAGAGCCTGCCCCCGGTGCGCGCACCCGCCCCGCCCGATCAGCGGCTGATGAGCGGACGTCATAGGTCCGTGAACTCGTGCTCACCGCGGATGCAAGGTGAACGCTCCTAGCCGCCGATGATGGACAGCGGCTCGTGGGCGAGTTCAGCCATCCGAGCAAGCCCGCGATCCGCGAGGTCAGCCAGATGTTCCGCAGCTACACGCACAGCAGGGTCGCCGTGTTGCGACGGGCTGATGCGTGCGGGGTTCAGGGCGCAGTTGTTCGCCCATGCGGCGATGTCTGGCTCGGCGCCGTAGGTGCGCGACGCAACGGTTCCACGCACCTGCATGCGCGCCCAGCTGGAGGGGGTGTCGGGAAGGGTGTTTGCCGGACACAGTCGGTTGCGCTCTCGGTCGTCGTCGCGGGTGGCCTCCACGTAGCCGGCGAGTGCCGCGCAGAAGCACGGGAAGCCGGCCCGGATCGTCTGGAGCCGAATCTTGTCCGCCGACCAGATGGGAACCAGCGGCGGGTACTGAAGTCCGGAGGCGGCGCAGTGAACGATGAGCGAGCCGGGCGCGATGGGAACCGAGCCGGAGTCCAGGACGATCTCCCGGCGAGTCACATGCCTGATGTGTCCCAGGCGCACAACATTCTCGATGGTACGGAGGAGGTCCAGCTCCCAGACGCCGAGAGTCGGCGTCTTCGCCATCGTGGGGATGACTCCCCTGTCAATGCGCAGCATCACGCCGGCGGCTTCGAGGCGCAGAAAAAGATCATCGAGCGACTCGGCCGCGGCGGCCGCGCCCATGGTGTCGACCGCGAGTCCGAGCCCTACGACCGGATCGGGCTGGACGACCGCGCGATTTAACATCCACGGGTCACGCGGCCGCACCCAGACGATGCGGTCCGGTGGGACGCCCTTCGCCAAGAGCCACACGATGCCGTCGGTAGCGGTCTTGCCGGAGCCGACGATGACGTAGCTGCTCGGCGCCGTGGTCAACCTCGCGAGCTCGTTGATCGGCGCGACGCGGACATCGGCAGCAACGCCGAACGGCGGCGAGGTCATCGCGGGAATCGTTGGCGATAAGTACGTTGCGTCGACGACACGGGCTCGCACGTCGACGTGCACTGTCTCGCCCGACACCAGGGACGTCACGATGTGGGAGGAGTCTTCTGCCCGGTACTCATATCCGCCAAGGAAGGTGACTCGGCCCGACCCGAGGAAGCGGCGATGCAGGATGTCGTCGAAGTACGCCTGGATCTCTGACCGACGGGCACGTTCGTGAAGTCCCGCTTCCGGCCCGCCGAGCTGAGCAGCGCCGCTACCCAGCACCGACGAAGCAACCCCGTAGAACACCGACGCCTGGTGCAGCTGGACGAACGGATAGGCATCTTGCCAATGACCGCCAGCCGCATGGCGTCGATCGACGAGCGTGACGTGCACGTCGGTGTGCTCGATGAGCGCGTCCGTGAAGGCCATGCCCATCGCCCCCGCACCCAGGACGAGGTAGTCAGTCTCCACCGATCGTGTCGCCACCGGATCTCGGCCCTCCTCAGCGCCGATACCGCCGCCGGCCACTCGAACGTACGAGGTGAACCGGCTGGTGGTGCCAGTTCCGGAACATCCGGTCGTCGGCAGCCGCGGTCAGGAGCCGGATCCCATGTACGCGGCGAGGAGGTAGTTCGGGTGGCGGTCGAGGTTCTTGCGGGCTCGGTCGTACCGCAGCAGGCCGACGTGGCGCATGCCGCTCGGGTCGGAGACCAGGTCGCCCGCGACGGACGTGATGGGTCGTACGGCGCCGACATCGCGCCCGGTGCGGGAGTCGACTGCGACGATGCTGATCGGCCCCTCGTCGACCTCCATGACGCTGACCACAAGCTGCCCGTCAGACGGACGAAAGCGCGGGTCGAATGCTTGGGTCCTCGCCTGGCGCACCGCTCCGGCGAACGGATCCGCGGCCGTCGTGTCGATGATCTGACCGGCGGCGGCCAGTCGCCGCGAGTCCGGGGCGAAGGCGAGCCCGTCACCGGTGTCGGGTCGGTCGAGGACTCGCTTGCGCCCGGTGGCCAGGTCCAGCAGCACCAGCTCCGAGGGCCCGGCGCTGCAGTCGGTGCGGGCGCCGGCTGGGCGTACTCCCGCCACCGTCCGAGTGCAACTCCGCCGACTTGTCTGGCCTCCGGCAACCTTCAGAGCCCGCCCTGCGCCGAGCACCAGTGGCAGTGGAGCTACGTGTTCACGAAGACGGTGCGGGCGTGTGACAACTCCAGGAACCCGTGCACGCCGTGGTAGCTACCCATGCCGCTGCTGCCGACCCCACCGAACGGCGCGTTCGGCTCCCGGAAGTGGTCGGCCCATCCGTTGACGGTGACGCCTCCGGACGAGGTTCCCGCCAGCACTTCTGATACGAAGTTCTGGTCCGAGCTGTAGATGTACATGGCCAGCGGCTTGTCACCAGCCCGCACGTGCTCCGTCAAGCCCGCGGTGTCGTCCCAGGTGAGGACCGGAAGGACGGGCCCGAAGATTTCCTCGCGGAGGACGGACGCGTCGCTCGGGACGTCGAGCAGGACGACCGGCTCGATCGACCGCGCGTCCTCATCGGCGCCGCGCCGTCCCCGCAGCGTGGCGCCCTTCCGCACTGCCTCGTCCACGTAGGACATCACCCGCGCCTGGTTGCGCACATCGACCATGGCCGACATCGCCGAGCTGTTGAACGTGCCGTCAGAGTAGAGGTGGGTGTCGATCCAGCGCATGTAGCGATCCACGAACGCGTCGCGCAGGTCGCGACGGATGAGGACGTAGTCGGGCGACAGGCAGACCTGGCCCGCGTTGTAGGTCTTGCCGGCAGCGACGTAGGCGACAGCGACGTCGAGGTCCGTGGTTCCGTCGATGATTGCCGGGCACTTGCCACCGAGCTCCAGAGTCACCGAGGCGAGATGGCCTGCGGCAGCGGCCATCACCAGCTTGCCGACCGCCGGACTGCCGGTGAAGAAGATGTGGTCGACGGGGAGCTCGAGGAGCTGATTGGCCAGGTCGACCCCTCCCTCGAAGACGGCCACATGCTGTTCGTCGAACACCTCCCGAAGGATGGTGGCGACGAGCGCGGAGGTCGCGGGAGCCATCTCGTTGGGCTTCACGATCGCGGTGTTGCCGGCCGCGAGAACCGGCACCAGCGGTGCCAGTACCAGTTGGAAGGGAAAGTTCCACGCGCCGAACAGCAGGACGACACCTCGAGCCTCGTACTGGATGACGACCCGGGCCGTGTCGCCCCTGCTCCCCGATCTCGGTTCGACAGGTACCGGGTGCATCCACTGCGCGAGGTGCTCGACTGCGTGGTCGATGTCGTGCAGGACGACGGCGACCTCGTCCATCATGGGCTGCTCGGCCGGCTTGCGGAGATCCTGGAAGAGGGCGTCGCGCGTAGCGTTAGCGTTGCGCAGCACGGCCTCGCGCAGCTTGCGCAGCAGGGCGATCCGGTGCTCCGCCGAGGACGTCTTGGCGGTCCACCGGTAGTCGCGCTGCAGCGCGAAGGCGCGCTCCAGGTCGGCCTGCCCGGGCGGCTGCGGGTGGGGGGCGGTGACGGTCATCGGCGTCCTTGTGAGGCGTAGCACGTCGTGGGCCGACTGTGGAGCCCGCTGGCGAGCAGGCCGTCGTCCGGGAACAAGCCGGAACTCGCCCATCCTCCGAGCAAGGCCGGTGGGAGTCAAGGGCGCAGCCGGTCAGGACGAGCGGCGGATAGCGCTGCTGGCGGGCGACGGGCCGCTGGTCTCGTGCGAACGAATCGGGCGTCGTGGTCAAGAGGGTTGATTGACGGCAGGCAGTCGCCATCTAGGCGCAGGCGCATAAGACTTGGGGAGGGATCGCGCTCGTCGCGCTCGTCCGCTCATCTGCGTGTTGTCACTCAGCTGGCCGGTGGCGGGCGGTGTCGAACGGGTACACCGTGACGGGATGGCGGCTCTGGAGGCCTCGCTGGCGGGCTCGCGTGGAGCTCGGACTGGCGGCTGTCGCTCACCTATCCCGCTACCGCGGCACGTCGCGCAAGCACACCGAGTCTGACCTACGGATCTTCATCACCTGGTGCCAGGAGCGGCAGCTTGCGCCGCGGCCCAGATCCCTTGCCTCATGCACGGGTAGGCCGACGAGATCGGGCACGACGGCTCCTCCGTCGCTCTCGTCCATGGTCGAACGCTAGTGGCGCCTGATGGTGCTTGCACCCGCCCCGCCCGATCAGCGGCATGTGCGTGCGGGCTGTGGCTCCGTCGTTCCATCGGTCTGTGCGACTGCCGCGGTTGGGCGTTCCGAGCGCCTATGACTGTTCCTCACGACCGCGCTGGAAGCACGCAGAACTCGTTGCCGGACGGGTCTGCGTAGTGCCGCCACGGCAGCTCGCCCCACACCGGGTAGTGCTCGCGACCACCGCGCTCGGCGATGCTCGCCGCGACGCCGTCGGGATCATCTCCAGGCTCAAGCCGGATGTCGAGGTGCAGCCGGTTCTTGCTCGTGCCCTTGCGAGCTCGCTCCGGGCACAGTTCGAGGAGGGGACCAAGCAGCGACGGGTGGCGCAGGGACCGGGGCGCGACGCCGGCCACGTCGGTCCAGCCGGTCAGCCAGGACCAGAATGCCGCGTCCCTGTCCGGCTCGGCAGAGTCGAGCGGGAGCGCCGCGATTGGACCGGTGTCGGCGTACACCGATCGATCCTCCATGACGCAGCACGGATTGCCCTCCGGGTCGGCGAGAACCACCCAGGGCACATCGCGCTGACCGATGTCGAGGTATCGTGCGCCAAGCCCGAGCAGCCGCTCGACTTCCTGGTTCTGGGCGGTCCCGCCCAAGAGGTCCAGGTGGAGTCTCGGCGGTTCCGATGGCGGCTCGGGGACGCGCTGGAAGCACAGGTCGAGCACCGGCTCCCCCTCGATGCTGAGCCGCGTCTCGAAGCCATCAGGCTCATCGGTCAGCCGCTCGCCGCGCAGCACCGCCTCCCAGAACCGGCCCAACCTCTGCGGATCGACGGCGTCGATGACGAGGTTCTCCAGCAACATGCACCCACCGTAGGACTCAGCGGGCGGCGACATCGCGACTCGCTCCCGGTCGACACAGGGGCATGCCGGATGCGGATCCACTGCGAACGATGCGCATGACCGGGCGCTGGTAGGTCCCGTCGGTCGCAGGTCAGATCGAGCCGCACTCAACTCGGCATGAGTGGTCGCCGAGCCGCCCGGCCAGCAGACCGGCTCAGGCCGACGGGCGTCGCCCGAGGTGCTCGCACCCGCCCCGCCGTAGGCGTCCGCAGCTGGCGGGTGCGCGCTCCTTACGCACTAAGGCAGCCTCGGGCATAGCGGGCGCTTCTGGGCGGCTGCGCCGGCGCGGTCGCGCGCTGTCAGCGGCAAGAGCGAACGTCTGCAGCCACGGCCGGTGCGACCAGCTAGGTCGGGTCAGCCGGCGGTTCCTGATTCGCGAGCAGGTCCCGAAGGACGGCCAGCCGTTCGCGGACCTCGTCGAAGGCGATGACGTCAACGCCGCTCAGGCCGCCGCGATGCCTGAGGTAGGACGCCTTCTCCTCGGGGCCAAGTGCCCCGGCGATGCCCGCGATGACGGCGCCGCGAACGTGGAACGTGTCGAGGGCCTCGGCTCCTGGCGTGCCCCGCAGAAGGCCCGGCAGGTCGGTGCGGACGGACTCCATCTGCGACTGGAGCTGCGCGATCGCGCCGAGCAGGTCCCGGTGCGGCAGATGGACCTCGGCCCCGCCCTTGCCGCGGTAGACGGGTCCGGCGAGGCCGGCGGTGGGAGTCTTGATCTCGACGACGAGCGCGGTCCGCAGGACGGTGTTGACCAGGACGAAGTCGGCGATGCGGGACCCCTGGCCGAGCGCGTTGACGCTTCGGACGGTCATCTGACCGCCGTAGAGGGCGATCGGGGCGGCGAACAGCTGCTGCAGCGCGAACGTGTTCGTCTCGAAGAACCTCTGCCAGTGGCTTTCGTCCTTCGCGGCGGCGCCTGCCATGCTCTTGTCGAACTGGTCGATGAGGACATCGAGGGAGACGAGCTCGATGTCCTTGCGGAGCCGGCCAAACTCCGCGGGTGACTCCTCGGCGGCGGCGCGGGACTCCCGCGACGCCTGCCGAACCAGCGAGCCCCGTTCCTCGCTGTTCAGGACGGGACGGCCGGTCAGCTCCCGCGTCATCGCGACGATCACGGGGTGCCGTCCGACGGTCGTGACCTTCGGCGCGAGGCCGAGGACTTCCGCGACGGCGTTGTGGGCCTCCGTCGCGTTGACCCTTGCTGCGATCGTCGTGGCGCGGTCGCGGTTCCGGTCCACCGTTCGCCGGAACGTCTCGAACCGGGCCAGGCGCATTCGGAACACGCGGCCATCGGGACCCTCCGGGCTTGCGGCGGAGACCCGGACGGCCGTGCAGTCGCTGTGCTCCTCGACGATCTCGACGATGCCCCGGTACCTTCGGCGGAGCCCGAGGCCGTACCGAAAAATCCTTCCGAACCCGTCGGGGAGGCACTCCAGCTCCAGGCCGTTTCCTCGGTCGTTCTCGTCCACGGACTGCTCCGGGTCGCGGCCCGCGAGCGCGTCCGCCGCGATCTCCAGGCGAGCGACCCGGCTGAACTGCGGCTCGAGCCGGCCAGCCGTCAGGGCCATGGGGAAGACCGTCAGCAGCCCGGCGACCGGGTCCCAGCGGGCCATCTCGACGTCCTCACTGCGAACGTCGGTGGGCCGCCACACGAAGACCGTCCTGCCTCGCGAGCGCCGCAGGTCAACCGTCTCGCCGTCACCGTCGTAAATCGTCGTCACCGGGCTGCCGTCCCTCCGTCTTTGGCCCGCCGGTGCGGGCGGCAGGCCCGCCATGCTGCCGGTCCGTCGCATGCAACCCGCGTGCTGCTGCACGGTCGTGCTCCGTACACGCCCGGCCCACGGTCTCACGGAACAGAACCCTGGCTGCGCGAGGAGGTTGTCGTCCCAATCACCGTCGGCGTACGTCCTCAGGTACGGCGAGTCCACCCACGCGAGCTGCACCCGTCGGCCGATGCCGGCATCCGACCCGCCCTCTCGGCTTCGGGCGGACGGTACCCATACGCCCGAAGCCCTGGTTGTCGCCGAGCTCCGCGGCGAGCCTCGGGCCGGTTGCCGTTGCGCGACGCCGGGCGTCAGCCGTGCCGAAGGTCTCGGGTCGGCCAGAAGACCGGCTCTGCCCGCCCGGTGTGGGTCGGAGGTGCACGCACCCGCCCCTAGGCGCCCTGCAGGTCTGGGCCACTGTTGGCGGCGTGTGCGATGTCAGTGCTGACTGGCACGCTGTTCTCAGGAGGGGGTGCTGGTGCCCATGCACGATCGAGAACACGCTCAGAAGGACGTTCGCCGCAGCCTGCGGGCGCAGATGCGGGAAGTGCCCCCGCTACAGAAGAAGTGCAGGTCAGAGGCCTGATCACTGGTAACGGTGGTCGGGTCTTTGATCGTTTGTAGGCACTTATAGGCACAGGCTGCACCAGGCGGCACCGCTCTGGACGTTGCTGGACAGGGCGTAACGCACAGACGGCGCCGGCCTTCGGTCCGCGTCCTTTGGCGCTGGGCTGCGTGATCGCGCGGAGCGACCTGCCGACCTGCGACCTGCCGACCTGCCGACCTGCCGACCTGCCGCCATGCCCCGAGCCCATGGTTGCCGGTCGCCTGTGGCAAGTTTGGCCTGAGCCGCTGATCGCGGAAGGACCGAGGAGTTGGAAGTAGGGACACGTGGCTGCCAAGTTCGAACTGAAGAAGACCCCGTCGGGGCAGTACCGCTTCAATCTGAAGGCGGGGAACGGCGAGATCATCGCGACGAGCGAGAGCTACACGACGAAA
>Ga0136611_10000725_pt1 | contig 22229 bp, 25 predicted proteins | sample AntDrymUQ2232306_2_FD_106645 | JGI IMG/M metagenome (GOLD analysis project Ga0136611, IMG submission 106645) | Polar desert sand microbial communities from Dry Valleys, Antarctica - metaG UQ223 (23.06) | ecosystem: Environmental > Terrestrial > Soil > Desert | place: Antarctica: Dry Valley...
ACAAAAGAATTTAAAATTCCAACAGCAAACACTAATAAAACCCAAAAACCGACGCCAGAAAAAACAACTTGCTTATTTTCTGTCCAACCATTCGGTGAAGCAAAAACCACTGGAACACCTACGACTAATAAAAAAGATAGTGCAACAAAAGCAAACAGAGTTAATTGAAAAAGAAAAGTCATATATAGAAAAAAAATTTTGAAAAAAGGCTTGCCTAACTTTTTGAAAAAAGTTTTTTTCAAAATTTTCGGCCCTTGTCTCTCAGTATAACATTAAAGACAAAGACCTAATTTCAAAGTGAAATATTTTAGTGAATTTTTGAATTCAAAAACTACGACTTTTTTTAGGTTACCCTTCAAACCCAATGGGTTGACCGGGATTCGAACCCGGAACTATTCGGTTAAAAGCCGAGTACTCTACCGTTGAGTTATCAACCCTTTTCTATTACTTTAAAACTTAGTTTAAAAAGACGAGTCAAAATTGTCAATAATTTTTCATTTAATAAATGCCTTTAGAATTTTTTGAAACTAAAGAGTGCTTGGCAACATAGTTGCTTTTTTTTCAAAAAAAAGTTTTTGGCAAAGTCGAACGGAAAGGGAGGGATTCGAACCCTCGGTAGCCTCGCAGCTACGCCGGTTTTCAAAACCGGTGCAATCGACCAACTCTGCCACCTTTCCAGTGAAGATACTTGTTAGTGTAAAGAAAACACTTTTTCTGTCAACCCTGCACATGGAAAATCAAAAAAAAATCTTCATATGTATAGTTGCAAAAAACGGACCAAGCAGCTTTTTTTTTTCAAAAAAAAAGCTACTTGGTCCGAGACTATATATGTTTTTTAAGCGGACTAAAGCAACATAGTTGTCTTATTTTAAAGCTACTTTGCCGCTTTATATATATCTAACTTTAACTTGCAGTTAGGCTTAACTTTGAAAAGCGTTCAAATTAAACGTCAAGTCAAAACTTTGGAAACATTTGAAAACAGTAGCTTACGAATTAATTTGTCTGATCATTTTTGATACTTAATTGAAGTTTTTGAAGAGCTTCTTCTACTTCAACCAAAGACCGCTGTCCAAAATTCTGAATGTTTAAAAGATCTTCTTTGCTATAAGCAATCAATTCTTGAATAGTATTCACATTGGCCATTTTTAAACAACTATAAGGTCTTGCAGTTAAATCCAAATTTCCAATATCTAATTGTAAAATTTGATATTGGAAATCAGAAAGGTTTTTTTTTTTTGCTTTTTCCACTAAAGTCCAAAAAAACCTTTTTTTTAAAAGCTTTTGCCTTTGTATGCGAGTTTTTGAGTATTGAAGAAGAGGATTTCAAAGTTTGACCGTCTTTGAAAGTTTTTTGATACTTGTTAGTCCCCAGCTGTAAAACTTTTTCAAGAGGAGTTCGCATTTGTTGAAAAGGCAAAAATAATTGAATGAGAGATTTAGCAGCTTTATGAATAGCATGTCGCGGATGAATACTTCCGTTTGTCCAAACCTCTAAAATTATACGCTCAGTTGCTAAGGGTATATGGTTGGTTAAATTTTCTTCTTTATATATTTGAAATATATCCACATTTTTGGACGCATCAATAAAATCATCGTTGGATTCAATTAAATAATTAACTCGAGTAACGGGCATAAAAACAGCATCTACAGGAAAGTACCCGATTTTTTGACTTTTGCTAGAACGTTTAACCACTGAATTATTTTGAGGACCTTGCGGCAGTGAAGAAAGTTGTTTTTCATGGGTTTTCAAAGCAACTTCCGTATCACTTAAATCTTTTTTTACAGGTTGGTTATTTGGCTTTTGCTGCTTATTTATTGAAAGGGTGCTATTAACTGAAAAAGGGCTTTGATTATCTTGATTTTTAGCGTAGGCACTTTCTTTTTTCGAAGAATTTAAACTTTTTTGAAAAAACTCCTCGTTAAAAGTCACGTTTTGATTATCATTAGAAAAACTTTTTCTTGACTTTGCCCACATTTTATAAAAATCCGCCGGTATATAATGGCTTCCAACATCTGTTGAACTAAGTTCTTTATCCAGCTGATTAGAAGCTACTTTTTTAGATTGTGCGGAATTTTCTGAAACAAAAGAGGCTTTTTGTAATATTCCAACCCATGAGTTATAATGGTCATCGCTAGGATTATAAGTCATGTAATTTTTTCCGCAACATATTAAAAATTTTAAAGTTAAACGTCCGTTGGCACTTAAGGTGGCAATATATTGATTTGGGTCAACCACGTAAATCGAAGAAGGCAAACGTAAATCACTTGAACGAACAATACCAGGTCCTTGGACGTTTAAATACCCTATTTGAGGACTAAAAACTTCTAAATCTGATGTTAAAATAATTTGTTTTAAATTAAGTAAAAGATCAAGCACCGATTCACGAACACCGTTTAAAACTTCATATTCATTAGAGGCTCCTTGAATTGAAAATAAAGTCATAGAAGTTCCTGAAAGGTTTGAGAGAAGAGCTCGACGTAAAGCGTTTGCAACTGTTAAAGCTTGACCAGGTGCAAAAGGCCCCAATTGAAAACGCCCATAAAATTTGGTAAGCTTTTCAACTCTCGAATCTATACAAGATACTAAGGTATAAGAAGTCATAGTTTAGCCTTTGGGTTGAACGATTAAAATTAAATGAAAAAAAAATTTCATACCACGAAAATTTACGTTGAAGTTTCTATTTTTTTTAACGTAGTGAGGGATAAATAGATAAGCTCAAGTTTGGACTTGCACAATTAGGATTTTTTAGAATACTTATTAACTTAAACCCGTCGTTTTTTTGGAGGGCGGCATCCGTTATGAGGTATAGCGGTAATATCTCGAATTAAGGTGATTTGAAGGCCGGAATCCATTAATCCACGAATAGCTGTTTCTCGACCTGGTCCGGCACCTTTAATTAAAACTTTGGCTTGTTTTAAACCTTGGTCCATAGACTGGCGAGCAGCTGTTTCTGCGGCAGTTTTTGCAGCAAACGGGGTCGATTTACGAGCTCCTTTAAATCCAACCGCTCCTGCGGATGACCAAGATATAACTTCTCCTTTAAAATTAGTAATAGTAACAATAGTATTATTAAAAGTAGATTGAATGTGAACAACCCCTTTTGGAACTTTTGCCATTTTCACTTTTTTGGTTGTCTTTCGAATTTGTTTAACCATAATTTTTCCTTTTTAAATATTTCAAAATCAAAACACACAAAAGTGTTTAACCTTGACGTTGTTTATGTTTTGGGTTGGTACAAATAACTAAAATTTTTCCTTTACGTTTAATTAAACGACAATGTTCACAAATTTTGCGAACTGATGGACGTACTTTCATTTTTAAATAGTTTGCTTTTTCTTTCTCACAAGTTAAAAAATTTCACATCTAGTCAAAAAAACACAAGTTTTCTACAAAGCTTGTATTGAACGCGTTCTTAAATCTTTTGACCAAAAAAAAAAGCGTTAGTTAACTGTCATTAAGGAGAAGGGCTTTTGAAATTTGAGTTTGCAAGTGAAGGCAAAGGTAAAACTTTGCTTGCTTTTAAACGATAAACAATCCGACCGCGTGTTAAGTCATACGGGCTTAATTCAATAACCACGGAATCACCCAATAAAATTCTAATCAAATTGCGACGTAGTTTACCCGAAATATAACCAATGACGAAAAAACCGTTTTCCAGTTGAATACGAAACCTACCATTGGATAAACACTGGGTAACAACCCCCTTCATTTCTATAAGATTTTCTTTTTCTTGACTCAAGTTTTTACCATATCGAACAAACTAATTCACCACCAACTTTATTGGCGCGAGCTTCGCGATCTGTCATCATACCTTTAGAGGTTGATACAATAACCACTCCCATACCGTTTAAAACTGTTGGAATATCTTTAAATTTCGAATAAAAACGAAGTCCTGGCCAACTTAAACGTTTTAGATTGGTAATACAAGGTTTGTTCATCATTCCAACATATTTTAAATGAATTTCTAATTTTTGGCTGGATTGCTTTGATACATTAAAAGCTTCAATATACCCCTCTTTTTTTAAAATTTCACTAATTTTTCGTGTTCTTTTGTTATTAAAAACGCAAACGCTTTCATGTTTAGCTAATTGAGCGTTACGTATTCTGCATAACATATCACTAATTTGATCATAAATCATAAATGTTCTTTTTCTTACTAATAATAAACGGGGTTTTTTCACCCTTTATCTTAAATTTTTTCTCTTGAAAACTTAACGTTTTTACCCTTATTTGATAGGTTGACGTACACAGCAAATCAACTAGTTCAATGAAAAACAAGCAACGCCTTCCATTATTTTGCTTTTAATCTTTAAAAGGCATTCCAAACTCTTTTAAAATTTGAAAAGCTTCCGAATCTTGGTTTGCGGTTGTAATAATGGATATATCCATACCTCTAATTTGATCAATTTTATCATAATCAATTTCTGGGAACATTAGTTGTTCTTCTAGCCCAAGGCTATAATTTCCAAAGCCGTCAAAACTTTTTGGATGAATTCCTTGAAAATCTCGAATACGAGGAAGAGCTAGGTTAATAAGTCTATCTAAAAAAGCATACATTCGATCTCCGCGTAAAGTTACACACACACCAACCGGCGTTTTTTCGCGTAATTTAAAAGCAGCAATGGCTTTTTTTGAGCGCGTTAGAACTCCGCGTTGTCCAGAAATCAAACTTAATTCGTTTAAAGACGATTCTAAAATTTTGGTATTTTGAGATGCATCTCCCAAGCCACGATTGATCACGATTTTTGCCAGTTTCGGAACTTGGTGCTTGTTTTTATAAGCGTTGACCTCTAAAAATTTAGGAGCAATTTTGTCTTGAAAAACTTTTTTGAAACGTTCAGCCATACTAATTTGAAGTATAAAGATTTAATGGGTTTTTGAAAACCATAAGTTGTTGCTTGGAGCGACCAAGTAGCTTTGCTTAAAGTAGCTTTGCTTAAAGTAGCTTTGCTTAAAGTAGCTTTGCTTAAAGTAGCTTTGCTTAAAGTAGCTTTGCTTAAAGTAGCTTTGCTTAAAGTAGCTTTGCTTAAAGTTTTTTGAGGTGAAAAATTGAACACTTGTTAACTGTCATTAAAATCAAATTTAAAATTTATTTACTATATTGTGCGAAAGCAAATTTGCTTATAAAACTTCGGGAGCTAAAGAGACAATTTTGGTAAAGTTACGGTCTCTTAATTCGCGAGCAACCGGACCAAAAACCCGTGTTCCGCGAGGGTTGGCGTCTTTATTTAAAACCACTGCAGCGTTGTCTGCAAAACGAATAAAAGTTCCGTTTTTTCGTTGAACACCTTGGGCAGTTCTAACAACTACTGCCCGCACTTTATCCGATTTTTTCAAAGGCATATTGGGAGTGGCTTGTTTAACAACCGCAATAATAATATCTCCAATGGTTGCACTTTGCTTAAAACTCCCGCCTAAAACGCGAATACACATTAATTTTTTTGCACCACTGTTATCAGCTACGTTTAAAATCGTTTGAGGTCGAATCATAAGGTATTATTTCAATGTTTAAATTTTGGTATTGATGACAATGTGAGTCTTCATGGGCATTTTGTGCCCTGTAATTCGAAGCGCTTTTCGAGCAACCAGTTCAGTTAAACCTGTTAATTCATAAATAATTTTACCTGGTTTAACAACTGCAACCCAATATTCAGGAATTCCTTTTCCGGAACCCATGCGGCTTTCCGCCGCTCGCATGGTTACCGGTTTATCTGGAAAAACACAAACCCATAGTTTTCCATTTCTACGAACGTAACGGGTTAAAACACGTCTTCCCGATTCGATTTGGCGTGATTTAAGCCAACACGGTTCTAAAGCTTGCAAACCAAAGTTGCCATAAACCATTGAATTTCCACGATTCGCTTTACCCTTCATTCTACCGCGATGATGTCTTCTAAATTTTGTTCTTTTGGGGCTTAACATAAAAAATATTTTTTGAGTTGGTTAATAACTAATTTTTATTTACAATAACGTTTAACACCAAGATGTTTCATACAGGCTTGGCAGAAATTCTTTTTAGAATTTGGCTTTTCAATGAAAGATTCTTAATGAAATTGCTTTCTATCAGCGCTAAATAGAAACTTTTTTAATTTTTATCACCTTTAAAAGCCCAAACTTTAATTCCTAAAATTCCATAAATAGTTTTAGCGCTTTTTGCAGAATAATCAATGTCTGCTCGTAAAGTTTGTAATGGAACTCGCCCTTTACGAACCCATTCTGAGCGAGCAATTTCTGCACCATTTAAACGGCCGGAAATTTGAATTTTGATACCTTTTAAATTAGCAAAACGACTTGTTGATTTTAAAGATTTTTTTAAAGCTGAACGGAAGGGCTTACGTTCTTCCAATTGTTGAATTAAAGAATCAGCAATAACTGAGGCGCTAGAATACGGGCTTTGGACTTTGAATAAAGTTAAGCTAATACGAAGAGTAGGTAGTTTTTGTTGTAAACGACTAGGCATACACAAACTTTCTAACTGATCTTTTAAATCTGTAATAGTGAAAGGCGAATTAGAGCTTTTTGATCGACCCATAATTTTACCGGGAACGGCTGCATAAACCGAAATTTCGGTAACATCAATTGATGATTTGCTTTCCATGTCTAACGTTGTTTGTCGACGAAAAATTTGAATATCAACAATACTTGCTTTTGGATAAGATTGATATAGAAAATCTCTAATTTTTTTATCTTCAAGTACCAATCGCGGATAATTTTTAGCGTTTGCAAACCATTTTGAACGATGTTCCTGAGTAACCCCTAGTCGAAAACCAAGTGGATGAATTTTTTGACCCATAATAAAATATTTTCCTTATTTTTTAAAATTTTGTTTTTAAATAAAAACACGGCTATTTGAAAAATGTTTGATAGTTTAACTTTCTTTGAAAGTTTGGTTTTTCAAAAACCAAACTCCTTTTAGAAAAAAAAGGTTTTTTTTTCCTTTTAGAAAAAAAAAGGTTTTTTTCTCCTTTTAGAAAAAAAAGGTTTTTTTCTCCTTTTAGAAAAAAAAGGTTTTTTTCTCCAAAAACGCCCGAGAAGTTGACTTTTTTTTAGTCTTTCTAGTTCAGTTTTTTTCTAAGTTCAATTAATTTTTAACGTAATGTAAATAAAACACTAATTAACGTTTTGATTTTCTATCTTTTTTAATGTGACCTTTAAAAGTCCGTGTAGGAGCAAATTCTCCAATTTTATGACCAACCATTAAATCCGTAATGTATATAGGAATATGCTCTTTTCCATTATGGATGGAAATAGTATGCCCAATCATAATTGGAATAATTACGGTCGAACGGGACCAAGTTTTAATAACCGATCTTTCATCAAGATCGTTTAATTTTTGAACTTTTTTCAATAAATGATATGCAACAAAGGGGCCTTTTTTTAACGAACGTGACATAAATAAAATTCCTTTTTCTAGTTGATTTTTTTTGATTTTTTTGCAAGTCTTAAAACAGTATATAAAGACGTGACTAGTAGTTTTTGTAGTTACACTGCAAGGCCTAAATTCAAAAAACTTTGAATTTTTTGAAAGCTTTGTTAATTATACTAAATTCGAAAAAGATAAAAAACTTCTTAGCGTTGAATTAAAGGTGTGAAAAACGCAAAAAAGCATTACCTAGTTCTTTAACCTGCTTGGCAAGCAATTTAATTTTTTTTTTAGTTTCAATTTTTTTTTCATGTATCGAATTTCTTGTTGTAAAACCATTAGTTTTTATAAACTTTGCAAGGTTAAATGTTTTTTCTCTTGCTTAAGTTGAAAGCATTGCCAAGATTTGAAAAGTTGAAAGTGTTTTCGACCTTGTAAAGAAAAGCGTTCAAAATATGAAAACCATAAAGGCAGATCTTGTTGAGACGTAAAGCTTAAACTATGGCCGCTAAAAGCAGCACCAGTTGAGTTGGCCTTTGAACAATGTATAATGACTTTTCGCTTTGGTAATTAACGTACAATACAATCTAACAAAAAAGGTTGTTTTTGGCTAAAACTCAAAGTTACGTCGATGAGTTTTTGAACTGCATAAGTGGAGTCTTGGCATACAGTAATCAGTATGCAGCCATCGGCATCAAAAAAACCCGTTAGCCAAGCATTGTCAAAGCTTACTTTTCCAGTAAGCGGTAAAAATTCCAAGTTCAAACGTTGAATTACTGATGTCTTTGAAGTATGTTTAGTTTCAAAGCTTTTTCCCACCCATTTGCCGTTAGTTAACATCAAAACTTTTTTGAAACCTTGCTTGCAACTTATTAGAAAGCCAACGTAGATAACTTTTTTTGGAAAGGTTAAAGAACTTACGTTTAAAAGTTGTATTAAACGTTTAGCAATGGTAACATCTTTGCTATGAAAAACAAAGGATAAATCTTGCTTTGAAAAACAACCATCTCCTTCAATAAGTCCAGCTAAATAATAACCTAATTGTTCCGCGGTATAATCGTTTAACAGTTTTTGTACCATAGTGTGTTAGCTTAACCAAGAAAAGTTTCATATGAAAAAAGCTTTTTACGACGACTTTTTAGAAGCTTTTCGACGTTTAATAATGGATGTATTACTGTATTTTTTAGCTTTGCGGGTTTTTTGACCTAATGCCGGGCGACCCCATAAACTAACTGGGTATTGACGACCAATAGGTGATCGGCCTTCACCCCCTCCGTGACCGTGGTCATTAGGGTTCATAACCACCCCTCGAACCTTTGGGCGACGACCTAACCAACGATTCCGACCGGCCTTTCCAATTCTTACATTGCTGGCTTCTACATTTCCCACTTGACCAATGGTTGCCCAACAGTTTTGCCCAATAAACCGGACTTCTCCCGACGGCAAGCGTAAAATAATCAAACCTTTTTCTTTGGCAACAATTTTAGCTGAAGCTCCTGCAGATCTAGCTAATTGACCTCCTGCACCAGAATGTAATTCAATATTATGAACTTCTGTTCCCAAAGGTATGGCTATTAAAGGTAAGCAGTTTCCAATGAAAATAGGAGCTTCTGGAGACGATAATACTGTTTCGCCTATTTGTAAATTACGCGGATGTAAAATATAACTTTTCGACCCATCTTGATAATGTAATAAAGCGATTCGAGCATTACGGTTTGGGTCGTATTCAATACTGACAACTTTAGCACCCATTCCAATTTTTTGACGTTTAAAATCAAGAAAACGGTACAGCTTTTTATGACCACCTCCAAGATGACGACTTGTAATAATTCCTCGATTATTTCTTCCTTTGCTACGAAAATTCCAAGATGTTAAAGTTTTTTCAGGTTTAGTTTTAGTAATTTCACTAAAATCGGAAACCGAGCGGTTACGTGTACCTGCTGTATAAGGTTTATAAAGACGAATGCCCATAATGAGGTTTGGTTAGTAAATAAAATATTTTTTTTAGTAGGGTAGTTAAAAAAACCTAATTGTTTTAAATTTTTTTAAAACATACCACGTCGTAATCTTTTGAAAAGCTGTTGCAAGCAATTTAAGAGTTAGTTGACTCTTGGTTATCTGTGAAAAGTGGAATACTTTGATCTGCTTTTAATGTAATAATTACGCGTTTATAGCGAGTTTTTGTACCTTGATTTAAACCTAAACGTTTTTTTTTTGTTGGCATTAAATGTGAATTAACAGCAAGTACTTTTACATCAAATAAATTCTCGAAAAGTTTTCGGATTTGGGGTTTGGTTAATCTTGGATCAACATCAAAAGTATATTTGTTTTTCTCGATTAATCGATACGCTTTTTCTGTAATGACGGGGTATTTTATTAAATCGATCATAGTTCTTAGTTTTTTTTAGTTTTAAAAAGCTTTTTCAAATTCTAAGCTTAAGTTCAATTACCGTGGAAGGGCATTTATTGAACAGTAAGTAAAGGGGAAAAAGTAAGGGTGAAAAGAGATAAAAACGGAAAGCAACAGCTTGCTTAAATTTTTAGAAAATTTTTTTTTGAAAAGCAAGCAAACCAAGGTTTTTTTTTAAGAAAAAAACTCTGTAAATTTATAATGCCTTTTATAAAAGTAAAGTTGTTTACTTTTTTTATAATTTACTTTGTTTTCTACGGTCTTTCATCTAAGAAAGGTTAAAAGTTTTTTGTAAAGACATTTTCAAAAGGCTAGTACTAGTTTAAAAAAACAAAAAAAAAAAACAACACCTTAAAAAACGTAAAAGCTTTTTTGAGAAAGGAGGGAATTGAACCCTCAAGATTTGAAAATCGGTGGATTTTGAATCCACTGCGTCTACCATTCCGCCACTTTCCCTTGATAGTTGTCAACTATCAATAAATTTTAGTTGTTGTTTAAACTAAAAGCAACTTTTTTACTAAAACTATTTTGGTTATAATGCTAAATAAAAAGCGCCTGTAAAATTTTTAGTTTTTTATTAAGTAATAAAAACGTTAACACTAAAACATGTTTAAGCTTGATTTGACTCGTAGTTAGTTAATCAAAATAAGTTCTTAACTTTAGGGTAATACATAAGGAAATTAAACGTTAATTTTGAAATTCAAATAAACATTTTGTTTTTTAACACAACGTGTCACAAAAAATTTTCAAATAGTAATATCAAATATGACCCTTTAACTGCTCACGCTGCTTTTCTTCTTTCATTCATTTAACAGTAACCTTGATATTATAGCAAAATCCAAATAGGTTTTGTATTTAAATTAGATATTATTAATAAAAAAAATTAAGTTAAATTAGCACAAAAAATCTTAGTAAGAAAAGTTTTTCTTTAAACAACCGTAAAGATGTCAGCATGCAATCCTTTTTTTATTTATACCAAAAAATCTTTCCAAACAAGCGTTTATGCATTAATTACAAGTTTTGTTTTTTCTTTGATAGCTTTGAAAGGCTTGCCTTTGAAAGGGTAAATCCTTTGCTTCAACGCCGGTTTTTTTAGCGCTTTTTAACGTTTTTTTTGGGCTTAAACTTTTTTTGTTTTCTTCTTAAAAACTACGGTAGATGTTGGTATTAGCCGCCAAACTTTCTTCCTTCGCCCAGCATGAAACTTAAAGTATCACCACCATACTAGTATATCAAAACATACTGTGATATAAGAAGACCCCATAAAAAAAGTTCTATTTTAAAACTTCATCAGTATGTCAAATCTTTTTCATCCATTTAATCAAAAAAGTTTGATATGAAAAAAGCTTTTTCAAAAGCAAGCTACAAACCAAAAATTCAATTATTGTAAGTCGCATAGGAGTTATCTTTGATTGCCACTCCTTTTTCTGAGTTCAGCCGAGAAAATGAGCAGCTTAATATGTGCAAATAACTAACATAACATGGCACGGTCGTCACAACGTCACCATGCTTATTTTTGATCTCTGCATGAATTAAATCACGACCCACCAGGTTTCTAAAAAAGGGTTGTGTTTTTTGAGAAAGCACTTCAACATCTATAAAAAGGATCAAAGTGGCACCTTTACAATTGGGTATGTTAAAAAGGTTGTTCGAGGTAACGTTCCCCAAGCTGCAACTGCAGGACTATAATGAAGCTCTTACCGCTTTTTAAAAAGCCATATAGCCAAAAACTTGCTGGTAACTTTTCCCTTTGGCTTGAGCAAAAATGATTGGGTATATAGAAGACCGGATCATTCGGATCTTCTTAGCATCCGTTGCAAACGCTTTTTCAAGAACCTTTTAGAAATCAGCCTTTAAAAAACTTTGGCAAGATTCTTTAAAATCTTAATTTGAAACAAAGCTTTGATTTTTATCATTATTCAAAAATTAATCTGGTTGAAAAACTATTTTTCGAAACTCATGCGGTTGTTTAATTTTTTCCTCTAAGGAAAGGCATCCAATCCATCCTATATTTAAGAGTTAAAAGAACCCTCCCTTTTAAGTAGCAAGAGAGAGGAAAATCCTTTTCAACTATGGTCGTGTCCTGTGGTAGAACTTCTACTGACTTCGGATAATAAATACACCCACCATCAGTGAAAACGGTGAAGCCCCTCAGAGAAGCACAAAGTAATGTTGAATTCCCAGAATCGGCTGCGCTTACAACTTGACGACTGGTAATTTCCTAATATACCAACTGTAAACTTCAGTATCCCTAACACACCGGGTGGATGAATGGACTCTAAGAAAATTGCCAAACTTCCTGAAATTAATCTAAGTGTTTGGTTATAACTTAGTTTTAGAAAATGGTTTGGTGATAAGAAATCGCAATATTGAGGGTTTTTTATTATCTAATCCATTACCGCCAAGTTATTTTTTTTCCTCTCTAACTAAAAAAAACCTTTTGCTTTGATACTAATGTCTTTATTTAAATTTAAATAATTTAGCTTTTAGCTTAAAAAACTTTTTTGCTTTTTTATTAGTTTTGGTATGCGGTTAGCGTCATTTTTTTATTAGCTTTAAGTTTAAAAACTATGATAAACGAAAGCATGTTAAAAAAAAGCTTTTTGCTTCCATTAACTCAAATATACCGCCGCTTCAGCCTCTGACAGGGAATAGTTCTGTTGCTGTTTTGTACTATTGCTTGCTTTGGTACCAATCGAATTTTTTAGCTTACAAAAAACTGGTTGTTGCTCAAAACTGGTTGTTGCTCAAAAACAAAAAGCAAAAATGATGCAAAGCTACAAACCAAAATAGATGTTCAATTTTGGTAAGTCGCAAAGCAAAAATGATGCAAAGCTACAAACCATACTACCTGTTCAATATTGGTAAGTCGCTCTAAACTTTTATTCAGTGTTGCACTCAATAAACAAAACTTTACCCACAAAGTGAACAGCTTTGTTTGATTATTGTTCAGGCTTAATGACGTTATTTAAATATTTCATTGCATTATTTGGGCTTAATATGCTAAAAAAAATGAATTTGAAGTTTGACTTTGTCACTTAAAGATTGTTTAAAAAAATTTAAAAGCTTTTTAAAAAAGTAACAAGGCTATTTAAGCTAAATTTGGAAGTAAGCTAAGATTAGCTTTAAAAGAAACTATCAAAAGTTCTTTTTTACTTTTAGTTGGTAGCCTTTAAACTTGCTAGGTTTTTTTTGACGACTGTATCATTGAAAACTTTAAACTATGCAGTTTGATTTTCATTCCAAATTTGCCTTATAACTTTTCATTAAAGGATCTAGTTTTATGACTATCGCAATCGGAAAATCCGAACAAAAACGCGGTTTATTTGACGTGGCAGATGACTGGTTACGTCGTGACCGTTTCGTCTTCGTGGGTTGGTCTGGATTACTTTTATTACCTTGCGCTTACTTCGCTTTAGGAGGCTGGTTAACTGGAACAACTTTTGTAACTTCTTGGTACACTCATGGTTTAGCAAGTTCGTATTTAGAAGGTTGTAACTTTTTAACTGCTGCGGTATCAACTCCACCAAACTGTATGGGTCACTCTTTACTACTTCTTTGGGGACCTGAAGCGCAAAGCGATTTTACTCGTTGGTGTCAATTAGGTGGCCTTTGGGCTTTTGTAGCATTACATGGGGCTTTTGGTCTTATTGGATTTATGTTACGTCAATTTGAAATTGCTCGTGCAGTTAAAATTCGTCCATACAACGCCATTGCTTTCTCGGGTCCGATTGCTGTCTTCGTATCAGTATTCTTAATTTACCCATTAGGTCAAGCAGGTTGGTTTTTTGCACCCAGTTTCGGTGTTGCAGCTATTTTCCGCTTCATTTTATTCTTCCAAGGCTTTCATAACTGGACTTTAAACCCTTTCCATATGATGGGGGTTGCTGGGATTTTAGGAGCTGCGCTTTTATGTGCAATTCACGGAGCAACGGTTGAAAACACTCTATTTGAAGATGGTGACGGTGCAAACACGTTCCGTGCCTTTAACCCAACTCAATCAGAAGAAACTTACTCTATGGTTACAGCAAACCGTTTTTGGTCGCAAATTTTTGGAGTAGCTTTTTCAAACAAACGTTGGCTTCACTTTTTCATGCTATTTGTTCCAGTAACAGGTTTATGGATGAGTGCTTTAGGAGTAGTTGGTTTAGCTTTAAACTTACGTGCGTACGACTTTGTATCTCAAGAAATTCGTGCAGCAGAAGACCCTGAATTCGAAACTTTTTACACAAAAAACAACTTATTAAACGAAGGTATTCGTGCTTGGATGGCTGCGCAAGATCAACCACACGAACGTCTAGTATTCCCAGAGGAGGTATTACCACGTGGAAACGCTCTTTAATGGAACTCTTAGTGTTGGCGGTCGTGATCAAGAATCAACAGGTTTTGCATGGTGGTCAGGAAACGCTCGTTTAATCAACCTTTCAGGTAAACTTTTAGGTGCACACGTTGCACACGCTGGTTTAATCGTATTCTGGGCTGGAGCTATGAACTTATTTGAAGTTGCACACTTTATTCCAGAAAAACCAATGTATGAACAAGGTTTAATCCTTTTACCCCATTTAGCTTCTTTAGGTTATGGGGTAGGTCCAGGCGGAGAAGTTATTGATACTTTTCCTTACTTTGTTTCTGGTGTACTTCACCTTATTTCTTCTGCGGTTTTAGGTTTCGGTGGTATTTACCACTCTTTAATTGGACCTGAAACATTAGAAGAGTCTTTCCCATTCTTCGGTTATGTTTGGAAAGATAAAAATAAAATGTCAACGATTTTAGGAATTCATTTAGTGATCCTTGGTTTTGGTGCTTGGCTATTAGTTTGGAAAGCACTTTACTTTGGTGGTCTATATGATCCTTGGTCAGTCGGGGGTCGTAACAAAAGGCTCCCTTAAATTAGCAACAATTTACTAAAAAATCTACCTAAACAGGGAACGTTTAAAACCCCTTTCGCTTTTGCAACCTTGGGTAATTGAAAACAAAACTTTGAAAGGGTGCTATAACAATCCTGTGCTAAATTTTACAACGTTAAACATGCCTTTTAAAAACTAAAGTCTATGGTAAAAATTAACTTATTTGATGCCATGTTTACATCGCCCGGCTTATACGAAATAGTTTGCCTTAAAAATAATAAACGCTATATTGGTGAAAGTGATTATTGTTTGCATCGTTTAGGCGATCATATGAAAGACTTAAAAAACCAAACTCATCATTGTCAAGCTTTACAAAACGATTACAACCGCTACGGACTTAGTTTTTTTCAAGCTAATGTGCTTACCTATGGGCCACAATGGCAAAAGCGAGAAGTTCGACGCCAAGAAGAAAAACGTTTAATTGAACATAATGCAATATGCAAAGTTTATAATTTTAATGTAAACCATCAAAAAAAAGCACCTTGTTACAAAAGTTATAAATATGATGGTCAAATTTTTAATACTATTAAAGCTTTACGCGACTATTATAATACTAAAGCTTTGACGGAAAAAACCATTTCACGACCACTTTCTGAAACCACTTTTAGACGTAATTTTACCAATCCTTTAGCTCCTTTTCGCCATGACATTGAGTTTATAGAATACACCAAGCAATATCAACAGTATTTAGTTTATGGTGAAACTTTGAATGGATTAGAAGCCATTGTCGAAAAAGGGTACGCTTTAAACAAACGTATAGCTGCTTATCGCCTTAGTTCTTCCTAATGGCCGGATTACCAATATATTGATAAGGTTAACGTGAAAAATAAGCGACGAAAGCTTAGCGTTAATGGGCAACTTTATACAACTGAAGAAGTGATTGCAAAAGGTTTAGCAGAAACGCGAGAAGTTATTTACGCTTGCGTACGCAGTAAAAACCAAAGCTGGAGTAATTGGTTTTGGGTAGATTCAGAAGGCAAAAAAATTTAATAAAGTTTAACGTTTCAAATAAATGCCAAACGACTATCTCGAAAGAGAGTAGGGTGAAAGTTAGGGAATAAATTACTCCCAGGTCACTCGAAACGGTAGACCCCTAACGTGCAGTTAGGGTGAAGATATAGTCTAATCCTTAAGGAAACTTAAGGCTGGAGCTTTGAACTACTAGGGTTCAAACTTTCCGAACCAAAGCTAACGATTTTGGTTGAATAACAATGGGAGATGTTCGCGTAATTACCAACCCAACGGTAAGTCCTGGAATTATTTTTGGCTATTTACTGAAATCACCTTTTGGTGGAGACGGTTGGATTGTCAGCGTTGATAACATGGAAGACGTTGTTGGTGGTCACATGTGGATCGGTACTCTTGAAATTTTCGGTGGTATTTGGCACATTTAGACAAAACCTTGGGCATGGGCACGTCGTGCTTTCGTGTGGTCAGGAGAAGCTTACCTTTCATACAGTCTTGCGGCTGTATCAATGATGGCTTTTATTGCTACATGTTTTTCATGGTTTAACAACACAGTTTATCCTTCAGAATTTTACGGTCCTACGGGTTTGATTAAGGGCCCGCAAAAGTAGCAATACTTTTGGCAAACTTTACTTAAACGGGGAACCTCTTAGCTTTTTTTCTAAAAAGTAAGACCATCCCGTACCAAAGATTATCAATAATTCCTTTAAAAAAACCAAAAAACCTTTTTTGAATAAAAAACTATAGTTTTTTATTCAAGCATGGCAAGTATATCTTAGGGTTTTTAAAAACTTGGATAAAAAATGAAATTTTTTTTAAACGTTTTTTTTGATATGAACAGGTCTAACGACTATCCTGAAAAGGAGTAGGGTCTAAAAACGTGAGACTCGAAACAGTAAAGCTTCCTATTAAGTCTAGTTTTACTAGTAGGAAGAAGATATAGTCTGATCTTTCTAGATATAGAAAGCAGCTAGATTTTAGAATCTAGCGGGATAAATTCACGATTTATCCGAACATTTTTGCCAGAAGCTTCACAATCGCAAGCTTTCACTTTCTTAGTTCGTGACCAACGTTTAGGAGCCAATGTAGCTTCGGCGCAAGGTCCTACTGGGTTTTTTTAGCTCGGTTTTGCGCAAACGCAAAACGCAAACTTTACTTAAACGGGGAAACTCTAAGGCCTTGATTTGGCTAAGACCATCCCGTACCAAACACCAAAATACTTTTTTCATAGTTAAGTTTTTACCTTCAGTTTTTTAAATTTATGGATATATCTTTCTTATATCAACCCGGCTTATACAAAATAACTTGTTTAAAAAACTCCAAAGTGTACTTTGGAGAATCAGCCAACCTTCTTACACGTTTAGGGCAACACACTCAAAGTTTGGAAGCTCAACAACATGATTGTAAAGCGTTACAAGCAGATTTTAATCGTTATGGAAAAAAAAGCTTTTGTTTTGAAATATTATCTGATTATTTAGGAAAGCCGTTTATCCATCGCGCTCTGCGCCAACACTACGAAAGTAGGTGTATTCAAAAGCTTGAGCCGTCTTTACGGTATAACCAGCCGTCAAATAGCTCCAAGCATTACGTGTATTCACCAACGCAAAGTGTAAAAGTCAAAAACCAGATTTTTCCAAGTTTACCAGCAGCGGCTTCCTTTTTTAATGAATCGCGCACTCATTTAACTCGGAAATGTCGCGACCCCAAAAACACTGACTATGCGTTTTGGAACTATGCTGCAACTGAAAGTAGTCCCAAATAGTTTTATAAAAAAGCAATCGCTTGTATAATCAAAGGTGTACACTATCCAAGTTACAGTGCAGCAGGCAGAGCGCTGGGCTTAAATTCAAAAAGCGTGGCTACACGGATTAAATCCCCACTTTATCCCAACTATGAATTATGTAAAAAGTGACCGGTCGAACGACTATCTCGAAAGAGAGTAGAGTACAAAAGCGTGGTACTCGAAAAAGTAAGGCTTCCGACCAATTATTAAGTTAGCGGAAGAAGATATAGTCTGATCTTTCTAGAAATAGAAAGCAGCTAGATTCAAACATCTAGCGGAATAGGGTCACGACCTATTTGAACATACATGTAGGAAAATATTTAATGCGTTCACCAACTGGAGAAATCATTTTTGGTGGAGAAACAATGCGTTTTTGGGATTTTAGAGGTCCGTGGTTAGAGCCTTTACGTGGTTCAAACGGTTTAGATTTAAATAAACTAAAAAATGATATTCAACCATGGCAAGAACGTCGTGCTGCTGAATACATGACTCACGCCCCTTTAGGATCTTTAAATTCAGTAGGTGGGGTTGCTACAGAAATTAATGCAACCAACTTTGTATCACCTCGTTCATGGTTAGCGTGTTCGCACTTTGTTTTAGGTTTCTTCTTTTTTGTAGGTCATTTATGGCATGCAGGAAGAGCTAGAGCTGCTGCGGCAGGTTTTGAAAAAGGAATTGATCGTGACAACGAACCAGTTCTTTCTATGAAACCGTTAGATTAAAAACGTTAAGTTTTTGAATTTAAAATATCTGACGAAGAAAGCTTAGCTTTCTTCGTCAGGTCAAAACTTTGTATATATACTTTTTTTTATTATGTTGTTGTTTTCAACACTTATTACTTAAATCTATTAAACACTATTTCATTTTTTCTCATGGTTCTTTTTTATTATACCTAATTTTTTAACTTTTTTTATTTATGTTTTCTAATTTTACAAATTTTAATGCAGACGGTTTTAAAAAAAAAAATTCCCCTAGTATCGCGACAGGTGCCCTAGGAAGTATGGTAGCCAATAATCTTCAAACCCAAGCTTTTAATGCAAGTATAAGGGCTAAACAAACTGATGATCAGCTACGTGATAACATGATCTCAAGTTCCGATTATTACGAACGTCAAATAATTCACAATCAAGTTAGTTTGGCACATGCGCAAAAGCAATATTCACATATCTTCCAAAACCATTTACCAAAAAAAAGACAGCTTGAATGCGCTGATTACTTTTTTAAAAAGGTGTTAATCACAAAGGTATGGTTATGGTTTTAAATCAAAACGGATTACAAAAACTTCAAAATAAAGGAGAAATTCAAATGCTTTCTCCTTTAAACCATCCACCTTTAGATTCTTTTTCTTCTCGTTTTGCTTCCATTGTTCAAACTACCAACCTTGTTAAAATACCCCAAGGTTTTATACCATTGTCTGACTTGCATTGTTTAAATAACGTTCCGCTTTATACACTTAGTAGCGCACCATCTTCAAACCCCACTTCTAGTTATGGCTTTTCAAAAGAGGTTACCGGTTTAGGTCCAAGTCCTATTGAAATTGGTCTCATAACTGTAGGTTCTTGGCTCTTTTTTTTGGTAATAAACTTTGTAACTAATAAAATTAACACCGGCCGTTTTTTACCAAAAGCTTCTTCGGAACTAGAAATATTGAAAGCTTATAACCAAGAAAGTTTGACATTAAAGCAAGCAGTGTATCTTTTAAAACGCAATTGTAATATGTCCGCGAAAGAAAGTGTTCTTTTTTTATCTAATGACTTACCAGAAATTACTTAATAAATGGTTTTAAATTTATATTAACTTTGAATTATCAACCAAAATACTTTGGTTGATAATTCAAAGTTAATATAAATATTGCAGTTTCAGGTGGAAGTCAGTTTTAAAATAATTGCTAGTTAAAAAACTCTAGGGTTTAAAAAAGCATGATAATCCAAGTAAAACCAAACAGTATTTTCAGTATCAAAAAAAGCGTTTTTTGAAAACAAATTAAAAACAAACCTCGACCATCGCTAAAGTTATTATAATTGCATTATAAAGAAAAACCAAAAGTGTAGCACCTAACCAAAGACAAACTTAAAAAACCCAAAGCCTCCACTGCATTAATGCAAGCCTTTTTAACGTTTAAAGATTGAACTTGAGCAGATAAATGTGTGATTTATCGTTTGGCGTATTTGGTTTTTTTGTTTGTTTTAGTAGTTTAAAAACAGCTAATCCAATGTCACACTAAGTGTGATGTTGGTGTGACATGTTGGACGTTTTTTTAATCAAAGACTTTTTTCTAAAGCCTTGCTTTCTCATGCGCCAAAAAAACTTGTTTTTGTGAACCTCAGGTCACCATCAAAACTGTGACCAACGTTTGTTAATTCAAAATCAGTTATATTGGAATTAACAGAGTTTGAGTTCTACCAAAGCGTGCGCATGGCTTTAGTTGCTTTTAACCGTCACCAGCTTGTTTTGCCCATTATTAAAAAAAAAAGGCCTGGCGAATTTTTTTTTCTTCATCTTTTTTAGCTTTTCAGTTTTAAAAAGCGTTTGCTTAACAAGTTGATTTTTTACTTTAAGCTAAGCAGGTCTTATGTTATTATTAGCAGGTTAACATGCAGCTAAACTTGACATACTTGGTCAGCTTGAGTCAATCAAAACGCTTATCACCGCTTTTTAAACATACACTAAGTGAACACCGCTTATTACTTATTATATAAAACTTTTTAGCAACTGGTTTTTGCGTTTTAATAAGCTCTGAGAGCTAAAATACGCCATTGCCTACGTGAACTACAACTAAAATTTTACCCATTGAACGTTTAATTCTTAGAGTAATAAACTTTTAAAAAGCCTTGCCAGTCCAAGTCTTAATAAACCTAAATGAATAAAAATTTAAAAGGATTTATTTTGAAACCGACTAGAGTGTAGGTAAGGTGTTGTTTTTGGATTTTTGCCTTTCAAATTTATTTTTTAATAAGTATTAAAAAAAACACTAATTAAAGTGTAATGGTTGTGAAAGCAACATAAAGCGGTCAAATAACTCTAAACAGCATAACTGCCGTCGGTCAACATGAAAGCTTTTTGCTTGTTTTTTCTACTGTTATTTTTGGTTATGAACACTTTAGCGGTTATCAACCACTTTAGCCAAACTGAAAGTTTTTGCTTTAAATAAAAATTTGCTTTTTCTAACTTCAAGAGTTATAATTAATGTATAATAAGAAAATTCCGAAAATCAAAATCAAATCAAAAACAAGCGTTAAAGCTTTAAAGTTTAGGTGTCTTCTAAAAACACAAGCCGTTATTGATTAGATTAGTTCTTTAATCTTTCTATATATGTCGGATTCTATTAAGGTTGAAAGTCGTCCAGTTTTTCCCTTTACTGCTATTGTTGGCCAAGAAGAAATGAAACTATCGTTAATTTTAAATGTTATTGACCCCAAAATTGGGGGTGTTTTAATTATGGGAGATCGCGGAACTGGTAAATCCACAACGGTTCGTGCCTTAGTTGATTTGTTACCAGAAATTAAAGTAGTAGCTAATGATCCTTTTAATTCAGATCCCACAGATCCTGAATTAATGAGTGATGAAGTTCGCAAAAAATTTCAAAAAGGCGAAATTTTTGATACAACAAATAAAAAAATTACAATGATTGATTTGCCTCTAGGGGCTACGGAAGATCGTGTATGTGGAACTATCGATATTGAAAAAGCTTTGACGGAAGGGGTTAAAGCCTTTGAACCCGGCTTGCTAGCCGCGGCAAACCGAGGTATTTTATATGTAGACGAAGTTAATTTATTAGACGATCACTTGGTTGATGTCTTACTTGATTCCGCAGCTTCTGGTTGGAATACGGTTGAACGAGAAGGTATTTCTATCAGTCACCCGGCTCGATTTATTTTAGTCGGTAGTGGGAATCCCGAAGAAGGAGAGCTTAGACCTCAACTTTTAGATCGCTTTGGAATGCACGCAGAAATTGGTACTGTTCGCGAACCCGATTTAAGAGTTCAAATTGTTGAACAACGAGCTGCTTTTGATGAAACCCCTTTAGATTTTAGACAAAATTATAAAGAGTCTCAAGAAGCTCTAAGCAGCAAATTAGTTGAAGCACGCGAATTATTGAAAAAAGCGCAGCTAGACTATGACTTGCGCGTCAAAATTTCCGAAATATGTTCATTATTAAACGTTGATGGATTACGCGGAGATATTGTAACTAATCGTGCGGCCAAAGCTCTTGCTGTTTTTGAAGGAAGAACCAAAGTTACTCAAAATGATATATTTCGAGTAATACCTCTTTGCTTACGCCATCGTTTACGTAAAGATCCTTTAGAAACAATTGATTCAGGAAATAAAGTGCGAGAAGTTTTTCAAAAAGTTTTTGAGTAAGTCAATGGTTCAAAAACTTTAAATTTTTATTTAAAACTTAAGCTAAAAAGTGCTAAAAATACTAAAAGCTTTTGTTTTAGCTTTTTTTCGTTTTTTGAATTCAAGTTAACGTTATTTTTTTGTCTTCTATTTTAAAACTTTTTCCATGAAAGATTTTGTAACTTATTTATCAACAGCGCCGGTAGTTGCTTTGGCTTGGATGACATTTACTGCAGGTTTTATCATTGAAATTAATCGTTTTTTCCCAGATCCTATTGTTTTTAGTTTTTAAAAACTCTTGATGTTTTGTGTTAAAAACTTTTCATTTTTTAATAAGCTGAAATTCCAAGGTAGAAAGGTGTGCACCTTTCTACCTTGGAATTTGAACCCAAGTCTTCATATAAAAGGTTTTGGGGAAACCTAAAAGGCTATTGGGGAAACCAAAAAGGCCAAAAAGG
>Ga0136611_10000726_pt1 | contig 22218 bp, 19 predicted proteins | sample AntDrymUQ2232306_2_FD_106645 | JGI IMG/M metagenome (GOLD analysis project Ga0136611, IMG submission 106645) | Polar desert sand microbial communities from Dry Valleys, Antarctica - metaG UQ223 (23.06) | ecosystem: Environmental > Terrestrial > Soil > Desert | place: Antarctica: Dry Valley...
CCGACCGCGCGCACGCGCTGCCTGACCGCCGCCGCCGCCGCCGGACCGCTTCGCTGGAGCCGCTCCTCACCGAGCGGCTGCTATCCTTTGTCCAAACTCAAGTTAGGTGGGGCGCGTCTGGGCGGTGATCGTGCGGCGCAAGAGCAGGTAGGAGCCGAGCGCGAGCGCGCTGGTGATGATCGCCGCCGCGGCGGTGGGGAACTCCGGCAGCGCGGAGGCGACGACGGTAAACGTATCTGACGCGCGCAGGGCGTTATTGTTGCTGCACCGTACCTCGGTGGTCCAGGTACCGGCGGCGCGCGCGGCGCAGCAGACGCTCAACGTGTAGTTGGCGCTGGAGACGGCACCGCCGGAGGGAGCCTTGTTGTTCTCCTGGATCGCGATGACGTTCGATGCGTCGCGCACGATGATGTTGACGTTCTGCGTGTTGTAGCCGGTACCCTTCGTGCAGAACTTGTTGCTCGAGCCACTGAAGGAGTTTGTGACCGCGCTGTCGCACGTTGCCGCGCTCCAGGTGTACGACTCAATCGTCTCCGCGCGCGCGGTCTACACCGCCGCGATGCATACCAGCACTGCTAGCACGCTGGCAATGCTCAACCGAGGCCACCAACTAGCCATGTCGCACGCTCCAAGATGGTCACCGCGTCGGTGTGCCGGTGTTCGCCGGAAGCATCGTATCAACACCGTTCGTGCGACCGCGACCGATTTCGGGCGGCCCAGCTAAGGATCACATGCGATCTGCGCGCGGACCCTCGAACAGCGCGGCGAGCCGCCGCCACCGCGCGGGGCGGGTGAGGACGGTGGTGCTGTCTGCAAACTGGTCCACGGCGCCGGTCGGCGGCAGCGCCAGGACTTCCGCGTCGTGAATCGCGGCGCGCGTTGCGTCTGCGAAGCGTTCCGCGTGCAAGACGCGATACGGGCGGCCGTGGAACTGGCGTGGGCTGGGATCAACAGGTGGCGTGATTGCGCGTGCGTTGTGCAGCGCGGCGACGGATGCGTAGGCGCGCGCGAGGCTCTGTTCGCGCTCGTGTGCGTCAGCCGCCGAGAGGACGGCGTGCAGGGTTGGTGCGAGGGACGCCGCACAGGGGAGGCGGATGAAGGCTGAGCCGAGCCACTTGCTGTACGGCGCATAGCGGCGTTCGAGGAGGAAGCAGAGCCGGATCAGGTCACGCACCAAGCGTGCGGCGATGATCGCCGCGCCCAGGCTGTCCCCGGCCTCGTCACAGCGGCCGGTAAAGGCTTCCTCCTCGCTGATCCGCTGCCACTGCGCGGCGATCAGATAGAGCCAGAGGTCGTGCGGATACCACGCGAGCGTCGCGCGAAGCGTCTCGAGCTGCGCGAGGCGATCAAGAAAGACGGCACCCGCCGTGATCTCTAACAGCCTTTGCGATGGGGTTGCAAGCCAATCGCGTCTCGTGATCGGCGCGCGTGGGTCGAACCCCAAGCGAGCTTCAAGGAAGTCACCGAGCGCGTGAATCTCCACGCGGTGGCCGACCGGCCCGTTTTCAACCGGCGTCATCATACGGATGCCGCCACCGTCCGGCGGGCCGAAGTGGGTTGGATAGCCACGAAACGCGCGTGGGAGCCCGCGCGCCAAAATCTCGGTCAGTGCGGCGGCGAAACGCGCGGCATCCTCGCGTGTGAGAAAGATTTGCAGACGCGGCCCCCAATCGTGGTCCGTGGAGCGCACGCTGTCGAGGCCGAGCACGTCAGAACCCGGTCCAATCAGGGCGGCCGAGTATGCAATCCGCGGGAACTCGGCGGCGACGATCGGCCGGACACATTCCGCAAAGAAGGCGCGGGACAACGCCAGACCAGGGACAAACTCTGGCACGCTGCCGCCTCCCCACGCTGCCCCGCCGATATCATAGCTTGGACTATTCATACGTGGTGAACCAAGAACGCCCCCGCACTCCAACCCTCTCCCTCAAGGGGTTCAGGGGTGGGGCTGTTCCTGTGCCGCAGCTTTCCCGGCGGCCCTCCTGACCGCTATGATGGGAGGAGACCCGCCAGGCGCACCCGCCCGCGGTCGGTCCGACGCGGGATCTACGTGTGACGACGCTCCAAGCTCCAGCCCAGCTACCGCTGCTCACCGAAGCGCGCGCCAAAGCTCCGCGTGCCTACGGTCGCCTCTTTGCACTCACGGTCGTCGCATCACTGCTCGGGCTTGTCTATCTCCTCGGCTTTCTCCAGCCGCTCTCCTACCGCCGTTTTCCGGGCATCATCCCCTCGGAACGGCCGCTCGCGGACGTGCTCGGCACGGACCTGGGCGGCGCGCTGCGCTTCCTGATCCCGGTCGTCGTTGCCTCTGTGCTCTATGGCGCGGCGGTCGTGCTCGCGCGCGGCCTGCACGGGCGCCGTCTGGCGCTCGCGGTGCTGGGCGTTGCCGGGGTGTACGTCGCGATCTTCCTGCCGACCAACCCGGTTGGGGCGCAGGACATCTATCACAATGTCTTCGATGGGCGCATCCTCTGGCGCTATCACGACAACCCGAACGTTGTCCCGCCCGCGGCGTACCCGGATGATCCGCTCTATCCCACGGTCGTCGCCTGGAGCGAGTTTGCCTCGCCCTACGGCCCGCTCTGGTATGCCGCGACCGGTATCCCCTACGCGATCGCGGGCGATGACTTGCGCGCGAATGTGCTCGGCCACAAGGCGCTGACGGCGTTCTTCCTGCTCACCACGGGCATCTTGGCGTATCTCGTCGCGGAGCGGCTACGCGCCGGCTCCGGCGTGGCGGCGCTGATCGCCGTCACCTGGAACCCGCTGATGCTCTTTGAGACCGCGGGCAACGGCCACAACGACATTGTGATGGTCTGCTTCGCGCTCGCGGCGTTCTGGGCGCTGGCCGCGCGCCGCTGGCTGCTCGTTTTCCCGCTGCTCGCGCTCTCGGTGGCGACGAAGTACGGCTTTGTGATCCTGGGACCGCTGATCCTCGTCTATATGCTCCACCGCCAGGACGTGCGGAAACGCACGATCGTGCTCTCGCTGCTGCTCGGCGCACTCGTCGGGATCGCGGTCTATATCCCGTTCTTCCAGGGAGCGGAAACGCTGGAGATGTTGCGCCGTCAATCAGTTTTCAATACCTCCTCGCCCGCGGCGCTGCTCGATGCGGCGCTGGTCACACGCCTGGGGATGACGCCGGAAGACTCGTCCGCGCTGATGAAGCTGATCGTGATGCCGCTCTATCTCCTTGCCTACGCCTGGCTGGTCTGGCTCGTCTGGCGTGGCCGTGGCGGGCTGGACACGCTCGTGCGGCAGAGCGTGACGGCGGTCTTTCTGCTGCTGCTGATCGCTACCTGGTGGTTCTGGCCCTGGTACGTGATCTGGATCGTGCCCCTCGCCGCGCTCGTGCCGTACCGTCGCGCCGCGCTCTTGGGGCTGTCGTTCTCCTGTGCGGCGCTGGCGATGTACGCCGCCTACTTTTGGCTGCTCTTCGGTGATGGCCTCTTCTTACAGGCTGCGACCTCCGCTGTCGCCTTCGGCCCGCCGCTGGTGCTGCTGGCGGGCAGCCTCGTCTGGACCTGGCCGCGGGCACGGCGCGCACTGCCGCACGCCGTGGCGCTGGACGGTGGGGTCGCTTAAGCGCGCGGGCCGCTTGACCGCCGCTCGCTGCCCCGTACGATAGAACAACCTAATCCGAGAGGAACGGCCGGTGAAAAGATCACATGCGATTCTTGCCTTCGTCCTGTGCCTTGCGCTCGCCGCGCTCGCGGCCGGCAGCCTCAGCGCACAGGTGGGGCCGAATGATCCCGAGTACGGCCGTCAACGCTACCTCAGCGCGATCCGCGCGCCCGAGGCATGGCAGAGCGAGCGCGGCCAGCCCTCGGTGGTGCTCGCCGTGCTGAGCAGTGGTGTGGAGGTTGACCACCCAGACCTCGTGCGCCATATCTGGCAAAACCCTTCCCCGGGTAGCGCCTGTCGCAACGACGTCAACGGCTGCAACGTCTCCGGGATCCCCGCGGGCCAGAGTAACTGCACCCTAGGCGCCGCCGTCGTCCTGCCGAGCGGTGACGTGCGCGACGACCTCGGCTACGGCACGGCGCTCGCGGGGATCGCCGGCGCGCTCACGAACAACGGCCTCGGCATCGCTGGTGTTGCCTGGAACGTGACCCTGATGCCAGTGAAAGTGAGTGGGTGTATACCCCCGACGGGGAGCCAGTACGCCGCGGGGATCGCGTACGCGGTCAGTCACGGCGCGAACGTGATCCTGCTCGGCGGTGATCACGAGATCGGCAGGGGGAGCTGCACCGCGGCCCCCGGTGTGCTGGTCGCCGCCGTCCGCGCCGCACTCGCGGATGGTGTCGTTGTGATCGCTGGCGCGGGCAACAGCGGTGCCGATTGCGCGGACGGCGCGGCCGCGATCCCCGGCGTGATCGCTGTTGCCGCCGCCGATGTAGAGTCGGACCGGACCCGCCGTCCGTCCTTTGCTCAGGGTGGCGCAGACGTGACCCTCACCGCGCCCGGCGTGCGTGTCGTTGGCACGGTGCCCGCCATGTCCTGCGCGCTCTGTTCGAGCAGTGGCTACCGCGCGCTGGATGGGAGCGGCCCCGCCGCCGCGCTCACCGCGGGTGCCGCGGTGCTCGTGCTCTCCCGCAACCCGCTGCTCGGCCCGGTCGAAGTGCGCGTCCTGCTTAGCGCGGCGGCGACGCCGACAGGCGAGTCCTGGTCCGGCGCCGGGTTGCTCAACGTCGGTCGCGCGCTCGCGCTCGTCCCTGCCAGCTATACGGGCCTGGTCACGCGCAGCCCGCGCGATGCGGAGACGCCCGTGACCGTGAGCGCCTACGTGGGCACGCGCCGCTGTGGCGAAGCCGTCGCCCGGCCGCGTGATGGCGTCACCAGCTATCTGCTCCATGTGCGCCCGGATGCGGTCACCGCCGGCTGCGGCGTTCCCGGCGCGGACGTGAGCCTGCGGATTGATGAGGCGCCGGCCGCTCTCGTCCAGTGGCGGTCGGGCGCGCAGACCGTTAACCTCACCCAGGCTGACCGCATCAGCGCCCAGCCGGCCGCCACAGTGACCCCTCAGCCGCCCCCGTCTGCGCCACCGTCGCCAGCCGTGTCACCCACACCGACGCCGGCACCATCAGCGACACCGTCACCCACACCGACGCCGACGCCATCAGCCACGCCCGCTCCGACGCCGGCTCCCAGTGCCGCCGCGAGCCCCACACCGGAGCCTACACCCACGCAGACGCCCACACCCATACCCACGCTGGAACCCACACCCACGCCCGGGCCGCAGGAGGCCGCACCGCGCACGCTCGCCGCTCCCGCAAGCCTGATCGGCACGGCGTCACAGAGCGGCGCGCTGCTCGCCGGAATCGTTCTTTCCGGCGCGATTGATGATGACTTCGCCCGACCCGGCGCACCGCTCCAGCGCTTCCGTGGGGCCGAAACCCAGGTCGTGCTCTGGACAAGCTGGACCGGCCAGCCCGGCCGTCACGAGATCGCCTTTATCTGGAGCCGTCCCGACCGCTCGCGCTACCGCGATGTGGAACTCACGGACACCTGCCCCTGCATCGCCGTGACGCGCTGGCAGTTGGACTGGCCCGGCCCCAACGAAGGCGGCCGCCTGCTGGACGCCCCCGGCATCTGGCAAATTGACATCTATGCGGACGGCGAGCTCCTCGGCGTGGTGCAATTCGAGATTGCGGACTCCTGATCGTGGATTGCGGATTGCGGATTAGGGAACGTACTCGCGTTTCGCGTGCTTCCTAATCCGCAATCCGCAATCCGCAATCTCATAAGGTCTCAAACGGGTCCGGCTTGATCAGGGCGATGAAGGCATAGCGGGTGGAGCCGGTCTGCTCGGTGATCACAACGCGTTGCTCGCCGCCGAAGCGGTCGTGGGTGAGGCGGCAGATGTCGCCTTTCTCCAGGCGGCGGTCCACGCCGGCGAGGCGGAGGTTGCCGGTCCAGCGTCCGCCGCGCTGGGTGGCGTGGACGACCGCAACAAGATGTGTGCCGTCCGGGAAGAGAAAGTCCGCCTCGCCGTCGAAGGTCATCCGCCGCGCACTCCTGTTGGCCCGATGCTCGCCGCGGACCTAAACGGTCAGAGCGCAAGGCGTAGTCTAGCGTAGCCGTCCGTCCCTCAATAGGGATACGTTCGACTCGCGCATCTTCTCTTACCCGTGCGCCGGCTGGTGGGTGAACTGGTATATCACGTCCACGGCACCCCGGCTCTCGCCGAGGCTTGGGGCAGTCTGGGTTGGAGCGCGGGCGGGCCAGACACGCGGCTCAGTCCGCTTCGTCAACAGCGCGGAGCAACGCTCATACAGTGACCAACTCACGTCGAACGGCCGGCGGAATTAGGATGCGCCCAAAGATCCTGGGCAGCAGATCGAGTACTCCGATCTGTGCGAGCGCGATAACCGGACCAGCATCAGAGACAACGCCGCCTTGGCTCACATCGAACGCGCCCGTGTGATCTCTGCATCCAGTTCCTCCTCGGTCAGCCGAAAGTATGGGATGCCGAGCCGGCCCGAGTATTGGATGAAATCGAGCTTTGACCTATCGAGCAGATGCGCCGCCTTACCGCTGCTGATCGTGCCGCGCCGGTAGAGTTCCAGGACGATCGTCTCTCGGACCGCATCGTCGAGCGGCTGGTCGAGAAGAGCAAGGGCCTGAACCAACGACTCATCAAGCTCGACCGTCACACGGCTCATCGCACCACCTCTCCGCATCACGATTGTACCGCGCGCCGGCTGTACCGCCCACCACGACACGATCAGGAGACGCCGCGCCCTGCAAACGCGCGGACGCGGCGTCGGTGTGATCTACGGAGATGCCAATCCGAGTCCGCCTACCGACCCGACGCGCGGTAATCACGATAGGGAGCATCCCGCCATTCAAAGGCGGCCTTGATCCCACCGCCACCTTCCTGCATCGTCTCGCGCACCTTTTCCTGCCAGAGCGCCGCCTGATCTGTGAACTGGTACATCGCGTCGGTATCCGTCGCGGAATGGATCGCCGGGTAGACGACGCTCTCGAAGTAGGTGTTCACGCTGCGCTTCTGGAGCGCGAGCGAGTCCGACGCCTGGTTGGCGATCCGCTCCGCCATCTGGATCACGCTCTCGTCGAGCTGCTCGGCGGGCACCGACTTGTTCACCATCCCCATCGCCTCGGCCTGGACGCCGGAGACGCTATCGCCCGTGAAGAGCAGTTCCTTCGCCTTGCGCATGCCGATGATCACGGGCCAGAACGCCGCCGTGCGCGAGGTGCCCAGACCACGCGTGCCGGGGTGCCCGAGCTGGGCGTTGTCCGCCGCCACGACAAGGTCCGCCATCATCGCCAGCTCGCAGCCGCCGGCGATGCAATAGCCGTGGACCTGCGCGATCGTCACCTTGGCCATGTTCCAGAAGTAGAGGTAGAGGTCGCTCACGCGCACCATGTTCGTGCGCGTGCGCCAGACCGAACGGCGCTCGCCCTGGGCGGCGGCCCGGTATTCTGTCTGCCGGCGTGGCGTGACCAGGTCATAGCCCGCCGAGAAGGCGCGCCCAGAGCCGCGCAGGATGATCACGCGCACGCCAGGGTCCTCCTCCAGCGACTTGAGCGCGCGCTCAAGGTCGGCGAGCAGCTCCGGGCTGAGTGCGTTCAGCTTCTCCGGCCGGTTGAGTGTGATCCGCGCCAGCCGGTCCTCCGTGCCCAGGCGTTCAACGGTGATGTTCTCAAAACTTTGCATCGCGCTCCTCCTCGGCGTATATGCCGTCGCTCGCCAGTCTATTGATCATGGAGGGAGAGGGTCAACGCAGGGGCGAGGGCGTACGTGTTCACACCTCGTGTGCAGCCGCTGCGGAGGACCCCCTACCCCGGCCCTTCTCCCGCGCGGCAGGGGAAGGGAGCACCTGCCCTGACCCGGTTTGCCAGCATCTCCCTTCCCCTGCCGCGCGGGAGAAGGGTCGGGGTAGCGGTAGTTTGTTGACAGTGGAGCGCCAGACTCGGCAGATGGAGCGCCATACTGCCGTCATCTTGGAGGATGAATCTGCGCCGGCCAGGTAGGCAACACAGTCTGCCCGTGGCCACAAACTACCGGTAAGGTCGGCACAATGAGGACGTCCGCGTCGGCACGGCTCGCCACCCATCTGTGCCCAGCTCCGTAATTTGAGGTAACCTGACGGAAGAGTTCGATATACACTGAGTACGTCAGGGCTGACGTACCGAGGTCCGCACAACGCAATGACAGGAGAAAAACGGAGTGACATCACACTAAAAATACCTAAGTTGATCGGCCTTGGGTCGCTGATCGCAGTGGTTGGGCTCCTGGTCGCCATTTTGGATCTACCGGTTAGAGCAATACAGTCCTGGAGGACAATAACGGAGCCAACTGACGCTCGCATCGTCGTCGTAGGCGTCACATTTTCACCGTTGGAGGAATTTCAATTTACGAAGATGGAAGTAGCGGTCCGGAATACTGGTAAAAAGGTAGCTATAATTAAGACGGTCGTTTTTCACATAGAAGAGGTGTGGAGGCTTCGTCCAGCGGCATTAGCGGCGATACCACTTCCTCCATCAGCTACTTATGATGTAATGCTTCCTCTTGAACGATCGAGTTCGCCATACGTTGTCCAAGTAAATGTTGCACAGTCGGTAAAGCCTGATGATGCCGATAAATTCGCCTTATCATTAGGAAACGATGCATCACCTCATGGCGAGGAATACATTGTTATACTGCGGGTGGAATTGCTTTATAATGAAGAAAGTGTAATAGCTAACGCTGGACGCGTAGCATTGCTCATCCGGCATCGTTCCCTTATGAGGGACAGTTTACCAGAAGGGCACTATAAGAACTGCACATTCTTTCGTAATCGAGACTATATCGAGTTGGTATCACAGCTAGAGCGCGAGGATAAAACTCTGATCATGAATCAGAGGTTGAAAGAGTTGATCACAGCCCCACTTGAAGCAACCTGCGAGTACTGACCTCTGCGTAGATTGCTAAACCGAGACCAGGTCGGAGCCATCCGCCTGAACTTGTGACGGAGCCAGAGACCTCCCCGAATTTACGAGTCAGTGCAGCGGTCAGTAGTTACCGGTAGGGGGTTGCAACGAGCGGAATGAGTCGGCGGAGCGGGCCGCGCGGAATCATCCCCGAACATGGCGGCAGCTTTTGCAGTTCCCGCTACTGAATCCAGCTCTCCGCCGTCAACAAACCACCGGTAGGGGGTCCCTCCGCCATATTCAGCCAATAAACTCGTCAGTTGTCTGTCAGGCGTGCGCAATCGCGGCCTTAGGCGATTTCTGAGAGCGTTAGTCCATAAGGAATCAGCAAGGAGGTGCTTTATGTTGCGACGCACGAACGCCATCACGAGGATCAACGGAACGGGAAGGAGCTACCTGCTCGCGCTGGCCGCGGCGGCGCTGGCGCTCTTCGCCTTCGCGGCGCACGCCAACCCCGTGGGCGCCGCGGCGACGCTCAGCGCCAGCCAGAATCCGGTGGTGGTGCCCTGGGGGCAGGCGAGCAAGGTGATCAATGTGAGCTGGAACCTGGGCGGCGTGCCGAAGGCGACGCTCACGATCACGGAGAACGGCGGGCCGGTGGTCGTCACGCAGGGGATCATCACCCAAACTGGCTCAAAGCCGCTCACCGTCTTCTTCGGCAAGTCCTATACGGCCAAGCTCAGCGACCCGCTCAACCCAGCGACTGTCTTCGCCACGCTGGCGATCACCGCCGTTCACCCGCCGCTCGTGCCGCAGGACCTCGGTTGTGCGGCGCAGTGCATCACCGGCGTCAACGTCACGCCGCACGGCACGTTTGCCGGTTTCCAAATCACCACGAACGAACTGGCGCACTTCGTGATTACGGTGAGCACGGACGCGCCTGATGCCGCGCACAACTTTAGCGATACGGACAGCGCGATGTTCAACCTCGGCAACGTGACGAGCTGGAACGTGAACCTGCTCAGCCTGAAGCCGAACACGCACTATTACTACGTCGTCAAGGCGACGGACACCGACGGCAATAAGGCGTACAAGGAAGGCCAGTTCAATACGCTCAAGCGCCGCCTGAAGGTGGACTTCACCAAGATCACCATGATTGACGACAGCGACGACCTCAGCGATTGCGACTGCCAGTTCTGGTTCAGCGTCAACGGCAACGCGCCGCTACACTGGTCCGGCAGCCCCAGCACGGGCGAGCAGTTCGACCCGAACAAGCTATTCACAATCACCAACGCCGGCGACCTTGCGAAGCTCCGCGTCACCGGCTCCGACGACGACGAGTTCTGCGGCTTCTTTGGCCTCTGCTCCTGCGGCCTGGGGATGCCGGACGGCAATGGCTCGAACGACTGCGCCGATTGGTCCACCGTGACGAAGAACATTGACATCAACGTCACCGGCCCCGGCGAAGCCTTCAGCCAGCCGTTTGAGATGACGGCGAACGGCAGCCCGCTCAAGTTCAAGGTGTCGGGCACGCTCACCGTGAGCTACGTCCCCTAGCGATGAACGATGGGCCATGACAGATGAGCGATGAACGGTGAGCACGGACTGGGTGCTCATCGTTCATCGCTCATCTGTCATGGCCCGCCCGCCGCCAGCGCCGCCGCCAGCCGCTCATCCAGCCGCTGCGCGAGGTCGCGCGCCAACCGGTCCGTGGCCGCGCCGGTGCCCGCGACGGTGAGCAGGAACGCTGCCGCGCCACGCCGCACCGCGACGGTCCAGGCGACCGCTTCCACCCCGGGCACCTCGATCGATGGACCGCTCGCGCGGCGCACCAGCACCTCCTCGCCCAGTTGGAGGTCGTCAATCGTCTCCACCTTTTGCGTGATCACGCGGGTCGAGTTGGGCGCCTGCACGAGCGCGTTCAACTGCCCGGAGAGATAGGCGAGGTAGCCGGTCGCGCCCGCGGGAGCTTGAAAGAGAAACGCTTCCTGTCGGGCACCGCGCACCTGCCCGCCCGTCGCGCCGGGCTGCGCGTTGCGCGTCGCGCCGAAGGTGGCGTCATAGCCCAGCACCACATCCCAGCCTTCGAGCCTGCGCCGCGCGGCAGGCGCGTCCTGTTCCGCGCCTGCCAGCTCGACCATGTCCTTGAAGCCAGCGTTGATCTGTTCCAAGGAGACGGGCAACTCTCCGCTCTGGAGCGTGAAGCGGCGCAGAAAGCCCTCGGCGCGCTGACGGCTGAGCGCGCCGGATGCGACGGGACGCGCCGTCCGCGGCGGATTGAGGATGCCGGGGCCGCTCGGTGCGGGCGAGGCGGGCACGGCCGTCCGATTATCGCTCGTGTTCTCGCTCCCGCGCGCGCAGGCCGCGAGCAGCGCGGACGCGCCGAGCGTGGCGAGCAGGGCACGCCGCGCAAGCCGTCGCTGGATGCCCGCTCGGTGTGCCACGGGAATTTGCGGACGCGCGGTAGTGAGGGCGCCGGGCCGCGGCTCCGGCTGGCTCACTTCGGCGCCGAGGCGGACGCGGCGCGGGCGAGAGCGAAGTTGACGAGCGTGCGCACGGGAATACCGCTGCACCCTTTCACGATCCAGCCCTTTTCGCTGTGAAAGATGTCCACGCCGGCGATGTCGAGGTGAACCCAGGGCGTGCCGTCCACGAACTCTTGCAGCAGCATCGCCGCCGTGATCGAGCCCGCCGGACGCCCGCCGGAGTTCTTCATGTCCGCGACATCGGACTTGATCTGCTCCTTGTATTCGTCGTACATCGGCAGTTGCCAGATGCGCTCGCCCGATTCCTTGCCCGCCGCGATCACGGCGTCCGCGGTCGCCTGGTCGTTCGTCATCAGGCCCGCAGCCTGATTGCCGAGCGCGACGCCGATTGCGCCCGTGAGCGTGGCGATATCCACGATCGGGTCCAGGTGGAGGTGGACGGCGTAGGAGAGGCCGTCGGCAAGGATCAGCCGTCCCTCGGCGTCCGTGTTCACCACCTCAATCGTCTTGCCGTTCATCGCGCGCAGCACATCGCCGGGCTTGATCGCGTTGCCGCCGGGCATGTTCTCCGTCGCGGGGACGATCCCGGTGACGTTGATGCGCGGCTTGAGTTGCCCAATCGCGCGCAGCGCCGCGATCACCGCCGCACCGCCAGTCATGTCGCCCTTCATCTCCTCCATCCCCTGCGCGGGCTTGATCGAGATGCCGCCCGTATCGAAGGTGATCCCCTTGCCCACGTAGCCGATCGCGCGGTCCGTGGAGGGGTCGCCGCGGTAGTGGAGCACGATGAACTTTGGCGGCTGCGCGCTCCCCTGAGCGACGCCGAGCAGCGCGCCCATCCCCAGCTCCACCATCTCCTCGCGGTCCAGCACCTGACACTGCAAGCCCGCCTCGTCCGCCGCCTGCCGCGCGCGCGCCGCCAGTTCGCTCGGCGTGAGGTGGTTGGAGGGCTCGTTCGCCATCTCGCGGCAGAAGTTCGCCGCCTCCGCCATCACGACGCCGCGCGCGAGGCCGCGCTCCAGCGCCGGCAGCTTGGCCGTATCCTGCTCCACCAGCACGAGCTCGCGTAGCTCTTTCGCCTCGTCATCCTGCTTTTTGTGGCGCGTGAAGCGATAGAGGCCGAGCAGCGTTCCCTCCGCAATCGCTTGCGCGCACGCCTCCGCGTCCAGCCCCGCACTCCCGGCGCCGTGGACAATCGTCGCCGCACGCTCCACGCCGGCGCGACGCAGCGCCCGCGCGACGTTCGCCGCCAGCGTGCGCACGGCATCGCGGTCGAACTTCTCCGGCTTGCCCATCCCGGCGACGACCACCCGCTTCGCCGGGATGCGGCCGAAGGTGAAGAGCGTCGTCAGTTCACCCGCCTTGCCCTTGATCGCGCCATCCTCGATCAGCGCCGCGATCTGCCCGCCGAGCGCCGTGTTCAGCGCCCCCGTGCCGCCGCTGGGCACGCTCACGCCCTCGAAGAGGTTCACCACCACGGCATCTGCTGCAACGGTCGCCAGGTCGCCGGACTCCACGCGCACGGTCGTCATTGCGTCACCCACTCCCGGCCGGCGTATACGGCCCATCTCTCCCCTGATCATAGGCCGCGCGACCGTGAGAGGCGACGGCCCGACGCATCCCCGCCGCATTGACAACATCATCTAGACGCGCGCGCGGGCGATTGCCTACGCTGCGCCCGAAGCAGAACGTCAAAGACGCGGAGGACAGCATGCAACGTGACCAGCAGACACAGGAGCAGGTGAGCCGGCGGATGGCGGTACGGTCGGTCGGCGGGGCGGCGCTCGCCGGCGCGGTCCTGGGCGCCCACGGCGCGGGCGGCGCGGCGCGGGCGGATTCGGGCAACCCGGCGCTGGTTGGTACCTGGCTTGTCACACTCCCCGGACAGACGCGCAATCTGAGCGTGCTCATGTTCTTCTTTGCGAGCGGCATCGTCCAACTTGCCGACGCTCCGCAGACCCGGACCCAGCGCACCGACGACCCGGACGAGGCGTATGAGCAGCAATCGATCTCCGGTGGACAGTGGCTACAGACAGGTTTCAATGAATACGCTTTCACGCTGCTCGGTCTCGATTACGATCCGCGCGGCAACCTGATCGCGATCGATACCACCCGCGGCACGATCACGTTTGATCCCCTGCGCGACCGTTGGACCGCGGCCAGCACGATCACGGAAACCGACCCAAACGGCACCCCGACCGCCGGGGGCGCGCGCACCGGCACGATGACCGCGCGCCGGGTCGGTGTCACTCCCTAGACCTCCAACGCCCGCGTACCGGGTTGAGCGCGTCCTAACCTAACGCTGGCACATGTCATCGTGGCGCTTCCAATTTTCGCCACCTCGCCCGTGCGTATCCTCCCCGCATCGCACGCGCAGTGCGTGAGGGATGGGTTCGTTCTTCAGACGGTCGCCGGACGCTGTATCAGGTCGCGCTTCCGCCCACGCGCTTAAGGTCCTTGAATTGGACGAGCGCCGCATCAATCAAGGAATCGCTCACGCCAAGATACGCGCTCGGCTCGAAGGCGCGCTCAAGCGCCTCGGTCGGCAGGACGGCGCGCACGGTGGCATCCTCGCCCGCCGCCTGTCGCAGCGTGATCCCCTCCTCGATCGCGCGTGCGCAGGCGTCCTGCACGATGCGCTGCGCCTCCGGCTGTCCGAGCCGCGGCGCGAGCGCCGTGCTGAGCGCCTCGGCCAGGATCAGGCCACCCCCGCGCTCAAGGTTGGCGCGCATCTGGTCGGGATGCACCACCAGCTCGGCGACCGCGCTCCGCACCCGCGCGACCGCGCCGGCAGTGGCGCAGAAGAGGCGGGGGAGCGCCGCCCACTCGCTTTGCCATGCGCCCGCCGCGCGCTCGTGCTCCTGCGCCATCGCCCCCAGCAGGAGCGGCACTTCGCTCAGCGCCAGCCGCGCCGACGCGACCGCAAAGACGGCGTCCACCGGGTTGCGCTTCTGCGGCAGCGCCGATGAGCCGCCCTTCCCCGGCAGTGCCGCCTCGGACACCTCACCGATCTCGCTCTGCGCGAGTAGCAGCAGGTCGCCCGCAATCTTCGCCATCGCCCCGGCGACGATCCCAAGCTCGGCGGCGATCTGGGCGATGCGGTCCCGCTCGGTGTGCCAGGGTAAATCGGGCGCGCTCAAGCCAAGTTCGGCCGCGAGCAGCTCTGTCACCCGCATCCCCTGATCGCCGAGCGAGGCGAGCGTGCCCGCCGCGCCGCCGAACTGGAGCACGAGCGCCTCCGCTCGCAGCGCGCGCAGGCGGCGGACGCGGCGCACGACGAGCGCCAGCCAGCGCGCCGCCTTCAACCCGAACGTGATCGGCAGCGCCTGCTGGAGGAGCGTGCGCCCCGCCATCGGTGTGTGGCGGTGACGCTCGGCGTGGGCGGCGCAGGCCGAGGCGAGCGCGCGCAGGTCACGCTCGATCAGGTCCAGCCCGTCGCGCATTTGCAGCATCAGCGCGCTATCAATCGTGTCCTGGCTGGTCGCGCCCCAGTGGACGAAGCGGCCGGCGTCACCCGCAACCTCGGCGCTGAGCAACCGCACGAGCGGGATCACCGGTGTCCCCGCCACGGCTGCCTCGCGGAAGAGGGCAGGCACATCGTAGCGCCCGACCTGGCAGGCAGCCGTGATCGCGCGCGCCGCCGTGGGCGGGATCAGCCCAGCGGCGGCCTCGGCACGCGCAAGCGCGCCCTCGAAGTCGAGCAGCCGCCGTAGATGCCCTTCGGCGGAGAAGAGCGCCGCCATCTCCGGCGTGTCAAACATTCCTTCGGCCGGCTGCATACAACCCTACACGTTCAAGAATGCGGTTTCGCCTTCGCCCTGAAGGATGATCGCCCAGCGGTACACGGCGATGCCCGCCCCCGGATCGCGCGCCGCAAGCAAGGTCGTCCGTCGTGACGCGGATACGCACGCCAGCACCGCGTCAGCGGCGTTCGCTGGCTCGTCCGCGAAGTAGAGCCGCGTGACGAGGTGGTTGAGCAGCCCGCGCGCGTGGACCGTGACGCAGGTATGCGGCGCTTGCAGACGCCCGCCCGCGAAGGGCACCGGCCCGGGCCTGACCGTCTCGAACCAGAACCGGCCCTCACTGTCTGTGCCGCAACGACCGAAGCCGCTGAAGGCCGGGTCGAGCGGCCCCGCGCGCCCGTCCGCGGGGTGGCGGTAGCGCCCCTCGCTGTTCGCCTGCCAGATCTCGATCAGCGCGTCCGGCACCGGCGCACGCTCGCCGTCGTAGAGATGGCCCTCGATCCGGATGCGCTCGCCGGCGGTCTCGGCGCGCACGAGCACGTTGCCAGGCGCATCCGGGCGCAGCAGCGCGGGCGCGAAGAAGGGGCCGACGGTCTGGGACGGCGTCAGGGCGGGCACGCTCATCGCACGTTCTCCACGGCGTGCTCGAACGGTGTTGCCTCCGACCCGCGCAGCACGATGTCGAAGCGGTAGCCGAGCGCCCATTCCGCCTCGGTCAGATCGTGCGCGTAGGCCGCGATCAAGCGCGCGCGCGCCGCTTCGGGGACGGACTGGAAGATCGGGTCCAGCGCCAGCAGCGGGTCATCCGGGAAATACATCTGCGTGACGAGACGGGAAACGGTCGCCGGCCCCAGCAGCGAGAAGTGGATATGCGCCGGACGCCAGGCGTTGGCGTCGTTGCGCCACGGATACGCCCCCGGTCGGATCGTGAGGAAGCGGTAGACCCCACGCGCGTCCGTGAGGCACCGGCCGATGCCGAGGAAGTTGGGGTCGAGCGGTGCGGGCCAGCTATCCTGCTGATGCAGGTAGCGCCCGCCCGCGTTCGCCTGCCAGGCTTCGATCAACGTCCCCGGTACGGGCGCGCCCCGCTCGTCACGCACGCGGCCACTGACAATGATCCGCTGACCGAGCGCCTCAGCGCCGGTCCCGGCGTTGCGCGTGAGGTCGGCGTCTTCTGGCGTGATCGCGCTGTTCGCGGGGCCTGGTCCGGTCAGTTCGGTGAGCGTAAGCGGCACATCTACCAGCGGCTGCGACGGCGCGCGGCGGAGCGTGGAACGGTACGCCTCGTAGAGAAACGGCGGGAACACCGCCGCGTCGCCGCGGATGATCGCGCCGATCGTTGTCTGCACTGGGTCAGACGGTTTCCAAGCCAACGTAATTCTCCGCGAGCGTCGTCGCCGCGGCGACCGAACTGCAGAGATAGTGTAGCTGGGAGAGCTGCAAGCGGGGCAGGAAGCGATCGTCCTCGTCCTGCCGGTGCAGCATCCAGGTCATCCACCAGGAGAAGTGCTCCGCGCGCCAGACGCGACGCAGACAGGTGGTGGAATAGGCGTCCAGCAAGCGACGCTCGCCGCTGCGGTACCACGCGGTCAGCGCCTCCGCGAGCACGCGTACATCGGCGACAGCGAGGTTCAGCCCCTTTGCACCCGTCGGCGGCACGATGTGCGCGGCGTCGCCCGCGAGAAAGAGCGTGCCGTATTGCATCGGCTCGGTGACGAGGCTGCGCAGCGGGGTGATGCTCTTTTCCAGGATCGGACCTTCAGCGAGCGTCCAGCCGTCGTCCGTGGCGAGGCGGGTGCGTAGCTCCTCCCAGATGCGCGCCTCCGGCCAGTGCTCGATCCGGTCGTCGGGCGCGCACTGGAGATAGAGGCGGCTCACCTGAGGCGAGCGCATACTGTGGAGCGCGAAGCCGCGCTCATGGTGGGCGTAGACGACCTCCCTGGTCGAGGGCGGCGCGGCGGCGAGGATGCCGAGCCAGGCGAAGGGGTAGCGCCTCTCGTAGACCGTGATCGCCTCCGTCGGGATCGCGCCCCGGCTGACTCCCTGGCCACCGTCGCAGCCCGCGACGAAATCGCCGCGTACCTCATGCGGCTCACCGCCGTGCCGGAAGCGCACCACCGGCGCGGCGGTGAGATCGTGGAGCGTCAGGTCCTCGACGCCGAAGAGGATCTGCCCGCCCGCATCAAGGCGCGCACGGATCAGATCCTTCACCACCTCCTGCTGACCGTAGATCGTGATCGCGCGCCCGCCAGCGAGGTCGCTGATCGGGATACGGTGCCGCTGGCGGGCGAAGCGCAGCTCGATCCCGTGATGGACCATCCGTTCGCGCTCCAGCCGCTCACCAACACCGGACGCGATCAGCAGGTCCACCGTCCCCTGCTCCAGCACACCGGCGCGCACGCGCGACTCGACGTACGCCCGCGTGCGACGCTCCAACACGACCGACTCGATCCCCTGGAGATGGAGCAGATGCGAGAGGAGCAGGCCGGCGGGGCCGGCACCGACGATTGCAACCTGGGTGCGCATCGGCCCATCCTCCTACGTCGCCGGCCGCGCGCGTCGCTGCTGCGCGCGGCGTTGAGCGGTCGTGGGCTCACCCCGGTCGCGCGGGAGCACTTGGCCCGAAACGACCGATTCTTTGCGCTCGGTTATGTCACGCTCGCGGTCCGCATGGGCATCGTCGTGCTTGATCATCAGCCACGCGTTCGCCTGCCGTCCCTTCATTTTCACGAGCGCCCAGGAGCCGTGCAGCTTCTCACCCTCCAGCTCAAACTTGAGATCGCCACTCGTAAGCGCGGCGGATGCGTGGGCGTTCGCCTCCCCGGGAGCAATCCGCGCCAGCGTCTTATCCTGCGCGTGGAACACCCCCTGGTCCCAGATGATCATCTCCCCCGCGCCGTACTGCCCCTCCGGGATTTGGCCCTCAAACACGGCGTAGCCGATCGGGTGGTCCTCCGTCTGCATCGCCAGTCGCCGGTCGGACGGGTTGAGCGATGGCCCCTTGGGGACGGACCACGACTTGAGCACACCGTCAATCTCCAGGCGCACGTCATAGTGCAACTGGGAGGCGTCGTGCTTCTGCACGACAAAGCGCGGCAGGGGTGTGGCCTCCGCTGGCTCACCGGGCGGCTCCGGTGTCGCATCGAAGTCACGCATCGCATTGTAGGCCACCAGCAAGGCGGTTGGGTCAGGCGTGTGTTCGCTCATGCGCTCCATCCTCATCCCGCCGCCCGCGTCCACCTCACTGCACTTCCGGGCGGTGCGCTGCCGCCAGCGTACGAGGCGGCCCCGGCGCGCGTCCAGCGAGGAGTGAACACGGGTGTGCCGCCGAGGTGGGGTAGAGGAGCTGTTCCAGCGCGGTCGAGTGCAGCGCCCCACCGGTCGTCCCGCACCGGCCCGCGCGCCCCGGCCAACGCGGATCGATCCCCGCCGTGCGCGTCAGACTCGCCCGCCGCGCACGCCATCCCTCTGGCCGTCCCCGCATCTCCTCCGACGTGTCCCTATATTAGTCGGTCATATCCCAAACGACGCTTGTATCTCGAAACGCTGAAGCGCGCCGCAAGATCGGGTAAGATGCGCATGAGGGTGGCCTCGAATGAATCGCAACACGCAACGGTCGGTAGGATGGCGTGCCTCACAGGGGCCGTGGCTGCTGGGCCTGGTCCTGTTCAGTTCGCTGCCCTTCCTCTTGTTGGCGGCGGTTTCCGTTTGGCGGGCGGAGCGCAGCGAGGCAGAGCGGGTGCGTGAGACGCGCGTGGCGCTCGCACACTCGGCGGCGCAGACGGCGGACGCGTTTGTCGCCGGCAACCTTGCCACCGTGCGCACCGTGGCGCTCGCACCGGCCCTCTCCGACCACAGCGATATCCCGCGGTTGACGGCCTTCTTTGAAGAGATGCTGCAAGCGAATCCAGACTGGGAGGGCGCCGGGCTCTCCGGCGTGGACGGCTGGAACATCGCCAGCACGAACGCGCGGCCGCGTACGCTGAACATTGCGGATCGGGCCTATTTCCAGCAGGTGCTGGCACGCAACGAGGCGATCGTCAGCCCGGCGGTGCTTAACCGGCGCACGGGCAACCCTTCGGTGATCCTGGCGGCGCCCATAAAGTTCACGGCGGGCGAGCGCGGCGTGTTGATCGTTTCGCTCAGCTCGGCCTCACTCGGCCGCTCACTCGCCGCGGTCTCCAATCAGCCGGGGCTGCGGACGCTGGTGACCGACTCGGAGGGGCGGATCTTCGTCCACCCGAACCCAGAGGTGGCGCTGGCGCTTACGCCGGCGAGCGAGCGAGCTGAGGTGCGTGCCGCGCTCGGCGGCGAGGTGGACAGCCGCCAGATCCGCGCGGGCCGCGCGGAGGAATACTTGGTCGCCTATGCCCCTGCCCCGCGTGCAGGATGGGCCGTGCTGATTGAGCAGCCGGCGGCACTCGCCTTTGGCGAGGGGCAGGACGAGCGGAAGGCCGGGCTGCTGCTCTTGGCAATGGCCGCGGTGGTAACGGCCGGGATCGGCTGGTTCCTCAGCCGGCGCGTCACCGGCCTCTACCAGCGTGAAGCGGCGGCGCGCGCCCACGCCGAGGCGGCATTGCGCGCGCGCGATGAGTTCCTCTCGACCGCCTCGCACGACCTCAAGACTCCGCTGACGACAATGCGCGGGCTGGCACAACTCCTGAAGCGTCGCGCCGCGCGCCTGCCGGAATCCGAGCGCCCGCTCGTGGATGGCCTGGCGAGCATTGAGACGGCGACAGGGAAGATGACCGCGCAGATCAACGAACTCCTGGACGAGGTACGGCTCCAGATGGATCGTGGCATGATCCTGGAGCGACGCCCAACCGACCTCGTCGCAATGGCGCGGCAGGTGGCGGCGGATCACCAGCAGGCGACCGACCAGCACCGGATCAAGGTGGAAGCGAGCGACGATCTGACGGGTGAGTGGGATGCGGAGCGGATCGAACGCGTGTTGCAGAATCTGCTCGTGAACGCGGTGAAGTACAGTCCAGACGGCGGCGATGTGACGATCTCCTTGAGCCGCCTGGAGGACGAACGCGGTGCCTGGGCGATTGTCTCCGTGCGCGACCACGGGATCGGTATCCCGCCGGCTGACCTGCCACACATCTTTGACCGTTTCCACCGCGCGGGCAACGTTGTCGGTCGGATTGCGGGCACGGGCATCGGTTTGGCGGGCGCACAACAGATCGTGCAGCAGCACGGCGGCGAGATTACGGTGGAGAGCCGCGAGGGAGACGGCGCGACGTTCACCGTGCGCCTGCCGCTCCCTGCTATGCAGCGCGCGGGCACGAGCAGCGCCGCATGAGACGCCTCGCGCTGCTGCTGTTGTTCCTGTGTACGATGGCGCTCACGATTGTCCCGCCCGTCCGCGCGGATCAGGGCTGGGTGATCGAGCGCTTCCATGCCGAGATCCAGGTTGAGCCGGATACGAGCCTGCGGATCACCGAGAGCCTTGACGTGGACTTCAACAGCCTGGAAAAGCACGGCATCTTCCGCGAGATCCCGGTCGTCTACGACTACAACCAGACGCACAACCGTATCTACAAGCTCACGGTCGAGCGCGTGACCAACGCTGGTGGCAGCGCCTGGCCGTACACGGTGGAGCGCAACGGCGCGAATGAGCAGATCCGGATCGGCGACCCCGACCGTACCGTGAGCGGGAAGCAGACGTACCGCATCACCTACCGCGTGCGCGGCGCGCTGAACGCATTCGACGATCACGATGAGCTGTTCTGGAATGTCAACGGCCGCGATTGGGACGTGCCGTTCCGCGAGGTGAGCGCGAGTGTGCTCCTGGCCGGCGGCGGCTTGGCCTCCGCGACCTGTTTCCAGGGCACGCTCGGTTCACTCCAGCCCTGTGATCTTGCCGCGGGCACGGAGCGGATCGAGTATCGCGCGACCGCGCCGCTGGCGGCGGGCGAGGAGTTGACACTGGTGGCCGCCGTCCGCAAGGGGGTACTGCCCGCGCCGGAGCTCTTCTTGGAGCAGAGGCCGCGCACTTTCCCCGAGTACTTCGAGGTCAGCCCCGGCACGATCGGCGCGACGCTGCGCTCGTGCTCTTCGGCGGTTTGGCGCTGCTGGCGCGGACGTGGTGGTCGGCCGGCCGCGACCGGCGCTATACGACGCTCTTTCATCTCACGGCAAACCCGGCGGAGGAGACGCGCCCGCTCTTCAAGGGCGAGCCGGTGGTGGTGGAGTACCAGCCGCCGGAGGGCCTGCACCCCGCGGAGATGGGCCTCTTGATTGACGAGCGCGTGGACACGCTCGACCTGACCGCGACGATCGTGGACCTGGCCGTGCGCGGCTACCTTTCGATTGAGGAGATTCCGAAAAAGGGCCTCTTCGGCAAGAAGGACTGGAAGCTGACGCAGAAGCGGCGCGACTGGGCCGGACTCGCGCCCTATGAGGTGGTACTGCTGGAGGGCCTCTTCAAGGACCGTGAGGAGGTGACGCTTTCCGGGCTGAAGAACACGTTCCATTCCACGCTCCAAAAGGCGCAGGCCGCGCTCTATACCGATGCGGTCAGGCGTGGCTGGTTCTCCGGCAACCCCAAGACGAGCCGCAACGTCTGGGCGGGGGTCGCGCTTGGCGTCGTCCTGGCGGGCGCAGGGTTGGCGTTCGTGCTCGGCCAGTTTGTGGGTGCGGGGTTTGTGGGGATCGTGGTCATCCTGCTGGGACTGCTACTGTTGGTGACGGCGCGGACGATGCCGCGGCGCACGGCGGCTGGCGCGGAGCTGCTGCGGCGCACGCGCGGTTTCCGCGAGTACATCGCCACGGCGGAGACGGACCGCCAGCGCTTCAACGAGACGCAGAATATCTTTGCGGCTTACCTGCCCTACGCAATCGTCTTCGGTCTCGTGGACCGCTGGGCAAATACCTTCCGTAGCATGGACATGACCACCGCCACCACGGGCTGGTACTACGGGATCGGTGGCTTCGACGCGCCGCATTTCAGCAGCGACATCTCCAGCTTCGCCTCGCAGGTCTCCAGCACGATTGCGAGTACGCCCGGCGGCAGCGGCGGCAGCGGCTTCTCCGGCGGCGCTGGCGCCGCTGCCGCCGGGCGTACTCGCAATCGTGCTGGAGACCTGCGAGGCGAAGCTGGAGATGTC
>Ga0136611_10000727_pt1 | contig 22205 bp, 21 predicted proteins | sample AntDrymUQ2232306_2_FD_106645 | JGI IMG/M metagenome (GOLD analysis project Ga0136611, IMG submission 106645) | Polar desert sand microbial communities from Dry Valleys, Antarctica - metaG UQ223 (23.06) | ecosystem: Environmental > Terrestrial > Soil > Desert | place: Antarctica: Dry Valley...
GTGCTGGATCACCGACGCCTGCGTAATGGATGCGACGATCCGCATCGTGCCGTGGCACGTCGGGCACACGAGTGGGTCGACTTCGAAGATCTGCTGCAGCAGCGGCGCCCATCTTCGCGTGGCCTCGGTGGGGGGCAGCCGCGGCGCGGGGACGATGCCGCGACACATCGGGCGCGGCAGGCTCCGCTCGGCGACGCACCCCGCGCGGGCGATTGGCATAGCAGCCATAGTACCGCGTGGTGACGTGTCCCTTGTCCGGAATGTGGACCAGCACCCGCGCCAGGAACTCCAGCGGGTCGGCGGTCTCGGTGCCGACGGTGGGGCCGTGCGCCTTGCCGGAGCGGCACGTCACCGCTCTCGCGGTCCGGTCATACGTCAGCCGCTCGAGCGCGACGGGATTTCGTGCGCAGTACCGCGCGAGCCGCGTCGCGAACGTCCGATCGTCCTCCGGGATCCAGACGGCGGTGTCGACGTGGAACCCCGAGCGTGGCCACGTCAGCATGCCGGCCGCCTGGTCTTCGTCGAACAGGTCCAGCCGCACGAACAGGTGAAGGACAGCGCGGCGAAAGCCCTCGGTTAACCGTGCCGTGTCATAGACCGGTCACGACACGAATGTGCCGTCGGGTCGGAACCCGCCATCCGTGACGGTCCGCGCGGCGACGCGGGCGATCTCGTCGAGCAGGCGGCGACGATACAGGCAATAGGCGCGAAGCCGCTTGGGGATCGCGAGCACCAATTTCCGGTGCGGCACGGGCGCGAGCAGCGTCGTGTCCAGCCACTGGGTCCAGGTGGCGAGACATTTGGCGTGGCAGCTCGGGCAGAAGTAGCGGCACTTGCACGAGAACGCGAGCAGATACTCGTGGGCGCAGGCGTCACAGCGAATACGCGCGAACCCGTGCTCGAGGATGCCACACGCCAAGAACTTCTCCGCCACCGGCGCGACGACGGGACGCCAGGGGCCGTACTCGCGGGCGAAGCGCTCATCGTATACCGTCTGCAAGCGGTGGAGATGATCCTGCACAAACCGAAACAATGGAGATTCCTGGGGGCGCCGGGGCTGGTAGACGCCATAGGCCACCGGCACCGCGTCTGCCATGCGCGCTCCGCGACCGTGGAGCGAAGGAGCTCATCGCGTCGTACGAGGAGCTGATGTGACCTCATTCATTCGCGCTCGCGCCACGAGGGCCGGTCTCCGATGGTCGAAGCGATGCCCGGCTGCTGTCCGAATACCGGATGTGCAAGGCAGATCGCTTCGAGGCCGCTGTAGCGAACGAGATGATTGAGAAACACATCCGATTCACACGCGATCACGGGCTGGGATGTCGCGATGAAGGCCGCAGCTTTCTGGTCGAGCGCGTACGCGTGCGCGTTGTTGAAGCTGCCGGCGCGCTTCCAGTGGGAGTTGAGCGGGCGCCGGTAAATCGTTCTTATCGTGCGCGGATCGTGCCTTTTGCTGCCGAAGAAATGTCGCAACGGGTAATACGACATCAGCTTGAGACGCACATCGAGCGGCGTCGAAAGATTCATCGCCTGATATCCAAAATAGGCGAGGTTCCATTCGGCCGGCACGGTGCGTACGCTGTCGGCAAAATGCGGAAGGCTCTCTTCGATCACGCATGCATCGTCCTCGAGAACCAGCACCCGTGCGTCCGTGCCGCTGGCGATTCTCTTCGCCACGTCGCGGTGCGACAGAGCGCAGCCGATCTCACCCGCGGTCATTCCGGGACGCCCCGTCCGCGAGCGCGACATGGCATCGTAGTCTCCCCGCTCGATGAGCTCATCGACCGACGTCGCCCTGCAATCGCGGCCGAAGTGAAAATCGAATGGAATACCGAGACTTTTCAGAAGCGACGTCATGCCGGCTTGGCGGTCGGTTGCGGACGCGATAGTTATGACGACGATTTTGTCGACGAGTTGCGCGATGGAGCCCAGCACAGATTCTGTCAACGCGACGGCGGCCTCTCGCCAGCCCCTCGTTGGGCTCGCGCATGGTTAACACGCATCAACGGCATCGCTCAGTGAAAGGAAAATCGCTCAAGTCACTCATTGACAGGTACACGGGCTACTGGATCTACAGATCAAGATATCTGCCAATCTGCGCCGATATCAGAATGGACATCACCCGGAGGCTCGGCTACGGCTACGTGAACACTGTCTTCGACGTGGGCGCCAATACGGGACAGACATATCGGATATTCCGCCGGGAATTTCCGGCGGCTTTCATTCGCTGCTTCGAACCAGTTACCGCGACTTTCGACAAGCTCGCGTTGCAGATCGAAGGTGACGTTCTGGCAAAAGCCGAAAAGTTTGCGTTTGGCGAGCAACCCGGCGAGAAGACCATCCTGTTGTTCGATCATTCTACCGACCTTAATTCACTCAGGGACGATCTGATGAACTGTGCCCGCGACGCAGTGGAGGAAACGGTTCGGATCGACACGTCGGACTGTACGACATATCTCATTACTGGACCGCCGGTGTCAGTTTCGGCAATGCTTTGTTCGTCCACGATTCCATAGTCCGAACGTGACTCGGCGCTCGTATCGCAGCCTGCTTGGCGCGCGTCAGAGGGCGATGCGCGAATTGGCCAGCACCGCGGACAGGATGCTCGAATAGTCTCTGCCATCGGCAAGAATGCGCCGCCGTCCCGCGCCGGCGATCCCTGCGACTGATGACAGGCTGGCTTCGCGGAGAAGCGCCTCGAGCCGCACAGCGAGGTCATGATAGTCCCGGAAAAACACGGCCTCATCCTGCTCCAGGAATCGGGTCGTCTCGGCTGTGGCCTCTGTAGCCAGTGCCGCTCCGCACGCGGGAATCTCAAAAGTTCGCGTAGTGTGAAGCTCGGGAAATCGCTTCGAAAGGAGTCCAAGTCCCACCCATGACCGCGAAAGGAGATTCGCGTAGGCATCGCCGAACAGTTCCTCGCATTCGAAGCTGAGGAGCGGCCCCGAATTGTCCCTGACGAATCGCCGCCATCCTAGCCCGGCGAGTCGCACAGCGACACCGTGGTCGAGCAGCGCTTTCACGCAACGTTCTCGATCGGGCTCCGCGAGGCCGATGAAAATCGCCTCGCGGCGTCGCTCGTCATCGGCCGCCCGCGGAAAGTGGACACGCGCGTTGTAGCCCTGAGTAGTGAATACGACTTTGCATGCGCCGACCAGAGCGTTGTACTCGGACGCCTCGAACGATTTCGTGGTGACCAGCAGGTCGTACGTGGCAGCCGATCTTCTGAAGTGTCGCGACCGATTCTGATGAAACGCGGTATCCGGCGTGAAGTGAACGAGCCGCCTCGCCACGCGTCGCAGCCGGACAACCGTATCGGGCCGCAGAAAGACGCCCTTGTCGACCCACGCGAGATCGAGATGAACGCCGTCCACGGCCCGGCGAACTACGTCGTTCATGCAATCGACCGCCCTTCCGGTATTTGCGCGGAATGCGAGCGATCGCCAAAATCTGGAACTGCTCATCATCGGCGGATCGGTGTCGATCCACTTCCACGTCCAGCCAGGCGTCAGCTCTCGCAGGCATTCGGCGCGCATGCGCGAAGTGCTGCCCGGCGTCAGAATCCCGATATAGGCGGCGTTCACGCTCCGCGCCTCTCTCCCGACCCAGGCATTGCGATTTCCCCGATCATTGGCGCAAGCGCAGCTTCGGCGGTGAAGGGAAATGCATCGCCGAGGCCGGCCGGCGCGACGAGCCGTTCACCGGCTAGCAGCGGCAGACTCCCGAAATCGAATGCCTTCTCCGGCATCGCGGGGAACTGCGTGCCGAAATCACTCATGCCGATCATCTGTATGGGATACCATACATTTAGTCCGCACGCGAGGTACTCGATCGCCTTGTTCGGGACGTTATGCACGAAGTTCGCGGTGTTGCCCTTGTAAAGCACCAGCCCGACGTCGAACTGTCGCAGCAGCTCCGGCAGCTCATCGTACTCGAACCCGCTCGAGTCGCTCGTGACGTTTGGCGCGCCGAGCTCGGCCAGCCACCGCCACACGTCGGGCTGAATGTTGTTCCCCGCTACATGAAGCGAAGCCGTGCCGGGATTGTGGGCGACCCATTCGGCCGCCTCGCGGATGAAGGTATCTTCGAACGACGCCGAACCGATGTAGATCAGGCGCATAACGCCGGCGGCGGGCGTGCGTGGAATTGCCGCCGCCCGCGTCACCCATTGCCGCGTCGGGTAGTTCGGCAGGACCCGCGCGGCGCCGTCACGAATTCCCGGACTCCACTCTCGCAGGAGCCGAAGCCTTTCGTCATTCGTTTGCGAAACCCATTCGGCCCGGGGAAAAAGGTCACGGCGCTCCAGCGGCAGCGTGCGTCGAAGAACGCGCATGCCTTCGCGCGCGAAATCTTCTGGCGCGTAGTACTCGTGGTGGTGGATGAACAGCCGTGCGGCGCCGCGGCATGCTTTATAGTACAGCCAGGCCGCGAGTGCCGAATGTGGTTCGACGCTGATCAACACGTCAGGCTTGAATGCGGCGATCTCTGCCGCTACCCGGACATGCCACGCTGCATACCCTGCGGTGCGACCGGGCAGAGAGGCGTCGGGTCTCGGGAAGCCGGGCCTTCGGACTTCGACATCACGATGCTGCCACTCACTGAGTCCGCGCCTGTTGCCGCTGGTCCACGCGCTGACGGTCCAGCCGGGCTGCCGCGAAAATACAGTCAAAGTGCTGGTGGCGGGCGGGTAATATTCTAGGGGCAGCACATGGAGATACGCTACCCGCACGGACCCGCCATCGAGCTGCGGAACGCAACGTTCATCGGCCGAGGCGCCGCTCGATCTCGTCACAGATGACGTCACCGGAGCGCTCCCATGAATGATTCGCGAGGGAGTCGACCCGTGCTTCCCGTCGCATAGCCAGGTAACGCTCACGGTCCTCGAGCAGTTCGGCGACGGCCGCCGCGACGGATTCGACGCTCGCTGGCGGCGATACGAGAATTCCGGTTTTGTTGTTGATGACAAGCTCAGGAATGCCCGCGAAATTCACCGACACCGCGGGGCATCCGAAATAGGCAGCCTCCGTGAGAACCAGCGGGCTTACATCTTCCCGCGTCGGATGCACGAGCAGAAAAGCGTTCGACAGCAGATCGACGAGTCGCAATCGCTCCGCCGGTCGATCGGTGCGCAATACGCCCTCGTATGTAACTCCGGGCTGGCGCCAGTCTCCGTCGGGCGGGCCGCCGACGATATTCCATGTCAGCGCAGGAAATCGCTGTTTGAGCTGCCGGTACGCGTCGAGAACGATGTCTCCGCCTTTCTGCCGCCAGTTCATCGCGATCGTCACCAGCCGTTGAGATTGTCCGTCCCAGCTGTCGCCGGCTGGTGGATCGATGACCCCTCCACGCCCCGGAGCAAGGTAGTGGTCGCCTTTCAGCTCATACGCCTCACGCGCTTCATCGAGGCCGAACTGGCCCTCGAAGAAAACTCCCGCCGCTCCCTCGAGAAACTCTGCTTCTTCCTCCCATATGCGGCTGAGATCGGAGAAGACGAAGTCGCGTGGCGAAAACGTATTGTAAAAGAATGTGTGAAAGACCGCGTCGAGATACACGAAGTATGGAACCGGCGGCCGGCACCGGCACCAGCGAGTGGACGAGCGGAACATCACCGCGTCCATGTCATCTGTGAAATGGCTTTCGGCCCTGCGGGCATTGCGATCTAGCGTAGTCGGCGAGAAGTAGGTGAACAACCCCGGGTGGCGAAGAATCCGGCGCCGTACTTTCGACGCCGCTTGCTCGACGAACCCGGATCTTGGCACGATCGGGCCCGCGTATGTCACGTCGAACCGTTTGGCGAGAAAGTCAGCCGCGTGCCAGTTTACGGCATATGCTCCGCCGCCCGATGGACGCAGCGCGAGATCAGTCACATAGACCAGTCGGCTGCGACGAGCAATCTCAGGCACGTAGCCGCGAAAGCAGGGCATGCAGCGCGCTCGCGGTCCTGAATCCCAACAGTGCCGCGAGCGTCCTGAACGCGCCGCCGCCAATCTCATTGAGGGGCTGGGCGCCGAGGCGGCTTACCGCGTCAAGCGCCTGCGCGGCGAGATCCGGCGCCGCCGCTCCGAACTCGTATGTGAACTGGGCGTACTGAGTGGCGATTGCGCGCCGCGCAGCGTTGCTGTCGCGCGCCGCAAGCAGATGGCGGTGCCGCGAAACGCAAACCGCAAGCGCAGAGACAACCGCGGCGCGACCGCGCCGCCGGCTCAGGCTGTCTGGGACATCGCGATAATAAACCTTGGTGGCGCCCACGAATACGTTCATGCGTGATTGCAGCAGAACGCGCGTGAAGTACTCGGTGTCGTCATGGAGGCTGAGCGTTTCATCCCACGGGCCCGCCTGCTCGGCGATAGCGCGCGGAGTGAGCCAGCACGCGGGCTGCATCATCCCGCCGCCGCTCAGAGACTTGATGATCCATTCGATCGGCTCGCTCTCGCTCCAGACGGGCTCATACATAAAAACGGCCGACCCAGGGTCTGTGCCGAATCTGGCCCAGGCACACGACGCGACACTCCCGGCGGGCGATTGCCGCAACGCCTCGATCTGAAGCGCGAGCTTATCGGGCGCGAGCAGATCGTCAGCGTCCAGAAACTGAACGAGGTCGCCGCGCGAGTTGCAAAGCCCAACATTCCGGGCCGCCGCGGCACCGGCGTTCTCTTGACGCACAAGATGCACGCATGAGTCATCCATCGCTTGGACGATCCGCGCGGTGTCGTCAGTCGAGCCGTCGTCCACGACTGTCACCTCGACGTTCGGCCAGGTCTGCGAGGTCGCCGACGTCACCGCGGCCTCGATCCAGCGCGCGGCATTGAACGCGGGAATGATGACGGAAACCAGGGGCTCGGTAGTCAAAGTCTACCGGTACGGCCTCAAACCTTGCACGAGATCCGCCGCCGACAGGCCGGACCTGTTGAACGAGCGAAGAGCGAGCAGCGGACTGCCCCGGCGCACCGCCAGCGAGATCAACCGTCGCGCTTGATGCTGGCGTTCCCGAAACTCTGCTGCTTTTCGCTCTGACGGCGTGAGAGGAGAGTCGCTCGATGCGAGCGATTCCATCATCAGCTGATAACCCTTCTCCAGATACACCATCGAAGCGCCGCCTTTTGTGAACTCCTGATCGTCGTGCCGTCGCCACCACACGAGACCGGGTTGCAGCAGCAGCACCGGCCATCTGGCCGCCATTCTGTACCACAGGTCCATGTCGCTCAAAACTCCCCAATCCCGGAACCCGCCAGCCTCGATGAACGCATCCCTGCGGATGATCGCGCCCGTCGGGCCGCTGTTCAGGCAACCGTCACCGAGAAACTGCCTGATCCATGCGTCGCGCGGACTCAGCATCGACGGATACGGCTCACGGTCTTCGGGCAGCGAATGGCTCAGCGCCAGCGCCGCTTGGGGATGCTTTTCCATCGCTTCTACCATCACGCCAAGACCGTGGGGATGAATGAGATCGTCGGAGTCGACGTACTTGATGTACCTGCCGGTCGCCAGACTCGCCGCCCGCATCCGGTTCGGGTAGTCGCCGAGGTTGCGGTCGTTGCGGTAGGGGCGGATGCGCGAATCCCCAACGGAATGCCGCTCCGCGACTGCGTGCGAGTCGTCGACCGAGCAGTCGTCGACTACAACCACTTCAAAATCCTTCCAGCTAGATGCCAGAATGCTTTCGAGGCAATCGGAGAGGTAAGCTTCGCGGTTGAAAACCGTCACGAGGACAGACACAATGGGGCGCTCGAGCTGCCTGCTCATGGATGCAGCGACCAGTCCCATTGCCGCTCGTCGTCCGAGATTTTCCTGAATGCCACGCAGGACGCGGCGATACCGAGAGCCTTGTCAGACGCAATCAGTTCCGGCCGGAATACACGCTCTCGAAATGGGACCATCCTGCCGATCAGTGAGCCGATCCGCCGAGCCGAGGTCTCGTGATAATCGCCGTGAGTGCCGAAAACCTCCAGATGCGGCCACGACGCGAGGTACCGTACGAGCTTTCTGACTCCGGGCCATGCGCAGTCGTCGAAAACGACGACACCGCCCACGTTGAGAAGCCTTACGAGAAAAAAAGCGTCCACCATGACGACGTCGAAGATCTTGCTCGTGTCGACATACGCGAAATCGATTCGTCGTCCCGAAATCAACAGCTCAGGCAGCACCTCGTGTGACGGCCGGGGATGAAACTCGAGCAATCGCGAGAATCCGGCCCGCTCAAGATTAAGCAGCCCGATGTCGCGCCAGTGGACGCGCTGGAAAGGATCGATCGAAACGAACGACGCGCCGGGCTTGCTGGAGATCGAGTCGCAAATCGCGAGTGAAGAGACACCGTAGGCAAGGCCGACCTCGACACACGCCCTTGCATCGACCTGCGCAATGAGACGCGTGAGGAAATAGCACTGCGCAGGAGAAGTGTTCGAGTGAAGCGCGTGCCGGTTGCCATCGGCATCCGCCACGAAGCCTGTCCGCAGGAGCTCTTCGAGGACCTTAGTCACCCTGAGAAACGACTTTCATGATGGCGGCTAAGATGCACGTGCACAACGAGTTGGCATCACGACGCAATAAACCTCCGATAGTGTCGCGTGTAGTGTAGCGGACGGTAGCATGTATTCAGATCGTGGCTGAAAGAAAGGGCATCGAGATAGGTCCGCGCAACCCGCCGAAAATTCTTGCGGAATGATCGCCGATGCGGTCGCGGGATCATGACTTGTCCGCTGTCCCGCCGGATGACGCGCCGCCCGTATCCATCGCTTTCTTGATCCAGTGGAGCCTCAACCTGCGGCTCCAGAGCCGCCGATCAAACCTCCAGTCAAGGCGCTGTCGCGAATGAATGGCGTTATGCAAGAGTGTCCTGTGCAGGGGCAATAGATTGTGGGGCCACACATAGCCATACGGAGGAGGAACGAAGTGGGCTTCGGCCTGTCCCCCATACGCCTCGCGACTGCCCGCATGAAGATGAAAGGAACGCAGCGAAAATGACGGGTTGAGAACGGTGTAACCGGCCAGTTCCAGTTCCTTCGCAATCCGATTGTCACACCTCGGCACACCAGTCGGAAAATCTCCGCGAACGCTCTCGATCGGTCCCCGGAATATCCATGTATCCTGGCTGTCGTTGTGGTCGTAAAGGCGGGTCATGCCGTCTGCTGAAACATCCCAGCGGGACAGCGCAAGAACAGTCCGCGGAGGGATCGGCCACAGCTCGAACACTCCCACAGTCTCATCGAAAAAAATATCGGCGTTCGCAATCGCCGAGACGTCACTGGGCGAGGCGAGCGCGTTGATCCAGTCGAAGTAATCCTTGTAGTCGGGCCTCCTGGAAATGAGCCGGATTCGCAGTTTGACGGCGGCAGGAACCGGCGGTTCCGAACGCTCGGCGAGCACGCAGACTTCATCAATTGACGGGCACGCGAGATTGCGCTGAAGGCATTCGACGTATTCAGAGGCTCGAAGGGAGTTCTGCTCCGCGTACCAGGTGGTGAAGAGACGGATCAACGGCGGTTCACTGGCTGCGCGTTCATCCGCTTTCGGACCTCTGACATTGCGGCCTCCGAAGCAACGACTGGCTCGATCGCTCCTCCCCCCGCAAAAAACACTGGCGGAAGCAGTATCATGACGATCCGTCTCGCGATCCGCACCAGGAGGTAGGCGCGCTGGCGGCATGCCAGTGCCACGCCGAAGTAGCCGCGTACGATCGTCCGCAGAGAACGCGCCGGCGAGAACTCCGATTCCCACGCGTCCAGGACGTTTGCGACAGGCCCTGCCGCCGCGGGGTGATTGAATAGGAGGAACTCGGCCTCCGCGAAGTACTGTGCCTCCCAGCAGCGCACCTGCTGCGTGGCCGCAGGGGTGTTCTTCAGGAAGCGAGTCCCTTCGTGGAGCCGGGTCCGGCGCGACTCGACGAGCGCGGGGGAAAGCGAGTTGGTGATCCTGGGCGCGTCCGACCTGCGGATGAAGACATCGGGAACTGCTTCAGGATACTGACGAGCCACAACTCCGGACAAAAGAGCGCGCAGATGCAGATCGGAGTCGTCGCCGTAGAGGACCGCTTCGTTGAAGCCACCGAATTTTTCGAACGCCGACTTCTTCCACATAGGAGACGAGGTATGCCATGGCGAGTCGGAACTGGCGAATCGAGTGGCATCGTCCGTACCGGTCCGCATTCTGTTCCAGAGGAGGTCTTGATCACCGGGAAAGTCACGGAATAGCAGTACCGGAAATACCCAGCAGTCGGCATCCGGATCCCCGGCCGCCGTCTTGAGCCGGGTTTCGATACACCAAGGAGCCATGAGGTCATCGGAGTCGAGGAACACGATATACCCGGCCAGTGCCGCCGCAACTCCCAGATTGCGGCAGCGCGACGGCCCCTTCCGGCCGGTCTCGCGGCGAATTACTGTGACGCGATCGCTTCCCAGCGACTGCGAGTGCCGCCACTCGTTCGCGCTCGATCCGTCATCCACTATCACTATGTCGCAGCGGCTCTCGGATGACGCAAGCACGCTCGCGACGGTCGATCGAAGCAGATCCGACCGTTCGAAATGCGGAATGACCACGCTGACGAGAGGGATCATTCAGGCGTTCCGCCCATGCGTCGGCACAGCGTCCCGGTCACCCGCACGCCGCAAATCGACAGTTGCTCACTTCGCCGCCAGCGCGCGCTCGTAAACGGCGCGGGTCGCCTCGCCGGTCCGCTGATAACTATATTCGCCCGCAACCGCGCTGCCCTTCGCGACCAGAGTGGCGCGCAAATGCCCATCTGCTGCGGGGCCAGGTTCGGCCGCGTGAGACGAGGCGCCGCGTTGTTCATCGGAGATCATGCGCCGGCGCTCAGATGGTCCACCATGCGGCTGATTCCCTCGTCGAACGGCACCGACCACTGGAACCCGAGGGCCTTCTGCCGCGTCGTATCTCCCGCCCGCGCGAAAACTCCGGTGGGCTGGTCGGACAGCCCTACCACAACTGGGCTGTACCCGATAATCGCGGCCGCCCGCCGCGCGAATTCCTTGAAGCTTGTGTAGATCCCGGTCGAGAGGTTCAGCGCGTCACCGTCATCTATTAGATCCATAGTGGCGAACACCCCGTCCACACAGTCGTCGATATGGATGAAATCGCGCATCTGATCGCCCGTACCCCATACGGTGAGCACCTGCTCTCCCTCGTGCTCGATCGCCCGCGCGACGATGCTTGGGAACGGGTAAGTATCGTCCTGGTCCTCGCCATAACCGGAGAACGGACGATAGCAGATTGATTTGAGCCCATGCTTCTCGAATGCGAGGCGCGCCAGATACTCGCAGGTGAGTTTCGCCCACCCGTAGCTCATGTCCGGCATGCCGATGTCCTCGTCGAACGCGATCATGTCTTCGGTCAGCAGCCGATAGCCCGTTTCCTTCTGGTACTTGATCGGGTACGCCGCGCTCGAGCTGAAGCACAAGGTCTTAGCCGGGCGCGCGCGCTCGGCCCACTGCCAGTATTCGGCGTCGATGGCGAGGTCGTCAGCGACCGCGAGTGGACGGCTTTCGATCATCGCGCGGCCCCCGACCATCGCGGCGAGGTGAAGCACGTAGTCGAAATCGCTTTCGCGATGGGAGCGAAACCAGTCGCGGCAGTCGACCTTGTGGAAAACGAAATGCCGATAGTCGTGAGGCGAATACAGCGGCCATCCGCCAGACGGATCGAGGCCGCCGGTATCGGCCACGACAGAGTCGACGCAGTGAACCTCGTCGCCAGCGTCGAGGAATCGTTTGCAGAACCGGCGGCCGACGAAGCCGGCGCCGCCCGTAACAAGAATTTTCTTCACTATTCTATTTGACGAAGCAGTGAGTCGAGCGCGGCTCGCGCCGCTGCCGGCTCGAGTGGAACCGATGCATAAGTGGACGCAGACTCCGAATACCAGGCCTCGAGAAGAGTGGGCCGCATGAGTCTGTTCCAATAGTAAGTCAAACGTCGCGACGACCGAAGTGCCTGCCTTCCGCGACGGTAAATCTGCAGGCTTCTCGCGTCCTTCGCGCTCAGCAGCCCGGTCTGAGCAGCGTCCCGTTCGACTCGCGCGGCGACCTTAAACTCGTCCATGTCCAGCGCTCTCAGAACGCAGGTCTGAAAGAAACTGAACGCCAGTGCCCCCCTGCGGCTCGCGGTAAGCTCCCCGGTATCGCGCAGGGTAGCGTACATCCACCCAAGCATGTCCGCCGCGCTTCCGATACCGTCGGGCGTAAAGAGGACCTTTCCGTATTTTTCACTGTCGTGCTGCCGGTAGTACGAGTCCGCCGGCGCCGGAAATGACATCCAGCGGGCGCGCAGTCCGCTGGTCAGGCACTCGAAATGAAAGGCGACATCGTCCCAGTGAAACCTGGTGCGCCAGCGAACGCCCGCTGCGCGCAGCGCCCGCGTGCGGAAAGTGACGCCGCCGTTCACCCACGGAACGTCGATGGGATGGCCGAGGCAGAGAAAGCGATCGATGTCGGGAACATCGGGTCGCGGGATATTCACCCAATGAACTGGCTCAGAGCCAGTCGTGAATGTAGCCTGCCGGCCGACGATCATGTCGGCGTTCGGGTTCGACGCCAGCTCCGCGTACCGGTCAGCGAGCGCGGACGGCGTAAGAAGATCGTCCGAATCGAGAAATATCACTGACTCCGAGTTGCACGCGTCGAGCCCGATGTTGCGGCTGGTCTGGCAGCCCTTCGGCATTGCGTCCGGCTTTCTCAGTACGGTAAAACGTGCATCGTTCGATGGGAGAGTCTGCAGGTAACACCACACGTCGGCATCGGATCTGTCGTCCACGAGAATGAACTCGGCGTCAGCAATCGTTTGCAATCGCAGCGACGCGACCGTGCTCCGGAGCAGCTCCATGCGGTTGTACACGGGAACGACGACAGCTACTGCACGACGAGTCTCAGGCGCCAACCGGCCGGCCTGCAAGGATATTGAGTCGCGCGCGGAACCTCTCGTTCCAGGTCGGCCTGGTCCACTGCGCCTGCTGCCACCTGTAAAACGCTTCGAGCGCAAGCGCGAAGGAAGCGGTTTCCGCGGTCCCGACGTTATGCCAGTCGGGACTGATCGAGCGGTGATTGATGCGCTGACCGGAAAATGCCCGCGCCGTCGTGCTCGGTCCGCAGTTCGTGCCGCGGGTATCGAACCCGATGTTGCGAACCAGACTTTGCCCCGGGTAGACTGTGAGTCCGCCGCGCAGGAACACGGATGCGTACCAGCGCACCGCCCATGTGTCGAGGGTACCCGCGGCATTTCGCTCCAGCGCTTCCAGATAGCCGTAGGTGCCCGACATGTCGAACGCATGACTGTCTAGCTCCCGCACGCCCGCCAGCAGTGCGCTCGCGTCGTCGTTGTAGTCCCGCCACGCCCGCCGCCACGTCGCCCAGCCCCACGATGCCGGAACGCGCAGCAATCCGATAGCGGGAAGCTTCTCCCGGTGCGGCACGTTGTGCCCGGAGACCTGAACGATGTCGGCCCTGTCACCGTAGCTGTGCAGCGCCTGATTCATGAACGTCAGGAAAGACCGCGACACCTCGAGATCGTCCTCGATAACGATCACATTGTCGTGGGTCGTCAGCACCGACGACACGTTGGAGACGATCGACCGGCGGAGGCCGAGGTTCTCCGCCGCCTCATGCAGCGTCGCGCCGCGGCTCTCGCACCATTTGCGAAGCCACGCCCGCAACTTTTCGACTTCCGTAACCTCACCAGGGTGATCGCTTCTTGCCGCATCGGAAAAAACATGCACGGAACTCTGCGCGAATCCGCGGCTGCGCTCGAGGGCACCGAGCGTCGACCGCAGCAGGTCGAGACGGTTGAAGGCGAACACTGCGACCGGCGCGAGATTACGCGGATTATCGTTCGTCGTCACTGCCGCGTGCATCGGCCGGTCTATGCTTTTTCGCTGGCTCTGCAGCAGGTGCCGGCGGTCGGGTGAATCTTCGTCACCGGGAACCGGTTCGGGCGGCCCGAACACTGGATATGCCGCGAGGCGAGCGATCGAATCCGCATCGGACGCGTGAAGCAAAACACCCCGGCCGTCAGCGATGCCTTCGATGAGCGCAGGCAGTGGACCGGCTTCGGTCTCCAGCATTTCGTGTTGACTTTTGTAACACCCCACTGACTCAATCCAGGTGCGGACATGCGCGCGGTTCAGGCGAGCGGGCGACCGCCACATGCCGCCCGAAACCCACTCCAACTCGCGGGGAAAGCTTTCCAGATAGGGAACGTCCGAATAATACAGGACTGGGCAGCGCCCAACGCGCCCGGCCGCGTGGTGCGCGATCACATGATCCACGTGTCCGCCAAGAGCCAGAGGCGCGAGCAGGATATCCGACGCCGAGACGTCTTCGAGAAGCCTCGAGACGATGGCTCCGACGAGAGTGTCGTCGTCCGCGTGCCAGTGGTCCTGTCTCGTTTCAGCGTAGCAGAACCGGCCGTCCGCTCCCCTGCGGTAAACGGCGTCGACCCACGGAAAATGCCTGTGCGACGCTCCCAGAACCCGGCACGCGTTGCGATCCTCGCGCCGGCGAATGCGCGCGAGGCGGCTGCCTGTCACTCCGCCCGAAACACCATGCAGCCAGCGGGCGAGCGGCGAATACGGGCCCCGCATAGGCGCCCTGGTGAACATTGTCCAGATCTCGACTCTCGCTTCAGGCGGCAGGGCGGCGACCAGGCCGCCGCACGACAGCGCGGCGTCATCGAGATGCGGCGAAAGGATGATCCAGCGGGGGGTTGGCGACGTCATCCCTTACCCTCTCAGAGATTGAAGCCACCGTCGCCACGTGGCTTGCCGCCGGCGCTGCATGACTACCACGTTTCCGCGAGTTCGAAGCGACCACTCAGGGCAAAGACCGCTCAGCGCCGCGATGGTCGTCGGCACCAGATATTCCAGACCGCGCATGCTGGTCACAAGCCGGCCCGCGGGCGCCAATGCGCCCAGCATCCTCGACATGAATGCGCGGAAATGCTCGTCGCAGCAGGCGTAGGAGCGAATATTCACGTCGACGATGCAATTGAAGTTTCCGCGAAGCAAGCGGTCGTAGCTCGGTACGTCGTATTTGTTGCACACGATCACATCCAGACCGAGGTCGCGGGCGCTTACGGCCTCTGCCCCGTCTTTCGTGAGGCCCTGGACGACGCGCTCTCCGAACTCCCGGCTCAGCAGCGCGGTACCGACGCCGACGTGCAGCATTGCCGAGGGCAGCGGCCGCGACTTGATGTACGAGACAATCTCGCGCTCGTCGATGGTCGGCTCCCGCCCGAGCCAGCCCCGATCGTCATTCGGCAGGACGGCGGCGGGGCAGACGGATGGCTTCTGAGTGGCACTTTGCAGCTCCATGCACTCAAAGGATGAGTGCGCCGCATTCACCGCGCAACGCCCGATGTCGCGAGCGGCAGGTCACGCCCCGAAACGGCGGCGAAGATCTGGAGGTATTCCGCCGCACACCGCTCAGGGCTCCACGCGGACAACGCCAGCTGGCGGTTCGCTGCACCAACGACTCCTTCGCTCGCGAGCCTGAAACCGCGGCTCAACGCGGCACCGGCGGTTTCCGGATGGTCGGGATCGAAAACAGGATTGCCTGTCTCCCGCAGCAACTCTCCGACATCCCATGCGTCGGGGCCAACCACAACCCGTCCGAATGTCATGCCGAGAGTGACGTTCCCCGAGTTGAGTACCCAGAGGCGGGGGATGAAAAGCACGTCGGCCGCATTGAGATAGAGCTGCGTGTCGGCCTCTTCGACGAAGCCGTAGTTGAAGTGGTGCCGCGGATGCAGGCGGTGATAAAGCCGCGTGAGATCGCGGATCCAGTACTTGAGCCTGATCCACGATACGTCGGCGAGTTGTTCCCTCCACCGCGACACGAGCAGGACTTTTTTCGGGGCATCCAGCTCGTTGAACGCATCGAGGATAAGCTGTCGCTCGGCGTCGTGCCTGATGGCTCCGAACACGAGCATGACGCTGGCTCCCTGCGGAATGCCTAGCTGCTTTCGTGCTGCGTCGCGTCCGATCTCGTTGGGGAGCGAGCAATAATTATGGTGCGGAATTATCGCGTGCATGGGCTCGTGGCCGCGCTGGAAGTCGACATCCCGGTATCGGTGGCGAAATTCCTCGATGCTCGCGCCGGCGAAATGCACCACTCCATCGGCGTACCGATAGACGGTTTCGTACATCCTTTCCCACTTCGGATCGGCGAGTGCGTCGTGTGGCAGCAGCACGTGACGCGTGACGACGACGCTCGCTCGCGCCGACCAGAACGCCAGGCGCTCTTCCATTGCGTCGATCAGTGGCTGGCCGAGTCCTCCCTGGTACGCGGCCTCGATCTCGAAGGTCACGTACTCCGGAAAATGCAGATGTACGACGTCGTAGCCGCCATCCATCAGCCAGAACGCGTCGCTGCTGTGCACCACCTCACAATGCGCCGCGAGCCCGGCATTGAGATCCACAAGGAACCTGTTGCCGGGCAGAGGAATGTTGGCGACGAGAATGCGCATCTGCGCTATCGCTTGCTCGCGGCCAGACGATTCTTGCACGATAGAATCTGATCGATTCTGCGGTGATTACCGAAGATCGATCTGACCGTAAAGTCGAAATGTCCATAGGCGTCGAGAAATGAGGCAGGCTCATGAATCAGCCAGTTGGCAAGAGCAACGAGCGCGCGGGTCCGGCGCGGCTTGTTTGCCAGATATCCGGCATAGGCATGCCGTAACGCCTGCATGGCGACTCGATCTGCACCCATATCAGAAAAGGCCTTCCTCAATGACTTCCACCAGAGTTCGTGATACAGCTCATGGTCTGCGGTACGAGTCATCCGGTTGCCGGCGTGAACGCATCTGATTGCAACCGGCGTTTCAATGTTCCCAGAGGCGAGACGGCCAAATGCCGCCATACGTTTCCACAGATGGGTATCCTGCTGCAGTTTGAGCTGCGGATGAAATCCGCCGACCCTGCCGAGGAACGCACGGCGAACGGTGAGCGTGATAGTACTGAATTCACCATGAACCTCGGGATGCGAATAGAATAGCACCTTGATCAAGTCCTCTGGCGCAACCCGTGCCGACAGTGTAAGGACGTCCGGCCGGCGCTGCTCCATCCACTGCGTCCGCAACGCTTCCGATTCGTAATGATTGCCGAGAGCATTGTAGACTCCGTCGATATCCGGCTCGACCATTAAGATCGCCGCATCGGCACGAAACCGATGCGGCAGATACCAGTCATCCGCGTCCAGGAATGCGACGAAGGGGAATTTCGCGTGCTTTATGCCCAGGTTTCTGCTTGCACCCGCCCCGTGGTTACCGCCGTCTGTGTGTCTGAGCAGAGTAACTTTGTCATATTCCTCAGCGAGTTCAGCGCACACGACGAGCGCGTCGTCCGGAGATCCATCCTCCACAAGAATGAGCTCGCCAGTTTCAGGGATAGCAACCGCCGACTCTACAGCGCGCCTTACCCGGCGCGCTGCATTGTAAACCGGCGTAATTACCGATACTCTGAAATCGTCTACGCTTTCACTCACGATACTTGCACCGCGCGCCAGGGAGCATAAACCACTATTCCGCTTCCACAACGGCACGCGTCATGTCGCAAACAGCGGCGTAACACGGCGGGTGAGCGACTTGCTTTGAGCGGCCCACCATGCGGTATGAACTGCTGGCCAGATACTCCGCTCGTCGGTGCGAGCAGATCCCGAAAGAACCGATTCCTGGATACCCTTGCCATCAAACAAGTCGCTACTGGCGAAGGAATGATCATTGACCTGATCGAGTAGCCATTCTCTCAGTCCGCTGTCGAACCACTGGGTGTATGGCGCGTTGAAACCGGTCTTCCTGCGATTTGTCCGGATTGTCTCGGGCATCAAGCCGCGCATTGAATGTCTCAGTATGCGCTTTGTATACCCACCACCCACCAGTGCTGTTAAGGGCAAAGAAAACACAAACTCGACGAGCCGGTAATCCATGAAGGGCATACGGCACTCTACCCCGCTGGCCATGGAGGCTCGGTCGTACTGATGCAGCAGGAACGGAAGGGGGGTGCCGAAAAACTGCCTGCGCAACGCGGACGCCAGTTCATTCCGCGTACCCGGATGAACGGCTCCGGTTTGCCAGACAGGTGGCGCCGCCTGGTCCTCGAGCCGTCGCCGGTCGTAGAGCGACAGCTTCGAAAGAACTTTCTTTAGCGGTAGCTTCAAGGCCTGGTCGCTCTCAGATCGCGTTACCCGGCGCCACTGATTCCAATCGTTCCTGATCCACTCGCCGCCGTCCGGGTGTAGCATCGAGTACGTCCGAGCGACGTCCACCATCCAGGGGATGTTGCGCGATTGCCACGCACCACGAAGGGCTGGATAGCCGAGGTAGTAGCCTCCCATCATCTCATCTGCGCCTTGCCCGTCGATCGTGACCGAGATGCCAGCGTCCTTGATATGCCGGTACAATTTCCAGATTGGGAAGAACGAGAGGGACGGCATTGGTCCGTCGCACGCCGCCATCGCGCGTTCGAGCTCGGCGGCATCGGGGGGAGTAATCACGCAGCGATCGAACTCCATTCCCGCAGCTTGCGCGACAAGGCAGGCGTCAGCAGACTCATCCAGTTCAGTGCCTGGAAACGCAGCGGTGAAGCTCCGATGCGTAAAATTATCCGCTCGTATGCCGCAGTCGCCCTGTTCGCGACCAAGCAGCGATACGATGCTACTGCTGTCCATGCCTCCGGAGAGACAAGTCGCTACCGGGACGTCACTGCGAAGCCGCAGCCTGCAGGCATCAACGAGAAGTTCGCGGAACTGTGTTACCTGGCCAGAAAACCTTCGCGCCACTGCCGCGCTCGGCAGACTATACCATCGGCCCATCTTCGACTGCCCGTCTGATACCCGCAAGTTGAAGCCCGCTGGTACGGCCTTGACCTGCGCCAGGTGCGTCTGGCCGTCTCCAAACGGCGCAAAATCAAAACTGGCCAGACGGCCCAGAAACTGCTGGTCAGGTTCCACCCGATCGGGAATAAGCGCTTGAATCGCTCCTACTTCCGAGGCGAAGACAAAGCACTCATTGTCCTGGTAAAAATACAGCGGTTTTACACCGAATCTATCACGAGACAGGAAAACCGATTGCCGCTCAGTATCGACAATCGCCAATGCCCACATTCCATTGAACCGTCGAAGCATGTCTTCGCCCCACACCTGGTAGGCGAGAAGGATTACTTCCGTATCCGAGGCAGTATCCACTCTGCAACCAAGCGCCTTCAGTTCCCTGGCGATCTCCAGGAAGTTGTAGATCTCTCCATTGTAGACAATAACGTAGCGTTCGTCGTGACTGGACATCGGCTGCGCGCCGGCTGGAGAAGGATCGAGGACCGCCAAACGCCGGTGGCCAAGCGCGATGGATCTGTCACGGCTGAACCATTTTCCTTCGCCGTCCGGACCGCGATGCACAATCGCACGCGTCAGAGCCTGAATGGCCGCCGGCGCCACCTTGCGGCCGCCGAAGGCAAAGATTCCAGCGATGCCACACATCAGGATTGCGGCCGTGAGTCCAAGACCGATTCCATCATTTCGCTATAAGTCGCCAGTAGTTTGTCGGGATCCGAAAGGTCCGCGCTGCGGCTTAGTGAATGGGTCGCCATGGCCGCTCTGGCATCGCTGTTCATGATGAGCTCGGCGGAGCGGGCAACAAGCGCCTCAATATCGAGATATGGCACCACGTAACCGGTGCGCCCATCGCATATCAGCTCGCGATTCCCACCGACATTAAATGTGACACATGGTACTCCCAATGATTGCGCTTCCATCAGGGCGCAGCTGAAATTCTCCAGAAGTGTGGGCGAGACCGCCAGGTCCGCCGCAGCGACGTACTTCAGGTTTTCATCAAGCGACAGCTGGCCGGGCGCGATGAGCTGGTTCTCCGAAAGAACACCGGAAATCTCTGATCGTAGCCGGGCATTGACATCGCCGGAGATAAAGAATCGAATATCCCGGATTTTCGACGCCAGTCGGCGTACAATCTCGAATACGTAACGTTCGCCCTTGACCGCTGTTCCACCGGACGGAATGTATATGAGCACTGTGTTCGCCGCTAAACCCATGTCCGACCTGATGAGCGCGCGATCCGGAGTCTGCTCAGGCGTGACGCGAAGCGCATGCCTGAGCACTGACCCGGGAAGACTGGGATGGAGGGTCTGCCTGAACACGCGTTCCATATATCGTGAGGGAAAAATCGCGTAGTCAAACTTTCGAAGCGCTCTTTTCTCAAGCCGATGGGCAAGAAACTTGTCGTACCATCCCGACGATGGCAGCAAAGGAACGTTGTTGAATCGTTCATAATTGTGGTGTGCCACCCAGACAAGTTTCGCTCCCCTTGGGCGGATGAGAGCCAGCCCTGGCACCGCGAAATCGGGCACGAAAACGATGTCGGGCCGGTGGCGCCGCAGCGCGCTGTTGAGATTGAGAACCGCCGGAATGGTGGATGCGATGCGCTGTGAGTCGAAGCTGTCGCCTCCCGGATCGACCCGCCTTACATACTGTGCGCTGAGCAGGGCCAATCCCCGATTCATCCACGGCCTCCCTTTCGACCTTGCCACGACCTCGTCCGATGAGCGGGAGTCGCAAAAGGCGAAAAGCTTGACGTCATGGACATTTCTCAGCAGCTCGTAAAGAGCATAGTGAGCCGTGTCCACACCGCCGCCGCTCGGCGGGAAAGCCCCGCCGAGTATGGCAACGCGATGACGCTTCAACCGCATGTTCGAATTTCGGTTCTGCGAGTCAATCAGGCTCTCGAGAAATAAGCTCTCTGAGTCGAGCACGCGGTCTGATTGTCTGACGGATCTCGAACCATCTCCTGGCCAGCAAACCCGAGAAGCGTTGAACAGCAGGCGGTTTTCTGAGGTCCTCACTGCCAAACGACGGCTCCGGCACAGGAAGCCGTACGACCGTGGGAATGCGAACCACTACCGGGCGGCCTCTACCTGCCCACTCATCAAGCAGTTGTGCCCACCGGCCATGGTTAAGGTCACTTGCATATTCCGCCTGTACGGTCTGACGAGCCGCGATGGACAGCTGTTTCAGCAGGAACGGTTCAGCTTGGAGGCGCTGCAGCGCCGCCACAAAATCGTCTGCTCTGTCATTGACGATCAATCCATTCCTGCCGTGCACTATCAGCTCGTTAATTCCACTTTTCTCGGCCAGGCAGACTGGCACGAGGCCATGAGCCATGCCTTCCATGAGGGCAACGGGCATCCCTTCGTAGTCGGATAACAATACGATGACGTCGTGGCGCTCGAGAATCGCCGGGATATTTTCCGGCGGTACAGCGCCGAGGAAATGAACTGAATCGCCCGCACCGGATTCGAAGATGAAACTCTTCAATTCTGCTTCATCTGGCCCGGCCCCTACGAGCGTGAATGAAGTGCCGGGAACCGTTCTCGAGGCCAGGCAAAACGCCTTGGCGACGTCGACAGCCCGCTTGGCCTGATTCGCGATCCGACCTACATAGAGAACGCGAAGGCGCGCACTCGGAACTCTCTCGACGGACGGTGGAACTGGAGCGCCGCACGGAATTCTGAGAATCTCGATACGGTGCGGATTGTTGCGGGCGACGGTCGCACGAAGAGTATCCGACACACACACCGCGACATGGAACGAGTCGCGCTTGTGCCCAGCTACAAACCGCCTCGCCATCGCATGGCAATATGGTGCATCGGAGTGGAATACGCCTACAACGGGGATCCCGGCAGCCCGTATCCACCGCGCCGCGTAGAAAGCCGGAGCTACCAGATTCGCGACCAGCACATGGGGTTGGATCGCCGCAACTTGCGTGAGCAGCCAGCGGACCTGGTCCTCCACATAAGGAGCCTGCGACCGCGAGACCGCTCTGACATGGAAGCCCATTGCCTGGAGGGTTGAGATGAGTGGGCATTCCTCTAAGCGACCGGAATAAACTATCAGAGGGTGAACATCGAAACCGTGGACCCGTAGATCAGGCAGCAGCCGGCGTACCCATGTGTTGGGCCCGCCAGCCAGATAATTGGGTGAATCGTACGCACAGAAAGCGATCCGCTTCTGTGTCCTCGCTTGAGCCTGCGCATCCGACCGATCGCGAGAAAGGGCGATCTGCCGGGCAGCTTCAGGTAGCACGTGACATTCCGCCGAGCGAGCACTGGAGGCCACTCTCCAGCTGCCGCTGAAAGAAACTGTTCATGCCCGATATCGAAAACTCCGATTCGATGCGCGCTCTGTTGGTTGCGCCGGCGCAAC
>Ga0136611_10000728_pt1 | contig 22198 bp, 20 predicted proteins | sample AntDrymUQ2232306_2_FD_106645 | JGI IMG/M metagenome (GOLD analysis project Ga0136611, IMG submission 106645) | Polar desert sand microbial communities from Dry Valleys, Antarctica - metaG UQ223 (23.06) | ecosystem: Environmental > Terrestrial > Soil > Desert | place: Antarctica: Dry Valley...
CACACTCCACTGTGTTGCCCGCTCTATGGTCTAAGTAGGCGCTGCTAACTTCGTGCGGCGGACGGTGCGCTGGTAGGAGTCGTTCGCGCCGGTGGGGCGGCCGGGCCTGCGCCCGGTGGGTGGGCGGCGGTGGCCATCAAGGAACCACTGGGGTACGTCATTGACGAGGTCACGCCGCTCGCCGCCCAGGCGATCGAGACCCGCGAGAATCTCGTCGGCGAAGTCACGCAGGGTGCGGGCGAGGTGGCTGCGCACGTCGCGCTTGAGGAACCGCCACTCGCGCTCCTTCGGATTCAGGTTGGGTGAATGACCTCCAACAGACTCTTGATACTCCGGGTGCTCCGACGATCCACAAACTGGCGGCCAGTCTGCGCGAACCGGTCATAGCGTGCGTCCAGCGTAATTCACTATTCCGCTACTATGTGGGGCCGCGCATCCCATGGTCCTTTTATTAGGCAGGAGCGCCGGCATTGTCACGCTAACTCGCTGGCGCGTGGTCGGCACTGAGCCGTAGGCTCTGTGGTGCACCAGCCATCGTCTTTGTACACGCGCCACCGGTTCCCAGGCGAGGGCATCAGTCCCGCCGTGTTGCTGTACGACCGCTTCCTGCTGAGGTACCGGGACGTGGAGGAGCTGCTCGCCGAGCGCGGCATCGCTGCGCGCTACCAGACGATCCGCCGCTAGTGCCGGAAGTTCGGGCAGACAGTCGCTGATGGGGCGCGGCGGCGCCGCGCCCGGCCAGGTGACACGTGGCATCTCGATGAAGTACAGGGGAAGCTCACTGGCAGGACGCACTGGCTGTGGCGGGCGGGAGACCAGGACGGGACGGTGCGGGACCTCCTCGTCCAGGAGCAGCGCACCCAAGAAGCAGCCGAGACCTTCCTACGTCGTGTCCTGGATCGACAGGGATAGCTGCCACGCGTGGTGATCACCGACACACTGGCCCGCTCCCCGCCCGCGCGCCGCCATGTGCTCCCTGGGGTCGAGCACCGCCGGCACAAGGGGCTGAACAACCGGGCGGAGCACAGCCACCGGCCCACCCGCCGACGAGAACGGGTGCTCCAGCGCTTCACATCGCCCGAGCACGCCCAGCAGTTCCTCAGTCCCTTCGGTCCGATCTCCAAGCACTTCCGCCCCCGTCGCCACCTCCTCCCGGCCCTCGAGTACCACGTGCTGCTGCAGACCCGCTTCGTCCAATGGCGGGAACTCACGGGCCTCGCCGCCGCCGAGCAGGCGGTTGGCTGGTGCCAGCACGCCTCTGCTCAGCAGTCACCAAGCCCGTCACCCTTCACGTGACAATGCCGTCGCGGGCAACGCCACTCCGCCGCCGGTGCTCTGACCGGCGACCTCCTGGAGCACCTCATCGATTTCCTTCTTAATGGAATCCTCTACCGCGGCGGCTCGCGTGGATCCGGCGGAGAGACTTACGCGCCTGTGCGAACCGGTCCTTTGAGGAAGTGGAGCCGGACCTCCGCCGCTCCTACGCGGCGCAGGCGCCCGACGGTGACGCCTGGGAGCGGCCGCGCGAGCAGGTGCGAGAGGGCTTCATCCGGGCGGCGCCAGCGCTAAACGCCGGCCGCGCGCCGTGGAGTGAACGTACGTGGAGTTGTCCAGCGTAAGGGCCGTCACTGGTACGCAGGCGCAGGTTCATTACAGCCACCCACAGCTTGCTCAGGAGAATCGTTGCATCCACGGCACGGCGGTGGAACGCTTCACTAGCCTCGAGTAGCTGCGTCCGGCGCCGCTCGATGAACCGGATTAAGCGCTGCAGGTCCCGAGATCCTCCTGCACTGCCGTCATTAATGGCCCCCTTGCTCCCGTCGGCGTGCCCGTATGTGGCCACGCCCCAAGACAGCGGGACTACCGCCACCAGCGATCCGATAGCGGCGAGCTGCGCGTGATCCGCGGCTGGCACGCGCAGCACAAGGTCGGCTTCACTGTCCTCACGCGCACCGGCGTGTCAAGGTGCGCCTGAGTAGAACCGAACGACCGACGCCAGACTCAGACAGTCAACGAGCACGAGGGCTGCAACGAGCGCGCCGACGGCCGCCGCGGTGAGGCGGCGACGCGGGAGGCGCACGAGGAGCGCTTGCACTCCGGCGGAGAGGAAGATGGCAAGGAGACCGAGCACCGGAAAAAGAAACCGTCCCTGCGGCTGGCTGAACGTCAGGTTATAGACCACGATCCCCGCGAAGCAGCTCAAGACGGACAGCGCGGCGAAGGCCGCCTTCGCTGCGGGGAACTGACCGGCGCGCAGCGAGAGCGCAAGGCCGGCGGCCCCGAGGCCGCCGAGGGACGCGTACCCCCAGTACACCGGCTCGGGGAGCCCGACCTGCATCCATCCGAACGCGGCCACCAGGGACCGCGAGAACTCCCGCGGAAACGGGCCCGTGAAGTATGGGGAGCGCAGGCTCTTCTCCTGCACGAGGGTGGCGAGGGTGGCCTTCTCCATCTGTGATCCGAGGGGATCACCGTAGAGGAAGGTGCCGCGCGCGAACCACCAGCCGCAGACTAGGAGTGCGACGGTCATGGCGAACCCTATGGTGGCGGCGATGCGGACCGGGTGCGCACGGTGGCGGTAGACGATGCACCCAGCGAGGACCGCAATCCCGGGCAGCACGAAGAGGGCTGTCTTCTTAGTCAATACGGCCAGTCCGAGCAGCAGGCCGAGCAGGAAGGAACGGACGATGCGATCCGGACGGTCGAGTAGCCGCAGGACACAGAGAACGCAGAGCGCACTCAGGAGATTAGCGAGCGCGTCGTTGTTGACCATGCCAGACATGAAGAGAAACTGCGGCAGCGTGGCGACGAAGACCGCCGGCAGGAGACGCCAATGGCCGGCCAAGAAGTGGCGAGACAGCGCCAGCACGGCGGCGACGTGCAGCACGCCAAGCAGGACGGAGGACGCCCGGAGAAGCACGAGGCATGGGTAGTCGACCGCCCGCCGGACGGCGCCATCGGGTTGCTGGAACATAGGCACGTCGGTCCGGGTGCCACCGCGGCCGTTCCAGGCATGCAGCGGATTGGGAAGAGGAGGCGAGGCCATGCAGGGCGCCTGCCGGGTGAGACGCAGGAGTAGCGCCGCCGCTGCGTAATACAGGGGCGGTTGGTGGCCCTCAGTTGGGGAAATCTCGTGGCCGGTGAGCGGCCGGTGTGGGTCGTACTGGTCGGGCAGCGCCGCCTGCGTGGCGATGAAGTCGACGTAAGCCAGGTGGGCCGGCTCGTCGGGCCCTTCGAAGGGAGGGACGAGCAGCGCAAAGGCGGAACCAACGATGGCGGTGTAGGTGAGCACGGCGGGGACGGTGAGCCTGGTGAGAGATAGCAAGGCTTAGGAGACGTCGAACCCTCGGTCGTCTACGCGGCCGCGAACTCGTAGGTGAGGCTGATCAGGCCGTGCCGCTTGGGAAGCAAGTGACTCACGGAGAGACGCCCGCGCCGCGCAGGGGATGATGGCCAGACGGCTCACGCTCCCCCTCTGCCACAAGTGCGTCCAAGAGATACGCCTGCTCCCGCAGTGGAAGGTCGATCCGCGCGCGGCGCCGCGCCGACTCGAAGACCGCCATCATGATCTCGTCCTCCGCACGGGCGCTGCGCCTGTCTAGTGGATGCGTTCCGCCGTTTTCCAGTACGTGCAACAGCGCCTCGATCTCCGCCTGCATCGCGTCGTTCGCCTCCACCGCAGGGTACACCCAATCAGCCTTCCTGTGGGACGGCAAAACCCTGTCCGCGACGTGGCGCTCCTGGATCGGTGATGCTACGGGGTGTTTGCTCTCGTCTTGGGCGTCCTCTCGATCGTACGTGCGCTCTGCCGGCAGCACGGTGATCTGGTCGTAGAGAACCTGTTGCTGCGGCACCAGCTGGCGGTCATCACGCGGCCAACGCGCCGGCGGCGCGCCCGCGCCTGCTATCGCTGGCCCACTTGGTCCACCACCCGCCGCCTCACATAACGCCTATTGCCGGTCGCTCTAAACCTTCATTGCTGGAGACCGTGCGGCAGTGGCTGGCGTGTGCAAGGGGTACGCTGGCTCGGCGAAGAGAGCGTCGTCCTGATTCGCTTCGGGCGTGCGGTCAGCGATGACCGCGCGCGCGACGGCTCCCAGACGCAAGGTGTCTTTCTCTTCTCGTTCCTGCAGGCTAGCACATCCGTGGCGGCTGTGAGCGAGCTGCCCAGCGGTGCCAGGGCGCCTAGACCTCTCCGGCAGCGATCATCGCCTCGAGGGGGGACGCCCCGCTTTCCAGCACGTCCAATCGCGCGCCATAATCCTGCCTATGAAAGCCCTGCAGTACCGGGGACCGGCGGATGTGCTGGTGGTGGACGTGCCGCGGCCGGTGCCGGACGCGCAGGAGATCGTCGTCCGCGTGGCGGCGTGGCTTACCTGCACCCACTGGGAGCTGACCCTCTGGGACGGCGTGGACATCTTCGAGCGGTCCGATCACCCAAAGTACCCACTTGATCCGGGCTGGCCGGGGCACGAGTGGTCGGGCGTGGTGGTCGAGGTGGGCGAGGGGGTCTCGCGCGTTACGGTCGGCGATCACGTCGCATTCTGGGGCAGCGCGCCCGGGGACAAGCGAATCTCGATGTGCTCCTACCTGGAGTACAAAGTGGTGCACGAGGCGAGCGTACTGCCTTTCCCGACGAAGCATTCCTTCGCCGGCGCCGCGCTGCTGGAGATGCTGACCTCGGTCTGCTCGTCGGTGGTACGGGCCGGATCGGTATCGGGCAAGCGCGTCGGCGTGTCAGGACTGGGCGCGGCGGGGTTGCTTTGCACACAGGCACTGCGCGCACTGGCACCCGGTGAGCTGATCGGCTTTGATCCTGTGTCCGAGCGGCGGGAGCTGGCGCGCCGCGCGGGGGCGGACCAGTCGCTCGCACCAGGCAGCTCGGAATGGGAGGCGCTGCGCGCCACGCCGCCCGACCTGACGATCGAGTGCTCGGGATCTGGTGAGGCGATCAGCGGCGCGCTGAACGTGACAAAGGGCCGCGTGCTGGTGTTCGGCGTGCCCCACGGCCCGGTGGCCTTCGGTCCCAACCAATGGCGCAGCGGCGTGACGCTGGAGGGCTACGGCGGCCGCCTGCGCGCCGCGGCGGACCTGGCGCGCCACCTGCTCGTGACGCGTCAGGTGGACGAGTCGCTGTATGTCTCCGACACGCTGCCGCTGGAGAGCTACGCCAAGGCGGTGGACCTGCTCCGGCGCAAGAAGGCAATCAAGGTGTGCCTCCTTCCCGCCAGCGGCTAGAACATGGTCGGGTTGGGCCGCCGGCCGCCGCTCGCGACGAATGGTCTTCTAGCTCAGGAGCCAGCGCACCGCTTGCACGGAGAGCTGGCGGAATCCCGGATTGGCGATGGCCTGCCCATCGTGTCCGAGCGCATTGACGCAGATCTTCCCTCGCTCCAGCGTCTTGACGTACACCAGCGGCGCCCGCTGCTGCTGCGCGCGCCACGCGTGCGCGTCGTCGTGCCGTGGATCGGGAGGCTGCCCCTCGCGCAGCAGGTACGGGGCGTTCGCCTCGCGCCCCTCGTAGCCGGCCAGCACCGTGACGTCGGGCGTCAGCTCGTCCAGGCAGTACAGCTCGTCCGTGATCTGGAAGTCTTCGACACCCCGTGTGACAGGATGATCCTTCTCGTAGACCCGCACGGTGACCGGCTGATACGGCAAGTGCGGGAAGCGCTTGATGTAGGACGCGCCAATTGCCTCCGGCCCGCCTTCGATCATGCGCACGGTGTACGGCGCCGCGTGGAGACCAAGCAGCGGCGTGCCCGCGCGCACGACGTCGAACAGCGCGTTGACCGGCCCGGCCGGCGGCTGCCCCATGGTCGTCCACAGCACGATCAGGTCGTACCCACTCAGGGTTTCTTTGGTCTGCCCGGGAAGGTCATCGGTGATGGTGATGTTGAGCCCGGCCGGACCGGCAAACAGCCCCGCGAGCTCTTCGTAGTGCTCTTCCTTGTTGTGGTAGGCGTCTCCGCCCATGATGAGAAGCGCTTTGGGACGAGCCATTAGGTGACGATCCATCCTCCATCCACGTAGAGACACTGACCGGTGACGTATGACGCGTCATCGGAGGCGAAAAACACCACGACTTTGGCGATCTCGTCGGGCTCGCCCGCGCGCTTCGCCGGAATCTTGTCCAGGATGATGGGCAGGATCTCCTTGTTCTGCATGACCCACGCGGTCATGTCCGTGGCGATGAGCCCGGGGTTAACGCAATTCACGCGGATGTTGTGCTCAGCCAGCTCCGCCGCGAGGTTGCGCGTGAGCGCCTCTACCGCCCGCTTGCTGGGCGCATAGTGCGAGCGACCCGGGAGCGCCATCCCAGATTGAATGGAAGCGATGTTCACGATGCTGCCCGGCTTACCTTTAGCCACCAGCTCACGCGTCACCGCTTGAGCGCACAGCCACTCCCCTTTCAGGTTGACGTCCAGCACACGCTGGTACTGCGCCTCGCTCATCTCCAGCAACGGGACGATCGTCTCAATACCGGCGTTGTTCACCAGCACGTCGATCGTCCCAAGCTCTTGAGAGACTTGCGCCACCATTCGCTTGACCGCCTCGCCGTCTGAGACGTCCGCTTCTATGGCGATAGCTCTACCGCCTCGCTGCTTGATCTGATCCACGAGCGCGTTTGCATCGGCGTGGTTGTCCTTGCCCTCCACCGGCTCCGGCCCCGTTATGTAGTTGATGGCCACGGCCGCGCCCTCACGCGCGCAGCGCGCGGCGATGGCGCGGCCGATGCCGCGCGATCCCCCGGTGACGAGCGCAACCCGTCCGGCCAGCTTTCCATCTGCCATATAGTCTTGCCTTACTTCTGGGCGTCCCAGCCCTTGTTCTGGTCGAGTAACGGCTGCATGCGGCGGGCGACCGTATCCAGCAAGTCCTTGACCGAGACCTCCTGCTTGAGCAGCTTGGCGCGCTCTTCGGACCAGACCTTGTCCAGCTCTGGCTTGACGGGCGAGATCGGACGGCCGATGACGGAGTACTTCTCGGAAGGTGCCACGATCTGGACGTTCGGCATGGCGAACTTGGACTTTTCGTAGTCCTTCATGACCGAGAAGCGCACCGGCGTCCCGAGGCCAGTCTGGACGAACTGGCCCATCAGCGATCGGTTCAGGTCCTTGCCTAGGAACTCGGAGGACCAGAGCCACGCCTCATCCCGGAACTTGCTGTTCACCGTGATCGGATAACCGGAGCCCATCGACGCGCTAACGCGCTTCCCGGTCGGGCCGATCGGCCAGTTGGCGATCGGCGAGTCGAAGTTGATCTTGCCGACCCACCCGCGGAAGGTCCAGGGGCCACCGATGGTCATGCCGACCTTGCCCTCGACGTACGGATCGCCCTGAAACGAGCCCGGTACGGGGTTTACCTTATGCTTGAAGAACAGGTCTGCCCAGTACTGCACGGCCTGAAGCGCGCCGGCGTTGGTAATCTGGGTCTTCGTTTCGCTCTCGTCCACCCACCGGCCACCCCATGGCTCCAGGTAGCTGGCCATGGACCACCCGCCGCTCGGACCGCCATCTCTGATGCCCCATTGCCCCTGGTCGGGAAGAGTCAGCCGCTTGGCAGCGTCCAACACATCGTCCCATGTCCACTTGTCGTTCGGTGGCGCGACCCCATGCTTCTTAAACAGATCGGCGTTGTACCAGAGCATGTTCGGGCCGTGGTCGTAGGGGATGGCGTACACCTGGCCGGCCCGGCTATACATGTCCACCGCCACCTTCGGGAAGTCGTTCAGGTCAAATGCCTTGTCTTTCGAAAGATATGGCGTCATCGGGACTAGGATCTTATTGTTGATGTAGTACTGGATCTGCGTGCCTTGGGCGTAGATGACGTCGGGCAGGCTGCCCGCGGACGCATTGACCACGACCTTGGTCATCCCCTCGAACGAAGACGACGACCCGCCGAGGAACTCCATCTGCAGCCAGGGGTACTTCTCGCGGATGGCCTGGTCCGCCCGTTCGAAGGCGGGCCAGGTGGCAGAACCCGGCGCCTGGATGTCCGTCGTCAGCTTGACCGGCGCGCGGTCCTTCTTCGCTGCCTCCTGGCTCGTACCGCCGCCGGCGCCGCAGGCGGCGAGGAACGCTGCTCCCACTCCGCTCCCGGCGACCGCGGCCACGCCGCGCCGCGTGAAGCTGGTTCCACTCGATGCCGTGCCCCTTTCCATGCTGATCCCTCCGTGTTTTAGTGATGGCTGCCGTTTGTCGACGCCAGCGCCGCCTGTGCCGCGCCGGCAGTGGGTGCTTCAGGGATAGTGGGGCTGACCCGCTCGGCCACACCCCAGATGTGTTGTCGGATTGCGGCGGCGGCGGCTAGCTTATCCACGATCGGCTTATCGATAATCGCGCCACCCACTCTTATACACCGGGCTCGTTCGCGCGTCAACCGGTGGGCCCGGGACCGGCTATGACGCCTGCTGGGACCTGAATGCGCCCATGTTGGCCTTGCTCCTTGACACACGGTGCTCCGCTATCGATAATCGCCGGAGCTACTGCGCTGGTACCGCACTATCACTCCGAAACGAGGCGCGATGAGATGAAGGGGTTACAGATCACGCGGCCGGGACACTACGAGATTCTCGACGTGCCCGAGCCGCAGATCCTGGCGGACGAGGTGATCGTCGAGATCAAGGCCATCAACAGCTGCACCCACTGGGATCTCACGGTCTGGGACGGCGTGGACATCTTCGGGCGGGCAGGCCATCCCGAATACCCGTACTACGTGGGCGGACCTGGCCACGAATGGTCCGGAGTCGTGATCGCAAAAGGCGCGAAGGTGACAGCAGTGAACGTCGGTGACCGGGTGGCCAACTGGGGCAGCCCGCCCGGTGCCAAGCGCCTCCGTACCAGCGGCCGCGAATACGGCGGCTACGTGCAACGTGTGTCCGCCCACGAACTCTCCGTCCTTCCGTTTCTGCAAAGCAGCCAGCTTTCCTTCCGCGAGATGGCGATGCTCGAGATGCTCTCATGCGTCGCTCAGGGCGTGGTGCGCTGTGGCGACCTCACCGGGCAGCGCGTCGCCGTCTCGGGCATGGGCGCCGCCGGCCTCATGATGCTGCAAGCGCTCGCCACGCTCGGCCCCGAGTCGCTGACGGCGATCGACGTGGAGCCGGCGCGCGGCGAGCTGGCGGTGTCGCTCGGCGCGGACCGTGCCGTGAACCCGCGTTCGAAGGAGTGGGGCGATCTCAAGCCCAACGAGTTCACGCTCAGCGTGGACTGCTCCGGCGTTCCCGCCGCCATAGAAGGTGACCTCGAGCACACCGCCGGACGGCTGGTGATCTTCAGCGTGCCGGAGAAGGACTTCCGCGTGCCGATGAGCGTTCGCCTCAGCGGCACCACCATCGAGTACACGCGTACGCCCGCCGGCCGTCCGGGCAAGTACGCGCGCAACCTCCTGGCGAGCGGTCAGGTGAACGTGAAACCACTGCTCACGCACGAAGTGCCGATCGAGCGGTTCGACCACGGTCTCGATCTGCTGCGTTCCCGGCAGGCCATCAAGGTCACCTTTGACATCGGGAACTAAGGAGCGTGTGACATGGGTAGACCGCGTCGCAGCATCGACCGCTTCTTTGAGATTTATCAAGCACCCATTCGTGAACTGCAAGCCTAACCGTCAAGATACATCGCCAGCGTCGTGCGCACGTAGGCGATGCTCGTTTCGATCGAGGAGGCCGGCACCTCCATCGTCAGCGTGAGGCGAGTCCCAAGTGGTCCCTGCTTTGCGAGCAGGGCGATGATCGTGAGGAAGTCGACGTGCCCTTCCCCCAGCGCGCAGTCGCGCAGCGCCAGCAGCCCGGGCTGGAGCCCGCGGTTGCCCGGTTCGGACTCCACCACCTCATCCTTAATGTGCGTCGCAAACGTGTAGGGCGCGAGCGCCTCCGCTGCCGCGACGGGCTCCTCGATGGCGCAATAGGCGTTGCCCGTGTCAAGTCGCGCCCCGACCGCCGGGCTTCCCACGCGCTCCAGCACGCTGGCTAGCTCGTGACCGCGGTAGTCGGCGTGATTTTCAATCGCAAGCTTGACGCCGCCGGCCTCGGCGACAGGCGCGAGCCGCGCCAGGGCCGCGGCCAGGCGGTCCAGCTGCTCCGCCAGCGGCGGCTCCTTGAGCCACCGCCCGCCGTGCAGGTGCGATGCGGTGCCGATGACGGTCACTCCCAGCGGCCGGCACGCGCGCTCGACGAAGTCGGCGAAGCGCTCCGTGGGCTGATCGGCACCGTGTTCGATGTACCGATCCCCGAATCCCAGCTCGACGTCTATCCCGTGCCGGGCCTTCAGCTCGCCCACATGTTCCACCCATCCGGGCTCGTCCCATCCACGTGACGGCAACTCGATCTGCTGCAGTCCTAGCCGATCCGCCGCCGCGAACAACGCCTCCGGCGACCGCGCCTCGGGTGTCCGCTCCGTCACGAGCGCGCTCGCCACTGCTCCTAGCTTCATGTCAGTCTCCTACCCCACCAGATCATCGCTTGTTCTTGCTCTTCCAGTCGGTATGCCGCTGGAGGGCGTCGCGCTGGACCTCTTCGAGCGCCTCTCGCGGGCTGCGCTTGCCCTCGATTGCCTCCTGGACCAGCGCGCTGCTCCACCCGCCCGGCAGGCTGAAGCCCAGCTGCGTGAACTCAGCGCGACGAACACCATCGACGTACTGCTTGAACAGCGGATCTTTGGAGAGCTCCGTCAGTCCTGGCGATTTCAGATATCCGGGGATGCCGCCCCGTCTGGCGACGGCGAGCGTGCCGTCATCGCTCACGCCGATGTGCTTGAGAGCATCCCACCCCTCGTCGCGCTGCTTCCCGCCCGCGACGGCGCCGACGACCCACCCACCCATGGCGACGGCGCCGGGCTTCCCCGGCGCCTCGCCAGGAAGGGGTCCCGCGCCGATCTGCATGTTCGGATCGTTTTTCAGCGAGTCGCGCAGGTGCACCGAAACCAGCGGCGCGATGCCGACCCGCCCGGTGCCGAAGAACGGCACGCCCTGCACCGCGACAGACTGCTGGAACTGCTGGACGCGGTCGTAGTTGAGGCGCTTGGCCCAGTCGGCCATCCACTCCACGGCGCGCTGCACGCGCGGGTGGGTGAACGTAGGCTCGTCCTTCTTCTCGTCGTAGAATTGGGCGCCCATGGCGTAGCCCCAGCCCTGGGTCGAGTTGCCGATTCCGTAGACGTCCCACGGCTTCATGCCCAGCCGCTCGATCTGCCCGCCCTGCTCGCGGGTCAGCCTCGTAGCCATGGTGTCCAGCTCGGTGATCGTCGTGGGTCCCTTTTCCGGGTCGAGCCCGGCCTCGCGGAAGAGCGCCTTGTTCCAGAACAGCACGAAGTCGGCGTTCGCTTCTGAACCTGGCAGGAGCCAGACCTTGTTGTCCACGCTCATGTACTTCCACATCGCCGCCGGGAAGTCGTTCTGCGAGAGCTTGTCGCGCTTGAACAGGTCATCAACCGGAGCCAGCACGCTCGACGCCAGCCACGAGCGCAGCGCACCCGGTGGGAATTCGCTAATGGCCGGTGGCGTTCCTCCCGCCACTGCCGTCGTGATCTTGGCGAGCAGCTCTGGGCTCGGAACGACGGACAGCTCAACCGTGCAGCCGGGGCGCGTGAAACTCTTGAGCGCGTCCGAGTAGGCCTCGTAGCGAGGCGTGCCGGGCCCGGCCGCGACGAACATCTCCACCCGCGACCGGCACACGCTGGTCTGGGCGGGGCTGGACGTACCGGCCCCTGGGCCGACCCCGCACGCTGCTCCGACCGTGCCGCCGGCGATGGCGGCGAATGCGGCGGCCGTGCCGTGCAGCCGGCGGCGCGTCACCCGCGACGCCACCTCTCGTGGCGCCGTGGCCAGGCTCCCGTTGCGCTCCTCGACGAACTGTGTCATCTGCGTAGCCTCCTTAGCTGATGTGCGTGCTGCATGTCTACCGTGTCTACCGTGGCGGCCCAGCGGCACGGCATCATGTGCGTGCCGGCGTCCGCGGCACCTGCTAGTGATCCTTCGCCACCTCCCGCACCCCCTCGTGGCCTTGCGCCCCTTGCAACGCATGGCGCGCCAGCAGGTCCTCCAGCGGGGAGTGCGCCACGTCCAGCGGTAGTTCGACGCGTCCAGGACGCCGCGCTGACTCGAAGACCGCCATGAGCACCTCGTGCGTCATTCGGGCGGAGCGCCCAGAGAGCGGGTGCGGCGTGCCGCGCTCGATGGAGTCAAGGAGCAAGGAGATCTCGCGGGCGAAGCCGTTGCTCTCCTCCACGCCCTGGATCTCTTCCCAGCCCGCACTACCGCGGCGGCGCACTTGGAGCAGCGGCTCGCCTTCGGCGGGGCGGTCCCCGCTCACCCTGATGGCGCCCTCAGCACCGTAGAGCATGAAGCGCTGGTACCCGGGCCGGGCGCAGATGCCGAGCTCCAGCGTGGCGCGCAGGCCGCCGGCGAACTGGAGCATCGCGGCGGCGCCACTCTCGACGGGGTGCCCATAGCGGACGGTGTGGGCACGCTCCTGGGCGGCAAAGCCGCTGCGCCCGATGTTCTCCTGCCGCACCTCTCTAGGGCGCAGGTCCACACTGCCCATCACCCACTCCACCGGTGCGTCCCCGGCGAAGAAGCGCAGCGCATCGACGGTGTGCGTGCCGTCGGTCAGCAGGTCTCCCGCCGCGATGCCGCACAGCAGCTCAGGCGCACCGATCGCGCCTTCCTCGATCAAGGCACGGGCGCGGGCAAACTTGGGCTGCAGGCGGCGCTGGTGTCCCACGACGAGGACGGTGCCGGCACCCTCGGCGGCTGCGAGCATGCGGTCGCACCCCGCGAGATCGACCGCCATCGGCTTCTCGCAGACAACTCCCCGCACCCGCGCCGCGGCGGCGGCTTCCACCATCTCCGGGTGTGTTGGGGGCCACGTACAGATGGAGAGCACGTCCGGACGCTCTCGCTCGAGCAGCTCACGGTACTCGGCGTACGTGTGCTCGACGCCGGAGTCGGCGGTGAACCGGCCGCGCGCCTCTTCGCTGATGTCCGCGCCGGAGACGACCTGCACCCGCGCTGAATTCTCGGGCGCGCGGTAGCCCCGCAGGTGGGCGCGCGAGATGGCGCCCAAGCCGAAAATCGCCGCGCGGTAGGTTCCGGATCCGCCGGTCATGCGCGGCTCCCCGGTGGAGTGAGCCCGACGAATGTATATGCTCGGACGTGGGTGAGGGTGAGGGTGAGGGTGTGGACGTACGGCGCGATGTGCGCGCGCGCGCACGCCACAGGGGCGTCAACCGTCGTGAGGGCGCGCGCAACAGCTCCGAGATGCACCGGTCGCTTCTCTCTCGCCAGTCCCGAGACCATCATACTCCCGCACTCACTGATTGGTCCCCACCGGCGAGCTCTGTCCATCGACTGGCGATGCGCCAGCCACAGATCCCAGACGACAGACGCCGGAGCACCTATACATCCCCGGCCGCGATCATGGCTTCGAGGGGACTCTCCGTCACGGCGATGGGCAGGTCGATGCGGGCGCGCCGGCGCGCCGACTCATAGATGGCCATCAAAATCTCGTGCACCTGCCGCGCGGAGCGCATGTCGAGCGGGTGTGTCCCGCCGTGCTCCAGCACGTCCAGCAGCCGCTCAAACGCGGCCTGGGTTGCCTCGTTGGGCGGCGCCTCCGGAAATATCCAGTCCGACTCCCCTCGGACGCGCGCCCGCAGGTGCGGCTCCCCTGGCTCTGGCCGGTCGCCGCTGGTCTCGATAACCCCGTCGCTCCCGTAAATGGTCGCGCTGTACCCCGGCCGCGCCCGGCTTACGATGCCGCACTCGACCAGGCCTCGCGCGCCGTCCTGGAACTGGATTAACCCGAGTGCGCCCGTCTCAACGTGGTGCCCGTAGCGCGTGTGCGTCTCCTCCCACTGCTGGAGACCCACCGGCCGGTTGGTGAAGCCCGGGTCCCTCCGGTCGATCTGCCCGATCACCCACTCCACGGGGGCGTCGTCGACCAGGTAGCGCATGACATCCACCATATGGCTGGAGCTGGTAAGGACGTCCCCGCCGTTGTAGACGTTGATTTGCTGGACCCGTCCGATAGCGCCCGAATCGATCAGCTCCTTCGCTTTCACGAACCGCGAACGGAACCGCCGTTGGTGATGCACGATGAGCGTCGCCCCCGCGCGCTCCGCGGCGGCGATCATACGGTCGCACCCCGCGAGATCGACCGCCATCGGCTTCTCCGCGACGATGGCGCGCACGCCGCGCACGCAGGCGAGCTCGGTCATCTCGGGCCGCAGCGGCGGCCAGGTGCAGATGGAGACGATGTCCAGCCGCTCGCGCTCGAGCATCTCCTCCGCGGTGGCGTACATCTGCGGGATACCCAGCTCGGTCTGCCATCGCTCGCGCGTCTGCGGTGACACGTCCGCCCCCGCGACCACCTCCACTCCCGGGATAGCTCGGTACGACCGCAGGTGCAACTGCGCGATGTTCCCGCAGGCGATAATGCCTACCCGATACGTTGTTGCCATCTCTGTCCCTCTCCTTACTTATACGGCCAACGCAGCACTCGCAGGCAGCCGGCCCGCCGCTGGCGCAGCGCTAGCTGGGCGGGCTAGATCAGTCCTGTCGCGACCATCTCTTCAAGCGGGTGGTTCTGCACCGCAATGGGCAAGTCGATGCGTGCGCGCCGCCGCGACGACTCGAAGACCCCCATCAGGATTTCATGCACGTGTCGCGCGGAGCGGGCGTTTAGCGGATGCTCACCGCCGTGCTCCATCACATCTATGATCGCTTCGACCTCTTCCTTGAACCCCGCGGTGATGGTCGCTTCCGGATACACCCAATCGGGTTGCCCCTTCACTCGCGCACGCAGCAGGTGCTCTCCGTCTCCGGGTCGATCCGGCCCCACCTCAAGAAGGCCCTCGGTGCCGTAGACTGTCATCGGCCAGCCGCCCCTGCCTTTTCGCTGAATGATCCCGCTCTCCACCGTCGCGTGGACACCGCCGCGGAACTTGATCATGGCGAAGGCACCCGTCTCGACGTGGTGGCCATAGCGCATGCGGGTGTCTTCCCACTGCTGGTAGCCGGTGGGTGCGTTGCGCCGCTCCTGCGGCCGGTTGTCGATCTGTCCAATCACCCACGCCGCCTCGTCGTCGTGGAGTAGGTACCGGATCAGGTCCACCGCGTGTGTTGCGCTGCTCAGCAGGTCCGCGCTGCCGTAGCTGGTGATCTCCACGACATCGCCAATTGCACCCGAGTCGATCAGTTCTCGTGCCTTGACGTATCGATCGCGGAAGCGCCGCTGGTGTCCGACTACCAGCAGCGCCCCAGATCGCTCCGCCGCCGCGATCATGCGGTCGCACCCCGCCAGATCCACCGCCATCGGCTTCTCCGCCAGGATTGCTCGCACGCCAGCCGCGCACGCCAACTCGGTCATCTCCGGCCGCAGCGTTGGCCAGGTGCAGATGGAGACGATGTCCAGCCGCTCGCGCTCGAGCATGTCGGCCGCGCTGGCATACATGGTTGGGATGCCCAGGTCATCGGTGCGGGACTGCCTATCCTGTCGCACCGACTCCGACACATCGGCGCCCGCCACGATATCCATCGCGGGGATCTCGCGATAGCCGCGCAGATGCGAGTTGCTGATGGCGCCGCAACCGATGATCCCGACCCGGTAGCGGACTGGCGAACCTGTTGCGCCGTTCACGCGGGTGACGTCGCTCTGAGTGGTCATCTGGCCGCCACCGCGGGCGCCTTCGAGAGGTGAGCCGCGAACGCCTCGCGCGCGTACGCCACGCTTTCCGCGATGGTCGAATTGCTCACCTCAAGCACCAGCCACAGGTTCTCGCCCGCGGGGCTCTGTTCAGCCAACAGGTCAACAATGGCGGGCAGATCCACGTGCCCCTGTCCAAGCGCGCAGTGACGTAGGCCGACCAGCCCCCCGGGCGTCAGGCCGCGGTTGCCGGGCTCCGCTTCGACAACCAGATCCTTGATGTGGGTCGTGAGGGTGTACGGCGCCAGCGCCTCGGCCGCTGCCCAGGGCTCCTCAATCACGGCATAGGGATTGGCCGTGTCCAGCCGCGCACCCACGGCGGGGCTACCGATGCGCGCGAGCACTTGCGCCAGCTCGTACCCGCGGTAGTCGGCATGATTCTCGATAGCCAGCTTGACGCCGGCGTCTTCAGCAACGGGCGCCAGCCGGCTGAGCGCCGCACCCAGTCGGTCGAGTTGTTCTGGAAGCGGGGGCTCCTTGAGCCAGCGGCCGCCGTGCAGCGGCGAAGTGGTGCCAACCATGGTCACGCCGAGCGGCCTGCACGCTCGCTCGATGAACTCAGCGAACGGTTGCGTTGGCTGGTCCGCGCCATTGGCGATGTAGTTGTCGCCAAAACCCAGCTCCAGCTCCAAGTCATAACGTTCCATCAGGCGGCGTACGCGGTCCGCCCAGCCGGGATCTTCCCAACCGGTCGAGCGCATGGACACCACTTGCAGCCCAAGGTTGTGCGCCGCCGCCAGGATCGTTTCAGGACTCATGCCCTCGGGGGTCCGCTCTTTCGCCAGCGACGTTCCCATTGCTCCCAGTTTCACGTCCTCATTCCTACCCTCTCTGCGTCTTGAATCTCGTCTTGTAGTCTGCGTAGGCGTTCGTCGCCTCGCGGTGTATCTGGTCGAGTGCATCCTTGGCGGTCCGTTTGCCGGCGATCGCCTCGTCCAGCGCGGCGAAGTTCACGCTCACCGGCACGTAGTAGCCGAACTGCGCGAACTCCGCGCGCTGCACCGCCTCCACGTACGGCTTCTGGAGCGGGTCTTTGGCCACTTCGGCCAGTCCGGGCGACTTGAGCCAGCCCGGCAGGCCGTTCATGCGTGCGATGGTGGTGGTGCCCTCCTCGCTCGCACCGCAGTACTTCATGAAGTCCCAACCCGCGTCACGCTCCTTGGCACCCCCCACCATCGCGATGCCCCAGCCACCGATCGTAACCGCGCCCGTTTTGCCCGGCGCCTCGCCGGGGAATGGACCCGCACCGATCATCTCCGGGGTCGCCAGGGTGGGGTCGGCGCTCAAGATGCCGTTCAGCGCGGACGGCGTGAGCGGGTGCATGCTCCACTTGCGCGACACGAAGAACGGCACGGTGGGCCGGTTCGCGTTCGACGCAGTCTCGAGCGCCTTCACACGCACCGCGTCCAGCCGCCGGGCCCACTCCACGTACCACTCGACCGCGCGCGAGATGCGTGGGTGATTGAACGTCAGCTCATCCTTCTGCTCGTCATAAAACGAGCCGCCGAACGCCCGCGTCCACGCGTTGATCGTGTTGCCGCCTGTGCCATAAAAGTCCCACGGCTGCATCCCTACCCGCTCGATCTCCCCACTGCGGTCGCGGTGCAGTAACGGGATCATCCTGTCGAGATCGGCGATTGTCTGCGGCCCCTTGTTGGGGTCGAGCCCGGCCTCCTGAAAGTGGGGCTTGAGCCAGTGCAGGACAAAGTCCGGGTTGGCCCGGAACGGCAGCGCCCGAACCTTGCCGCCGTAGCTCATGCTGGCCCATAGCGCAGGCGGAAAGTCGTTCTTGGAGAGCCGGTCCCGCTTGAAGTACTCATCGACGTCGGTGATCAGTCCGGGATCGGTCCAGGTGCGGAACCGCGATGGCGAGAGTCCCGTGAGCGTGGGCGGCGCGCCGCCCACCTGCGCCGTCGTCAGCTTCGTCTGCACTGATCCATTGGCGTCGTCCGCCTGGTCTGTCGCGTCGATCGTGCAGGTCGGGTTCTTGGCGGTGTAATCGGCCACGAGCCGCTTCATCACTTCGCCACCGATGCCGTAGCCCCATACCTCAAGCTTTGCCCGGCACCCAGTTGCCGAAGACGCCGCCTGCTGTCCTCCGCTGGGGCTAGATCCGGCGCACGCGACTGAAAACAGCCCACCTCCTATCGCCACTCCGGCACTCTGCAAGTGACTTCTGCGCGTGTGTGTTTTGCCTTTCATAGATATTTCTTTCCTGTCGGGGCCTTTCGCTCTGTGGTGCCCCGGTGCCCCGGTGCCCCGGTGGCCCGGTGGCCCGGTGCCCCGGTGGCCCGGCCACCCGCACGCATGGTGAGGGGTCTACCCGCCGGAGCGCATCAACGGCTGCTGGTCCCAGCACCTGCCTTCTGCGCGAGCAGCCAGTTGGTTGCCTGCACAACCAGTTGGCGGAACCCGTGGGTTGCCAGCGCGCCAGGACTATGTCCGAGGGTGTTGAGGCAGATGGTGCCCGCGCCAAGCCGCTTCACGTAGACCACGGGCGCCTGCGGATTGCGCATGCTCCAGCCGCGCACGTCGGCCACCACGTCCTCTGCTTTGCCTGGAGCGGTGTACTGTTCGGCCTCTCTGGCATCGAAGCTGCACAACACCTGTATTCCTTCGCTGACAGCGTCAAGTCGATACGGTTCGTCCGTGATGCGGAAGTCGTCCAGCCCGGCCGTGATCGGATGCTGCTGGTCCTCGACATGCACCGTGATCTCCTGCACAGGCAGGTGCGGGCTCCGGTAGACCGTGCCTCCTGCCTGAGGACCTCCCACAGCTTTGCCCATGTTGAAGGCGGCGCCGTGGATGCCAAGGAGTGGCGTTCCGCGCCGCACCGTCGCGAAGACCGCCTCCATCGCGGTCTGCGGAAATGGGGGGCGTGCATCTGCCGCCCACAGCACCAATAGATCGAAGCCGGTCAGGCTCTCCGTTGTCTGTGCGGGATAGTCGTCCCGGACAGTGATGTTCAGTCCGGCCGGTCCGACAAGGAGGCCCGCGAGCTGCTCGTAGTGCGCCGGGCTGTTGTGGTTGTTCTTGGTCCCGAGAATAAGTGCGTTAGAGCGAAGCATGGTCAACCCGTCTCCTTGGCCGCGGGATCGATGGAATAGCGTGTCGCGAGTCCGTCGACCGTTCCTCTGCGCCTCAGTTTTGTGCTCCGGCGAGCATGTCCACGAGGGGGTGGGCCGTAACCGCCAGGGGCAAATCAATGCGGGCGCGTTGGCGGGAGGACTCGTAGACGGCCATCAAGATCTCGTGGACCTCCCGTGCTGAGCGCATGTTGAGCGGGTGTGTGCCGCCGCGCTCAATGACATTTGCCAGATCAGTGAATGGCGTCGGCGCGCCCTCTTCTGGGGGGACCTCAGGAAAGACCCACTGCGCCTGACCTTTCACTCGCGCACGTAACGGAGGCTCACCGGTGTCGGGCCGGTTGCTCCCAGGCCTCGCAGGATCGCCCGCGGTCTCGATCACTCCTTCGGTGCCGTAGACCGTGGCGCTGTAGCTGGGGCGCGGCCGGCTGGCAATGCCGCACTCCACCTGGCCACGGGCACCACCCTGGAACTGGATGACGCCGATGGCACCCGCCTCGATGGGGTGACCGTAGCGGGTGTGCGTCTCCTCCCACTGCTGGAAGCCAGTGGGCCCGTTGGTGAACGCCGGGTCACGCACGTCGATCTGTCCCATCACCCACTCCGCCGGCGCATCCTCCAGCAGGTAGCGCATCACATCCACCATGTGGCTCGAGCTCGTGATGAGATCGCCACCGCCGCCCCTCCCGCCGTTAAAGACAGCGATTTGCTCCACCTCTCCAATGGCGCCAGACTCGATCAGTTGACGCGCCTTGACGAAGCGCGGGCTGTAGCGTCGCTGGTGACGGACGATGAGTATCGAGCCCGATCGCTCCGCGGCGGCGATCATGCGGTCACAGCCCGCCAGGTCCACCGCCATCGGCTTTTCGGCGACAATGCCCCGGATGCCCCGCGCACACACCAGCTCGGTCAGCTCGGGCCGCAGGGGAGGCCAGACGCAGAGGGAGACGATGTCCAGCTGCTCGCGCTCCAGCATTTCCTCGGCGCTGGCGTACATGTGCGCGACGCCGTACTCCTTCTCCCAGCGGTCCCGAGCCTCCGGCGAGGGGTCCGCTCCCGCGACGACCTCCGCCCCCGGAACGTCCCCGTAGCCCCGCAGGTGCGAACGTGCGATTCCGCCGCAGCCGATAATCCCCGCCCGGTAGCGTGCCGTCATCCTCCTGTCTCCCCTCGCATGATGGTCCCTCTCGCTGTCGCTCGTGGCTTGTGGCTCGTCTGCAGCGGCGCCTAGCTCGCCTTCTGCGTCTTGAACCTGGTTTTGTACTCGGTATAGAGCGTCGTCGCCTCGCGATGGACAGCGTCCAACGCATCCCTGACCGAGCGCGTGCCGGCGATTGCTTCATTGATCGGCGCGAAGCTCACCGACACAGGCACGTAGAAGCCATACTGGGCGAATTGGGCGCGCCGAACCCCATCGACGTAGGCTTTTTGGATCGGGTCCTTGGAGAGCTCGACCATGCCGGGGGACTTGAGCCAGCCTGGGATGCCGGTCAGCCGCGCCACGGTGGTGGTGCCCTCGTCGCTGGCCCCCATGTACTTCATGAACTCCCACCCTCCTTCACGTTCCGTGGCGCCCGTCACCATCACCACGCCCCACCCACCGGCGGTGACCTGGCCGGGTGTACCCGGCGCCTCATAGGGAAACGGTCCAGAGCCGATCATCTCCGGCGTTGCCAGGGAGGGGTCGGCGACCTTGATCCGGTTGAGCCAGGATGGGGTGAGCGGGTGGATGCTCCACTTGCGCGTGACCACAAAGGGCGCCTCGCTGGTGGCGTTGAAGGCGGTGGCCGCCGCCAGGATGCGCGTCGCGTCTAGGCGGCGCGCCCATTCGAGGTACCACTCCACGGCGCGTTGGATACGCGGGTGGTTGAACGTCAGCTCGTCCTTGGCCTCGTCGTAGAACGATCCGCCAAAGGCGCGCGTCCACGCGTTGACGGTGTTTGCCCCGGTTCCGTAAAGGTCCCACGGCTGCATGCCGATCCGCTCCAGCTCGCCGCCCCGGTCGCGGTGCAGCATCGGGATCATCTTGTCCAGGTCGGCGATCGTCTGCGGCCCCTTGTTTGGGTCCAGCCCCGCCTCCTGGAAGTGCGGCTTGAGCCAGTGCAGCACGAAGTCCGGGTTCGCGCGGAAGGGCATCCCCCGCACCTTGCCGCCGTAGTTCATCGAGATCCAGAATGCGGTGGGGAAATCGTCCTTGCTCAACCGGTCTCGTCGGAAGAAGTCATTGACGTCCGCGATCAGTCCGGCGTCGGTATAGGTACGGAAGCTGCCGGGAGAGGTCCCGAACAGCGTGGGCGGCGCTCCGGCGGCCACCGCTGTTGTGACTTTCGTGCGCATATCGCCTGCTTGGTCGTTCGACACGACCGTGCAGCCCGCGTTCCTGGCAGAGAAATCGGCCACGAGCTTGTCCATTACCGGGCCGCCAATGCCGCCGATCCCACCGGTCCACACTTCGACCCTCCCGCGGCACCCCGCCATCGAAGAGGCCGGCTTGTCGCCGCCGCCGGTCCCGGCGCACCCTCCCGCCGCCAGTCCGGCCAGTCCACCGCCCAGCATCCCCACAACGCCGCGCACGTTCTGTCTGCGTGTCTGTCCTGTCATTGCCGTTCCCTCCCTAAAGAGACGCGCGGTGGCCGCCCCATTCCAGCGGCCCTGGTGGTCGGCGTCGGCGCGGTTGTCCTCGCCTTGCACCGGTTCGGCCGCATGATGTAGTTGATCGCCCCGCACGCGTACTCACGATGACATTGCCTGGAGACTCGCGGCAGTGCGACGCTTCGCGTGCGTTTGGTGCGCGCGCGTCGCGATGCCCGCGGTGGCGCCGGCGTCCGCACTGAACACCGCCTCGTCTACGGGAATGTTTGGAAGCACTTGCTCGGCGACCTCCCAAATATGGCTGCGGATAGCCCCTGCCGCGAGCACCTGGTCGCCCGTGCGATACGCTGTGATTAGCTGCCGGTGACGCTCGGCGAGTTCCACCGGGTCCGGCGCCACCAGGCGGGTGTAGGTGATGAAGCGCCAGTTGAGCGGGTTGACCGAGAGCCATGCTTTGAGCAGATGCTCGTGGCCAGCACGCTCCACCAAGTAACGGTGGAACGCCACGTTCAACTCCACGCTGTGCGCGAACGCGCCAGCTTCATGCAGTAGTCGACTGGCTTCGGCCGCGGCCGCCATCTCGTCCACGATCTGATCGAGCGCCCGGTAGTCGGACTCGACTAGGCGGGGCAGCGCCAGCCGCGCGGCGAACGCCTCGAGTTCCATGCCCAGCGAGTAGCGCTCGCTCGCCTCCCGCCGCGTGATGCGCCGCACGAACGTGCCTCGGTGCGGGCGCGTCACCACGAGGCCGTCGTGCTCCAGCGTGCGTAGCGCCTCCCTCACCGGGGTCTGACTGATCCCCAGCTGGCGCGCCAGCTGG
>Ga0136611_10000729_pt1 | contig 22166 bp, 22 predicted proteins | sample AntDrymUQ2232306_2_FD_106645 | JGI IMG/M metagenome (GOLD analysis project Ga0136611, IMG submission 106645) | Polar desert sand microbial communities from Dry Valleys, Antarctica - metaG UQ223 (23.06) | ecosystem: Environmental > Terrestrial > Soil > Desert | place: Antarctica: Dry Valley...
ACCTCGTGCGGTGTGGTGGCGGCGCCGGCCCGGATCGGCTTGCACATGAAGACGAACTGGTAGAGCTGGATGGAGGACCGGCTCCCGCACAACCTCGAGTCGTAGACGCCGATGAGCTCGAGCACCTCGACGTCCACCCCAGTCTCCTCCAACGCCTCCCGGCGGACGCCCTCGGCTGCGGTCTCGCCCATCTCGAAGGCGCCACCCGGCATCGCCCACAGCCGGTCGTCAGCCCGCTGGATCAGGAGGATCCTGCCATCGGAGTCGAACACGGCCGCATCTCCGCCTGGCGCAGGGGCGACGTGCGTCAGCTGCGAGAGCACCGAGCGCTTCACCTCCTCGAGCGGGCGGGAGTCGGTGAAGGCGAACAACCGGAGAGCTGCGTCGAGCACTCGCTCGTAGCGATCACGGTTGTAAGGGTCCTCAGCTGTCCAATGGAGCCCGACGGACGCGATGGCCCGTAGCTCGTCCGCCAGCTGCCTCAGCTCTTCGGTCGCCTCCATGGCGCGCAGCGTGCCACACGCCGCTCCCAGTAGCGCTTTGCCGAAATACGTGTGACGTGCGCATCGACAACTCTGCCCGTCACTGCAAGCACCGGCTGCTCGAGCACGTCACACGTAGTTTCGGGCTGCGGCACTAGACGTACCCGCGCAGCTTCGACGCTCGAGCGACACGCTCGATGCCGATGCCGAAGGCGGCTCGCCGGAGGGGCACGTGGTGAGAGTCGGCGAAGGCGGCGGTCACGTCGAAGGCGCGCTGCATGGCCTCGGCCAGCTCGGCGTTGAACCGGTCCTCCTTCCAGCGGAAGCGCTGCACGTTCTGCGCCCACTCGAAGTACGACCCGGTCACACCGCCGGCGTTGGCCAAGATGTCGGGGATCACCCGGATGCCGCGGTCGTGGAGGATCTTGTCGGCCTCCGGCGTCACGGGGTTGTTGGCCGCCTCGACCACGACACTGGCCTGCACCAGGGTGGCGTTGTCCTCGTCGATCACCTCGCCCAGGGCGGCGGGGATGAGCACATCACATGCAGCCACGAGCAGCTCGTCGTTGGTGATGGCGTCGAAGTCGCCGGTGGCAGCGGCCAGCGGCCGATGGGTCGAGACCCAGGAGAGGAGCGCCGGGATGTCGAGCCCCGCGTCGGCGTAGAGGCCGCCGCTGACGTCGGACACCCCGACGACCTTGACGCCCCGCTGGTGCAGCTCCCTGGCCGCCCATGAACCGACGTTGCCGAAGCCCTGCATCACCACGCGCTGCTGGGAGAGGTCCAGTCCCCAATGGCGGCATGCCCCTTCGAGCACGTAGACGACCCCGCGCCCGGTGGCCGCTTCCCGCCCGGGGGCACCGCCCAGATCGACGTGCTTGCCGGTGACGATGGCCGGCGTGTAGCCGTGACGACTCGAGAAGGCATCCATCATCCACGCCATCGTCTGGGCGTTGGTGTTCAGGTCGGGCGCGGGGATGTCCCGGTTATCCCCGAGGATGTGGCTGATGGCCAGGGTGAAGCGACGGGTCATGGCCTCGACCTCGCGCGGAGACATGTCGGTCGGGTCCACCGTGATGCCGCCCTTGGCCCCGCCGAAGGGCACGTCGAGCAGGGCCGTCTTCCACGTCATGAGCGAGGCCAAGGCCCGTACCTCGTCGAGGTTGGCCGACGGGTGATAGCGCATGCCGCCCTTGTACGGCCCCCGCGCTCCGTTGTGTTGCACGCGGTACCCCTGGAAGACCTGCAGCTCACCGGAGTCCATCCGCACCGGTACCTGCACGGCGATCTCCCGGTACGACGACTTCAAGACGTCGTACATCTCATCCTTGAGCCGTACCAGCTCGGCGCCCTCGTCGAAGTACTGGTTGACCATGGCGTACGAGGACCGAAGGCTCATCTGCTGCTCACCGTGCCGAAGGCCTCCGCCGCCCAGGCCCGGCACTCGCCGGCCGTGGCCGTGCGCACCCCGTCCGGCAGCCGGCCGATGGCCACCTCCAGCACCACTTGCCCGTCGAACCCGTCGGCCATCAGGGTGTCCGCCAGCTGGTGCAGCGGAAGGGTGCCCTGCCCGGGCGGAAGGTGCTCGTCACCCCGGCTGGCGGTGGAGTCGGAGAGGTGCAGGTGGCGTATGCGACCAGCCATCCGCTGGTACTGCTCGAGCAGGTCCTGGCGCGCCGCGGCCACGTGCGAGGTGTCGAGGGTCAGCGAGTCGAAGGCGGCGTAGGACGGGTCGTCGTTGCAGAGGTAGGGGTCGTGCCGACGGCCGAGGGCGGCCACCGTGTACATGTTCTCGACGGCGACGCTCGGACCGTCCGGTCGGCTGTCGAGCTCGCGCACCAGGGCGAGGAAGACGTCGGCGTACTCTCGCTGCCAACGGAACGGCGGGTGGACGACGACCACGTCGGCCCCCACGGCCAAGGCCATGTCGTAGCTGCGCCGCAGCTTGCCGTCTGGGTTCCACCCCCACACGTGCTGGGTGACGACCAGACAGGGGACGTGGATGGCCCGCACCGGCATGTCGTAGCGGGCCATGAGATCACGGACGTCGTCGACCGTCTGGCTCTTGCGGTCGTGGGTCACCATGACCTCGACACCGTCGTAGCCGTGCTCGGCGGCCATGCGGAAGCCGAGCTCGGTGTTCGGATAGAACGATCCCGTCGACAGGACGATGTCGGGCACCCGGCCACGGTAGGGCAGCCAGCCACGGGTAGCGTCGGACGGGTGCTCGAGGTCGCTACCACCGGTGTGGCGACCGGGGGCGACGGCATCGCTCGTCATCCGGACGGCCGCATCGCCTTCGTCGAGGGGGCGCTGCCCGGCGAGCGGCTCCAGGTGGAGGTGGTGGACGATCGTCGCGACTACGTGCGGGCGCGCATCGTCGAGGTGCTCGAGGCCGCCCCTGGCCGGATGGCGCCGCCGTGCCCGAACGTGGCACGCGGATGCGGGGGTTGCGGCTGGCAGCACGTGCGCTCGGCCGCCCAGCGGCAGCTCAAGGAGCACATCGTCGCCGAGGCCCTGCGCCGCACAGGACGCCTCTCCTCTGTCCCGCACATCGCCTTCACCGAGCCGGCCGGCGCCCCGGCACTCCGAACGACGGTCAGGCTGGCACCGGACCCGGCCACGTCAGGTCGCCTGGCGTATCGCGGTCGGCGCAGCACCGACCTGGTGGTGCCGGTCACGGTGTGCGGAGTGCTCCACCCCGCACTCGAGGAGCTGGTCCTGGAGGGCCGGTTCGGCTCCGCCCCGGAGGTGACCGTCCGGATCTCCGTCGCCACCGGGGAGCGCATGGTGGTCACGCCTGCGCCGGCCGAGGCGGTGGTGGCGCCCGACGTGGTGATCGTCGACGCGGCCCGACCGGGACGAGCGGCACTCCAGGAGGACGTCGACGGCGTGCGTCTCCGCGTATCGGCGCGGTCCTTCTTCCAGTCCGGGCCCGCGGTCGCCGAGGCGCTGGTCAGCGCAGTCCGTCGGGCCCTCGCAGACGATGCCGTCGCCGGGGCCACGGTGGTCGACGCCTATGCCGGCGTCGGCCTGTTCTCGGCCACGGTCCTGCGTGCGGCTTCAGCCGTGGTGGCCATCGAGAGCTCGCCCGACGCAATCCGCGATGCCCGGGCCAACCTGGGCGCGAACGCCCGCGTGATCCGCTGCGAGGTGGGTCGCTGGCGGCCGCAGCCGGCCGACATCGTGGTCGCGGACCCGGCTCGCACCGGGCTCGGTCGCCCCGGGATGTCGGCCCTCCTGGCCGCGAAGCCCCACCGGGTGGTGCTGGTGAGCTGTGATGCGGGGTCGCTCGGACGCGACGCCCGTCTGTTGGCCGACGCCGGCTACGAGCTGACCGGCGTCGAAGTGGTGGACGCCTTCCCCTACACCCCGCACGTCGAGGTGGTCACCGGCTACTCCTCCGCCTGACATGGGCCGAGCCGCAGCCGGCGGGCGGCCGGTAGCCTCCGAGCCATGCAAGACCGTCTCTGCCTTCTGACCGTTCACGCCCACCCCGACGACGAGTCTTCGAAGGGGGCCGGCACGGTGGCCAAGTACAGCGCGGCCGGCGTGCACACGGTGCTGGTGACCTGCACCGGTGGGGAGGCGGGCGAGATCCTCAACCCGGCCATGGACAAGGCGGAGGTCCTAGAGAACTTGCACGCTGTCCGCATGGACGAGCTGCGCCGGGCCACTGACATCATCGGGTACGACGAGGTCGTTCTGCTGGGCTATCGCGACTCCGGCATGCCAGCCACCCCCTTCAACGAGGATCCGGCCTGCTTCGCCAAGGCCGACCTCGACGAGGCCGTCGGCCGGTTGGTGGCCATCATCCGCCGCACCCGCCCCCAGGTGATCATCACCTACGGCGACGACCAGCAGGGCTACCCGCACCCCGACCACCTTCGTGTGCACGACATCACCTTGCCGGCGTTCGAGAAGGCGGCTGACCCAGAGGCGTACCCGGAGGCGGGCGAGCCTTGGCAGCCGCTGAAGATGTACTACTCGGCTTGGTCGCGTGCCCGGATGCTGGCCACCCACGACAAGTTCGTCGAGCTGGGCTTGAAGTCGCCCTACGACGAGAAGTGGTTCGATCGCCCGTCCCAGGATGACCGGATCACCACCAAGATCGACATCGCCGACTACAACGACGTGCGTCGCGAGGCCCTGTTGGCCCATGCCACCCAGATCGATCCGGAGTCACCGTTCTGGTTCGGCCTTCCTCCCGACGTGTCGCGCACCGTGTATCCGATCGAGGACTGGGTCCTGGCACGCTCCCTGGTCGACGGTCCCTCCAGCCCGCAGGGCTTCGAGGACGACATCTTCGCCGGCATACGGGAGACGGCCGACCGGTAGCATCCGCCGGCGTCCACCCCTCCGAGGAGGCGTCTGCATGCCCAAGTGGCTCACCCAACCCTGGTTCGACGTGCAGCTCGAGCTGGGCCAAGACCAGCCCGAGCGACCCGGGGCCACGGCGCGCATGCAGTACGTGCTGACCGGCGGTCCGGACGGCGAAGTCCGCTACTGCTGGGTGCTCGTGGATGGGCGGATGGTGGAGGACCGTCTCGGCCAGCTGGACGACGCCGACCTCACCCTCACCATGACCTACGAGGACGCCCGGAAGATCCAGTCGGGCGAGCTCGACGAGCAGGCCGCCTTCATGCAGGGCCTGGTCAAGGTGGACGGCAACATGGCCAAGCTGATGGCCCTGCTCCCGATCACCTCGTCACCCGAGTACCGCGACCTGGCCGAGAAGCTGCGCGCCGTCACCGAGTACTGACGTCGGTTCAGACGCCGGCGCTGGTGGAGACGGCCCGGGGGGTGGTCTGGAAGGTCTCGGTCACCGCCGGCTGCCCGGAGGCGGCCCGCAGCACGGCGACGTGACGGGCGGCGATGCCGCCGATGCTCATGGCCGTGCGGTTGAGGGTCTTGTCGGTGAAGCTGGTGACGCTCGCCTGATAGGTCTGGGCCGCGACCGACTCGATGTCGAGCGCGAGGGCCATCACCCCGGCCTCGGTGGTCAAGGCGGCGCGCGCCGGTCGTAGCGACGCCACGAGGGCGGGGTTGGGCTGAACGAAGGCCTCACCGCCGGCCTTGACAGTGGTGGCCTGCAGCAGCTCGGCGTGTGCCTCGTGGTGCTTCAGGAACTCCTTCATCGCTTCGCTCACCGACGGAGTGGTCACCAGGCTGCCGGCCAGCGCTTGGGTGTACACGTCGACGGCCAGCAGCTCGATCGATGTGACTGTGCGGAGGATGTTCAGGTCAGTCCTGGACACCGGCGGGTCCGCTTCGTCCTGTTGGGCGGCGACCGTGGCCGGCTCGTCGTCTCCGCAGGCGCCGAACACGACGGCGGCGGCGATGGTGAGGCCGCCGATGCGGAAGAAGCCGCGCCGGTCGACGTGGTTCGGGCTGTCCATCGGTGTTCCTCCGGCCTTCGAGATGGGGGTCACTTGCTCAACGGGTGGTCTTCGGGGGTGACGCCCTGGTCGGTCCGCTGATACGTCGGTAGGTAGCCGGACTCGCCGACCCCAGTGACGCCGGCCGCCTGACCGAGGACCACAGCGTGCTGGGACTCGATGGGCAGGATCGACGCCGCCAGCTGGAGGGCCGTCGAGCTGTCAAGTGAGCCGATGCTCGACAGGTAGGTAGACGCGGCGGCGTTCTCCAGGCCGTAGGCCAGCCGCAGCACGTCCTTCTCGTTGCTGGCCGCTCGCAGCTGATCGGTGACTTTGGCCAGGATGCTCGGGTTGGGGCGCTTGGTCGCTTTGAGGCCCGCCACCGTGGTGAGGGCCGCGGCGTGCTGCTGGTGGTGGCCGGCGAAGGTCGTCAGTGCCTCGGTGGCCGCGGCGGCGCGCACCTTGCCGCCGCTGATGGCCAGGCGATACGCCTCCACGACAGCCAGCTCGACGCTCTCGGCGAAGGCGGCGATCTCCGCGTCATCCGGCTCCGCTGTGGTCGCCGCCTGGGCGCCGGCGGGCCGGGCGGCCGCCGGCCAGAGGGCGCCCGCGAGGGCGAGGCTGGCACCACCCAGACCTGCCCGCGCCAGCAGGGTCCGCCGGCTGGTCCGGTATGCCCGCGTCTCCGCGTGCAATGCCTGGATGTCAGCCTGCAGCGTGGGCAGGCCGGACCGGTGGTCGTCATCGACGTCTCGGACCATCGCCCGTAGCGCGGCTTCGCTGATCTCCATCTGGCTGTCTCCTGGTCGGCGCGTGGTTCCCTGCGGGTCCCTACGTAGCCGCTGCCGGCGTTCGTCCACCAATCGAAGGAGGTCCGTGGGGGTCATCCGGCTCGCATGAGCTGGCGCAGGGCGCGGTAGCCCACGAGCGTCGCTCCGGAACCGGCGAGCAGGGCGGCGACGGACGGCTCTCCGGTGAGCAGGTGATGGTCACCGACCCGGTCGGGCCAGTCCGGCGCCGAGGCCCGAAGCTCCGCGGTGTCGATGCCGGGACGAACCGAGATCTCGGTGACCCCGGGGGCGAGATCGGCCAGGATCTGCGCGAGGCGCTTGGGCCGGTCGGGCCCGTGCACGTAGGCCAGGTCGTCGGGAAACACCACGCCTTCGGCCGCGGCCAGCCGCCGGAACGGGAAGCCGGTCGAGCGTTCGGTGGCCGGCCCGGAGAGCCGCAGGGGCAGCCCGAAGTCCACCGCCAGCTCCAAGTAGACGTCGAAGAACTCCGGGCGGTTCTGGAGCGCGGCGAGGTGGGAGTCGAGGTGGCTGAGGTCGAAGCCCCACAGGACGGCTCGCTCCACCTGTGCCCGCAGCTCCTTGCGAACCTCATCGAGGTCAGCGTGGTCCCAGAGGTCCTCGACGGTTCGGGGAAAGCCTCCGTCCCCGTCGAGCAGCGATGGCGCGGCGGTGATGGGTCCCCAGCGGAAGAGGTCGTGTTCGGCGTTGAGGGTGAGGTGAACCCCGATGTCTTCCCCCCGGTAGCGCGCCGCCGCCTCGCGCGCCCAGGTGCACGGCACCATCAACGAAGCGCTGGAAGCGCCGCCGCAGGCCAGCGCCTCGAAGGTGCCGGCGTTGGCCGCATGACTCGAGCCGAGGTCGTCACACGTGACGATGACCAGCTTGGCGTCGGCCGGATGGCCCAGGCGTTCGACGAGCGGGGGCGGCACCGCATCAGCCTAAGGGCGTGTCCGCGCCTCCACAGCGCCCCCAGAGGCCGCGGTGCTCGTCGCGCGCCCTGGCCGCGGCCGAGACGAAGGCGTCGCTGTGAGAGACGTTGGGCGGAATGGTCAGCACCGCGGCGTAGCCCTCGCGAGCCAGTGTCACGTTCACGAACAGGTCGTCGGACGCTCGGTACACGTACGCCAACAGCCGGCCGTAGCGGTCCCGGGGTTCGGCGTCGCGAACGAGGCGCACCTTTGACCCGATCGGCAACAGCGCAGCGGTGCGGGCTGAGGCCTCGCTGCCATAGCACTCGCGAAGACCGCCCTGCCCATGGGTCTCGGGTGTGTCGATGCCGATGAGGCGCACCGATTCGTCCCTCCCGGCGATGTCGACGCGAATCGTGTCGCCGTCGGTCACCTTGGTGACCGTCGCCTCGCCGGGCGCTGCGCTTTTTTCGACTCCGGGCTGGGCACATGCACCTGCCCCCAGGGCGAAGAGCAGTGCGCCGACGAAGAGCAGTGCACCGGCGAGGAGCTGAGGAAGCGATCGGGGCCGGATGTGCACCGGCACAGTGTGGCGGCTGGGTGAGACACCCAACCCGGGGTGAAGGGTCAGGCGGCGCGCCGTGCGGCGGAGGCCTGGGCCAGCGCGCGCCGTGCCTCGGCCAGGCCCTTGCGGCCCACCTCGCGGGTGCGCTCGTCGAGCTGCCAAGAACGCGGCATCGAATCGATGAGAACGAGCTGTCGCTGCATGTCCTCATTGTGCAGAGGGGGTGTGACACCTTCACGGGGAGAGGTTCCGCGCCTGGCCATGTCGTACCCGTACAACACCTCGAACGGCCCGCTGATGCCCGGAACTAGAGTCCCGCGACATGACGGCCCCGTACGGCATAACCATTCCTCTGGGCGGCCCGCTGCACGCGCAGCGCGACCGGTTGCTGGAGTGCCGAGATCTCGGCTACACGGACTTCTGGTCGAGTGAGGCCGACGCCGCCGACGGGTTCATCCCGCTGGCCATGGCCGCCGCCTGGGTGCCCGACGTGCGCCTCGGGGTGGCCATCATCCCGGCGTATACGCGAGGCCCGGCCCTTCTCGCCCAGAGCGTGGCGGCCATGGCCGAGGCCGCGCCCGGGCGCTTCGCCATGGGCATCGGTGCGTCCTCGAACGTGATCGTCGAGCGGTGGAACGGCATCCCCTTCGAGGAGCCGTACAAGCGCACCCGCGACATGGTGCGCTTCGTGAAGCAGGCGCTCACGGGCGAGAAGGTCGTGGGGCCGTTCGACACCATCGAGAGCTCCGGCTTCAAGCTCGGCCGGGTGCCCAAGGAGGCGCCTCCGATCCTGGTGGCGGCGCTGCGCCCGGGCATGCTCCGCATGGCTGGACGCGAGGGCGAGGGCACCATCATCAACTGGTTGTCGGCTGCAGACGTGGCGCGGATCGTCCCCGAGGTCGGGCCCGGCAAAGAGATCGTTGCCCGGATCTACGTGTGCCCGTCTGAGGACGCGGAGATGGTGCGGGGCTTGAGCCGACGTCTGATCGCGTCGTACCTCAACGTCCCCGTGTACGCCGCCTTCCACGAGTGGCTGGGTCGCGGTCCGCAGCTGCAGGCGATGTGGGACCTCTGGAAGGCGGGTGACCGCAAGGCGGCAACGGCTGCCATCCCCGACGCGGTGGTGGATGACCTCATCGTGCACGGGTCTCCCGACCAGTGCCGCGAGCACATCGCGCGGTATGTCGAGAATGGGGTGACAACGCCGGCTCTGGCCGTTCTCCCGTACGGGATGGACGCGCAGCAGGCAGTCCGCGATCTCGCTCCACGAGGCTGACGTTTAGGTTTCGGGAAGGCCCCGCGGCTACCTTGCCGCCATCCCCCTGCCGGTTCCCTCTCTTCCTCCGCGCGCCTGCCCGGCCGTCACGTTCGGGCTGGCCGTCGCACTTGCCGTCGCTCCTCTCGCTGCGCTGAGGGGAGCGCCCACCCGGGTGACGCCGCCAACAGGTGCCGAACGGGGCGCAGAGCGGTCGGGCGACGACACTGTGTCGGCATCGCTGGCGCCGGCCATCGATTCCCGGCTCAGCGACCACCGGGCGGAGCAGACGGCGGAGCAACAAGTCGCAGAGACGCTGGCTGCTGAACGAGAGGCGGCAGAGAACGAGGCGGCTAGTTGGCGGGACGCGGCAGCCTACGCCAGTGCGGTGCAGGCCGCCGAGGCCGAAGCCGCCGAGGTGCAGCGGGCCGTGTCGGAGCGGCTCGTCCGTGAGGCCGTCGCGTCACGGAGCCGCACCCGCACCCCGGCCCTCGCCTGGCCGGCTGCGGGTCGCCTCACCGGGTCGTTCGGTGAGCGGCGCCCAGGCCATATTCATGCCGGCATCGACATCGACGGCGAGACCGGTGATCCCGTGCGGGCCGCCGGGGCCGGCACGGTGGTGATAGCCGGGTCCGCGCCGTCCGGTTATTCGGGCTACGGCACCATGGTGCTGATCGACCACGGCTACGGCATGTCGACGCTCTACGCCCACCTGTCTCGGTTGGACGTCCGAGCCGGTGCTTCGGTGCAGAGCGGGGACCGGGTGGGAAGCGTGGGTTCGACGGGCAACTCCAGCGGGTCACACCTGCACTTCGAGGTGCGGATCAACGGTGCGACGGTTGACCCGAAAGACCACCTTCCCGCTCGCTGAGGCTGCCCGTCGCCCCAAGGCTCACGAGAAGAGGGTGAGCTGATCGGCCCGCTTGGCCCGCCGTTGCAGGGGTTCCCACCGCTTGGCGCCTCGTGGGCCGGCCACGCGCGCTTCGACCAAGGCGACCGGTATGGCCCGAGCTGCACCGTTGTCGTCGGTGATGGCCAGGCTGCCGTCGCGCTCGATGCCGACGGCCCGACCGGCCCGCCACGGACCGTTGGCAAACCGTCGGAAGCGCACCGCCTCACCGAAGTGCAGTCCTGTAGCCGCGAGGTCGGCAGGCGATCCGTCGGCGGTCATGCGTAGGCCAGAAGCTCGGTCGCGGCCTCGTCGACGTGGCGCAGCAGCGCGTCTGGGTCGTCCACCGCGGCCTCGTCCACGTTGAGGCCGAGGTCGAGGCGGCCGTTGTAGGACATGACGGTCGCGTTGAACGCCGTGCCCGCCGTCGGGCCCATCGGGTGGTTGCGCTCGACCCGGGCGCCGGCCACGTAGAGGCCGAACGGGGCGCCCCGCACGTTCGAGGCGGCGAAGTCGACCGTGTCGGCCTGGGAGCGGGCCAGGGCCGTGAGCACCGGGGGAGGGAGCACGTGGAGCAGGCCGGCCAACGGATCCAGCACACTGAGCGACCGTTCCGCCTTGGTGGCGGAGAGACGCCGCACGAGCTCGACGAACCGGTCCGGCGCCTCGGCGGCGCCCGTGGGCACGAGCACCCGGGTGGGCGCGAAGGCATTGCCGCCCGCGAGACGGTCGGTACGGGTGCTCACCGGCATGGACATGCGCAGCTCGTCCACGGTCACCCCTCTGTCGCGGTGGTAGGCACCCGCAGCTCCGGCGAGGATGCAGACGAACGCATCGTTCAGCGTCCCGCCGAGGCGGTGTGCGGCCGACCGCAGCATCTCGAGATCGAAGCTCGTCACCCGGAACTGCCGTCGCGTCGATCGGCGGCCGCGCCACAACGGCGACCGGGCCCGGTCGGTGATCACCAGCTGCCGGAACAGCGAGCGGGCCACCTCCGTGGCATCACCTGCGGCCGCCGGCACGCGGAGGGGTGCGAGCGCCGTGGACATGGCCGTGTCGGCCACGCGGCGCCCGAGGCGAAGGGGAGCGCTCAACACGCTCCCGGCTGCCCGACTCTCCGGGATCGCCAGTTGGTCGTCGACCGCGGCGGAGCCGTCCGCGCCGAGCAGTGGGTCGAGGGCGGGCGCGGATCCGGCGTCCAGGAACAGCGCGGACAGACGCACGCCCCCGAGCCCGTCGGTGAGCGCATGGTGCATCTTGGTCACCAGCGCTGCTCTCCCTCCGGCGAGGCCATGGACGATGGTGTACTGCCAGAGCGCGCGTGTCGTGTCCATCGGGTCCTCGGAATGGCGAGCCGCCCACTCGAGCAGCTGCGTATCCGAGCCGGGCGCAGGCAGGTCCACGGATCGCACGTGGAAGTCGAGATCGAAGTCAGGATCCTGCTGCCAGACGGGTCGGACCAACCAGGGCCCTCCGGCGGCCGGCCGCTCCCGCAGGCGAGGAGCGGCGATGACTGCGGCGGCCATCCGACGCCGAAACCGTTCCAGGTCCGGAAGCGTCTCCAGAAAGGTGACGGTGACGAACGATGAGCGGAGCCGAGGCTCGGCGTCGAGTCGCCACAGCAGCGCCTCGGCCTCGCTCATGCGGCCCTCGGGAGCCCTGGTCCCGCCCATGGCCGGAGGCTACCCAGCCGGGGCGGGAGTCGTCAGCGAGAGATAGAGGTGTGCTTGAACTCGTTCAGCTCCGGGAAGCCGGTGATCAGGTCGACGACGCGGTCGATGGTCTTGACCGCCAGCTCGGCGTCGCCCTGCGGTCGGGTCATCACCCGGGCGAAGACAGCGGCGTCGCCGACCATGAAGGTCGGTACACCCCACACCTTGTGCTCCTGGACGATGGTCTGGTGCTCCTTGCGGAACACCTCACGAGGCCCACCCTCTTCGATCTGGGCCCACACGGCGTCGCCATCCACGCCGTTTTCACTGAGCACGGCCCTCACCACCTCCGGCTCGCGGATGTCCCGGCTCGTGTCGTGGCGGGCCTCGAAGAGGGCCTGGTGGACGTCGAGGAAGCGGTCGGGATAGCTGTCACGGACCACGATGCCGGCCTCCATGGCGATCAGGCCCGACGTCTTGGTGTCGTCATCCCACACATCCGGCTCACCCTCGGCCACATGGACCTGGCCCAGCGAGAACGGGGCGAAGGTGACGTCCCACGGAGCGCCCGCCCGCAGCCCGGCAATCAGGTGCTCATGGGCGTTGCGGGCGAAGGGGCAGCGGTAGTCCCAGGCGACGGCGAAGGTGCTCATACTCCCCTCAACGCCGTACCTGCGGTCAGGATTCCGGCAGCGAGCTGGGCACTGGCGCCACCGGCAGCGGGAAGAGCCGCCGCCCGAGCGCTCCGAGACCAATCCCCACCACGACGCCGGCCACCACGTCGGAGGCGTGGTGGATCCTGACGTGGATGCGGCTCGAGGCCACCACCACGGCCAGGGCGTAGTACAGCGGCCGCAGCCGTCGATCGCCGTCGGACAGCAGCGCGGCGGCGGTGAAGGCAGAGGTGGCGTGCCCACTGGGGAAGCTGCTGGTCAAGGGGGTACGCAGGTGGAGCGGCCGCACGATCTCCGAGATCGGGCGCGGGCGGCGGAAGAACGACTTGATGCCCAGGTTGACGAGGGCGGACTCGACGCCCACCCCGATGCCGAGGCGGACGGCTGCGGGCCAGTGCTCGTTGCTCCGCAAGCCACGGAGGGCGCCGAGGAAGAGCCAGATCATGCCGTGGTCCCCGACGGTCGACGCGCCGTAGAACAGCCGGTCGGCGAAGCGTCGGCCCCGGATCCGATCGAACTGCCGGTCGACGGCGGCGTCGAACGCGGCGACCCGCCGCTCGTACGGCAGGGGCAGCCGGAGCGTGCGCTTCATGGGCATGAACGTAGTGGCGTCGAGCCGCGGCGGGTCAGACGGCGACAGACAGGTGCGGCCGAGCGACGACCGGCTCGACCGACCGGGCCGCGACCACGTCGACCGCGGCCTGAGGATCGCCGCCGAACGCCGGGCAGTAGGCCTTGAACGAGCACCAGTCGCACAGCCGGGAAGGCTTCGGCTTGAAGCTGTCGGTCTCGCATGCTCGCTCGACCGCCGACCAGATGGCCTTCGTGCGTTGCTGGAGGCCACGGATGGACTGGTCGGACGGCACCATGCTGATGGCCACGGGCTCGCGCAGGTGCAGCAGCTGGATCCGCACCGGGCGGACCCCGAGCACCTGCTCGCAGAGGAAGGCATAGAAGTGGACCCCTCCCATGCGGCTTTGCTCGAAGTTGGCACCGGGCGACCTTCCGGTCTTGTAGTCGGTGACCACCAGATCACCGTTGCCGTCGAGCTCCAGGCGGTCGATGATGCCGCGCAGCTTGAGGCTGCCGATCTCGACCTCCAGCCGCAGCTCGGTGCCGACCACCTGTACGCCGTCGGGATCCTCGAGCTCGAAGTAGCGACGCACGAGCAGCTCGGCGTCGGCCCGAAACTCGACGGCATCATCGGCGCTGAGGGCCAGCTCGACGAACTCCCCATCGTCCTGCGCCTCGGCCCACGCCTGCTCGAGCTTGGCCATGGCCGCGGCCACCGACCGCGAGCCGGCCGGCTCGTCCCAGAACAGCAGCTGCAGGGCCCGGTGCACGAGGGTGCCCTTGTAGGCGGCGGCCGAGGCGGGCTCGGGAAGCCGGTCGATGGCCGAGAAGCGGAAGGCCAGCGCACAGTCCTTGAAGGAAGACACCTTCGACGGCGTCAGGGAGGTGGGGAGGGGCAGGCTCATCGCCTACAAACCGTAGACCTCGGGTGTGACACGCGTGTGATTTACCGGGCGTCGAATGCTGCTGCCACCGCTTGGGCCACGACCATGGGGTTCTCCATCGGCCCGAAGTGGCTGAGGCCCGGCAGGACCAGTGTGGTGCCACGGGGAAGCGGCGCGGCCTGCTCGGAGATGAGGGCCGCGTTGAAGGTGTCGGCGTGCTCCCCGCATGCGATGGTGACCGGGCAGGCCACCTCGGCCATGTGCTCGAAGGCGGCGTGCGTCAACGCGTTCTCGTAGGTGCTCGCTTCGTTCTCGGGACGGCACTTGAGCCGGACCCCGTCGTCGGCCTCGACGAACCCATGGGCCACATAGGCCCGCAATGCGGACGGAGCCAGGCGGGAGAAGGGCGGCTTCGAGGCATAGTTGTCGAACGCTTCGTCGCGGGAGGCGAACACGTCACGGCGGCGCCGGGCGCCGGCGGCGAGGCGCATGCCCGACCCGGGCGTGGAGGCCGCAGCCGCCGGGCGCGACGGATACAGGACGGGTTCGTAGAGGAAGAGGCCGGCGAACGTGCCCGGTCGGGCCTGCTCCGCCAGCAACAGGGCGGCGCCGCCGCACGAATGGCCGAAGCCAAAAGGGTGCTCCAGTCCGGCGGCGTCGACCACGGCCAGTGCATCGGACGCGAACCCCTGCCACTCGAAGTTCCCGTCCGACCGGGCCGGGGTGTCCCCGTGACCGCGCTCGTCGAAGGTCCAGGCGTGGAACTGCTCTGCCAGCTCAGCCGCCAGCGGAGCGAGCACGCGACCGTGGAAGCCGGTGGCGTGGGCCAGCAGCAACGGAGGCCCTTGGCCGCCCAGGTCGAAGGTCGCGACGCGGACGCCATCAGGAGTGATCGCCGGCACGGCGGCACCGTACCCGCGTGCCGGCCGCAGGCGGTTTCTCGCTTCGGTGCGCTGGGTATTCGACCAAGCGCATGCGACTTGCCTTCGACATCACCCTTCCGCTCGAGGCACGCCTGCTCCCTCGCATTCGACGAGTGTTCTTCGGGTTCTTCGAGGACCTTGGTGTCGACCGTGAGGCGGCCGACGAGGTGGTGTTGGCCATGGACGAGGCGTGCGCCAACGTCATCAGACACGCGTTCCGCGACTCAGCCGACGCGGGCGCGAGCTTCCGCCTCACCGCCGACCTGTCGGATCGTGAGGCGGTGGTGGTGGTCAGCGACGACGGCGCAGGGTTCGAGCCATCGGGGCTACCCCAGCCGTCGCCCGAGGCGTTGTCCGGGCGCGGCCTGTCGATCATCCGCGGGCTCATGACCGAGGTCGACATGGCCAGGGGCCCTGATGGCAGCGGCACCGTGCTCACGATGCGCAAGCGGTTCACCCCCATGTCCGCCCGGGCCACTGACCGCGAGTCGCTCAGCGGCTGAAGGGCACTGCACGTCGCCACTCGGCGGCCAGTGCCGCCTTGGCCGCATTGGCGCCGCACGCGCCGTGCACGCCGCCACCGGGATGCGCTGAAGCCGACCCCAGGAAGAGCCCCTTGACCGGGGTGCCCGCACGACCAGCGCCGGGCACCGGCCGGAACACGAGCTGCTGGTGCAGCTGGGCCGTGCCACCGTTGATCGATCCACGGCGCAGGTTGGCGTTGGCCGACTCCATCGTCGGTGGGGTGAACACGTGCCGCCCACGGATCAACGCCCCGAACCCAGGTGCGAGCGCCTCGATCTCGGCCTCCATGCGGGCCGCAAAGATCTGGGTCTCGCGCTCGTCCCAGGCGCCCCGTAGGTCGTCGCCACCGCCGTCGCCACGCACCTGCTGGGGAACGTGGGTGTAAGCCCAGGCCGACTCCTTGCCAGCGGGCTGCCGGGTGGGGTCGACCATGCTCTGCTGTCCGACCAGAAGGAACGGACGGTCGGGGATCCGGCCCGTGGACAGGGCCGCCGTGCCCATGGTGAGGGCGTCGACCGAGTCGGCCACGTGGACCGTGCCGGATCGGCGTGCGTCGGGCGACGTCCACGGGATCGGCCCGTCCAGCGTCCAGTCGACCTTCACAGTGGCCAGGTCCCACTGGAAGCGGCGGAGGCCGTCGAGATAGGAGGCCGGCAGGTGCTGCTCACCGACCAGGTCGAGGAACAGAGAGGGCGCGCTGACGTCGGCGATGACCGCGCGCCCGGCCTCCACCTCGGTGCCATCGGCCAGCCGCACGCCGACGGCACGACCCGAGCGGATGACGACCGAGGTGACGCGTGCATCGCAGGACAGCGTGGCGCCGTGGGACTGCATGCGTGCCACCAGGGCCGCGGTCAGGCTGCCGGCACCGCCTTCGGGTACCGGGAAGCCGTGGCCCTGGGCCAGACCCATGAGGAGCCAGCCGAAGAAGCCGCTGATGGCCGCCTCCGGACTGAAGTCGGCGTGGAGCGCGTTGCCGGCCACGAGGCGCCGAGCCGGCTCGCCCTCGAACTCCTCCTCGCCGAGTCGGCGCACCGGCAGCAGCGCAAAGCGCACGAACGGCAAGAGCTCCGATGGAGACATCGAGCCGATGAGGCGTGCACCGGCCCGGACCGGGGGGAACGGTCCGGTGAGGGCGCCGATGATGGCGGGCTCGAGTCGCTGCCATCGGGCGTACAGGTGGCGCCACCGGTCTCCGTCGCCGGGATGGCCGAGGTCGAGGGAGGCGCAGGTCTCGTCGAGATCGCTCGACACGACCGGGCAGGAGCCGTCGATGTTGGGATGGGCCAGGGCCAGAGCGGACCGGCACCAGCGCAACCCGTGCTGATCGAGATCCATGCCCGAGAACACCGGAGACGCGACGGCGAGGGGATAGAACGCGCTGAACAGGTCGTTCGTGTAGCCCGGCTCGATCAGCTGGCCAGAGCGCACTGCCCCCCCGGGCTGGGACTGCGCCTCCAGGACGGCGACCGACCATCCGCGGGCGGCGAGGACGTTGGCCGCGGCCAGACCGTTCGGCCCGGCCCCGATGACGACGGCGTCGGGCACCTGCCGCAGGCTACTCAGCACGCCGGGGCCCAACCGGCTGGGTAATGTCCGCCGCGTGGCGAATCCGAGCGCCTGGGGCATCGCCTCGGGGTACACCGACGCCGCCGGCGACTGGCGCCAGGCCACGCCCGAGACCACGGCCGCCCTGCTCGCCGCCATGGGTGCCGAAGGTGACCAACCGCCGGCGACGTCGGCACTGCGGATCGTGCGGGCCGGGCGCTCGCTCGACCTCCAGGGCCGCTGGACGCTGCGCACGGAGGACGGTGGCGAGGAGCGGGTGGAACACGGGTTCACCGGTGCGCCCCTCGGATATCACGACCTCATCTCCGACGAAGACGGGCGCCAGGAGCGGCTCATCGTCTCCCCGGGCGCGTGCCACCTCCCCGCCGACCTCCACGCATGGGGATGGTCCGTGCAGCTGTACGCGCTGCGATCGAGGTCGAGCTGGGGCATGGGCGACCTCGCCGATCTCCGGCGCTTTGCCGCGTGGTCGAAGGCCCATGGTGCCGGGCTGCTGTTGCTCAACCCGTTGCACGCGGCGGCTCCCGGGCCGCGGCAGGAGCCCAGCCCGTACTACCCGAGCAGTCGGTCGTTCCGGAACCCGCTCTACCTGCGGGTGGAGGACGTGCCCGGTGCCGCCGCCCTCGGTGCCCGGCTCGACGGCGCGATCGCAGGCGGCCGGTCGCTCAACGGAGATCGGCGCATCGACAGGGACGCGGTCTACGCCCTCAAGATGTCGGCCCTGGCCTCGCTCTGGGAGATGTTCCCGGGGGATCCGAGCTTCGAGGCGTTCAACCACGCCGGCGGACACGTGTTGCGGAGCTACGCCGTCCATTGCACGATCGTCGAGGAGCACGGGTCGGACGCGCAGCACTGGCCCGACGGTCTCGGCCACCCGCGAGGGGCAGGCGTCGCTGCCTTCGCCGATGTCCACGAGGACCGGGTGCGCTTCCACATGTGGTTGCAGTGGCTGATCGACCGCCAGCTCGAGGCCGCGGGCCGCGACATCGACCTGATGCAGGACCTGGCCATCGGGGTGGATCCGCGCGGCGCCGACGCGTGGCTCTGGCAGGACGTGTTGGTGCCGAACATGTCGGTCGGAGCCCCCCCCGACGAGTACAACACCAAGGGTCAAGACTGGGGTCTGCCGCCCTTCGACCCGTGGAAGCTGCGCCAGGCCGGCTACGACCCCTTCGTACAGACCGTCCGGGCTGGTCTTCGTCATGCCGGGGGTCTGCGGTTCGACCACGTCATGGGCCTCTTCCGCCTGTTCTGGATACCCGTGGACGCCGACGGCCCGGCGGCCGGCGCCTACGTGCACTATCCGTCCTCGGACCTGCTCGACATCCTCGCCCTCGAGAGTCACCGCAGCGGGGCCTACGTCGTGGGGGAGGACCTGGGCACCGTCGAGGCCGAGGTGCGTGAGGATCTGGCGGCCCGCAACGTGTTGTCCTACCGCTTGGCCTGGTTCGAACCCGACCCGCCCAGCCACTTCCCCAAGCAGTCCCTCGGCGCCGTCACCACCCACGACCTGCCCACCGTGGCCGGTCTGTGGACCGGGGCGGACGTCGAGGCTCAGCGGTCGCGAGGCATGGAACCGAACGTCGAGTCCACCGCCGAGCTGCGGGCCAAGGTGGACCGGTGGACCGGTGCCGAGTCAGACCGCTCCGTCACCGAGGTCACGCAGCGGCTCTACGAGCTGCTGGCCGAATCGCCCTCGGCCATCGTCACCGCGTCGCTCGACGATGCGCTGGGCGAGGCCGAGCGCCCGAACTACCCAGGTACCACCGGCGGCACCAACTGGTCGCTCGCCCTGCCGGAGCCCTTGGAGGACATCGAAGCCGACCCTCGAGTGCGGTCGATCGCCGACGTGCTCGCCGGCCGGATGCCAGGCTGAGGCGGTGAACCTGCCCGTGTCGCCCCCGGTCGCGCCGATGCTCGCCAAGGCCACCAAAGGCCTTCCGCTGGGGGAGGGCTACCTCTACGAGCCGAAGTGGGACGGGTTTCGCTGCATCGTCTTCCGTGACGGGGACGAGGTGGAGCTCGGGAGCCGGAACGAGCGACCGCTCACCCGCTACTTCCCCGAGCTGATCGAGCCGATCCGCGAGCAGCTTCCGGATCGCGTGGTGCTCGACGGAGAGATCGTGATCCCGGCGACGCAAGGCCTCGACTTCGACGCTTTGCTCCAGCGGATCCATCCCGCTGAGTCCCGCATCAAGAAGCTCGCCAAGGAGACGCCCGCATCCTTTGTCGCCTTCGACCTGCTGGCACTCGGCGATCACGACGCCCGGGCCCTACCTCTGGCTGAGCGGCTGCGTCTGCTGACCGGGTTCATGGACGAGGTCGAGCCGCCGCTGTACCTGAGCCCCTCCACCACCGACCCAGACCGCGCGCGCGACTGGTTCACCCGCTTCGAGGGCGCCGGCCTCGACGGGGTGGTGGCCAAGAAGCTCGACACCGCCTATCTCGAGAACCAGCGCGTGCACTTCAAGGTCAAGCACGAACGCACTGCCGACTGCGTCGTGGCCGGGTTCCGCTGGCACAAGTCGGGCGGCATCATCGGCTCGCTCCTGCTCGGGCTCTACGACGACGAGGGCACGCTGCACCACGTCGGCGTGGCCGGAGCCTTCACCATGGTGCGCCGGAAGGAGCTGGTCGACGAGCTGGCGCCCTACCGCGACGGTGCCCTCGAGGACCACCCCTGGCAGGGGTGGGCCGAGGCCTCGGCGGCCGCGGAGGCCGGCGGACAGCGCGTACCCGGGGCGACGAGCCGGTGGAACACCAAGAAGGATCTGAGCTGGGAGCCGTTGCGGCCGGAGCTGGTGATCGAGGTGGCGTACGACCAGCTCCAGGGCGACCGGTTCCGCCACGCCGGGCAGTTCCGCCGCTGGCGACCCGACCGCGACACCGCCTCATGCACATACGCCCAGCTCGAGGTGGTCGTGCCCGAGGAGCTGGCGTCGGTATTCGCCCGGTAGCCGCGTCGTCAACCGGCGTACACCCCGATGCGGCGGCCCTCGATGAGTGACTCCCCGAACGGACGGGGCTAGGTCTCTGGGCTGTCCGGCCGGGCCCGGCTCGGCTGGACGCGCTTGGGCTCACCGGCCATCTTCGGGAAGTTGGGGGGCCAGGGTGCGTCGCCCAGTCCGCCGGCCTCGTCGCGCCGGGCCAGGTCCAGCAGCGGCTCGAGCGAGTGGGCCACCTCGTCGATGCCTGCATCGGGGTCGATGCCGGCCGCCCAGCGGGCCGGGACGGTGGCCAGGGTCAGGTCACCGGGATCCACGTCGGCCAGCTCGTGCCACTCGATGGGGCAGGACACGCGGCCTTCGGCGTTGGCCCGCACCGAGTACGCCGAGGCAACGGTGCGGTCGCGGGCGTTCTGGTTGTAGTCGATAAACACCCGCTCGCCCCGCTCCTCCTTCCACCAAGCGGTCGTGGCCATGTCCGGCATCCGACGCTCGACCTCGCGACCCAGGGCCAGCGCGGCACGACGGACGTCGAGGAAGCCCCAGGCCGCCTCGATGCGGAGGTTGATGTGGATTCCCCGGGAGCCAGAGGTCTTCGGATAGCCGCGCAAACCGTGCTCGTCGAGCACCTCGTGCACGCACTGGGCCACCTGACGCACACCATCGAACGTCACGCCGGGCTGAGGGTCGAGGTCGATGCGCAACTCGTCGGGCTTGTCGACGTCGGTGCGACGCACGGCCCACGGGTTGAGGTCGATGCACCCCAGGTTGGCGGCCCACGCCACGTGGGCCACGTCGGTGGGACACAGCTCCTCCGCGCTCCGGCCGCTCGGGAAGCTCACGGTGACGGTGTCGAGCCACTCAGGCCGCCCCTTGGCCGGCACCCGCTTCTGGAAGAACGGCTCGCCCTCGGCTCCGTCCGGGAAGCGCTTGAGCACGGTGGGGCGCAGGAACACGCCGCGGAGCGCGCCTTCCCCAACGGCCACGTAGTACTCGACCAGGTCGAGCTTCGTCTCGCCCCGGGCCGAGAAGAAGACCTTGTCCGGGTTGGTCACCTTCACCGTCCGGCCCGCGATCTCGAGCTCGACCGGTGGCGTCTTCGGCATGGCCAGAGTCTGGCAGGGTCAGTGCGAGGCTCAGGGTTGCTCGGCGGCCCCGGAGAATGCGCCGGGGCCGGCCAGCATGTGTCGCTTCCAGCGCGACGGCGTGGCCAGCACGGCACGCGGGTAGTCCTCGAAGAGCCAGCGGGCGAAGTTGCGACGGGTCCACCCGGTGGCCCCGGCAACAGCCGCAGCGCCAGCCGCCGCTGGCTCGATCGACAGGACTCGCGACAAGACGCCGGCCAGCCGATGGTCCTTCACCAGCGTGCGACGCAGGGCATCGGTGTAGTGCTCAGCCGCCAGGCCGGGCCAGGTGGGGCCCGCTCGCATCAGGGCTTGGGCCGCCAGCTCACCGGTCTCCAGCGCTTGGCCGATGCCCTCGCCGGTGAGGGGATCGGTCGCGCGCGCGGCATCGCCGACGAACAGCACGCGCCCACCCAAGGCGTGCAGGTCGGTCGACGCCACTCGGGCCGGGATGGGCCACGCCTTGTGGGCCCCTTCAGGGACGGCATCGTGGCCGAGCACGGCGCGGATGTGCGGGCGGTCGAGCAGCTCGGCCCACAGTGCCTTCATCGACCGGGTGGGCTCGCCGGGGCGACGAAGGATGCCGAACCCGACGTTGGCCCGGCCACCGGCCAGCGGGAACGACCAGGCGTAGCCCGGCAGTAGGTCGGCGTCGAACCAGGTCCACAGCTGGGTGGCGGCGGGTTCCGCCACGTTGGCGAAGTACTGCCGGAACGCGTGCCACTCACCGAGGTAGCCGGGCTCGTCCTGCGCATCCGTGAGCTTGCGGACGGTGGACCACATGCCGTCGGCACCCACGGCATAGCGGGCGGTCACGGCGCCGAGGCCCTCGACCCGAGCCACCACGTGATCCCCGCGCCACTCGAGCCCGACGACCCCATGCCCCTCGCACACCTGCACGCCGGCGCGCCGAGCCAGCTCGACGAGGGCGGCGTCGAGCTCTTCTCTGCGCGCGACCGCCGCATAGGTGCCCGGGCCACCCGGCAGGGGGAAGCGGATCTCCGAGCCACGGGGCGAACGCATCCACAC
>Ga0136611_10000730_pt1 | contig 22164 bp, 23 predicted proteins | sample AntDrymUQ2232306_2_FD_106645 | JGI IMG/M metagenome (GOLD analysis project Ga0136611, IMG submission 106645) | Polar desert sand microbial communities from Dry Valleys, Antarctica - metaG UQ223 (23.06) | ecosystem: Environmental > Terrestrial > Soil > Desert | place: Antarctica: Dry Valley...
CACCATCCGCGCCTTCTGGCATAACGCCTACTTCATCAACATCCAGATACGCCTCGATGGCCTCTTTTGCGCGTGACAGGGCATCGTCGAATGTATTAGCGTTCGTAAAGCATCCCGGGAGGGCGGGAACGGACACATTCCAGCCGCCATCCTCGGGGTCAGGAGTCAACACCACGGTGTACACCATCATAGAAGTCGCCTGAACTCTTCCACCGTCATCCCCGATTGGACGAGAATACTTCTGAACGTTCCGCTCTGCAACGTTTCATTTCCATGAACCGGCACGACCACAATTCCCGATCGATCTTCATGCTCAAGCACCATGTGACTCCCGCGCTGCCGAGTGACATACCAGCCGACGCGACCCAGGGCCGCGACTACCTGCCTACCAGTCACCCTCGGTGCTCGGCCCGACACAGACTGACTACCGCGCCTGCTTCAGCATGATTGTCGCGCGCCGGGGTTTTTCGGCGGCGTCGATGGCCAGCTTACGGGCGGCCTGACGAGCTGCGTCGCGGAAGGCATCGGACGACGGCGAATCGGGTGCCGAGAGCACCAGCGGGTGACCGATGTCTCCGCCCTGGCGGATCGACGTGTCGAGCGGGATGCGACCCAGCAGCGGCACATTGTAGCGTTCTGCCGTGCGCTCGCCGCCGCCGTAGCCGAAGATCTCCGAGCGTTCTCCGCAGCCGGGACAGACGAAGTACGACATGTTCTCGACAATGCCCAGGATCGGCGTCTTCACCTCCTGGAACATCTGGATGCCCTTGATCGCGTCGGCCAGTGCGACATCCTGCGGGGTCGTTACGATCACTGCGCCGGAGAGCGGGATCTTCTGCACGAGCGTCAGTTGCACATCGCCGGTGCCAGGTGGCAGGTCGATGATGAGGTAATCGAGATCGCCCCAGTCGACTTCATTGAGGAACTGGTTGATGAGCTGTGCGACGAGCGGGCCACGCCAGATCAGCGCCCGGTCCGCATCCAGCAGGAAACCGATCGACATGATCTTCACGCCGAACGCCTCCAGCGGCACGATCTTGTTATTGCGCATGATCGGCTTGGCGCTCGTGCCCATCATCAGCGGGATGCTCGGCCCGTACACGTCCGCATCGAGCAGGCCAACCTTCGCGCCATCGCGGGCAAGCGACGCAGCCATGTTCACTGCAACCGTCGACTTGCCAACGCCGCCCTTACCTGAAGCCACGGCGATGGTGTTCTTCACGCCTGGAATCGGCGTCTTGTCCGGCATGCCCATGCCGCTGGAGCGCACGCGGTGGCTGAACTGCACCGTCACGTCGCGGATGCCAGGCAGTGTCAGGACTGCGTCACGCACATCGCTCTCGATCTTGCCGCGCAATGGGCAGGCCGGCGTCGTCAGTTCGACACCGATTGTTACGATGCTGCCCTGAATGGAGATATCCTTGATCATCTTGAGATCGACCAGGCTGCGCTGGAGGTCTGGATCCTGGACCGGGCGGACCGCCTCGATCACCTGCTCCTCGGTTATGAGTGTTGCTGTCATGTGTTGTTCTTCCCTCCCACTGATTCCACTCTGCAGGAATCACTCTAAGTTTGCCGCATGACCGCGACTTTCTCAACCTTCAGGTTGCCTAACTGGTGTAGCGTCAATCGTGACCACACGACCGCAGCACGCGAAGTCTCAGAGCCCCCAAACTGACGAGAGGGCGCGGTACACTGCCTGTCCATGTGGGGGGAACGACTGACTGCGTTACTTGAGCGCGCCCGGACGATCAAGCGTGTCATTGCCGAGACGCCGCGCTTCACCATCCTCCGCATTCTGTTACATGTCATGGCGTTGGTCGGCCTCGTCTGCACGCTGCTCATCTCTGTCGTCGCGGAAGATTTCTTCACGCGCGGCATCGAGAACCGGCCGGATTGGCCACCGATTCCGCATACAAGCAGCAACCCGATGGGGATCAACACATTTCTGAATGAAGAGGCTGATCCAGCCGTCGTCGAACGATCGCTCGACATGATCGCCGCTGGCGGTTTCGGCTATGTCCGCCAGTTGTTTGGCTGGTACGAGATTGAGCCGCAACCCGGCGAATACATCGACGCTAACGGCGTCTCGACGTGGGAGAAGTACGACCGCATCGTTGCGCTGGCTAACGAGCGGGGCATCCAGGTCATCGCCCGGCTCGACAAGCCACCGCTGTGGTCGAAGGTGAATCAGCCGAATCCGCAGCTCGACGGCCCACCCGACAGGCTCGGTGACTACGCGAGCTTCGTCGAAGCGGTCGTCGAGCGTTACGGGGATCGTATCCGCTACGTGCAGATCTGGAACGAGCCGAATCTGGCCGGTGAATGGGGCGGACAGCCGATCGACCCGCGCGGCTACGTCGACCTCCTGGCCACTGGTTACCGGGCGGCCAAGCGCGCCAACCCGGATGTCACGGTGCTCATGGCCGGACTTGCGCCGACCGACCAGACCGGGCCGGATAATCTGAGCGATCTGCTCTTTCTCCAGCGTGTCTACGACTTCGGCGGCGCGGATTTCTTCGACATCGCCGCCGTCATGGTCTATGGCTATGGTTACTCCCCATCCGACCGGCGCGTTGCGTTCGAGCGTAACAACTTCTCCCGCCCGATTCAGACGCGTGAGATCATGGTCCGCAACGGCGATGCAGACACGCCGATCTGGGCCGTTGAGTACGGCTGGGTCTCGTTGCCGGACGACTGGACAGGCGATCCGTCTCCCTGGGGGGATCCCGTCAGCGCCGAGACGAAGGCCGACTACCTCGTGTCCGGCTATGTGCGAGCGCAGCGGGAGTGGCCGTGGATGGGGATGATGGCGGTCTGGACGTTTCGCTTCCCGCAGCCGCCCGACGCCGACGGCCAGGCCGCCAACCCGACGCGCGGCTTCGGCATTGTCGAACACGACTTCACGCCGCGACCGGCATACACCGCCCTTCAGCGTGCCGCGCTGCACATCCAGCGCGCGTCGACCGGCGCATACTGGCTTACGGAAACGGAGCAGATAGCACTCGACGCGGGCGATCAAGTACGTCTGCACGTAGCGGGAGATGAGATCGACCTTGTCTACGAAGGCGACGGAACGCTCGACGTGTCACTGAATGACGCTGCTCAGCACCGAGTCACGATCATCGCGAGCGACGGGACCCTCCTCTCACGCGCCACCATTGCCGATACTCTGACGAACGACCCGTATGACATCACGCTCCAGTTACCTGATAGCGGGGAGTCCGAGGTCGCTATTGTTGGCTACATCGTCGCGCCAGCGGCGGTCCACACCTGGGTGTATCCCTTGGTACGCGTATTAGTCATCATCGCGTTTCTCCTGAACACAATGTCTACAGTCTGGCTCATGCGCGAACTCGCCACAGCATCGCCTGCACACGATTCGTCGGAAGATGACGACGGCGATGTCCCTGACGAAACGCGCGCACAGACCGAGTCTCCAGTTACGCTGGGCGATGCAGGGAACTCCGGATCGTTGCCCGACCCGTGTGATAATGTCTGAAGGAGCCTTGAACAACTCGAATGATGGGCGATGACATTCAAAGATATCGACTACATAGATCGGATCACGGCCAATCCTGCAATTCTCAGCGGGACGCCGGTCATCCGGGGGACGCGCGTCCCGGTCTGGATCGTACTGCAACACCTTTCCGGGAGGCTTGATCTAGAAGACCTGTTCGCGGCGTATCCTCACATCACAGAGGATGACGTTCGCGCGTGTCTCGACTATGCCGCCCGTCTCATTGATGGGGAACGTGTGTCGATTCTCCCTGAACCACAACGAGAATCGACCGAAGCCGCGTCGCTGACCTGATGCGATTCATTCTGGATGAAAGCACTGTTCTGCGTCTGAGTCCGTTTATCGAATCACTCGGCCATGATGTCACGACGGTGGTTCGCGAACTTGGAAAAGGCACGTCAGATGATGTCATCCTCGCATTCGCAAACCGCGAGCGGCGGATTGCGATCGCTTCCGACAGGCACTTCGGCGAAATGGCTGCCGTGCATGGACGACCTCACGCAGGAATCATGTTTCTACGGTTAAGGAAAGCGAGGCTTCCCGAAATGCAGGATCGAATACTCGACGTGTTGACGACGCACGGGTCGGATCTGCATCGCTTGGTGATCGTAACAAGGGATGATGTTCGTGTCAGATGACGCAATCTCATCGCCTTTCAGTAACCGTACTCTCGTCCTCGAAGGCGCGTTCAATGGACGCGACCTCGGTGGACTGGAGACGCGCGACGGACGCAGGGTGCGCACAAAGCGCATCTATCGCACGGCGAATCTCCAGCGCCTGACCGAGCCGGATATCGAGCTGATCCACGAGCTTGGCGTGCGGACCGTCTGCGATCTCCGTTCACATGAAGAGCTGGACTGGTCAGGGCCGAGTCCGCTGCTGGAGCGTGGCGTCATTGCCCACGCGCACCATCCATTCTTCGACCAGACGAGGGGCCACAGCGAGCTGCATCCCGACGACCCCGAGCTGCGCCAACGGCTCTGGCTGGAGCGTGGCTACGAGCGGATGCTCGACGTCTCAGGCGCGGCAATTCGCGATGTGTTCGGGTTACTGGCGCGTGAGCAATCGTATCCCCTGCTGATCCATTGCGCCGCCGGAAAGGATCGCACCGGCGTCATCTCGGCGTTGATCCTGCGCTCGCTGGGTGTCGCGGATGCGGACATCACCCACGACTACACGCTGTCCGCCGAGCAGCGACCGGACAGCGACGTACTGCGGACCTTTCTCGCTGACAACGGTGTCGTCCTCGATGAAGATTCTGCCTGGGATCCCTGGCAGGCACCGCCGCAAGTCATGGAGGGTACGCTGCGTGTCCTCGACGAACGCTGGGGATCGACCAACGGCTACCTCGAGTCAATCGGAGTCACGCAGGCAGATATCGAAGCATTGCCGCAGAATATGCTGGAGTAGTCCTCCCGCCGTAGGGTCGCCGCTTGCCGCGACCGGCGTCGGCATTCGTGCGTTCGGATGTGCTGACCCAATAGAAAGACGCCGTAGCGTCCTCGCCAGCTGGAATCGGGCCGAATCGTCTATCGGCGTTAGTCGGCACGGCCGAACGCGCGTCTTCCCACGCCGGTCGCGGCAAGCGGCGACCCTACAGGGGGCGGCACGCCTCGACCCGCAAGTAGCACATACACCATGAACGCCAGCCACGCGCCGAAGCCGATGGCGAGACGGATCGACCAGTGCAGGCTGCTGGGAGAGATGAAGCCCTCGATCAGGCCAGCGATGAGCAGCAGCGGCACGCAGCCAGCCATCAGTCGCATCGCTTTGTTGGCGGCTTCAGAGAGCGCGATCCGGCGCGGCAGGAAGCCAGGGCGCAGCAGGGCGTAGCCGATCCGCAGCCCGCAGCCGCCAGCGATGAAGATGACCGTCAGCTCGATCCAGCCATGCCCGGCGACGAAACTCCAGAGCTCGTCGCCGAGGCCATACGACGAGGCCAGCCCGGCCACCGCGCCGATCTGCAATCCATTGTTCACCAGCACGAAGACCGTTCCCAGGCCGAAAATGACGCCGCCAGCGAAGGCGATGAACGTCACCTGAATGTTGTTGGTCGCGATCGACGATGCAAACAGCGGACGGTCGCCGCTCTCGACATCCAGCCACGTCTCGCCCTGCTCGACCTGCTCAACAAATTCGCCAGGCGGGAGGATGATACGGCCCAGGCGTGGTTCGGCCAGCGTCCCGACCAGGGTGATGAGGAACGGGATCAGGAACACCAGGAACGCGACCAGCGTGTAACGCCACGCTTCGCGGAACGCGCGCGGGTAGCCAACCGTTATCCAGTTACGGAGCGACGCCCAGCCGCGAGACGGTTGCTGATAGACCGCCTGATGCGTCCGACCAACCAGACTCTCCAGATAGCGGGTTACGCGGTCGCGCGCGAAATCACGCCGCGCGATCGCCAAATCGGAGGCCGCCTGCCGATAGAGCGCGCCCAGCTCTTCCAGCTCGCTGGCGGAGAGCTGGCGGCCCCTGCCGCGCCTGGCACGCGCCGATAGCTGCTCAAGGCGCTGCCAACGGGGGCGTCGAGATGTGACGAATGTGTCGATCATCCTGGTCTTTCCGCATCAGTCATGGGTCGCGAACGCGCCCATGTCCTCATGGTATCGAAAACGCCATCCTCGTTGGGGAGAACAGGTCGTTTCCTCGACTCGAGTACTATACCCAGAGGCACAATATGTGGATTTATCAGGCCAGACGGGAGAGACCAATGCTCGACGCCGCAGCCTTGCACGCGGATGCCACCGTTGTGGACGCACATTCCGATGTCTTCTGCGATGTCGCGCGCCGCCGCCTGCTGGGGGAAACCAGCATATTGAATCGCCTGCACGTCCCCGCTTGGCGCGAAGGCGGCGTCAACGTCGTCATCACGACGATGTACACCGAACCAGAGCACAAACCGGACCGTGCCCTGCGGAGGGCGATGACGCTGCTCGGCGCTGGCTTGAACGACATCGATGAGACGCCGGACGTGTCTATGTGCCGGACACGCGCCGAGATCGATCCGACCGTCGCCGCCGGTCGGATCGCGTTCGTGCTGGCAATGGAGGGAGGCGAGCCGATTCAGGAAAGCGTCGATGCGCTGCGAGTCTTCTACGGGATGGGGATGCGTGTGCTGGGCCTGACCTGGAACCAGCGTAACCTCCTGGCGGAGGGGGTCGGTGAGGAACGTGCCAACGGCGGGCTGACCGAGCTGGGCCGCGAAGTCGTCGCCGAAGCGAACCGGCTCGGTATCCTGCTCGACTGCTCGCACCTGTCAGTGCGCTCGTTCTGGGATCTGGTCGAGACAAGCACGAAACCAGTCATCGCGTCGCACTCGAACGCCAAGGCGCTCTGTGGGCATCGCCGCAACCTGGACGATGACCAGATGCGCGCGCTCGTCGCCACCGGCGGCATTATCGGCATCAACGGCGTGGCCGACTTCATCACCGACGACGGCAATGATGCCAGCCTCGATCGCATGCTCGACCACGTCGACTATATCATCGGGTTGGCTGGGACCGAGCATGTTGCGCTCGGACCGGACTTCGTCGATTACCTGCGCGTCGGGCCTGACACCCGTGAACGACACATGGACATCGTCTATCCTGAAGGGTTCGAAACGATCCGCAGCATGCCGAACGTAACTGCCGGGCTCGTCGCACGCGGTTACGACGAATCATCCATCCGTGCCATCCTCGGGGATAACATGCTGCGTCTCCTCGATACAGTGATGAAAGGGTGATACGCGGAGGATCTGGAATAGTGACGTGAGACAGGACGAAGGGACGAATGCGGTGCATCGCCCGCGTGGGTGATCGAGTATTGGCGATGTGTATTCCATTCAGCAGGCGTCGTGAGCAGTCAGCCCACAACAACCCGCGACGGTGGAAGCCCGATCCGACACGCGACCACCCACGCGGGCGATGCACCGCATTCGTCCCTTCGTCCCTTCACCCGTCCCACATCTCTGGCCGGCGGGCTTGACCATACTGGGCTGCCGAAACGACGGCTGGCAACAACGGCTCAGGCAACCGTCCGCGCCAGTAACCAGACGCACGTCATCGAACCGAATCGCATCGACCTGGCTGATCCGATCATGCAAACCGGTTTGAATCTGCCGCGCCTACGCAGACGTTACGTCCCATGCATGCAGATCATGGATGTGCTTTGGTGCCCTGCGGATGATGAACGATGAGTCAAGGGCGGGTTTCTCTTGGCAAACCTCTAGCCTTCACCCTTGAACCTCAGGGTGCGAGGCTCGCGTCACACCACTGGGTTGCCGAGCAGCGGCGGATTCTCCCAACGCATGTCATTCAGATCCGCGACGCTCAGCATGACACGATCCTCGATGATCTCCACAACGGCGCTGTACGGCACCCAGACATCGCGTGCCATCGGCCGGTCGAGCAGGAAGTGCGTTGGCCGCACCACGCTGACCCCTCCGACGAACTCGTTGTTGCTGTCGCGCGCCTCCATGCCCTCGACAATGTCAGTCCGAGATGTGATCTGTTCGGCGATCACGTCCCGAACGAGGTCCACCGTGGAATCGGCAGTCCGTGCTTCCATGTTGTCCACAAACTCGCGATTCTCGACCATTTGATGCTCCTGTCGTGCGATACAAAGGCGTTTTCTTCATCAGTCTGCGTATCCCGCGCAAATCTGATGCCGGAAGCGCGACGATTTCAGGATGAGAAGCCTCCGCTATGTACTCAGAGGTGCCGACGATGGCAGGATTAGGCGAGAACGAGCGACGCCGATCTGTTGATCTGACGCATGGAACGGCGTTGACACCATGAACATCAACCACTGAATGCAATCGACTGACGACGGAAAGCCGGTGAAATGAAGCCAATCAAGACAGTCTCGGTCATCCCCTCCCTGCCGCCGCAACTCGAACGGCTGCGCGATGTTGCCCTGAACCTGCGCTGGTCGTGGACGCCGGACGCGGTCGCGCTCTTTCGGCGGCTGGACGACGATCTCTGGGAAACGACCCAGCACAATCCGGTGCTGATGCTTGGGCGCATCGATCAGGCTCGCCTCGAAGATGCGTCTGGTGACGAAGGCTTTCTCGTGCACCTCGAACGAGTTGCCCGCGATCTCGACTCATATCTGCACAACAGTCGTTCCTGGTTCGAACGCGTTCATGGGACATCAGTCGCCGCGAACACGGCGGGTGGGGCTGCCACGCCAGGCGCTTCGGCTGATCCACTCGTCGCGTATTTCTCGCCTGAGTTCGGCATCACCGACTGCCTGCAGATATTCGCCGGCGGTCTCGGCCTGCTGGCTGGCGATCACCTCAAGTCCGCCAGTGACCTGGGTGTCCCGTTGGTTGCCCTCGGGCTGATGTACCAGCAGGGCTATTTTCGGCAATCACTCAACGACGCGGGCTGGCAGCAGGAGTACTCCGAGGAGAACGACTTCTTCAACCTGCCACTAACCCTGGAGCGGGATGCCGACGGCGCGCCGCTCGTCGTCAGCGTGCCGCATCCAGGCCGAGAGGTGCATGCCTACATCTGGCGTGCGCAGGTCGGGCGGGTGGCGGCCTATCTGCTCGACACGAACATCGAGGCCAACCGCCAGGAGGATCGCGACATTACCGACCGGCTCTACGGCGGCGACCTGGAAACGCGCATTCGACAGGAGATCGTCCTCGGCATCGGTGGGGTTCGAGCGTTGCGTGCGCTCGGCCTGAACCCGACCGTCTATCACATGAACGAGGGTCACTCCGCGTTCCTGGCGTTGGAACGCGTGCGCGAACTGATGAAGAGTGAGGGACTGACCTTCGCGCAGGCCAGCGAGATCGCCTCAGCCGGTCTGATCTTCACGACGCATACACCCGTCCCAGCCGGACACGACGCGTTTCCGCCCTATCTCATCGAACGCTATCTGGCGGACTACGGGACCAGTCTCGGCCTCAACCTGCACGACCTGATCGCGCTGGGCCGCATGGACGCCGACGACGCTGGCGAGCCGTTTGGCATGACCGTGCTGGCGCTGCGCATGGCCGCCTATTCCAACGGCGTCAGCCGCCTGCACGGAGAGGTATCCCGGCAGATGTGGAAGGCGCTCTGGCCGGGGTTGGCGGAAGCCGAAGTGCCGATCGGGCACGTGACGAACGGCGTGCATCTACGCTCCTGGGTGTCGGACGATCTGGACCAGTATTTCGAACGCTACCTCGGTCCGCGCTGGCGCTCCGAGCCGGGGGACGAAGCGATCTGGCAACATGCGAACCGCATCCCACCGGAAGAGCTGTGGCGCATCCACGAGCGACGCCGCGACCGGCTCGTCTCGTTCGCGCGGCGGCGTATCCGCACCCAGCTCGAAACGCGCGGAGCCGCGCACGCGGAGATTAACGCCGCTGGTGCCACGCTCGACCCTGAGGCATTGACGATCGGCTTCGCTCGACGCTTCGCTACCTACAAGCGCGCCACCCTCCTCTTCCGTGATCCCGAGCGCCTGGCACGTATTCTCAACAATCCGGATCGGCCCGTGCAGATAATCTTCGCTGGCAAGGCGCATCCGCGCGACGACGCTGGCAAGGAGTTCATTCGCGAGGTCGTCACCTTCGCGCGGCAACCGCAGTTCCGCAACCGCATCATTTTCCTGGAGGACTACGACACCGAAGTCGCGCGCTTCCTTGTGCAGGGCTGCGATGTGTGGCTGAACAACCCGCGTCGCCCGCTCGAAGCCAGTGGCACCAGCGGCATGAAAGCCGCCGCCAACGGCGTGCTGAACTTCTCTACCCTGGACGGTTGGTGGGTCGAAGGCTGGGAGGCGTCGGCTGGGCTGGCGAACCCGGTCGGCTGGGCCATTGGGCGCGGCGAGGAGTACGACAACGACGACTACCAGGACCAGATCGAGGCCGAAGACCTCTATGATGTGCTGGAGCGCGACATCATCCCCACGTTCTACGAGCGCGGCAGCGATCGGCTCCCGCGTGCCTGGATCGCACGCATGCACGCGACCATTGTGCGGCTCTGCCCGTGGATCAATGCGCAGCGCATGGTGCAGGAGTACACCGAGAAGTTCTATCTGCCATCCGCCGCCCAATCGCGGACCCTGATCGAGAACGACTATGCCGGTGCTCGCTCCCTGGCGGAGTGGCGATCGAGAATCTACGTGGGCTGGAGTCAGGTTCGAGCCGAGGTGATCGACGACGACAGTGCTTCCGAGGTCAGCGTCGGCGCGACGGTGCAGGTGCAGGCGCTCGTCAACCTTGGCGCGCTCAGTCCCGATGATGTTGTGGTCGAGCTGTACCTGGGTCGGGTGAACTCAGCCGGTGAGATCGTTGAGCCAGAATTGGTTTCGATGCGACTTGTGACCGATGCCGGAGTGACGACAATCAGTGGCAGGACGTATCGCTACGATGTTGAACCAACGACGTGGCGCGGCAGCGGCCAGCATGGCTACACCGTGCGCGTCCTGCCGAATCACCCGAACCTGAACACCCATTTCCTACCCGGCCTCATCACCTGGGCAGGGTGAGCAGGGTAAGCAGGCCAATCCAACTGATCCACGATACTGGGTCGGGGACGGCGCAATTCATCGTCCCCGGTCTGGCGCTGGAGATTTCAGGCAGGCAGGCTCATGTCAGGTACATGCACAGCCGCAATGACCGATTGACGGACCGCCTCGCTCTCGACCTGCTTCCGCAGACTGTCGACAGCAGCAGTAGCGCTCATCCCGGTGCCGACGATGATCGACGCCGGATGTAGCAACGGGATCGGACGCGAGAAGACCGACCCGATGGCAAACCACTCTCCGGACGGCGCACGACCTGACGAGTACTCGACCTCGATGATTCCTGCTTCGATCGTCGGCGTGTCACGTGATTGAGACATTGAACTGGGATCACAGACGTGTGCGTCCTCACCCAGATCCGAGCCGCAGCGGTCGCAACGCATGGTCAATACCTCTCGTATTCGGGTGACACTTCAGCGTGACTCGGTAGCGGGCTTCGGCACATCGAGTGACTCAGAGTCACCTATCCCGTCTCAGTTGTACGCCGCGTGCCGGGTCAGGTTGTAAAGAAGTTATTAAGCGGAGGGTTTCGGACACGAATACTCATGCCAGAAGCACACTACCCGACGATCTCGACCTCAGCCTCGATCTCGACTGGAATGTCAAACGGCAGCTCGGCCATGCCGACGGCGGAGCGGGCGTGTGCTCCCGCGATCGGTCCGTAGAGGTCGAGGATGAGGTCGGAGAAGCCGTTGATGACCGCTGGCGTGCGGTTGAAACCCGGCGCAGTGTTCACCATGCCGAATACCCGTAACCAGGCAGTCACGCGGTCCAGATCACCCAGTTCACGCCGCAGACTGGCGAGGATCGAAAGGGCGGTCAATCGGGCGGCGTTATAGCTCTGTTCAAGCGTGAGATCGCCCCCGACCTTCCCCAGCGGTCCAGCGACCGAACCATCCGGCGACTGTGGGCCATGGCCGGAGACGAACGCCCGGTTGCCATGCACGCGCACCCACGGAAATGGCAACACGATCCCCGGCGGCAGAACCATCGGCTTCGGCAATACCAATCCCAGTTCAGCTAGGCGCGCTTCGACGTACATCGACGCTCCTCAAGTCCGATTCCTGCTGATGTGTCCTCAGTCCGACTCATCGAACAGGATAACGGGTTTGTGCGGCCAACGGCTGGCACATACTCTGCGGCAGTACTCGCAAGGACCATCGTGACAATGCGAAGGGGAACACTGCATGCCACATCAGATCAGTGCCAACATGCGTCAGTGCATCGAGAACTGCACGAACTGCCACACAATCTGTCTTGAAACGGCACAGCATTGTCTGGAGATGGGCGGCAAGCACGCTGAAGCGAGTCATATCCGCCTGCTGCTCGATTGCGCCCAGATCTGCGCGACGAGCGCAGACTTCATGCTGCGCGGTTCGGAGTTCCACGCCCGGGCCTGCGGCGTGTGCGCCGATGTTTGCGAACGTTGCGCGGATGATTGCGAGCGCCTGGCCAATGGCGACGAGATGATGCGGCGTTGCGCCCATATGTGCCGCCAGTGCGCCGAGTCGTGCCGCCAGATGGCCGAAATGGCGGCGTAATCCTGAAGGGCTATAACTGATGAGAGTTCCCTCGGCAGTCACGGTCGTTGACGAAGTCTTTACCAATTCGGCACACTTCGACGATTGAAGCAAGCGTAGCGATGCGTCGCTCGCTGTACACGGTTTGTGTCTCATCGTTCGTCATCCGAGGAGAACACGCACATGGTTGAGATGAATGATGTCATCGACAAGGCCGAGGGGAATGGAAGATACCAATCGCCCCACCGTACACCGATCTGGGTTAAAGTGTTGGGGATGATCGCTGTAGTTCTGTTGCTGCTGTTCGTTGTCCTGATGCTTGTTGGAGGTGGTGAGCACGGCCCCGGTCGGCACACGGCGAGTACTGGCATCACGGAGAACGTCGCGTTCCTGCGATGACGATGGCTCCCCGCCTCCGCAAGCTCGCACTCACCGCGCACATCATTTCGTCGGTTGGCTGGCTGGGTGTAGTCGCTGGCTTCCTTGGCCTCGCCGTCGTCGGTATCATCAGCGAGGATGCTCAAACAGTGCGTGGCGTCTATCTCGTGATGGAGCCGACCGCTTGGTATGTCCTTGTCCCATTGGCTGTCGCCTCGTTGCTGACTGGCCTGGTGCAGTCGCTGGGAACTCCGTGGGGGTTGTTTCGACACTACTGGGTGGTGACGAAGCTTCTCATTAACGTCGCATCCACCATCATCCTGCTGACATACATGCAGACGTTCTCCTTCATGGCAGGGGTGGCGGCAGATCCGAGCGCCGACGTCGATCTCGTGCGGAATATGTCGCCCGTAATCCACGCCACGCTCGCCATGCTGGGGTCGCTGGTCGCGACAACACTATCGGTCTTCAAGCCACGAGGCTTGACGCGTTACGGTTGGCGTCAGCAACAAGAGCGGCCAACAGTGTCGCGACCATGAACGTTTCGACACCCTCCGTTGCCTCGATCGCCACAATTACACAGCCAGTTTGTGCGAACTATCGACTATTCCACCAGTAGATCGCTTGCCCCGCCAGATAGCCAAGCAGCGCAATCACAATCGCTATCACCCAATGCAGTGGATGCCGGTTGTCATGTCATGCATGATGCTTTCAGCCGCCAGATACCCGACAGGGAACGCGACGATCAGTCCAGCAAGTCCTGCGAGTGAAGGGCCGGCCGCTGCTGCCGAGACGCGTCGATTTCTGCACGAGGGCGAAGACGAGGGTCATCCAGCGTCCGCTGCTGTCGGGGGACATTGACCCGACGATTGCGCTTGCTCATTGCTCCGTGCCCGCTGCACGAGTGGTGGTATTGCGCAGTACTGACGAGCGCGCCTGGTACTCCACGGCATCGATCTCACCGCGAGCATACCGCTCGCGCAGGGCGTTCAGCGCAGTGTCAGTCGGCAAGTGATCGGTGCGCCGCGACATGGTGAGATACACCACCACGATCGCCGCGATCGCGACTGCGACCCAGAGCAGGCCAAAGATCCACATGCCAGTCATCATGCCTGCCATATCGCCAGTGTTATGTTCCATTGCGGGAGTCCTTTCACGTGACTACTCTGAAATATCCCAGGACGTACCACCGTCATCACTCCGGTAGAAGTTGCCGTTTGCGTCGACCACGGCGATGCGCAACGGCTGAGCGGGACTCAGGGCCAACGCGAGGATGTCATTCGAGGCGTCGAGCGGCATCCGCTCCCATGAACGATCCACGTTGCGGCGGAACAGCCCCTGATTCGTGCCAGCGTAGAGCGTCTCATCATTATCAGCAGCGACGGTGATGGCATAGACGATCCCTTCCGGAGCCGGGGAGGCATGCCAGGTCATCCCCGCATCATCACTGACCGCGATCTCACCGCCGCGTGCCAGATAGACGCGCTCCGGTCGGTTCGGTGCGACCGCAAGCGAAACCGGCTGGGTGTTGGCAGTCGTCGGCATCGCTGTCTCCGTCCATGTGGCACCGCCATCGCCACTTGTCCAAAGACCCATCCCTGCGGGAATCGCATACAGTCGGTTCGGGTCGGTCGGACTTCCGGCGAACGAGTGTAGATCGAGACTGGGCAGATTGTTAGGCTGCGATTGCCACGTATCGCCGCCATCGACACTCACCATCAACACATCGTGTCCAGCGACGTAGTGTCGTGGCGAGTCCGCGAGAGCGACCGACTGTTGCATGGCATCCGCGTCCCGTAGCGAACCTTCATCCCAGGTCCTACCTGCATCGTGACTGACCTGAAGTCCTGCATGGCTGCCGAAATACACCGTGTCCTCGTCTCCCAGATCGAAGGCGAGTGAGTGAAAGTCTGGAGTCTCGAATTGATACAGCGCCACACCGGCGGAAGCATCCTCATCGCGCGTCAGCCACCAGAGACCGACACTCAGGACGATGGCGATGCCAACGATCAAACTGAACAGCGTCATGCGCTGGTTGCGCTGACGCTGGCGGGCTCTCGCCTGCACCGCCGCGCGTCTGGTCTGATGATTCTCAGGTTCACCCGCGGTACGAGTCATCGTGCCATCCCTTCTGCGCCGCGCTGCTTACTCACCGAACCACTCCGTACGCCATCCGCGCATCTGCTCGATCTCGGCGTCCTGTGCGACGATGATTGCTTCGGCCAGCTGTCGGATTTCCGGGCGCTCCGTCGTCGTGATGATCTCCTCGGCCATCATGACAGCTGATTCGTGGTGCGGGACCATTTCGTCAATGAACGCCTGGTCGAACGGCTCGGCAACACGGCGCGTCTCCATATCACTCGCGGACATGCTCATGCCAGCCACATCGGTCATTCCCGGCATGCCCCCAGCGGTCGGCTCGCCAGGGAACCACGCGTCGCGCCAGGCTCGCATCCGATCGACCTCAGCCTGTTGCGACGTGATGATCTCTTGAGCGAGTGTTGCAATCTCCGGGCGCTCGCCCTGTTCGAGCGCGATCTCCGCCATGTCGACAGCAGACTGGTGGTGCAGAATCATTCCATCAATGAACATCAAGTCGAGTTCAGCGCTGGACATGTCGGTGGACATCCCAGCCATGTCGTGGACGGTCGCGCTGGCAACCGCTGACTGCGAGTTGCTATTCCCACTATTGCCCATGTTCGCCATGTCATGCGTTCCGCCCATGGATCGGAAAAACACTACGACAACGAAGGTGACAATCGCGAGCGAGAAGCCAATGGTGAGCAGCGTCCCGGAGGCCATGCGTCCGGAAGGGTGTGGCCGTCTCGGAATCTCATCTGAGGAAGACGGTATGGAATCAGTCATTGATTGCGGTACTCCTACGTACGGTGAGGACGAGTGACTCATTACTTTGGACACGCGGACGCGAGACTGCAACACAACGCCTCGCGTTGCTCACGCGCTCCTGTTCCGAAGCTGGAATCGAGATGGACCGCTGGGACGTGTGACATCCGAAGCATGAGATCCCAGTCGGTCCAACACTTTCGAGTCATGCACGTGGTCTGTGAGTCAGCCCGAGGGGGCTGGACTCCGGCTACTCGGCCAGCCACTCCTGCATCTGCTCGATCTCTGCTTCCTGAGCCGCGATGATCTCCTCGGCGAGCTGCATGATCTCGGGGCGTTCGGTCGTGGTCAGCACATCTTCGGCCATCATAATGGCGGACTGGTGATGCGGGATCATCATTTCCAGGAACGTTTTGTCAAACGAGTCCGCGTCACGCAACATCTGCATGTCGCTCTCGGACATGTTCATGCCTGCCATGTCGCTGTCCGACATGTCGACCATGGGTGCGTCGGGAAACCACTCGTTCCGCCACGCCGTCATCTGCTCGATTTCCGACTCCTGCGAGGTGATGATCTCCTGAGCGAGTGTCCGAATTTCTTCCTGCTCACCCTCTTCAAGGGCGATCTCGGCCATTTCGATGGCGGACTGATGATGCGGGACCATACCATCAAGGAACATCAGGTCCATGTCGGTGCTCGTTCCAGGCGTGCCGTCCATGTCGTGATCCATGTCCATGTCGTTGCCCATGTCCATGGCCATCGTCGAGGATGCATCACCGCTCGGCGTCTCCATGGGTGATGACATCGATACGGCAGCGGTCGCAGAAGCGCCGCTCCCCTCGTCCGTGCCACCATCATCGTCACCACATGCGGCGACAATCATCGCGGCGAGCGCAATGGTGAGCAAGAGCCAGCGTGACTGGCGAAAGATCTGAAACATTCGTGAGTCTCCCTAATTAGTTGAAGAGATCGAAGCATTTCTCAGCAGAACGCTGCACAGCACACTGTGCACGGCGCGATGTAGCAGTGCGGGGAAACTCACAATGTGAAGCGTTGGAGCACTGCCTGTTGGTCCGGCCCACGGGGAACAGGTAAGTGGATCGGTCGGCGTATGCCGACCGATCCGACCGCAACCGCCAGAATCAGCAGCATGATGACCGGCATTGCTCCAGGCAGTGAGATTCCAGCGTCGATCTGCTTGCTGACCCATTGCGGAGCGGGACAATCAAGTCCGGAGTGAGCCAGCGCATCAATCCATGCGAGACCTGGTGCGGCGGCAACATGTCCCGCCGTCACGTTCGCTGCATGCGTCATGTCGCTATCGGGGATGTGCCGGGCATGGATGAGCATCAATTGCAACAGCACGAATAGACCGCAGGCGATGACGGCCATCCCGCGACGTTGAAGTATTGACGTTGGCAACCGTTTCGAGCTCACCATCATTCTCCAGACTCGCCATGTCGATCCGACACAGTCACAATCCACCCGACCATTGACAGGCATGCTACCATACCCCTAGGGGGTATATGAGATACCCCGTCAGCGAGGTGACGTATGCCAACGACGACAACTGCAATAACTGTTCCGCTGACCGATCTGTACTGCTCCTGTTGTATCGACGATCTCGAACGCCGACTGCGCGCGGACGACCGCCTCATGAGCGCGTCAGTCAACTATCAGGCAAAGACCCTCACCGCTCGCGGCAGAAAAGGTGAACTCAGTGAGGCTGACCTGCGCGGAATCGTGCGCGCCGCTGGCTACTGCTCCGAAGGCGACCGCCCCAGCGAGGAGCGTCTCTCCCACCGCGTCGCCACCGCGCCGATCACGATGGGGACGACGACCGATCGCATGCAATACGAACAACAGGCACTTCACGGACAGCACACGAATCATATGAAACCCACGGGGACCACGGACATGCACCATCAACGTACAACGACGGTCATCAACCGCACCGAAACAACACACAGCGATCACGCCAGCCACCACGGCTCAGAAACCGACATGCAGCATGACTCGCATGTTGCTCAAGCCATGCCGGATGCTGCTATGCAAGACCACTCCAGTCACGCAGCAGCGGCTACCGAAGCGCATGGTGGTCACGGCGCGCACGGCATGCACGACATGAGCGACCCAACGATGGCCGCGTCGATGGAGCGGGACATGCGTAACCGCTTCTTCGTCGCGCTGCTGCTGACGATCCCAACGATCCTGTACTCGCCAGTCGCGGGCAATTTCTTCGCCATCAACCCTCCCGGACCGAACAACTGGATCATGCTTGCGTTGACGACGCCGATCGTGTTCTGGGCTGGCTGGATGTTCATCGGCGGAGCCTACTGGTCGCTGCGGGCGAAGGCGCTCAACATGAGCGTGCTGATCGCCACCGGCGTGCTGGCCGCGTATATCTTCTCGGTCGGGCTGACACTCTTCTCTGAAGGCGAGACGTTCTTCGAGGCGGCGGCGATGCTCGTTACCTTTGTGCTGTTCGGCCACTGGATGGAGATGAAGAGCCGCCGAGGCACAACCGACGCCCTGCGCGCCCTGTTCGACCTCGTCCCGCCGACCGCGACCGTCATTCGCGATGGGGTTGAGGCAGAGATACCATCAGCAGAAGTCGTCATCGGCGACATGGTGCGGCTACGACCGGGCGACAAGGTGCCGGTCGATGGCATCATCGAACGCGGCGAGACGAGCATCGATGAATCGCTCGTCACCGGCGAGAGCGTCCCGGTCGACAAGCGACCCGGCGACTTGGTCGTCGGCGGTTCGATCAACCGCTCCGGTTCGGTCACGTTCCGGGCCACCCGCGTCGGCAGCGATACCGCGCTGGCGCAGATCGTCACACTGGTCGAGCAGGCGCAATCGAGCAAGGCACCCGGACAGCGGCTGGCTGACGGTGCCGCGCAGTGGCTGGTTATCCTCGCGGTGGGATCAGGCATTGTCACGTTCCTGGCCTGGTATTTCCTGGGAAATGAGTCGGCCATCATGGCGCTCACCTTCGCGATCTCTGCGATCGTCATCGCCTGCCCCGACGCACTCGGCCTGGCGACACCGACGGCAGTCGCGGTCGGCACCGGCATCGGCGCGCGCCACAACATCCTGATCAAGGACACCGCGACGCTCGAAGGCATGGCAACCATCGACACCGTGATCTTCGACAAGACCGGCACGCTCACCGCCGGTCGCCCAAGTGTTACTGACGTGCTGCCGACTGTTGGCTGGGTTGAGGATGATCTGCTACGTATCGCCGCCAGCGCCGAGCAAGGCAGCGAGCATCCGCTCGGGCAGGCGATCGTCAACGCTGCGGAGGAACGCGGGTTTACAACGATCGAGGCAACGAACTTTGAGGCAGTCTCCGGTGCGGGACTGTCTGCGACGATTGATGGCCGAAGCGTGCTGATCGGCAACACCCGCCTGATGGACGAACACAGCGTCGGAATCGACGAAGTCGAGACATCTGTATCCGATCTGGCGAATGCGGGCAAGACTCCAATGTTCGTCGCAATCGATGGCGAACTGGCCGGTATCGTCGCTGTCGCGGACACCATCCGCGAAAGCGCACGTGAAACCGTCCGACGCTTGAATGCGGCCGGTGTGACGGTCGCAATGCTGACTGGCGACAACCGCGGTACCGCCGAAGCAGTCGCGCGCGAGCTTGGCATCGAGCGCGTCTTTGCAGAGGTGCGGCCAGAGGATAAGGCTCGGTACGTCTCCGAACTTCAGGCTGAAGGAAAGCGTGTTGCGATGGTCGGCGACGGCGTCAACGACGCACCAGCCCTGGCGACCGCCGATATTGGCATCGCGATTGGGGCCGGCACGGACGTTGCCGTAGCGACCGCCAAGGTCGTGTTGATGAAGAGCGATCCACTTGATGTACTGCGCGCAATCGGCCTGTCGAAGGCAACCGTCCGCAAGATGAAGCAGAACCTGTTCTGGGCCAGCATCTACAACATTCTCGCGATCCCGATCGCTGCCGGTGTGCTCTATCCATCCACTGGCATCATGCTCCGTCCGGAGTGGGCAGCACTCCTGATGAGCGTCTCGTCCATCGTCGTCGCCGTCAACGCAGTCCTATTGAAGCGCGTGGAAGCAACCTTGTAGGATCATGACAACAGGCTGGTCGCAATGACCAGCCCGCTGTCACTTCGTTTTCACGTCGTTTTCGTTGGAACGTGGTTACCCAGCGGCAACCGGGGCTCCGCCGACGATGGCCTTGAACTCGTCGAGGAACAGCTGGTTCCACTCCAGTTGGTTGCCCCAGCGGAAGTTGCCGGAGTTCTCACGCACTGCGATGCGAGTCTCTTCCGGCATGTTGTCGTAGGTGCGGGTGACGCCATCGAGCTGCGGATTCTCCTTGGCAAAGCGCTGCGTCTCGGTCGCCATGAGCTTGTAGATCTCGGCAGGCCGCTCGCTGAACCAGCCAAGCTCGTTCCAGTCCTGATCGTAGACAACGAAGACGGGAATCGACTGATGCTGGCCATCCTTGAAGTATGGCTCCATCAGCTTCAGGTTGTCCCCGGAATCGCGCTCGAAGATGCGCAGCGTGACGGATGGCACTTCCTCGGCGATCTTGGCGACGACGGCCAGGAACTGGATCACGTCCGGACACCAGTCCTCGCCGAACGCAGCGATCGATACCGGACGGTCGTTGAAGAACTGTCGGTCGCCGAACGAGAGCGTGTTGAGTTGGATGTTCTCCTGAAAGCGGTCCTTGTTCACTTCCATGCCGTCGATGAACTGGTCGATCGTCAGTCCGGTCGCGAACGTCTCTCGGGAAATCGCCATCGTTTGTTACCCTCCCGCCGCACCACAAGCCAGACGCCGTGGTCGGCCTCTTTCGCCGGTTTATCGATGCCCATCATGGGCGGTGCACTTGAACGCGAATATGAGCACAGTGCTCACACGAGTTTCAACCGAAGAAGTATCGCGCATATTCCACGCGGCATGTCGAGCGAGGATGAAACCCGGCAGCCACAAGGTCGCGTGGAGATTCGCGTTGTTTTTCGGGCAAGAAAGTGGGGCCGCTGGGACGGCCCCGGGTACAGGGAGGGAGGGAAGAGAATATCGATGTTGAGAAACCAGCCGTTCAGCTGGCGAACGGGATCACGACCGGCCCATCGCTGGGCTTCCGTGCTGGCCTACCGGCGAGGGATAGTCCGGCTGGTGTCCCCACACACGTGGCTTCACCGTTTCGGTCCCCCCGCGAGTGGCCGGTCGCGCGTTCCGCATGTGATGACTGACATGTCCCGAGAAGACACAATCCGTCAATCTCACCCGGCCCGTCCCTGATGTACTCACGCCCGTCGCCCACGCAACTGACCACCAGCGTTGTTGACGCTGTGGGTCCGCCACCTCGGCGCTCAAGACTCCAGAATCCCTGTCGCGACACCGATCTTCCGACCGGGGAACGACCCTTCATCCTTCACCAGGCGCTCCATGGTTCCGTCCGATCTGATCGCTCCTCTCTCGCGGAACCGTGTACGTACATCGTTATATGTATTGTACGTACACTTGCCGATTTGTCAAGGGGGTGGCGGAAAATAGGTTCGGGGGTTCGAGACAGGTTGGTCTGTGGGCGGAGCGACCTGTCTCGAACCCCCGAACCTACCACCTCACTGATAGACCCGTACCAGCACGTCGGTCGGCTTGAAGGCGTTCATCGGGTTCTGGTCCTGGGGGCAGGCGGAGACGACGACGAGGCAGTCCATATGGGCGACGAGCAGGACGGTGTCGCCGCGCCCGGCCAGCGATTCACGCACTTCGAGGTCGCCACGACCTTTGATCGCGACGTGCATGAAGAAATTGACCGGGTCGGGCAGACGGTCGGGGGCGATATCGTACTTGCGGCCGGTGAGCGCGCGCAGGAAGTTGTCCTTGCAGTTCGCATGGCCCTCGACACCATAGTCGTCCAGATAGCGTTGCGCGTCGCAGGCCGGGAACAGCAGGTCATGGCGACCGACCGAATCCTGGATGAGCGTGAGCATCTTGGTATGGCGGTTCGAGAACAGACTCTGATCGACACGCAGCATCATCGAGTTGTTGGCCGCGCGCGTGTGGGCAGGCGACATCGTCTCATCGAAGTCATGCTGATTGAACGCGATCACCTGCGTCGCCTGCTTGCCGAGCATCGCGCCGATCTGCAGGAACTGATTGGCCTTCACCTCGAACGCCGCCGCCTGCTGCGGTCGCACCTGCGATGCTCGCCTCGCGACGCGGCCAGTCAGCGGATTCGTGTTGGTCGTTGCTGGTTTCGTTGGTGTACTCATGGAGACGGCCCTCACCCCCCGGCCCCCTCTCCCAATGCTGGTAGAGGGGGCCGGGGGTCATCATGCGGTTCGCTCCGACAGCGAACCCACGTATCTGGAGACACCCCCTCTCCCAATGCTGGGAGAGGGG